>Ga0207678_10001641_pt1 | contig 20508 bp, 19 predicted proteins | sample KBSC63metaG_FD_184319 | JGI IMG/M metagenome (GOLD analysis project Ga0207678, IMG submission 184319) | Corn rhizosphere microbial communities from Kellogg Biological Station, Michigan, USA - KBS C6-3 metaG (SPAdes) (version 2) | ecosystem: Host-associated > Plants > Roots > Rhizosphere > Soil ... | reverse complement strand
CGGAGCGGCGGCGTCTGTTCGAGACGCAGTTGCCGCAGCGCATCGCGCGGCTGTGCCGGCGCGGCGAACGCTTGCAGGCCGATCGCTGGGACATCAATACGCTGGCGCTGCTGGCTGCCGATGCGAGTTTCCTCGGCGCCTCCTGCCGTGCGCTGGAAGCCTCCGCGCTCGCCGACGACCTCGATGCCCTGCATGCGGTCGCGGCCGAGCTGCTGGCGCCGCCGCAGCTGCCCTCGCCGGAACAGATCGCACGCATCGCCGAATCCATCGCCGCGCTTGCGCGGCGCCCGGCGCCGAAGACGATCGTCGACGCCGTGCCTGCCGCGGGCTTCGTCGTCGGCGGGGCCACGCACGAAGACGGCTTTCCGCTGCTGGTCGTGCCGCCGGCCGACTACTGGACGCGCTTCGGCGTGCCCGTCGCGCGCGCGCCGGCGCCGGTCGAAGACACGATCGTGCAGAGCGCCCCGGCAACCGCCCCTCGCGAGGGCCCCGCGACGCCGACGCCACCGGCAGCGCCCGTCGCGCCCGCAGCCGACGCTGCGCCCGCTGCCCAGCGCGTGTACTTCCTCAGTCGCGGCGGCGCGTTCGCCGACTCGATCGACGCCGGCCTTCGCATGCGCGGTTATGCGACGACGCGCTACGACGACAGCGCCGAAGTCATCGGCGCGCTGGCTGCTTCTCCCCCGGCACTGGTGCTGGTGGATGCACCGTTCGCGACGGCGATCGACGACATCGGCAGCCGCGTCAAGCGGATGCGCAAAGAGCTCGACCACCCGGTCTGGCTGATCGCGCTGAGCGGGCCGGCCGATGTCGCCATGCGCCTGCATGCCGTACGCGTCGGCTGCGACGCGCTGATCGAGACGCCGACCAGCGCCGATCGCGTGATCGCGCGGATCGCCGAACTGACCGAAGCGGCGCGCGGCGACCCGTATCGCATCATGATCATCGAGGACGATCGCACGCAGACCGTGTTCGCCGAGTCGATCCTGCGCAAGGCCGGCATGCAGACGCTCGCCGTCGGCGACGCGCTCGAGGCACTCGAAGCGCTCGAACATTTCCATCCGGACCTGATCCTGATGGACCTCTACATGCCCGGCTGCGACGGCATCGATCTCACCGCGCTGATCCGCCAGCGCGAAGCGTTCGTCGCGACGCCGATCGTGTTCCTTTCCGGAGAACACAACGCCGACAAGCATTTCGAGGCGCTCGATGCCGGCGGCGACGACTTCCTGTCCAAGCCGGTGCGCCCGAAGCACTTGATCTCCGCCGTCACCAACCGCGTGCGCCGCACGCGCCAGCAGCGCCGCCGCGGCGATGTCGCGGCAGCGACGCCGACGGCGCGACTGACCGCGCGCGCGGACCTGCTGCAGCGCGTGTCGGACTGCCTCGCGATGGAGGATGCGCGCAGCCGCGCCGGCGGCCTGCTCGTGTTCGCACTGGAGGAGCCCGCCGCATCGCCCTCTCAGCCGGGCGATGCCGGGCTGATCGCCGAAACGGGCGCCTTCCTGATGGCGCATGCCGGCGCGCGGGACCTGGTCGCGGCCGACGGCGACGGCCGTTTCCTCGTCTTCAACCCCGATTGCGACGCGAACCTGTTGGAAGCGTATGCGCTGAACCTGCGCGATCGCGTCGCGCGCGAGAACTTTGCCACGGCAGCGCGCGGCCACGTCGTCTTCGATGTCGGCGTCTGTCCCTTCGTCGCCGGCGCGAGCCAGGTGGAGCGCATGCGCGAGACCGCGCTCGAGGCGATCGCGACCGCGCGCGGGGCCGGTCGCCGCGGCGTATTCATGGTGCGCGACGTCGCCGCGACGGCGAACCACGAACTGGTCGAACGCATTCGCAGCGCGCTCGACGGCGACGGTTTCCAGCTGGTGTTCCAGCCGATCGTTTCGCTGCACGGCGAGGAAGAGGAACAGTTCCAGGCGCTGCTGCGCCTGCACGGCGGCGACGGGCGCGTGCACACGGCGGCGGAAGTGATTCCCGCTGCCGAACACGCCGGACTGATCGGCGCCGTCGACCGCTGGGTGCTGCAGCAATGCATCACGCTGATCGCCGCGCGTGTGCCCGGCGGCCGCGCGCCACGCCTGTTCGCCAGCGTGTCGTTCGACAGCGTGCACGACGCCGACAGTGTGCCGTGGCTCGGCCATCTGCTCGAAGACGGCAAAGTCTCCGCCGAGGCGCTTTCGCTCGAGCTGCGACTCGGCGAAGACGCGGCCGACGACGACGCCATCGAGCGCTGGGCCGGCGCGGTCCATGCGCTCGGGGCCAGCGTCACGCTCGCCGGCGTCGGGTCCGGGCCTCGCGGCGACCGCTTCGCGCAGATGCCGTCGGTCGGCTATCTCAAGATTGCCGCGCGCTACCTGCGCTTCGACGACGAACGAATCCGCACCGAACTGCGCGCGCTGGTGACCCTCGCGCACGACAACGGCAAGCGCGTGATCGCGCCACGCGTGGAAGATGCGCGCGGCGCGGCAGCGCTGTGGACGGCCGGCGTCGATTTCATCCAGGGCAATTTCGTGCAGCAGGCAGGCCAGGAGCTGGTCTTCGATTTCCACGCCTCGGCGCTGTAGGAGCGAACGGGCATGATCCTCGGCCCGCGTCACCGCATCGCGCTCGGCGCGCTAGGAATCGCTCTTGCGGCGGCCGTCGCCATTGCCGCACCGTGGCTCGTGCAACCCGGTTACGTCTTTTTCGCCTCGGCCGCTCTGCTCTGCGCGGCGGCGGCATGGCTGTTCGTCCTGACGGCACGCGCCCCCGCGCCCGCCGACGCCACCGACGAACGGCCCGCGCAAGCGCTGGCGCCGCAAGTACGCGCACCGATCGACGACGATCTGCGCGCTCAGCTGGACACCTTGCGCCGCACGCAAGGCGAGCTGATCGTCGCCAGGCAGGCCAGCGAGGCGGCGATGCTCGCGAAGGACGAGTTCCTCGCGACGATGAGCCACGAAATCCGCACGCCCTTGAACGGCGTGCTGCCGCTGATCGAGCTGGTACTGTCGACGCGGCTGTCGGATGAGCAGCGCGACCATCTCGGCACGGCCTATCGCTCCGCGCAGGAAATGCTGCGCATCGTCGACGACATCCTCGACTATTCGAAACTCGACGTCGGCAAGCTCGAGATCGAGCACATCGCGCTGAACCTGCGCGAGCTCGTCGACGGCGTCGTGCAGCTGATGCGGCGCAGCGCCGAAGCAAAGGGGTTGCGCTTGGGCGTCAGCATCGATCCGAACGTGCGGCTGGCCGTGCGCGGCGACCCGGTGCGCCTGCGCCAGATCCTGATGAACCTGGTCAGCAACGCGATCAAGTTCACCGCGCGCGGCAGCGTGACCGTGCTGGTCAGCCGTCGCGGCGAAACGCCGACCGCGCACGAGGTCGCCTTCGCCGTGCGCGATACCGGCATCGGCATGACGGCGGAAACCACGGCGAAGCTGTTCCGGCCGTTCGCGCAAGGCGACGCTTCGATCACGCGCGCGTTCGGCGGCACCGGCCTCGGCCTGGTCATCTGCAAGCGCCTGGTCGATCTGATGGGCGGGCGCATCGCGGTGCAGTCCGAGCCCGGCAAAGGCTCGCTGTTCTGGTTCAGCGTGCCGCTGCTCAAGGTCATCGGCGATCTACCGACACAGCGCGACCTGCGCGGTGTACGTGCATTGCTCGTGGGCAGCGACGAGACCGTGCTGCATCGCCTGCAATCGGCATTGTCGAACCTGCAAGTGCAGACCACCGCAGCGGCAGGCACGACCGATGCGCTGTCCAAGTTGCGCGCCGCCGCTGCACAAGGCACGCGCTGGCAGTACGACCTCGTCGTGGTCGACGCGACGGAGCCTGCGCCACGTATCGCCGCGTTCGCGCGCAGCGTGCTCGGCGACACGGCCCTGGCAGGTGCGCGCCTGGTGCTGCTGACGCATCCGGATACCGAAGCGGCCGCCATCGCAGCATCGCCGCGCACGGCCTCGTTGCCGCGCGCGTTCGTCCCCCCGCAACTGCGCGCCGTGCTGGACGACGTGTTCGACGCCGGTGCCGCACAGGCCCGCGCCGAAGCCCACCGCAGTGCGATCGCCGACGACGACGCGGCGCTGCCGCGAGCCGGCGAGGCCGCACCGCGCCCGTTGCGCGGCCGCGTGCTGCTGGTGGAAGACAACGCCGTGAACCTGCAGGTCGCGCGGCGGCTGCTCGCCCTGCACGGTCTCGTGGTCGACAGCGCCGGCGACGGCGAGGAAGCCTTGTCGCGGCTGGCGGTCGCCGACTACGACCTCGTGCTGATGGACTGCCAGATGCCGCGGATGGACGGCTATACGGCTACGCAGCGCTGGCGCGCATCGGAAGGCGAACGCGGCGCGCGAGCGGTTCCGATCGTCGCGATGACTGCCAATGCGATGGCAGGCGATCGCGAAAAATGCCTGGCCGCCGGCATGAGCGACTACCTGTCCAAGCCGCTCAGCCGGCCGCGCCTGGAACAGACCTTGCTGCGCTGGCTCGTCGCCGAGGATGCCGCGCCGGCCGCACCGGCGCCTGCCGACGAAAGCACCGGCGAGATCGCCGGAGACCGCGCGGCCGAAATGCCGGCGCAAGCACCCGCGGCAGCGGATCGGGAAACGGCAGCCTCCCCGGCGTTGGACAAGAACGTCCTGCGCGAGATGCTCGACATCATGGGCGGCGACTTCGGACTGCTCGTGCGCGTCTATCTGGAAGAAACGCCGGGCCGCGTCGCCGAGCTCGAGAGCGCCGCCGGCAGCGGCGACGGCGCGACGATGATCGCCATCGCGCACACGCTCAAATCCAGCAGCGCCAACCTCGGAGCGCTCACGCTGGCCGCGCTCGCGCGCGGCATCGAGGAAGATCTACGCGCCTCGCCGACGGCGCCCGTGGCCGAGCGCGTGCATCAGGTTCGCCTGGAATACGAACGCGTCGCCGCCGAGTTCGCGACGCTCGAAGCAGATAGCCTTTGACGGGCCTCGCCCCGACCGATCAGCTCTCGATCTTGGTCTGCAGATACGGTACTTCGCCGAGCCGGTCGACCAGGCCGAGCTGGGTTTCGAGCCAGTCGATGTGCTCTTCCTCCGATTCGAGGATGCTTTCGAACAGCTCGCGGCTGACGTAGTCGGCCAGTTGCTCGCAATCGGCGATGGCGGCTTTCAGATCCGGCACCGCCAGCATCTCCAGGCGGAGGTCGCTCGCCAGCACTTCCTTCGGCGATTCGCCGATCAGAAGCTTGCCGAGCGTCTGCAGGTTCGGCAGGCCGTCGAGGAACAGGATGCGCTCGATCAGGCGATCGGCGTGCTTCATCTCGTCGATCGATTCCTTGTATTCGTGTTCGGCGAGTTCCTTGTAGCCCCAGTTCCTGTACATCCTGGCGTGCAGGAAGTACTGGTTGATCGCGGTGAGTTCGTTGTACAGCACCTTGTTGAGGTGCTCGATGACCTTCGGATGGCCTTTCATCGCGATGCTCCCTTCTTCATGGATGCGCGCCACCGCAAGCCGGGCGCGCGAAAACGAGCGCGACTATAGCGCTCGCGTCAGACTCATGAAGAAACGAAAATCGCACGCATTTGCGCGTGCGCATGCAGCAGCCGGATGGCTACGCGGCAGCCGACAGCACCGGCAGATCGAGAACGCGCGGACGACGCGATTCTTCGAGGATTTCGCTGGCCAATTCTTCGCAGCTTCCACAGCAGTCGCCGCAGCCCGTGCGCTCGCGCAATTCGGCGAACGTGCGCACGCCTTCGCGGGCAGCGGCGCGGATCGAATGATCGGTGACGGCGTTGCAGATGCAGATATACATGCGGGCGTCCTGAGAAGACGCCGCTATTCAATTGCAAATGCGAATGATTGTCAACTAGGTGCGCGATTCCGTTCAGGTCGGCACGGCCTCAGGTCGACACCGTCAGTTCGACCGACCACTGCTGCTGGCGCAGGGAAACGCAGCAGCTGCCCTCGGCCAGCACCACGAGGTGGCGCAGGGCCTGTTCGTAGACACGGCGCTTGAAATTGACGACATGCGCGGCCGGGTACCAGAAATCGACCCAGCGCCAGATGTCGAATTCGGGCTTTTCGTTCGCATCGAGGCGGAAATCCGACTCCTCCCCGACCATGCGCAGCAGGAACCAGACCTGTTTCTGGCCGATGCAGATCGGGCGTTCGTGCCGCCGCACCAGCCGCGGCGGCAGCCGGTAGCGCAGCCAGCCAGGCGTGGCGCCGAGCACCTCGACGTGGTGCGGCTGCAGGCCGGTTTCTTCCTCCAGTTCGCGATACATGGCCTCGATCGGTGTTTCGTCGCTGCGCATGCCGCCTTGCGGAAACTGCCAGCCGTCGCGGCCGACTCGGCGCGCCCAGAACACATGTCCGCGCGCGTTCAGCAGGATTATTCCGACATTGGGTCGGTAGCCATCGGGATCGATCACGGCGTAATTCCTCCGTTTGGACCGATTCTTCCACAGCGCTTGCCGCTGCGGCAAGGCGAAAGGGCCATGTCGCGTGACGTCCTCCCCTTGACACCCGGGCGCAGCCAACTAGAATCGCACGCCCTCTCGCGCATGCGTGCGGGCGCCCCTGTGGCTATGTAGCTCAGCCGGTTAGAGCGTGGCACTCATAATGCCAAGGTCGGTGGTTCGAGCCCACCCATAGCCACCATCTCCGATCACATGGATCGACCAGCAGGCCGCGACGGCGCGTACTTTCGCGCCAGCAACTCGCCCAGCCGCGCCAGCGGCAGCGGGCTGCTCAAGTAGTAGCCCTGCACCTCTTTCACGCCGAGCTCGCGCAAGGTGTCGAGTTCGTCGGCGCTTTCGACGCCCTCCGCGACGATCGTGCTGCCGGTATGCCTCGCGAATTCGAGCATGGCGCCGGCCAGCGCGCGCCGGCGGCGGTCGCGGTGGATGTTGCGCGTGAGGCTGATGTCGAGCTTGATGATGTCGGGATCGATCGCCAGGATGTGGCGCATGCTCGCGTAGCCTGCGCCGGTGTCGTCGATCGCGATGCGCACGCCGGCCGCCCGCAAGGGCACCAGCGCCTGCCGCAACTGCGCGTAGTTTTCCACGCTGCTGTGCTCGGTGATTTCCAGCACGATGCGCTGCGCATTGACGCCGTGCAGCGCCGCCGGCAGCTGGCCGTCGACGATGGCCTGCGGCGAGCAATTGATCGCGATCACGAAGTCGCCGGCGAGCGATTGGAGTTCGCGCAAGGCGCACCGGTAGGCGGCCGATTCCAGCAAGACGCCCATGCCGACCGCGGCGGCCTCGTCGAACCACTCGTTCGGCGGACGGCGCGGCTCGAGTTCGAAGCGCGCCAGGCACTCCACGCCCTCGACGCCGCCGTCCTCGATGCGGAAAATCGGCTGATAGACCATCATCGGCTGGCCCTGATCGAGCGCGCGCCGCACGCGGGCAGCGGCGTCCTCTCGATTGCGCTCGGACTCGAGTTCTTCGTCGAGCTGTTGGGCGACCAGGTTCGCGAGCGTGCGCATCATGCCGAGGTCGCGCTCGTTGAGCGACGCGTCCGGCCTGAAGCTGAAGCAGCAGAACGTGCCGTAGACGCGACCGCTCGCCAGCCGGATCGGCACGCTGAGGTGCGAGCCGATCGGAATCGCGTGCGTCTCCGGCAGCGCCATCGCGGCGGGCACCTTCGACGTGTCGGCGATGAGTTCGGGCAATACGCCTTCGATGACGCGGCGGCAGTAGCCTGCGGCGAGGGGGGAAATATCGCCCGGCTGCAGCGGCGAGCGGCCGGCAACGGCGTCGACGTGGCGGAATACGCGGACTTTTTCCTGGAATTCGGATATGAACGCGACATCCATGCCGAGGTGCGAGCGTGCCGCATGAAGAATCGTCGCGACGCCGCGGCGTGCGCTTTCGAGTGGCCCCATCACGTCGGCCAGCGGATCGTCCAGAAACGGCGTCATCATGCGTCGTCAGCGCCCCGTTCATCCGAATTTCCAGATCCTGAGTATACAAAGACACAATTTTCAACTGCAGCATCGATCGGCGCGCGGATGGTTCGCCGGCCATCCTCGACGAAACCTGCCGGAGGACGACGAAAAAGCACCATGACGGCCCCTCACATTCCTGCCAGCGAAACCGAGCGACAGCGTGAACTCGACAGCTATCGCATCCTCGACACCGTGCCGGAGCAAGCCTACGACGACCTCGTCAAGATCGCCTCGGCGATCTGCGGCACGCCGATGGGCACGGTCAGCCTGATCGATCGCGAGCGCCAATGGTTCAAGGCGCGCCACGGCGTGGACGCCGAGCAGACCCCGCGCGACGTGTCGTTCTGTGCGCATGCGATCAATCACCCGGACAACCTGTTCATCGTGCACGACGCGCTCGCCGACGAGCGCTTCTTCGACAACCCGATGGTGACCGGCGACCCCAACGTGCGCTTCTACGCCGGCGCGCCGCTGGTGACGCCGACCGGCCACGCGGTAGGCACCCTGTGCGTGATCGACCAGCAACCGCGCACGCTCGAACCCTTTCAGATCGATGCGATGCGCGGCCTGTCGCGCCAGGTCGTCGCGCTGATGGAGTTGCGGCGCGCCTACGACCAGCTGCGCCATCACATGAGCGAGCGCGACTGGTACGAGCTGCAGCTCAAGCAGTATCAGCAGGAACTGGAGCAGGAGAACCTGCAGCTGTCGCGGCAGAGCGGCACCGACGCGCTCACCGGCCTGGTCAATCGGCGCGGACTGAATGCGGCGCTCGACTGGCGCATCGAGCGCGCGCGCGAAGGCGAGAGTCTGCATCTTGCGATCATCGACATCGACCACTTCAAGACGATCAACGATCTGCACGGCCACCAGGCCGGCGACGAAACCCTCGCGGCCGTCGCCGCCGTGCTGAAAGCGCACTGCGGCAGCCAGGGCACCGCCGCGCGCGCGGGCGGCGAGGAGTTCATCGTTCTGTTGGCGGGAATGGATGCGACTGCCGCGCTGCGCGAATGCGAGCACCTGCGCGAAGCCGTGGCGATCATGAGCGGCGGCATTCCGGTCACCGTCAGCGTCGGGCTGGCGCGCTATCGCGAAGGCGATGGCGCGAATGATCTCTACGTGCGCGCGGACAAGGCGCTGTATGCGGCGAAGACGGGAGGCCGCAACCGGGTCGTGGTCGGCGACGGGTGAACGGAGCATCGCGCGCCGGGCAGGCGACGCCGCGAGAGCGCCGCCCGGCGCAATCTTGCGCGACGGGCCGACGGTGTCCTCGTTCGGTAACCCTCGGTCGTCGCCGTCAGAGCAGAGACTTCGACAAGCGGTCGATCTGGCGGTCGATCAGCGCGATCGCGCAGGCCACGCACCCGCAACGCCCCGCACACGGATTCGGACACCGCGGCGTGCACTGGCACGGACACTTGTCGGCGTCGCGTTCGTCCTTGCGATAGTACCCGTCGGTGGCCGGATAACGACGCAGGCCCTCTTCGGTGGGTCTTGGCTTGTGCGCCACAATCAGCTCCGCGCTTTACCAGAGCATGCACCGGAGGCGCAGGCCGTGTCACTTCCCCATGCGCTCGCGCGCCCCAAACCACGAATGGCTTCGTCAAACCAGGCCATCCGCTGTTTCAGCCCCTGCTGCAGCGCCGACGAAGCGGCCGTCATCGTGGATTTAACCACGCCTCGCGACCGCTCGACAGGCCGCCGCCCGGGTCCGTTGGCGCATTCTCTGCATGTCTGTCGCGGGCTCCGGCGATCGGGAATCGAGCGATGGAAGGTCTGGGACTGTTCCCCCACAACTGCGGCCGCTGCGGCTTCTGGACCGCCACGGAGCTGCAGCGCAAGTCGAAAGGCTGGACGCTCCTTTGCACCCACTGCGGCACCGTGCAGCAGGTCCAGGGCGACACGCGCAGGTTCCGGCTGTTCGTCGCCAGCGTCGAGCGCTTCGTGACGCACGCGTCGACGCAATGCCCCGAGCTGGCGCGGCTGACGGTGCGCGGAGCATACGCTGCGTATCGACCGACGATGCAGGCGAAGGACGCACGGAATCCGCCCACGGCGGTCGATGTGAATTCGATGCCCGAGTGAAACGGGGCACTCCCTCACGAGAGCGCACGGCGAGCGGGCCGACTCACAGAAGCGAACTACTTCTCATGCATCGGCAGCCGATGGCCAGTGAGTCACCCGATCCACGTCTACTTCTGAATTCGATCCGCGAGATCATCCACGGGTGCGAATATGAATGCTTTCCCGGCTTTTTGCTGCTTCATCAGTCCGACCTGGACCAATTCCAACAGATCGTTTCGCGCGGTCTGATAGGAGATTTGCTGATCGCTCTGATGATCCGCAATTCGATAAATTTGACTGTTGTCACGGAGAGCATGGAGCAAGATTTCCCGCTGACGGTGATTCAACTGGGCAGCAAGCTTCGATCCAGGCTTGAGCAGCGTTTCGGCAAGTCGCTGGTCCCTGGATTTCCGAGCCACGTATTCCCTCAAACCGTCGACAGCTTTCTCAAGAATGGCAAGCTGGTGACACACGAAGTAACCCAGATCTGAATCGTCGGTCTCCGTGTACAAGTAAGCTCGATTGTATTGACCCGGTGCCTTCTTCAAGGCACTTGAAATGGAAAGATATTCGGTCAACCAGTATCCGGACCGAAGCATCGACCAATAAAAGATAGCGCGAGCGGTACGGCCATTGCCGTCGACGAAAGGATGATCGTAGCCAATTTGGAAATGGAGGGCGATGGCGCGTATGACGGGATGAAAAAAGCCGCCCGAATCGCTGCCATTCGCAAAATCGCAGAGCTGCTGAAGTCTTTCTGGCAGCTCATTCGCGGGGGGCGGGCGATGAAGTACGTTTCCTCCGTCTCTGTCGACAACTTCGATCTGCTCATCTGCTCTCCTTAGCCGCCCCGCAGCCGATTCGTCATCGATTGCTTCGGCTGTGAGAACACGATGCATCTCGAATATCGCGTCTGGCGTCAGCGGCCGTTCTCTCCACCGTGCGAGTTGGCGCATGGCTTGATAATTGTTCCAAATCATCCGCTCGCCACGGTCTCGCGGCTTTCGACCGCTTTTGAGCATTTCCTTGGCTACTTGCCTCGTCGTAGAGGCCCCCTCAAGCTGCGACGAGGTCATCGCTTCCTCGACCAGAGATCTGATGAGATAGCGCTGGTTTTCTTCGCTGTCCGCGCGATCCAGACCCCGGATGGAACCCGATGCTTCACGATCCAGGAAATGCAGCAGCCTCAGCATGTAGTCAGTGACCGCGATCAGGATCGGCCGGCCTGCCTTGTCCGTGAGTGGCAGCTGCCGGTACAACGCATGACGCGCGTACTTTATGCCCAGCCACCAACTCTCCGAAGTCAGGTCGGCCGGCGGCTGAAGATGTCGCAGATGATCCCAGTGCTCATAGACCCCCTCGACCTCGGGACCAATCTTCATGCCCAATATCTTGACGAAGTCCTTGGTGGGGGTTTTAAGGATCAATTCTGAGTAGCTTGGTGGCGCCATGGGCAGCTTCATGCGCCAACCATACTGTCAAGAAACTACTAATTTCAAGAGAATTAGTAGGAAAATAGTACTTCAGACGCCGAGGGCCAAGCGTTTGACACTGTCAAAGCCAAGAGTCCGCAACCTCCCCAGGCAAAGAAAAAGGGCCTAGCCTTTCGGCTAAGCCCTTGATCTTGTTGGCTGGGGGACTAGGATTCGAACCTAGATAAACGGAGTCAGAGTCCGTTGTCCTACCATTAGACGATCCCCCATCGAGGGTGGGACGGCGGTAGAGGCCACGGTCGAAACCGTCTGAGCTGGCCTCCTCGTCCCCGCGAATCGATCGCTCGGCTCGCGCCCCCTGCATCGAGGGGGCTAGATCGGTTAGCGCTTCGAGTACTGCGTCGCGCGGCGAGCCTTGTGCAGGCCGACCTTCTTGCGCTCGACCTCGCGGGCGTCGCGGGTCATGAAGCCGGCCTTGCGCAGCGGCGGCTTCAGCGCTTCGTCGTATTCCACCAGCGCGCGGGCGATGCCGAGGCGGATCGCGCCGGCCTGGCCGGTCATGCCGCCGCCTTCGACCGTGACGAGCACGTCGAACTTGTCGTGGTTCTGCGTCAGCTCGAGCGGCTGGCGCACGATCATGCGCGAGGTCTCGCGGCCGAAGAATTCGTCCAGCGGCTTGCCGTTGACGACGATGCTGCCGCTGCCCTTGCGCAGGAACACGCGCGCTGCGGAAGACTTGCGACGGCCGGTGCCGTAGTTCTGCTGCGTTGCCATCTCGGTGCCTTGAATTAGGATTTGCTGGTGGCGGTATTGATGTCCAGCACTTGCGGCTGCTGGGCGGTGTGCGGGTGGTTCGCGCCGGCGTAGACCTTGAGCTTGCGGTACATCGCGCGGCCCAGCGGGTTCTTCGGCAGCATGCCCTTCACGCCGATCTCGATGACGCGCTCCGGATGCTTGGCGAGCATGTCCTTCAGCGAGGTCGTCTTCAGGTTGCCGATGTGGCCCGTGAAGCGGTGGTAGTTCTTGTCGTCCAGCTTCTTGCCGGTGACCGCGACCTTCTCCGCGTTGATCACGACGAGATAGTCGCCGGTATCGACGTGCGGGGTGTAGACGGGCTTGTGCTTGCCGCGCAGGCGGTGCGCGAGCTCGGTGCACAGGCGGCCAAGCGTCTTGTCGGTAGCGTCGATGACGTACCAATCGCGTTTGACGGTTTCAGCATTGGCGCTGATCGTTTTCATATCCGGAAGACTCTGGTTCGGCCCCTGGGAAGCGGGCACGGGATAAATGAGGGCGCGGGAGGATAGCGGAAGCGTGCCGGCATGGCAACTCCACGCCAGGATCCGGCGAAGCCGCGGATGGTAGCATGAAATCCATGCTCGAAGCCTCCCCCGCCAGCGCCGCCGCCGACCCGCGCCTGGCGACTCTGACCGATCAATGCGTCATGTGCGGCCTGTGCCTGCCGCATTGCCCGACGTACCGCCTCGCAAACGTCGAAGCGGAGTCGCCGCGCGGGCGCATCGCGCTCGCGCGCGCGCTGACGACGGGCACCCTCGCGGCAACGCCGACGGCGGTCGCGCACCTGGACCACTGCCTGGGCTGCCTGTCGTGCCAGAAGGTCTGTCCGTCGCAGGTCCAATACGAGGAAATCCTGGTGCGCGCTCGCGCGGCGCTCGCCGATGCCCCGCGGCCGGATCCTGCCGTGCCGGCATTCGCCCGGCGCATCCTGCGCGATCCGCGAACGGCCACCGCGATGGCCCGCTGGGGCGCGCGGCTGCGGCTCGGCCGCTGGCTGCCTTGGCTGGCGCGCTGCCTGCCGCCGGGAGCTCGCTGGCGGCGGCTGGCCGAGGCGCAACCGAATCTGCCCGTCGCGACCCGCTTTTCCGCAGCCGCATCGACCACACCGACGCGCGGACGCATCGGCTTGTTTCGCGGCTGCGTTGCCAGCGTCTACGACCGCGACACGCTCGCTGCGGCCAGGCGCCTGCTCGAAGCGCTCGGCTACGACGTCGTCGAAACCCCCGAGGCGGCCTGTTGCGGAGCTCTCGAACGCCATCACGGCGATGTCGCTGCCGCGGCAGCCAGCGCCGCCGTCACGCGTGCCGCGATCGAATCGGCCCGCGTCGATACCGTGCTCGTCGCGGCGAGCGGCTGCCACGGCGACTTGAGCGGCCACGCGCTCGCCGGCCATCCGGTGCGCGTCGCCGATGTACATGCGTTCATCGCCGCCGACCCGGCGTTCGGCCAGCTCCGTTTCCGCGCCCTGCAGCGACGGGCAGCGCTGCACCTGCCGTGCACGCAGGTCAACAGCGTCGGCGCCACGGACGCAATCCGCAACCTGCTGGCCCGCATCCCCGAACTCGCCGTCGTGACGCTGCCGGAGCAGCCGCGCTGCTGCGGTGCCGCCGGCAGCTACTTCCTGGAACAGCCCGATTTCGCCGTGCGTCTGCGCGACGAGAAGCTGGCGCAAGCGCAGGCGCTCGCGCCCGATGTGCTCCTGACCACGAACATCGGCTGCCGCATCCATCTCGGCAACGGCCTGCGCGACGGCGGCGCGTCGCTGCGGGTCATCCATCCGCTGGCGCTGCTGGCCGAACAGCTGGACAATTGTGCCCCATGACTTCGCGCACCCTGTCGCCGTTCGATCGCGCGCTCGTGGAAATCGAGCGCGCCCTGGAAACCGTGTTCGTCGCCGCGCCGCCGGCTTCGCAGCCGTCGCCGGCGCAGGACATCGCCGACGGCGATCTCGACGAGGCCGCGCGCCGGCATTCGGCCGGGCTGATGCGCGTGAATCATGTCGGCGAGGTGTGCGCGCAAGCGCTGTACTTCGGCCAGGCGGCCGTCGCGCGCGACGACGCCCTGCGCGCGCAGATGCTCGCCGCCGCCGCCGAGGAAACCGATCATCTGGCGTGGTGCGGCGAGCGCCTGGCCGAACTCGGCAGCCGCGCCAGCCTCCTGAATCCCCTCTGGTACGCCGGCGCCTATGCGATCGGCGCGGCGGCGGGCGCCATCGGCGACCGCCTCAGTCTCGGCTTCGTGGTGGAAACCGAACGACAAGTCGAGGCGCACCTCGGCGAGCACCTGGAAACCCTTCCGGTCGGCGACCAGCGCAGCCGCGCGATCGTGCGGCGCATGAAGGAAGACGAAGCGCGCCATGCCGAGCATGCGCTGGCGGCCGGAGCGCGCCCGCTGCCGTCACCGATCCCGACGCTGATGCGCGCGGCTTCGAAGGTGATGAAGGCGGTGGCGTACCGCTGTTGAGCTTCGCTCAACAGCGGCGGGATTCGGGATTGGAGATTGGAGATTCGGTAAAGCGGCCTAGTTCAACACGCGCTCTTACCAATCTCGAATCCCGAATCCCCAATCCCGGCTCCATCACATCAAATTCCGCCCGTGGAACAGCTCCTCGATCTCGCGCTTCAGCAGCTGCTCGATGCGCTGGCGTTCCTTGAACGAGAGGTCGTCCGCGTTCGCCTCGAACAGGTAGGTGTCGAGGTCGAAGTCCTTGATGTGCATCTTCGTGTGGAAGATGTTTTCCTGATAGACGTTCACATCGAACATCTCGTAGCGCTGGCGGATGTGCTTGGCCAGGTAGTCCTGGATCGAGTTGATCTTGTGGTCGATGTAGTGCTTGCGCCCCTTCACGTCGCGCGTGAAGCCGCGCACGCGATAGTCCATCGTGACGATGTCGGACTCGAAGCTGTCGATCAGGAAGTTCAACGCGCGCAGCGGCGAGATGACGCCGCAGGTGGCTACGTCGATGTCGGCGCGGAACGTCGCGATGCCGTTGTGCGGATGCGTTTCCGGATAGGTGTGCACCGTGATGTGGCTCTTGTCCAGGTGCGCCACGACCGCGTCGGAGATCATGTCGCGGCCGAGCTTCTCGACGACCGGGTGCTCGGAGATAAGAATTGTCACCGACGCGCCCTGCGGGTCGTAGTCCTGCCGCGCGATGTTGAGGATGTTCGCGCCGATGATCTCTGCCACGTCGGTCAGGATCTGGGTCAGGCGGTCGGCGTCGTACTGCTCGTCGATGTAGTCGATGTAGCGGTCGCGCTGGTTCTCCGACACCGCATAGCAGATGTCGTAGATGTTGAAGCTGAGCGCCTTGGTGAGATTGTTGAAGCCCTGCAGCTGCAGGCGCGGAATCGGTTTGACCACGGCGTTCTACCTCGTGCGGGCGGTGGTTCGGGAGGGCGCGGATTATGGGCCATGCGGCCGCTCTAAGGAACCGATACTCGCTGCCGTTCCTTACAGTCTGCTGACGGCCGGGCCCGAGCAGGACGGGGCGCCCGCGCCGGAATGCAAACGGAACCTTCACGTTCGCCCCGCGACGCGCGACGTGTAACGGAATATGCAATAAGATGAGGAGACGTCCACTCACGCCGGGCTCGCAAACGCTGGGACACCCCGCGTTCCGTCGTGACGCGGTGAACACCGCGATCGGACGCAGAAGGGGCCTTTAGTGGAAGCACAGGGCAAGATCGCTGATTTTCGTTATACGCTGCAGCGCGAGGTCAACAAAGTCCAAGCGCCGCCGATGCTCACCCCGGATCGCGCCGCGATGGAACGTTTCCTCGCCGCGTGCCACCGTCGCCGCTACGCCAGCAAGACCGCCATCATCCGCCCGGGTGATTCGGCCAACATCCTCTACTACGTCATCGACGGTTCCCTGACCGTCTCGTCGGAAGATGAGGAAGGCCGTGAACTGATCCTCGCCTATCTCAACCGCGGCGAATTCATCGGCGAGATGGGACTGTTCGTGGAGACCCCTCGGCGCGAAGTCATGGTGCGCACGCGCACGCCATGCGAACTCGCCGAGATCGGCTACGAGCGGATGTTCAACCTGTTCGAAGGCCCGCTGCGCGACGAATGTCCGAAGATCCTCTTCGCCATCGGCTCGCAGCTGACCAACCGGTTGTTGCACACCTCGCGCAAGGTGAGCCGGCTGGCCTTCATGGACGTGACCGGACGCGTCGCCAAGACGCTGATCGACCTGACCGAAGAGCCGGACGCGATGACGCATCCGAGCGGCAAGCAGATCCGCATATCGCGCCAGGAAATCAGCCGCATCGTCGGCTGCTCGCGCGAGATGGTCGGCCGCGTGCTGAAGCAGCTCGAAGAGCAGGGCATGATTTCGGTGTCCGGCAAGACGATCGTCGTACTCGGCACGCACTGACGGCACTCCCGTCCGCGCAAGCCGCACTGACCCGCCGTCGCAGGACGGCGCGGTTCATCGCCGCCGGGCGCTCCTGCCCCGGGCGGCGGCCGGCTTCGGCTCGTACACCATGTAGACGTCCGCACGCTGGTAGTGACTGCCCGGCCGTGGCGCCGGGTGGTGCACGAAGCCTGCGCTTTCGTACAGCGCGAGGGCCGGCTTCAGGCGCGAACTCGATTCGAGGAACAGCGCGCGGCCGCGGCGGCGCTGGAACTCGGCGATCGCAGCGTCGAGCAGCTTGCGACCGGCGCCGAGGCCGCGAAAGCCGGTCTCGACCGCCATCTTCGACAGCTCGTAGACGCCGGGCGCCTCCTTGATCAAGGCACAGGTGCCGATCACCTCGCCGTCGAGCAGCGCGAACAGGATCGCGCCGCCGGGTTCGATCACGTAGCGCTGCGGATCGCCGAGCATCGCACGGTCGACCGCCTCGACGACGAACCAGCGCTCCAGCCACTCGGTATTGATGCGCTCGAAATGCGAGGCCCAGAGTGGGCGATACGGCTGCACTTCGATCGACGCCGCCTGCAGGTGGTCGCGTTGGGCAAGGATTTCCTTGGCGACACGTCCGTCGGCGAGATCCCGCTCGAATTGCCCCAGGGCATCGAGCAGGCCGCCGGATCCGCGCGACGCCGCGGCCTGCGCGCCGCGCCGGATCGCGCACCAGACGGGCCCCAGCCGGTCCAGATGCCCTTCGGCTTTCGGCGTGAGTTCGAGCACGCCGCGGCGTGCGTCGGCGCGATCGATGCGCCGCGTGATCCAGCCGGCCTTGCGCAATTTCGCCGCGAGCTGGCTGACCGCCGGATGCGTCTGCCCGATCGCGGCAGCGATTTCGGTGACGCTGCCCGGCCCTTTCACCTGCAGATAGCGCAGCACCGGAAACCAGTGCGCGTCGATCTCGACGCCGCTGGCGCGATAGGTTGCGTTGGCGACCGCGTACAAGCTTTCGCTGATCGCCTTGAAACGGCTGCCGAGCGCCAGTTCCCCTTGCGTGTGCAGGAACATCATATGCGTAAGCGATTACGGAAATGCTTACGTTATTACGCAGGCCGGCTCGAGGCAAGTGCCGGCCGGTTCCGGTGGAGCCGGCCGCCGGTCAGCTCCATTCGACGACCGACAGCCGCCGGCCGAGGCGCGCGGAAACGCGGGCCAGCGTGATGCGGTCGGGATTGACCAGCACGGCCGATCGCGCGGCGGCGAGAATCGGCAGGTCGTGGAACGAGTCGCTGTAGACGACGTCCCATGGCGGACGGATGCCGCGCAGCGCAAGCTGGCGAGCCTTCTCGATGCGAATGTTGTGCAGCGCGATGCGCAGGCCGAAACGCCCTGCCTCGAAACGCGACGCGACGAGTTCGACGCCGTCGAAGCCGAGTTCGTCGAGGATCGCGCGAGCCAGCACGTCCTCGCAGCCTGTGACGACGAGAACGCGATCGCCGTCTTGGCGATGACGCTTCAAGGCCATGCACGCGGGGGCGAAGATGTTGCGCGCATCGCGTGCAAGCCGCCCGCCGAAGGCCTGCGCCATGACGCGGTAGCGCGCCGCGTCGACGCCGACGAAGGCCCAGGTCACGGCCGCGCGCAACAGCCGGCGCCGGCCGCGCCGCGTCAGCGCGATCAATGCCACGACAGGCAATAGCGGCAATACGACGGCGAGGCGCCACCACGCGTGCGCATAGCGTTCGCGCATGAACTTCGTGAACGCGTCGCCGCGCACGATCACGCCGTCGAAATCGAACAGCACGATGCGCTGGGTCGGAGCGCCTCGTATCGCGGCCATGGGCGTATGGGAATCGGTCATGCGCGGCGATTCGACCCCGCTCGCGCGCAAACGTTCATTCGCGCGCCATTGCCGCTTTCAGCCCGCAGCGGCTCCGCCAGCACCGAACAGTCGCGCGAGCTCGGCGCCCGGATCGGCCGCGCGCATGAACGCCTCGCCGACGAGGAACGCCCCGACGCCGGCGGCGCGCATCCGCGCGACATCGGCGGGCGTGTGGATACCGCTTTCGGTCACCAGCAGGCGGCCGTCGTCGATGCGGCCCTGCAGGCGCAGGGTCGTATCCAGCGAAGTCTCGAAGGTGCGCAGGTTGCGGTTGTTGACGCCGATCAGCGGCGCCGGGATCTCGAGCGCGCGTTCGAGTTGGTCCTCGTCGTGCACCTCGACCAGGACGTCGAGATCGAGCTCGGCCGCCAGCAGCGCGAGTTCGAGCAGGCTGGCGTCGCCGAGCGCGGCGACGATCAGCAGGATGCAGTCGGCGCCGATCGCGCGCGCCTCGTACACCTGGTACGGATCGATCGTGAAATCCTTGCGCAGCACCGGCAGATCGCAGGCCGCGCGCGCCTGCTGCAGGTAGGCTTCGCTGCCCTGGAAGAAATCCGCATCGGTCAGCACCGACAAGCAGGCGGCGCCGCCGGCGGCGTAGCTGCGCGCAATCGCCGCCGGATCGAAGTCCGCGCGGATCACGCCTTTCGACGGGCTCGCTTTCTTGACCTCGGCGATCACCGCCGGCGAGCCGGCCTCGACCTTCGCTTCGAGCGCCGCGGCGAATCCGCGCGTCGGCGGCAGATCGGCGACGCGCGCGGACAGCTCGGCAAGGCCGATCTGCGCGCTGCGCTCGCGGATTTCCTCGACCTTGCGCGCGAGGATGCGCTGGAGAATGTCTTCCATCTTCAATGTTTCCGATGCGGCGGATCTGGGCGACGGCGAGGATCCGGTGCTGCCGGCGCCGGAGCAAAAGGGATGACCGGCTTTCGCCGTTGTGAAGCGCTTCCCGCGTTCGCGGGAATGACGGCACCAGGCGATGGATCAACGGCCATGGTCGCCGCCTGCGAGCCGCTGCGTCGTCGCGACGAAGGCTTCCATCTTCGCCATCGCGGCGCCGTTCGCGACGGCGCTGCGGGCGCGCATGACGCCTTCGCCGATCGATGTGACGACGTCGGCCGCGTACAGGGCCGCGCCGGCGTTGAGCAGCACGATGTCGCGCGCGATGCCGGGCGTGTCGTCGAGCGCCTCCAGCAGCAGCTTCTTCGACTCGGCCACGTCGGCGACGCGAAGGTTGCGGCTCGATGCCATGACCAGGCCGAAATCCTCCGGTTCGATCTCGTATTCGCGCACGTCGCCGTCGCGCAGTTCGCCGACCATCGTCGCCGCGCCGAGCGAGATCTCGTCCATGCCGTCGCGTCCCCACACGACCAGCGCGTGCCGCGCACCGAGCCGCTGCAGCGCGCGCACCTGGATGCCGACCAGATCCGGATGGAATACGCCCATCAGGATGTTCGGCGCGCCGGCCGGATTGGTCAGCGGTCCGAGGATGTTGAAGATCGTGCGCACGCCGAGTTCGCGCCGCACCGGCGCGACGACCTTCATCGCTGGATGATGATGGGGCGCGAACATGAAGCCGATGCCGGTCTCGGCGAAACAGCGGGCCACTTCGGCCGGACCGAGGTCGATCGCGGCGCCGAGCGCTTCGAGCACGTCGGCGCTGCCGGACTTCGACGACACGCTGCGATTGCCGTGCTTGGCCACGCGCGCGCCGGCGGCCGCAGCGACGAACATCGACGCGGTGGAGATGTTGAAGCTCTGCGCGCCGTCGCCGCCGGTGCCGACGATGTCGACGAAATGCTCCGGCGCGCCGACGTCGACCTTCGCGGCCAGCTCGCGCATCACGCGCGCGGCGCCGGCGATCTCGCCGATCGTTTCCTTCTTCACGCGCAGGCCGGTGACGATCGCGGCGATCAGCGTCGGCGAGACCTCACCGCGCATGATCTGGCGCATCAGATCGACCATCTCGTCGTGGAAGATCTCGCGATGCTCGATGGTGCGCTGGAGCGCTTCCTGCGGGGTGATGGGCATGCCGGAATCCTGCGTGGGACGCCTAGCATAG
>Ga0207678_10001639_pt1 | contig 20519 bp, 15 predicted proteins | sample KBSC63metaG_FD_184319 | JGI IMG/M metagenome (GOLD analysis project Ga0207678, IMG submission 184319) | Corn rhizosphere microbial communities from Kellogg Biological Station, Michigan, USA - KBS C6-3 metaG (SPAdes) (version 2) | ecosystem: Host-associated > Plants > Roots > Rhizosphere > Soil ... | reverse complement strand
GCCAGCCGCGCGGCGGCGAAATCGGGAATGGGGGTCTGCACGGTCATCGCTGTTATATGCCGGTAATACACCTAAAGTTCAAGCATGTCCTGAGCGGCGCCACAGGCGTCGCCGAAGTGGCTGGTCTTATCCGCCGCGCTTCGCCGCGCCAACCGCCATTGATCGAAAGACCGGCGGGTTGCGGCGAAGCGAGGCACGAGACTTGACCGGGCAGCCCTGCTTCTGGAAAGGCACCAAGCCTCGGCCCGATGGCGGAGTGGTTACGCAGAGGACTGCAAATCCTTGCACGCCGGTTCGATTCCGGCTCGGGCCTCCACTTCCTCATGACAATCGTCATTGCGACACCTGGATCCCGCTCCCGCCGCGCAGCCCTGCAGCGGGAGCGGAAAAGCGGCGGTCATTCATAGCGCAGCGCGTGGATCGGGTTCGCCCGAGCGACCCGGACGGCATGGCCGACGACCGTGGCGATTGCGATCCCCAGCGCGATCGCGGCGGCGACCAGGAAGGGCGTCGGCCCAAGCGTGATCCGCTGCTCGAAGCCGTTGAGCCAGTCGCGCATCAGCCACCAGGCGACGGGCCAGGCGATGAGGTTCGCGACCAGAACCGGCCGGCTGAACTGCCAGACCAGCAGCTGGACGATATCGCGGGTGCGCGCGCCCAATACCTTGCGGATGCCGATTTCCTTGGTCCGCCGCTCGGCCGTGAACGAGGCAAGCCCGAACAGGCCGAGGCAACCGATCAACACCGCGAGCAGCGAGAAAGCGGCGAAGATCTGCGCCCGCGCGACTTCCGTCTTGTAGAGGCCACGAACAATATCCTCGCTGAACTTGGCCTCGAACGGAACGTCGGTCGCAACCTGCTTCCATTTCTGCTCGACCGCGGCGCGCACGGCCTGCGGGTCGCCGCGGTAGCGGATGATCATCCAGCCCGGCCCGATCGTGACCTTCTGGTAGAACAGCGGCTGGATCTCGTCGCGCGCCGAGCGGAACTGCGAGTTGCCGACGACGCCGATGACGGTGATCGTGGTCGGACCGGCCTCGTCGGAGAAGAGTTGGGCGCGGAAGGTCTTGCCGATCGCGTCCTGGGCCGACTTGAGGCCGAGCTTCTGGGCCCCGAGCTCGTTGAGGACGACGTTGACGCCTCGCGCCGCAAGCTCGCGCTCCTTGGCCGGATCGGTCGGATAGGGCGTGGTCATATCGTCGGCGGGCCGCTGAGCATCGAACCAGCGTCCGGCCTTCAACCGAAGTCCCATGGCGGCGAAGAAGCCTTCGTCCACTGAGTAGCTGCCGATGTCGACCGGCTGCGTCGCTCCGGGCGGGACGACTCCAGTGTTGATATTGTTGTCGGTGGCGACGCCGAGGTCGGTGAGGCCGACGGCCACGACGCCCGGCACGCGCTTCATCTGCTCGACCATCATTTCGGCGCGCGGGCGAATCTGCGCGCGACCGAGATTTTCCACCTGCAGGATGTGATCGCGCTGATAGCCGGGATCGACGGTGCGGGCGTAAACGGTCTGGGTATAAACGACCGTCGTGCACACGATCAGCGCGATCGACACGGCGAACTGCGCGATCACCAACGCGGTGCGCAGGCGTCCGGAGCCCGGGGTTTCGGCCGCGGAGCGGTTGGCTTTGAGCACTTCGGCCGGCTTGAACCGGGAGATGAAGAAGGCCGGGTAGAGGCCGCTGAGAATCCCGACGAGCAAGGCGATGACGATCGCCGGAAGCAGGACGCCGTCCGTGCCGAGATAGCTCAAGGTCAGGTCCGCATCGAGGAAGGCCGCAAAGGGTCGCACGAGGAGCTCGACCAGCGCCAGAGCGACGAGCATCGAGACGACACTGATCAGCAACGCCTCGGTGACGAACTGGACGACCAATTGCTTGCGGCTTGCGCCGAGGACCTTGCGCAGCGCGACTTCACGAGCGCGCTGGCTGGCCCGGGCGGTGGCCAGGTTCGTGAAGTTCACGATCGCCATGCCGAGGATGAGGATGGCGATGATCGAGAAGGTCGCGACGGTCCGGCGGTCATTGCCCGGAGTCATCGCGGCGTTCTGCGCCTTGCCGAGGTGGACGTCGCGGACGTTGACGAAGTGCCAGTCCTGATCATCGCCCTGGTTGGTGCGAATGCCCTCGTTGGTCTCGTCGGGGATGTTGCGCTTCTCCCAGGCTGGCAAAGCGGCCTCGAGCTGCCTGACGTCCGTGCCCGGCCGCAGCGAGACGTACACCCAGCCCGACTGCCAACCCCATTGGGTCATGAAATTGGGCTGCTCGGCGAAGTAGCTGTTGAAGTCGGTGCGGAGGATGCCGTCGAGCTTGAGGTGCGAATTCCTGGGGATGTCCTTGTAGACGCCGACGACCCGGAAATCGCGCGTCACGCCCTTCGATACCGTGGTCAGCGTACGGCCGACCGCCTGGTCCGTGCCGAAGCGGCGGATCGCCTCGGTTTGCGAGAGGACGGCCGTTTGCGCGCTCGTCAGGGTCGTGCCGGACAGCAGGGGCAGCTGGACGACTTTCAAGAAGTCGTCGTCGGCAATGGCGTAATGATCAGCGAGCGAAGCCTGGCCGTCTTTGAGGATCACCGGCTGCGAGGAGAGGATGTAACCGACCCGCTCGACCTGCGGGAAATCCTTCTTGATGCGGTCCTTGGTCACAAAGGCCGACATCTGGCCGAACAGCGGAATGCCGCTCTTGGGGTTCGGGTACCAGGCCTGGAACTGGTAGGTGTTCTCGGCATTGGGAAGCCAGCGGTCGTAGCTCTCCTCGTAGCGGACGTAGAGCAGGATCATGATGCAGGCCGCCATGCCAATGGCGAGGCCGGCGATGTTGATCACGGAATAGGTCTTGCTCTTGCCCAGAGCCCGAACCGCGACCGTCCAGTAATTCCGCCACATAGCTTCTAGTCCTTCGAAAGAATGCTTCGCGATCAGGCGGCGCGGCGCCGTTCCTGGAGGATTCGGCCGTCGAGCATGTTGACGACCCGGCTGGCGAAGTCTGCGTGCGACGGAGAGTGGGTGACCATGACGATGGTCGACCCTTCCTGATTGAGCTGGCGAAGCATCCGCATCACTTCCTCGCCATGCGCGGTGTCGAGGTTGCCGGTCGGTTCGTCGGCGAGGATCAGCTTGGGCTCGCCGACCAGGGCGCGGGCGACCGCGACGCGCTGCTGCTGGCCGCCCGACAATTGTGTCGGACGGTGCTTGGCGCGGTGGGCGATGCCGACCTTGTCGAGGACCCGCTCGACCCGGGCCTTGCGCTCGGACGCGGGACGATCGTGGTAGAGCAGCGCGAGCTCGACATTCTCGCGCACGGTCAGCTCGTCGACCAGGTTGAAGCTCTGGAAGATGAAGCCGATGTTGCTCTTGCGGGTATCGGCAAGCTGGCTTTCACTCAGCCCCGCGACCTCGTGACCGTTGAACATGTACGATCCGCTGGTCGGGCTATCGAGCATCCCCATGACGTTCAGCAGCGTCGACTTGCCGCAGCCCGACGGGCCCATGATGGCGACGAACTCGCCGTCGGCAATGTCGAGATCGACGCTGTCGAGCGCCGTCGTCTCGACGGTGTCGGTGCGGTAGGATTTGGTCAGGCCGGTCATGGTCAACACGGATGATGTTCCTTTCTCAATCGCCGGAGCTGAAGGTCAGGTGGCTCTTGTCGACGAGCCCGTTGTAGGAAGAGGTGACGACGCGCTCGCCGGGTGAGAGGCCGCCGAGCACCTCGATCGAATCGGCGTTGCGGCGACCGAGCTGGACCTGGCGGCGCGTCGCGCCGTTGCCGCTCTTGTCGACCACGAACACCCAATTGCCGCCGGTGTCGTTGAAGAAGGCGCCGTTGGGGATGAGGGTCGCCTTGGAGGAATCGCCGAGCGTGAGCTTTGCCTGGATCGTCTGGCCGCGCTGCACGGACGCCGGAGCCGGGCCGTTGAACACCAGGTCGATCTGGAACTGGCCGTTGCGGACCTGCGGATAGACCTTGGCCACCTTCAGCCGATAGGTCTTGCCGTCGATGTCGGCGGTCGCCGTCTGGCCGATCGCCACGCGCCCGAGGTAGAATTCGTCGACGTCGGCCTGAAGCTTGTTGGCCCCCGCGCTGTCGACCTGGCCAATCCGCTCGCCCTGCTGAAGCGACTGGCCAAGCTGGATGTCGAACCCGCTGAGCTCGCCGGTAACGGGGGCTCGCACCGCGAGCTGGCTGAGATTGTCGTGCGCGATGCCCATGCTGCTGTTGAGCGAGCTGGCGGCGGCGCGCAATTGAGTCAGCTGGCTGGTCTGGAGAGCCTCGGTCTGGGCGATGCTCTGCTTCAGGATCTGCAGCCGCTGCTGCTGGTAATCCAGGTCGTCCTTGGTGTCGTTGAGGCTCTTCCTCGACACGAAGCCACGGTCTGAAAGTGGCTTGTACAAATCATATTGCCGGCGCGCTTTGGCGAGATCGGTCTCGGCCTGGTTCAGGTCGCGCAGGTTGGAGTTGCGGGTCTGGGTCAGCGCCAGCTCCTGGCTGCGCATGTTGTTCAGCTGCTGCTCGACCTCGGCCTGCTTCTCGAGCGTCGAGAGCTGCAGCTCCGCGTTCGAAAGGATGGCCAGCAGCTGGCCTTGCGTGACCTGCGCGCCGTCCTCGACCAGCTTCTTCTCGACCCGGCCGCCCTCGACCGCGTCGAGATAGACGGTGACTAGCGGAGTCACCCGCGCGCGCACCGGAAGGAAATCCTCGAACACGCCCGACTGGACGGTGGCGATCGACAGCCGATCGCGGCTGACGGTCATCGAGCCGGCACTGGGCGCGAACAACCAGAACAGGAGGATCAGCAGAAAGGCGCCGGCGGCGGCCCCACCGATGAGTATCCGCTTGTCGATGCGCTTGCGCACGACGACGCGGTCCATCGCACCGCCGCTGATCGCGTCGGACTCGCGTGACTGGCGCAGCTCGACCAGGCTCACTGTCCGGCTCCGGTCACGAAATGTCCGGAAACGGACAGGGTTGCCGCCGCTTCAGCCCGCTTTGCCTCTTGGCCGTGGAATCTGCCCGAATTGCTCATGCCCTTGTCGTTGCACAGGCCGTGCCAAACGGGGCTTCCAATATTTTCCGGGAGGACTGTTCATTTCCGGACACGCTCGCTACAGATGTAGCGTGGAGCCCAGTTTCAGCCTCGCGGTCGTGGTCGACGACGATCCCGACATCGCCCTCGCCGCGCGCCTCGCGCTGCGCGACATGTTCGAGCGCATCGAGACCTTGTCCTCGCCGGCGGACCTGATGCCGCTGCTGAAGTCGGAAAACCCGGACGCGATCCTGCTCGACCTCAATTTTCAACGCTCGGCCACCGACGGGCGCGAAGGCCTCGCTTTCCTCGACAAGATCATGGAGCACGATCCGGATTCGGCCGTCGTGATCATCACGGCGCACGGGGCGGTGTCGGTCGCGGTCGAAGCACTCAAGCGCGGCGCCAGCGACTTCGTGGCCAAGCCGTGGAGCAACGAGCGGCTGGCGGCGACGGTGCGGAGCGCTGCAGCGCTTCGCCGCAGCAAGATCGACGCGCGGGTCGAGCGGAGCCGCGCGTCCGAGCTGGCGCAGGGCAGCGAGACGCCACTGATCGGCCAGTCGCCCTCAATGGAGCGCGTGCGCACCTTGATCGAGCGCGCCGCGCCGACCGACGCCAACGTCCTGATCCTCGGCGAGAATGGCACGGGCAAGGAAATCGTCGCGCGCGAGATCCACCGGCTGTCCAGGCGCAACGCTCACCCGATCGTCTCGATCGATCTCGGCGCAACCAACGAGACCTTGTTCGAATCCGAGCTGTTCGGCCACGTCAAAGGCGCCTTCACCGGCGCGGCCGGCGAGCGTATCGGCCGGCTCAAGGCCGCCGACCACAGCACTTTGTTCCTCGACGAGGTCGGCAACCTGCCGCTTCACCTTCAACCCAAGCTTCTGACCGCGCTGGAGCAGCGCAAGGTCGTGCCCGTCGGCGCCAACCGCCCGGTCGACATCGACGTGCGCGTCGTCGCTGCGACCAACATGTCGGAAGAGCAGCTCGCGGACGAAATGCGCTTCCGGCAGGACTTGCTATTCAGGCTCAACACAATCGAAATCCACTTGCCGCCGCTGCGCGCGCGGCGCGAGGACATCCCGCTGCTGCTCGATCACTATCTCGCCATGTTCACGCGCAAGTACGACCGCCCGGCGCGGGTCATCCCGCCCGCAGTGCTCGACGTGCTGGTCCGCCATGACTGGCCGGGCAATGTCCGGGCACTGCGCCATGCCGCCGAGCGGGCAGTGATCATGGCCGACGGCGATACCTATCGCACCGAGGATTTCCCCCTGCCCTCGCGGCCGGATGCGACGACGGTGTCGGCGCCGCCGGTTGCCGCGACCCTCAACCTCGACCAGTTCGAGAAGCAGATGATCGAGCGCGCGCTGAGGATGCACCATTTCAATATCTCGCTTGCGGCCGCGGAGCTCGGCCTCAGCCGTGGCGCGCTCTATCGGCGCATGGAAAAGCATGGGCTTTAGACGCCGGTTCGAGTTCGGACTGGCGTGGCGCACGATCGCGCTCGTCGCCGCCTTGTGGCTGTTCGTGCTGGCACTCGACACGCCCGGGCTGCGAGCCGCGCGGATCGTGGCGCTGATCATCGCGCTGATTGCCGTCGGCAGCCTGTGGAGCCTGATCCGGCGCACCAACTTCATCGTCTCGCGCTTCGTCGAATCCGTGCGGTTCGAAGATTATTCCCAGCGCTTCTCCGACCCGAGCGGCGGCGGCTTCGACGTTCTCGGAGAGACGCTCGACCATGCGCTGAAGGCACTTCAGGCGCGGCACCTTGAGGAGAATGCCGAGACGCGCTTCCTCTCGGCGATCGTCGACGACGCTCCGAGCGCGCTGCTGAGCCTGGATCGGGACGGCCGCGTCGAAATGCTCAACAAGGCGGCACGGCAATTGTTCGCGCGGCAGCCGCTGCACCGCCTCGAGGACCTCGAAGCGCTCGGCCCCGAGCTGATGGCGGCGGCGCAACTGCCGGCCGGCGCGCGCAAGATCACCCGGATCAATCTCGACGGAGTGCCGCAGAAAGCGATCTTCGCTTCGGCGCAGGTTGCCCGCCTCGACAATCCGGTGAGCGTGCTGTCGATCCTGCCGGTGCAGAGCGAGCTCGGCGCGCTGGAAGTCGCGGCGCAGGTCGATCTGGTCCGCGTGCTCACCCATGAGATCATGAATTCGCTGACGCCGGTCACTTCGCTTGCCCGCTCCGGAGCCGATCTGGTCGCGGCGGCCGAGCGGAGCGGAGGCAGTCTCGAGGAGGCTCGGGTCGCGACCGAGACCGTCGCCCGGCGCGCCGAGGGCATATTGCAGTTCGTCCAGAGCTATCGTGAGTTCGCGCAGGCGCCGGAAGTGCATCGCCGCACGTTCCACGCACAACCGTGGGCGGAAGAAATCCTTCGCCTGGCGCTCGCCGGAACCGAGGGACGCGCGATCGATGCCAGGGTCGACGTTGAGCCGCCCACGCTCAACCTGACGGCCGATCCGGAGCTTCTCGCCCAGGCGGTCCTCAACCTTCTGCGCAATGCCGTGCGCGTGACCGCCGAGACCGCCAACGCGATCGTCGTGCTTGGCATCCGCCGCGATCGCAACGGCCTGTTCACCATCGAGGTGCGCGACAACGGGCCGGGCATCCCGAAGGAGCGGCGAGACGACATCTTCCTGCCCTTCTACACCACGCACAAGGGCGGCAGCGGCGTCGGCTTGAGCTTTGCGCGGCAGGTCGCGCTGGCCCACGGAGGTTCGATTGCCGCGCTGGACTCGGCCGAAGGCGGGGCGACGCTGCGCCTGATCGTCTAGATTCGTCCCGGCGTGGGACTCGGCGATTTTGTCCGCCTATCGACTCTTGGTTCATTATCCCGCAAAATGAGGGGGATAGGGCGCTCGCGGGCGGGGCCGCGGCGCGATCGGGGATGGGCATTTGAACGACGTTGGGCTGTTTGAGCGCTCGCTCAGAGCGAGTGCGGCCGGAGCGCGGCGATGAAGCTCGCGGGGATCGAGATCCCGCCGATGCTGGCCAGCGCGCTCGGCGAGTGCCGCCGACATTTTGTCGCGGCGGCCGTGTTCAGCCTCCTGATCAACCTGCTCTACCTCGCTCCCACGCTCTACATGCTGCAGGTCTATGACCGGGTGGTCCCGACGGCCGGCAAGACCACTTTGCTGTTCGTCACCCTGGCCTTGGCGCTTGCGCTTCTCACGCTGTCGCTGCTCGACATGATCCGCAACCGGCTGCTGGTCCGCGCAAGCCAGCGGCTCGACGCCATCCTCGCCCCGCGCATTCTGACCCAGATGATGGCGGCCGATTCCAGCGTCGCGGCGCAGTCGATGCGCGATTTCGATTCGGTCCGCACCGTAATGGCCAGCCCGGCGATCGCCGCGATCTTCGACGCGCCCTGGACACCGGTCTTTCTGGCCGTCGCCTTCATGCTCCATTTCTGGATCGGGATCATGGCGATCGTCGCCGCGGCGCTGCTCGTCACCCTGGCCTGGCTCAACCAGCGGGCGACGCAGAAGCATATGGAAGTCGCGACCTCGGCAATGGCCTCGGCACATAATTCGCAGCAAGCCGCGGCGGTTCATGGCACGACCATCAAGGGTCTCGGCATGACCGGCGCGATGGTCGAGCGTCAGTTGGCGCATCGCCGCATCGCGCTCGCCAACATGGTCCACGCTCAATTCTCCGGCAGCCGGTTGACCGCGACCAGCCGCTTTTTCCGCCTGTTCGTGCAATCTTCCGCGCTCGGCCTCGGCGCGCTGCTCGCCATCGCGGGGGAGATTTCAGCGGGCGCGATCATCGCCTCCTCGGTCCTGCTGAGCCGCGCACTCCAGCCGATCGAGAGCATTATCGGCGCCTGGTCGTCGCTCGCCTCGGCGCGCGCGGCGGTCAACCGCCTCACCCGCAACATCGAAACCCTCGGCGAGCAGCGGCTATACACCGCTCTCCCGCCGCCGGAGGGGTTGCTGAAGGTCGAAGAGGTTGGGTTGCGCGGTCGCGACGGCCGGCCAATCCTGTTCGGCATGAGCTTCGTCGCCGAGCCCGGCCACATCCTCGGGGTGATCGGCCCGAGCGGCTCGGGCAAGACCACGCTCGGCCGGATCCTGATCGGCGCGGTCCAGCCGACGGTCGGGACGGTGCGGCTGGACGGCGCAAGCCTGACCGACTGGAACCAGGACGAGCTCGGCAAGCATCTCGGCTACATGCCGCAGGAGCCCTCGCTGTTCGAAGGCTCAATCAAGGACAATATTGCGCGCTTCTCCCGCGCTTCCACGGCGGACGAAGCTGCCGCCATCGACGATGCGGTCGTCCAGGCGGCCAAGGAAGCCGGCGTCCACGAGCTGATTCTCGAGCTCCCTCAGGGCTATGACACCCTGCTCGGCCTTGGCGGCGCGGGCCTCTCGGCGGGCCAGGCGCAGCGCATCGCGCTTGCCCGCGCGCTCTATGGCCAACCGCGGCTGCTGGTGCTCGACGAGCCCAATGCGTTCCTCGACCAGGCCGGCGAGAGCGCGCTTCTGACTGCCGTCACTGCGGCGCGCGCCCGTTCGGCAACGGTGATCGTCATAGCGCACCGTCGCGGTCTGCTCGCGGTGGCCGACCGGCTGCTCGTGCTCGAAGCGGGCCGCCCCAAGATGATCGGCCCGACCAAGGACGTCGTCGCGCGCCTCGCCGGGCCGACAGCATCGGAGAATGCGGCATGAGCGACGCACTCGTCCTTTATTCGCCCGAGGATCACCTCGCCGCAGGCGATCCCCGGCGCGAGATCCGCATCGGCACGATTGCGGCCGTTCTGTTCTTCGTTCTGTTCCTCGGCTGGGCCGCACTGGTGCCGCTGGATGCCGGCGTGAATGCGCCGGGCACCATCGCCGTTGCCGGAAACCGCCAGACGGTCCAGCATCGCGATGGCGGCACCATCACCGCAATCCGCATACGCGAGGGCCAGCATGTGCAGGCCGGGCAAGTCCTGGTCGAACTGTCGGCGCCCGAGCTCCGCGCCGCCGAGCGCGGCCTCACCAGCGACTATCTGACCTTGCTCGCAGAACGCGCGCGGCTGATGGCCGAACGCGTCGGGCAGCGCGACTTCGCGCCACCGGCGGAGTTCGCCGCGCTCAACCCCGACGATCGCGAAATCGCCGCGCAGGTCATGGCTCTTCAGCGGGCCGAAATGCACGCCCGCTCCGGGGCGCTTTCGGCCCAGCAATCGGTGCTTGGGCAGCGCGGCCAGCAGCTGTCCGAGCAGCAGTCGGGCTATGTCCAGCAGCGCGCTGCCCTGGTCGAGCAGCAGCGGCTGATCGGCGAGGAGCTCAACGGCCTCAAGACGATTGCCGACAAGGGTTTCGCCTCGATCAACCGCGTCCGCGCGCTCGAGCGTGCGCAGGCCGACCTCCAGGGCCAGGAAGCGGCGATGAAGGCCGAATATGCCCGGGCGGGCCAGGGCATTGGCGAGACTCGCATGCAATCGCTGAGCGTATCGCGCGACCGGCTGCAGCAGATCGAGAGCGATCTTAAGGACGCACAGAGCAAGCTATCCGAAGTGCTGCCCAAGCTGGTCGCCACGCGCGAGCAGCTGCAGCACTCGCTGGTCCGCGCGCCGGCAACCGGACAGGTGGTCGGGCTAACCGTCTTCACCGTCGGAGGCGTCGTAGCGCCGGGCCAGAAGCTGCTCGACATTGTTCCCGACGGGCGCGAGCTGGTCATCCAGGCCCAGCTTGCGCCGTCCGATGCGGACGACGCCTATCCAGGCCAGAAGGCGCAGGTGCGCTTCGTCAGCATTCACAACCGGACGCTTCCTTTGTTCACCGGGCGCGTACGCACGGTCTCGGCGGACAGCTTCACCGACGAGAAGAGCGGCCGCTCCTTCTTCCGCGCGGAGATCGTGGTGCCCGAGAAGGAGCTGGCGAAGGTCCGCTCCGTCCTCGGCAACGGCGAGCTTCGCCCGGGCCTGCCGGTCGACGCGGTGCTGACCGTGCGCAAGCGCACCGCGCTTCAATATCTGCTCGAACCGCTGACCGGCGCCCTTTGGCGCGCCGGCCACGAGGACTAAAGTCTGGCGACATTGACCTCCCGTCCGTCTGCACTACGAGCCGGCGCGAGATGGTAGAGCAAGCGCTTCCGAAAAGCGGATTGAAACGGCTTCGGATCCTGCTGTGGCTGCTGGTGGCGGTTGCGCTCGCCGGCGCGGTCGCGCTGTTCTTCCTGCCGCGCGCGCAGACGTCGACCGGCGCGGCGCCGCCGGCCGCGCAATCCAGCTTCGGCGGAGCGTTCACGCTGACCGGCGCCGACGGGAAGCCCTTCTCCAGCCAGGCGCTGGCGGGCAAACCTTACGCCATCTATTTCGGCTTCACCCGGTGCGGCGACGTCTGCCCGACGACGCTCTCGCGGCTGGTCAAGCTGCGGCGGCAGGCAGCGAACGACGACGCCCTGCGCATCCTGTTCGTCACCATCGACCCGGCGAACGACGGGCCCAAGGAGGTCGGCCAATATGCCGAGCTGTTCGGAGCGCCGATCATCGGCCTCACCGGAAGCCAGGCGCAGATTGACCAGGTCAAGCGGCAATACGGCATCTACGCCCAGCCCGTGCCGCACGCGGCGATGGGCAAGCAGATGGAGCATACCGCCACCGTGCTCCTTTTCGGCCGCGACGGCCGCTTCGACAGCACGATCACTCCGGACGAGGCCGACGCGTCTGCGCTGCAAAAGATGAAAGCGCTCGTCGCCTGAGCGGAACTCCGCTCGCCGGCGCGGCTTCAGCGGGGATGGCCGCTTACCGTCCCGACCCGCAAATTCTGGCACTCGGCGGCGGCTTTTACGACGCGGTGGCAGCGGCGGACTTTCCCGGCTGCACATTGCGATTCGTCAATGAGCGATGGGCAGAGCGGGTCGGCCTGTCGTTCGACGAAGCGGGCTGGGCGCGTCATTTCTGCCGTTTCGAGCCGCTGCCCAAAAACCTCCCGCAACCGCTCGCGCTGAGATATCACGGTCACCAATTCCGCGTGTACAATCCGGAGATCGGCGACGGCCGCGGCTTCACCTTCGCCCAGTTGCGAGATGAGCGCGGGCGTCTGCTCGACCTCGGCACCAAGGGTTCGGGCCAGACGCCCTACAGCCGCCATGCCGACGGCCGGCTGACGCTTAAGGGCGGTGTCCGTGAGGTGCTTGCAACGGAAATGCTCGAGGCTTTGGGGGTCAACACCTCGAAAAGCTTTGCTTTGTTCGAGACGGGCGAGGCGCTGGAGCGCGGCGACGAGCCCTCCCCGACCCGGTCGGCTGTCCTGACGCGCCTCAGCCATGGCCACATCCGCATCGGCACGTTCCAGCGGCTCGCCTTCTTCGGCGAGGTCGACAACATCAAGGCGCTGGTCGGCTATTGCCTCGCCAACCTCTACGGCGAGCCGGGTGACGATCCCCTGCGCCTGTTCGACCTGGTCAGCGAGGCGACGGCAACCCTCGCCGCGTCCTATCTCGCCGCCGGGTTCGTCCACGGCGTCCTCAACAGCGACAATATCAACGTCACCGGCGAAAGCTTCGATTACGGCCCATGGCGGTTTACCCCCGACTGGGACCCGGACTTCACCGCGGCCTATTTCGACCATTACGGGCTTTATTCCTTCGGGCGGCAGCCGGAGGCGATCCATTGGGACCTGGCGCAACTGGCCGGTTGCCTGAGCCTGGTCGCCGAAGCGCCACTCTTGTCCGACATGCTTGCGGCATGGAGCGGCCGCTTCGAGGAAGCGCTGACGGCAGCGCTGGTCAGGCGACTTGGGGTCTCGCCCTCGGCCGACGACCGCGAGCTGGCCGCCACGCTGATCAAGGCGCTCGCGTCGCGCGAAGCGCCGATCGACCGAATCTTCTTCGATTGGCGCGGCGGCCGTGATCCGGGGGCCGAGCGCTATCCGGACGAAGCCTTCCGCGCACTTGCTTCGGCGCTCGAAGGGCGCGCGCGGCCCGTCACGCATGCTTATTGGTCGGACGACGCGCCCTGCTCCATGCACATCGACGAGGTCGAAGCGATCTGGTCGGCCATCGCCGAACGCGACGACTGGCAGCCGTTCAACGCCAAGGTTGCAGCCGTGCGCCGAATGGGCGAAGCGATGGCGCAGGATGCACCGCCCGCTTGACCACGATGCGCAAACCGCCGACCTCGCCGAAATGGCCAGCGGACTGATCTCGACCGATCCCTCGACCGGGGAGCAGATCTGGTCGGGCGCGATCGGCGATGCGGAAGCGGAGGTCGCGGCGGCGCGCGCCGCCTGGCCGGAATGGGCCGCGCATTCGCTTTCCTATCGCATCGAAACCCTCCGCCGCTTCGCCAATGTCGTGCGGCAGAAGGAAGCCGAGTTCGCCGAGCTGATCGCGCGCGAAACCGGCAAGCCCTTCTGGGAAGCGCGGACCGAGGTCGGCGCGGTGGTCAACAAGGTCGAGATATCGATCGCGGCCTATGCCGAGCGGACCCCGCAACGCCGGCTGGAAGCGGCGATGGGCAACAAGGTCGCCGTGCGCCACAAGCCCCACGGCGTCCTCGCTGTGCTCGGCCCGTACAATTTCCCGGCGCACCTGCCGAACGGGCACATCGTCCCGGCGCTGATCGCCGGCAACGCCGTGGTGTTCAAACCGTCCGAGAAAACGCCGGCGACCGGCGAGTTCCTGGTCGCTTGCTTTCACGAGGCCGGGGTTCCCGAGGGCGTCATCCGGCTGCTGGTCGGAGGCCCGGACGAAGGGCGCGCGCTGGCTTCCCAGCCGGGCATCGACGGGCTTCTCTTCACCGGCTCGGCGCGCGCGGGCCAATCGCTCCACAAGCAATTCGCCGAAACGCCGCAGAAGATGCTGGCGCTCGAGCTGGGCGGCAACAACCCGCTGGTCGTGTGGCGCACGGCGCATGTCGATGCCGCGGCGATGATCGCGGTCCAGTCGGCCTATCTCACCGCCGGCCAGCGCTGCACCGCGGCGCGCCGGCTGATCGTCGAGGATGGCCAGGAAGGCGAGCTGCTCGAAGAGATCCAGCGGCTGATCGACCGGATGATCGTCGACCAGCCTTTCGCCGACCCGCAACCGTTCATGGGGCCGGTGATCGACACCGCGGCCGCCGATCATGTCCAGGAGCAATGGCTGGGCTTGATGATGAAGGGCGCCAAGCCGCTGCGCCGGCTCGACCGCCCATTCGAGGAGCGGCCTTACCTCACACCCGCGCTGATCGACGTGACCGGGGTCAAGGACCGTCCCGACGAGGAGATTTTCGGGCCCGTGCTGCAGATCATCCGGGTCAAGGACTTCGACGCCGCGATCGACGAGGCCAACAACACCCGCTTCGGCCTTGCCGCCAGCCTGATCGGCAACAGCCCGGCCGATTACGACAAGTTCTGGGCCAACGTCCGCGCGGGCGTCATCAACTGGAACAAGCCGACCAACGGAGCACCGTCCAACGCTCCGTTCGGCGGCCTTGGCCTGTCGGGCAACCATCGGCCGAGCGCCTTCTACGCCGCCGATTATTGCGCTTATCCGGTCACCAGCAGCGAGGCCGATCGTCCGCGCGGCTCACTCGGCGAGGGCCTGCGCGACCCCAATATGCAGGAGGACTGACGCCGGCGTTGGATCGTTTCCGGTGCCCGTAGCGTTCAGCGGCGGATGAGCCAGAGTAAATGGATCGGCAGGGCCCTGAGCCTTGCCTTGTGCACCGCCGCCGTGAGCGCCTGCTCCCAGGGCGCAACATCCTCCAACCAGAGCGACGCCAGCGCCTCGGCCGATACGTCCGGGATCACGCTCGGCCAGAAGGACGAGCAACAGATCCGCGATGCCATCGCGGGAGCACCGGCCCACGGGCTGAAGTCCGAACTTTTCCTCAAGGGCGGCGAGAGCGGGCCGGCGCTGGTCAGCGCGGCGGTGAAATATGCGTCCGCGCTCGCCAACGGCTATTCCGACCCGACGAAGCTGCACGAAGTTTACACGATCCCGCGAGCGAAAACCGACGTTCGAGCGGGCCTTAAGCAGGCCCTGCAGCAAGGCAATGTCGGCGACTGGCTGAACTCCCTCGCTCCCCAGACCGATGAATATAAGGCACTGAGCCAGGCGTTCCTCCGCTACATCAAGCTGGCCGAGCAGCCGAACCAGCAGCCGATCGCATCCGACAAGCCGATCAAGCCCGGCGCGCGTGACCCGCGGATTCCGGCAGTGGTCGCCGTGCTTCGATCCGGCGGCTACGTCCCCGAGCAACAGCAGGGCACCGCCGACCCAGTAAGCTACACCCCGGCGCTCGTCGCCGCGGTCAAGCAGTACCAGGCCGATTCGGGGACCAAGCCCGACGGCGTGCTTGGTAAGGAAACCATCGGCGCGCTGAGCGCGGGTCCAGGCTATCGAGCACGCCAGCTCGCGGTCGCGATGGAGCGGCTGCGCTGGCTGCAGCGCGACCCGCCAAAGACACGGATCGACGTCAACACCGCCGGATCCTTCCTCGATTATTGGCGCGACGGACAGCATGTCGACCACCGCAAGGTAATCAATGGCGAGGGGGACAAGCCAACGCCGCAGCTCCAGGCTCCGATCGTCCGCCTGGTTGCAAACCCGGCCTGGCGGGTTCCCGACGGTATTGCCGCCAAGGAGCTCGCAACCAAGAGCCCCGGCTGGCTTGCGGACAACGACTACGTCCAGAAAGACGGCAAGTGGATCCAGCAGTCCGGGCCGAAGAGCTCGCTTGGCCTGGTCAAGTTCGACATGCGGGATGACGAGGCGATCTACCTTCACGACACGCCCGCCAAAGCCGCATTCGCACTTTCGGACCGTCATCGCAGCCACGGCTGCGTGCGGGTCGAAAATGCCGTGCAGTTCGCGACGGCGCTTGCCCAGCAGGAAGGCATTTCGGACAAATTCCAGCAGGCAATGGCGAAGAGCGACGAGGTGTTCATCGAGCTGCCGAAGGAAATCCCCGTTCGCTTGCTCTATCAGACCGCCTTCTGGGACGGGTCGCGGGTCCAGTTCCGCCCCGACGTTTACAACTGGGACGAGAATATCGCGAAGGCGCTCGAACTCGCTCCCGGACCGCCGCAGAAGATCGAGCAGCCGGAAAGCAGCGACGACATCGGTCCGTAGGATGTGACTGAGGGCGCCGAACAAGCCGGCGCCCTCATCCCCCTCCCCCGAGAAAATTGATTCTCAGGTCCTCATTTCCGGCAGCCGGTCGTCGTCCGCCGGATCGCTGAACTTGGTGAAGCGGCCCTCGAACCGCAGCCGCTCCTTGCCCGTGCCGCCGTGGCGGTTCTTGGCGATGATCAGCTCGGCCATGCCGGCGACCTGGCTGTGCTTCGCCTCCCATTCCTCGAAGGCCGAGAACACATCGGCGGTATCGCCGGGAATCGGATGCTTGGGCTCGTGTGCCCTGAGGTAATATTCCTCACGATAGACGAACAGCACGATGTCCGCGTCCTGCTCGATGGAACCCGATTCGCGAAGGTCCGATAGCTGCGGGCGCTTGTCCTCGCGCTGCTCGACGGCGCGGCTGAGCTGCGAAACGCCGATCACGGGCACGTCGAGCTCTTTCGCCAGCTGCTTGAGGCCGCGGCTGATCTCGGAGATTTCCTGCACGCGATTGTCGTTCGATCCTCGGCCGGTGCCCGAGAGCAGCTGCAGATAGTCGACCACGATCAGCCCGATGCCCTTCTGGCGCTTGAGACGCCGGGCGCGCGTGCGAAGCGCGGCGATGGTCAGGCCGGGCGTGTCGTCGATGTAGAAGGGCAGGCTGTGCAACCGCTCGGCGGTCCGCGCGAACGACGCGAATTCCTGCCGTCCGAGGCTGCCCGTGCGGATCTGCTCGGCGGTCACCTGCGACTGCTCGGAGAGGACGCGGGTGACGAGCTGCTCGGACGACATTTCGAGACTGAAGATGGCGATCGGCGCGCCCGCCGCCCTGGTCGCCTCGATCCCGTCGGCCTGGTCCTGGAGGAAGCGCTCGGCCGCGGCGAATGCCATGTTGGTCGCGAGCGCGGTCTTGCCCATGCCCGGACGGCCGGCGACGATGATGAGGTCGGATCGTTGCAAGCCGCCGATGCGCGAGTTCAATCCGGTGAAGCCGCTGGTGATTCCGGTCAGCCCGCCGCCGCGATTGAGCGCCGCTTCGGCGTTGCGGATGGAATCCATCGCCGCTTCGCCGAACGAGCGCGCTCGGCCTTCCGCTCCACCTTCTTCGGCGACCTTGTACAGCTCGGTCTCGGCGCGCTCGATTTGAGCGAGGGGGGCAACTTCCTCACTCGTGTCGAGCGCGCCTTCGACCAGGTCACGGCCGACTCCTATCAGCGCGCGAAGCAACGCCAGATCGTAGATCTGATGTGCGAAGTCCCGCGCCCCGATCACGGCCGCGCCCGATCCCGTCAACTGGGCGAGATAGGCTGGTCCGCCAACCTCCTTCATCGCTTCGTCGGCCTCGAACAAGGGCCGAAGTGTCACCGGATTAGCAACCCGGTTCGCATCCGTCATCCGTAATATCGCTTCGTAGATGCGACCGTGCAGCGGCTCGAAAAAATGGTCGGGCCGAAGCTTGAGCTGAACGTCCTCGACCAGCCGGTTATCGATCATCAGCGCGCCCAGCAGCGCGGCTTCCGCTTCGACGTTTTGGGGCAGCGCTTGAGGCGCGGGTTCCGACGCAGACTCGGCAATACGAATGACTTCAGCCATGGTCTGCTCCTACGCCGCCAGGCATGCGCGGCAACGAGAACGAAAGTAGCACAAAAATCGGCCTGTGGAGCGATTTGGGGCTAACTCCTTCGCCGTTCCCGCGAAAGCGGGAATCCTGACGCGGCCGGCTTTCCACAGAAAAGCGGGATCGGCTCATTCGCGGGGATGACGGTCGCCAGGGACCGCGCTAGCCACCGGGCATGGCGATTTTGTCCGACCGCTGGATTCGCGAGCAGGCCCAGGCGAACGGCATGATCGAGCCGTTCGTCGAGGCGCAGCGGCGCGAGGGCTGCATCAGCTACGGGCTGTCGTCCTACGGCTATGACGCGCGGGTCTCCAACCACTTCAAGATTTTCACGAACGTCGATTCGGCCACCGTCGATCCCAAAGACTTTGCCGCCAACAGCTTCGTCGACCGCACGACCGACGTCTGCATCATCCCGCCCAACAGCTTCGCGCTCGCCCACACCGTCGAATATTTCCGGGTGCCGCGCGATGTGATGGTGATCTGCCTCGGCAAGTCGACCTACGCGCGGTGCGGCATCATCGTGAACGTGACCCCGCTCGAGCCGGGGTGGGAGGGCCATGTGACCCTCGAATTCTCCAACACGACGCCGCTGCCCGCCAAGGTCTACGCCAACGAAGGCGCGTGCCAGTTCCTGTTCCTGCAAGGGAACGAACCGTGCGAAGTCAGCTACGCCGACCGCGCCGGCAAATATATGGGGCAGAAGGGCGTGACCCTGCCGAAGCTGTAACCCGTCATTGCGAGGAGCGCAGCGACGCGGCAATCCAGCTTTTTCTTTGACTTTGGCTGGATTGCTTCGCTTCGCTCGCAATGACGATGGACATTGAACAAGCCAGAAAGCTCGACGCCGCCGATCCCCTCGCCTTCGCGCGCGAGCGGTTCGATCTTCCGGACGGCGTCATCTATCTCGACGGCAATTCGCTCGGCGCCATGCCCAGGGGCGCACCCGAAAAGCTTCTCGCGACGCAGGAGGAGTGGCGCGATGATCTCATCGCCAGCTGGAACAGGCACGACTGGATCGACTGGCCGACGCGCATCGCGGCCAAGCTCGCGCCGATTGTCGGCGCCAGGCCGAGCGAGCTGCTAATCGCCGATTCGACCAGCGTCTGCCTGTTCAAACTGCTCGCCGCCGCGGCGCGGGCGCGGCTCGGACGGCGTACGATCCTCAGCCAGCAACGCAACTTCCCGACCGACCTCTATGTCGCGCAGGGCGTCGCCGAGATGCTCGGGCTGATTCTCAAGTCCGTGCCGGCCGACGAGGTCCTTGGCGCCATCGACAGGGACACCGCCGTCATCTCCCTGACGCACGTCGATTACCGCTCGGCGTTGATTCACGACATGCGCGCCATCAATGACGCCGCGCGCGCGGCCGGCGCGCTGGTCGTTTGGGACCTGTCGCACAGCGCCGGCGCGATCGAGCTCGATCTCAACGGCACCGGCTGCGACCTCGCGGTCGGTTGCGGATACAAATATCTGAACGGCGGACCGGGCGCGCCGGCGTTCCTCTATGTCGCCGAGCGGCTGCAGGAGGAGCTGCGCAACCCGCTGCAAGGCTGGATGGGTCATGCCGCGCCTTTTGCGTTCGTTGACGACTATCAGCCGGCCCGCGGCATCCTCAAATTCCTGACCGGCACGCCATCAATCCTCTCGCTTGCGGCGCTCGAAGCGGGACTCGATACATTCGAAGGCATCGCGATGCGCGATCTTCAGTCGAAGTCCGGCAAGCTGTCGCAGCTGTTCATCGACGAGGTCGAGGCGCGCTGCGGCGACGAGGTCCGCCTCGCCTCTCCGCGCGATCCGGCGCAGCGCGGCAGCCACGTCGTCTTCGCCCATCCCGAAGGCTATGCCGTCATGCAGGCGCTGATCGCGCGCGGCGTGATCGGCGACTTCCGCGCGCCCGACCTGATGCGGTTCGGCTTTGCGCCGCTCTATAATCGCTTCGCCGACATGGTCCGCGCCGCCGAAATCCTCGCCGAGATCCTGGCCAGCCGTGAGTGGGATCAACCGCGCTTCAAGGCGAAGGCCAAGGTCACCTGATCGGAGCGTTCCTGGTTCGGGCTCGATCGAGGCTCCATGCGCCGGGCCCCGCCGCCGCGAGGTAGAGGAAGGCGAAGCAGAATAGGATCGCCGCCTCGCCCATGTTCAGCGCCGGCCAGAAGCTCTTCGGGCCATGAACCATCCAATAGGCGACCGCGAGCTCGCCCGCCGCGATGAACGCCGCCGGGCGCGTGAACAGGCCGACGAGCACCAGCGCGCCGGTGATGATCTCGATGACGCCGGCGATCCATAATAGGGTCCCGACCTGCTGCAATCCCGGCTGGCCGCCGGGCGGGAAGCCGAAGAGCTTGATCGTCGCATGTTCGATGAACAGCAGCGCGACAACGATGCGCAGGATTGCCAGCAGTTGGGGCTGCCAACGCGAGAGCCAGGTGAATTCCATCCTCTTCCTCCGCCTGTTCGTGGGAGCCGTTAGCCGCCAGGTTCAAGCCGCGCCAAGTGTCAGGCATGTTCCTTGGCGGTCGCGGCGTGCGCGGAATCCTCCGCGAGCAGCTGGCGCGAGCGATGGATCATCTCGACCCAGTCGTGGAAGGCGTGGGCAAGCTTGGTCACCAGCTCCTTCAGCGGCCCCTCCTTGAGGCAGCCGCCGTCATCGAAGCTGTCATCGCTCACGTGTCCCAGATAGGCTTCCGGCTGCTGCATCACGGGCATGTTGAGGAACACGCAGGACTGGCGAATTTGATGGTTCGACAGCGCGCCGCCAATCGAGCCGGGCGAGGCCGTGACGATCGCAGCCGGCTTCTTGTCCCACACGCTCTTCCCATA
>Ga0207678_10001638_pt1 | contig 20520 bp, 13 predicted proteins | sample KBSC63metaG_FD_184319 | JGI IMG/M metagenome (GOLD analysis project Ga0207678, IMG submission 184319) | Corn rhizosphere microbial communities from Kellogg Biological Station, Michigan, USA - KBS C6-3 metaG (SPAdes) (version 2) | ecosystem: Host-associated > Plants > Roots > Rhizosphere > Soil ... | reverse complement strand
CATGCGTCACATCGTCCGAACACTCCGTCGGACCGTAGGCGTTCACCAACGGCACGTCCGGGAAGCGCTCGAACCACCGCCGGCACAGATCCGGCGGCAGCGCCTCGCCCGTCACCACCAGCCACCGCAGCCCCGCGACATCGGCGGCCAGCCCGGCCAGGTCCCAGGAGTCCAGCGCCGCCCGCAGCAACGACGGCACGACCTCCAGCACCGAAACACCCTCGAACCGCACCAGCGCGAACAACATGCCGGGGTCCGCCGCGACCGCCCGCGAGACCACCCGGACCCGGCCGCCCACCAGCAACGGCGCCAGCATCTGCCAGACGGAAACGTCGAACGTCACCGGAGCGTTCTGCACCACCACATCCGATGCGCCCAGCCCGAGGTCCTCCACCTTCGCCAGCAGGTGGTTGACCATCCCCCGGCGATGGACCATCGCCCCCTTCGGGCGACCGGTCGAGCCCGACGTGAAGATCACGTACCCCAGGTCCAGACCCGCATCATCGAAGGAAACCGGCGCCCACTCCCGGTCTTCGGTCTCGTCGAGCAGGATGACCTCGAGGCCACCGCCTGCCGCAGCCACCACTTCGGCCGCGCGGTCCTCGAAACCCGGACCCACCACCACGGACGACGCCCCGGAATCCCCCAGCAGCCCGGCCAGCCGGGCCACCGGCATCCCCGCGTCCAGCGGCACGAACGCCGAACCCGACCACAGCACACCGAGCACGGCCGACACGAAACCCACCCCGGGATCGGCCAGGATACCGGTCAAGCCCCCCGGCAGCCGGCGCGACAGGGCGCTCGCCCGGCCCACCAGTGCCCCGTAGGAAACCCACTCGCCGCCGTCGGCCACCGCGTCGGCGTCCGGCGAGGCCAGTGCGATGTCGCAGATTCGCGACACCACGTCGGCGCCCACCGCCCCGGCCGCACCGACCCCACCGGCCAGCAGCTCGCCCAGCTCGTCCGCCGACACGACGTCGATCCCGCCGAGCACCGCCGAAGGACCGGCTTCCGCGAGCCGGCCGGTGAACCCGGCGAGCCGCTCCAGGTGCGCCGTGACGCCGTCGGCGTCGTAGAGGTCGGGGTTGCCGTTGAGGTGGATTTCGATGACGTCTTCGGTGACGTCGAGAACCGTCAGCGAAAGGTCGTTGGTGATCCCGGTCGAGAGGTTCATGACGCGCGTGTGGCACTCGCCGAGCCGCAGCCCCGGCTCGGGCGGCAGCACGTTGACGAACGGGCCGCCGAACGGGCGGCGCTCGTCGCTGCGCACGCCGATGTCCCGGCGGATCTGGTTCACGTGGTAGCGCTGGTGCTTCAGCGTCGCGGCGAGCTCACTCGAGGCCTGGGCCAGCAGCTCGGCGATCGTCATCTGCGGCTCGACGACCATCCGCAGCGGCAGGTAGTTCGCGACCATGCCCGGGGTCGCCCGCGAGCGCACGCCGGCACGCGCCGCGACCGGGACGGTCAGCAGCAGGTCCTTGATGCCCGAAAGGCGTTGCGTGTAGGCCGCCATCGCGGCGATGAAGAACGTCGGCAGCGTCACCTTCGCCGCCGCGGCCGCCTCGCGCACGGCCTTCGCCGTCTCCGGGGGCAGCACCATGGTGCGCCGCAGGAAGCCGCGGGCCGGCGCCGGTTCCTTGCCGGACAGGCTGACCAGGTCCGGCGTGGTGTCGAAGTGGCGTCCCCAGAACGCCTTGTCCCGCACCCGGTGCGGGGAGTCCTGGTAGGCGAGGTCGGCGTCCAGCAGCAGCCGGAACGGCGGCAGCGCGGTGGGCCCGGGGTCCTCCCCGGCCAGCAGCGCGTTGTAGAGCTCGCCCAGCCGTCGGTGGCAGATCGCCGCGCTGAAACCGTCGCCGATGAGGTGGTGCGTGGTGAGGTACCAGAAGTGCCGCCGCTCCCCGACCTTGATCAGCGCGCCGCGGAAGAGCGGGAAGTCCTCGAGCGAGAACGGGTGCCGCATGTCCTCGTGCATCCAGCCGAGCGCGGCCGCCTCCGGGTCGGCTTCCCCGGTGACGTCCGGGTACCGGATCGGGAGTTCGGTCAGCGGCTCGATGAGCTGCCGCGGTTCGCCCTCGACCTCGACGAACCGGGCGCGGAAGCACTCGGCTTCGTCGGCCAGCGCACGCAGGGCCGCCTGGAACACCTCGACGTCCAGCGGGCCGGTGATGTCCAGGTAGTCGGCCATCGCATAGGCGAGGCCGCCACCGGACAGCTGTTCGTCGTACCAGACGTCGGTCTGTGCGGTGGACAGGGGCAGGAACGCGTCGACCGCGGTCATCAGGGCACCTCGAAGAGTGTTTTGGCGTACGGGGTTTCGTGTTCGGCACCGTCGAGCAGCGCTTCGGGGCCGTAGTTGTCCTTGACCCACTGGTCCTGGTAGATCGTGTCCAGGTAGCGGTCACCGAGGTCGGGCGAGATCACCACCGCCGTGGCCGCGTCGTTGTCCTCCAGCCAGCCGAGTGCGCCGGCCAGCACCATGCCCGAGCCGCCCCCGAGCAGGAAGCCGCTCAGCGCGAGCCGGCGGCACGCGCGGATCGCGGCCGCCTCGTCGACCCGCACCAGATCGTCCACAAGGGACATGTCGATGACCGGGAACCGGACGCTGGTGCGCACCGCCGTGCTGCGCCGGGCGGCCCGGGGGCCGGGGCCGACGCACTCGACGGCCACGATCCGCACCTGCGGCCGGACCTGGCGCAGGTAGCGGGCGCAGCCGGTGAGGGTGCCGGCCGAGCCGACCCCGACGAAGAGCACGTCGAGGTCCGGGACCGTGCGCAGGATGTCCGGGCCGGTCGAGCGGAAGTGGGCCATCCAGTTGCCCGCGTTCACGTACTGGTCGAGCCAGGTGTAGCCGTCGTTCTCCGCGCACAGGCGGCGCACGAGCCGCAGCCCCGCGGCCGGGTCCGGGGCGACCAGCACCTCGGTGCCGAGGTTCTGCATCAGCTGCCGGGTGAGCAGCGTGCTGCGCGGGTCGGTGACGCAGACGAACCGGTAGCCGCGGCTGGCCGCGACCAGGCTCAGCGCCACGCCGAGGTTGCCCGACGACGTCTCGACGATGGTCGAGCCCGGCCGCAACACGCCCGCGCGCTCGGCCAGCGTGACCATCTCCAGCGCCGGCTTGAGCTTGCTCGACCGCGCGAAGTTGAAGCCCTCGCACTTCATCAGGACCCGGCGGCCCACCACGCGGTGGAGATCGACGTACAGGTCGGTGACGTCGAACTCCTCCGGTCTCGTGATCACCCGCACGACGCACCTCCGGCCGCCGCTTTCCCGGCGTGCGCGGGAAACGGCTCGCCCCGGCCGACCTTGCCCGCGACCAGGCCCTGGAAGACGGTGAGCTTCTGGATGTTGCCGGCGCCTTCCATGAACTCGACGCCGCGGGCGTCCCGGACCAGCTTGTCCAGCGCCGGGTGGTCCCAGCGGGCCCGCGGCCCGAAGAAGCCGCAGGCTTCGAGCGTGGCCTCTTCGGCCAGCCGGCACGCTTCCGCCTTCGCCGCCGAGGCGAGGTGGCCGCGGGAGCCGTCGGCGTCGACCTCGATCGCGGACAGGTGCACGAGGTGGCGCACGCCGTCGATGCGGCGGCCCAGCGAGTCGAGCCGGTCGCGCTCGGTCCGGTCGAGCGACCCGCGCTCGGCACCCACGTAGTGGTGGGCGGCCGCGGCGATGCCGACCGCGATCGCGGCGACACCCGGCCGCAGCCGGTTGAAGGTCTGCACGCACGCCCACATGCCACGCCGGGCGGGCGAGCGGTCCCGGCCGAGCACGCGCTCGGCGGGCACCGCCACGTTGTCCAGCGTCAGCTCGCAGATCCGCGCGGCACGCAGCCCCAGCGACTCGAGCGGCCGGGCGTGGAACCCGGGGTCCGCCGTGTCCACGAGGACCGCGGTCACGCCGAGCGGGCCGGGTCCGGTGCGGGCGAACACGACCCCCAGCGCGGCGCGCGCGGCGTTGCCGACGTACTTCTTGCGGCCGTCGAGCCGGTGCTTTCCGTCGACCGGCGCCGAAAGCGCGGTTTCCAGCGCGGTGGCGTCGGAACCGCGGTCCGGCTCGGTGAGCGCGAAGAACGTCCAGGTCGGCCGCTCCAGGAGCCGGCCGTAGAACCACTCCTTCTGCTCCCGGTCGGCCAGCACGTCGACGAGCACGCCGGACATCGACGCACCCGGGCTGGCGAGCATCAGCCCGGCGTCGCCGCGGGCCAGTTCTTCGAGCACCACCGCCCGCTCGATCGACGTCATGCCGTGGAACCGGTGCGTCCCGAGGCGCAGGCCGGCACCCCCGAACTCCTCGGGGACGAGCATAGTGGCCAGGCAGCGGACGCCGGCCAGGTCCAGGTGCTCGCCGACGCCGTCGGGGTCGGTGTCGAGGCCGGCGCCCGCGGTGCGGAATTCGGTCCCCCACTCGCGAGCCGCGTCCCGCAGTGTTTCGAGCCGCTCGTCCAGCACGGTCGCCGTCACGCCGCGACCTCCGGGGTGTAGGCCCCCGCGAGGAGCTCCGAGACGTCCGCGACCTCGCCCGCGCCGCCCCGCGTGAACCCGGCGGCGCCCAGCAGGCGCAACAGGACGCGGTCGGTCTCGGTGAGCCGCCGGTGCAGGTAGGCCAGGGCCTGCGGCGGCGGGACCGAGTCGTGCGCGGTCAGGAACGCCCGCACCTCGAGCTGGCCGGTCAGTGCTTCGGCGACCGCGCCCTGGACCATCTGGCGCCGCAACAGCGTGGTGTCGCCGCTGCGCCGCCCGCCGAGGTAGGCCAGGCCCGCGTCGAGCAGGGCACCGGACAGGCCCAGCCGCAGCCACACCGACCCGGTGACCAGGATCGGGTCGGGGTGGCTCACCGGCCGGGGCGTCCGGACCAGGACCACGGAGCCGCCCGGCAGCTCCGCCGTCCGGACCACGAGCACGTCGCCGGCCACCGGCCCGGCCGGCAGCACCGCGGCGCCGCCTGCCCCGAACGCCGGCGTCCCGGCCGGCAGGGCCGCGTGCAGCACCGCCAGCGCCGGGGCCAGCCCCTGCGCGCGGGCGGTGTCGTGGCAACGCAGCCAGGTCGCCGTGATCGGCGGCGAGATCGTGGTCATCGCTCAGGCGGCCATTTCTGCCGAAACGAAGCGGGCCAGCGACCCCACCGACTCGAAGTGGCTCATTTCGAGGTTCTCGGCGTCGAACTCGATGCCCAGCGCTTCTTCCAGCTGCATCAGCAGTTCCAGCACACCGGTGGAGTCGAGACCGGCGTCCGCGAGCCGGGTCTCCGGGCCGATGTCGGCGACCTCGGCCTCCAGCACGGACTCCAGTGCGGCGCAGATCCCCGCGACCACGCGGTCGTCCAGGACCTCCGTCGATTCAGCCACGGCTTCCGTCACTTCGCTCACCATTCCCTTTCGTGAAGACAGCAGCACCTACCCACAGGCCCGGAACCGGACCTCGGGTTTCTTTCTTTCCGGGTGGCGTCCTTATCCCGCCGCGACCCGGTCGAGCAGGGCGAGACCGCGGGCCTCGCGCCGCCGCAGCCCCCGTGAGGTGCGCAGCGGGTCCCAGCCGGGCTCGCGTTCCGGGAGCAGCTCGGGGTTGCCCAGCGCCCCCTCCGCGAGCACCGGGCGGCCGAGGACGGTCGAAGCGCACAGCGCTCCCCCGGTGGCCACCCCGACGATGCCGCCACCGTGCAAGATGCTCTGGCCCGCCAGGTAGAGACCCTCGACCCCCGAATCGATATCCGGCCGTTGCCCGACCCGGCCCCAGGTGTGCAGGCCGTAGGCGCTGCCGCCGGTCGAGAGCGTGTAGCGCTCCTGGGTCAGCGGCGTCGACGTCTCGACGTGCACGAGGTGCTTGCGGAACGGCCCGATCGCGGCTTCGGCCAGGTCCAGCATCTGTTCGGTCAGCCGGTTCTTCGCGTCGACGTAGGCGGGCTCGCGCCGGTAGCGGGCGCCGCGCGCGGGCCCGTCGGCGACACCCCAGTGCGCGTAACCGGGCGGGCAGGCCGTCATGATCTGGAAGTTCATGTGCCCCGGCGGGCACGCCGAACCCGGCACCGGGTCCTTGAGGGAGGCGAAGGACAGGAACGCGAACGGCAGTTCGTCGAGCCGGCCCGCCTCCACCTGCGCGTAGGCCGCGTCGACGTCTTCGTTCGGCCAGTACCAGATGTTCGCACTCGACAGCGGCAGCTCGCGGTCGAGCGCCACGTAGCAGACGGCGAGCGGCAGGCGCATCGTCGCCGTCTCCGCGCGGGCCACCACGGGCTCGGGCAGGTTTTCCCGGCCGTCACACAGTTCCAGGACGGTGCGCCGGTAGTCCGCATTGGACACGACGACCGGCGCGCGGTGCACCGTGCCGTCGGTGAGCCGGACGCCGGAAGCCCGGCCGTGGTCGATCAGGATCTCCTCGACCCGGGTGCGGGTGAGCAGCGTGCCGCCGTGCGACTCCAGCAGCTCGACGAAGGCCGCCGCGATCACCTGCCCGCCGCCCTCCGGGTAGTAGGCGCCGCGGAGGTAGTCGTCGAGCATCATCGTGTGCGCGACGACGAGTGTGCTCCCCGGAGCGGACCCGTAGTTGCCGGACTGGGCGGCCAGGACGGTGCGCGCCCGGGCCGAAAGCCCGCAGTGGTCGAACAGCTGCGCCAGGGTCCGGCGGCTCCAGCGCAGCATCACGGCCGGCACCTTCGCCGCCGGGCCCGCGAAGGCGGACTGGCGGCAGGCCTGCGCGACCGCCGCGCACACCTCGATGTAGCGCGTGATGCCGTCGGCGTCCGCGGGCAGGGCGGCCCGCAGCCGGTCGGCGTAGCGGTCCCACCCGGTCGGCACGTCCACGGTGACGCTCGGCAGGACGACCCGGTCGAACCCGTCGGGGTCCATCGGGTGGAACCGCACCCGGCCGTCGAGGCCGAGGTCCGAGAGGATCGTCGGCAGCAGGCCGCCGGGCCCGCAGTCGCCGAGGTAGTGCACGCCCACGTCGAACTGGTAGGCCCGGCGGCGGCGGAACACGTGGCTGTTGCCGCCCGCGACGTCGTGCTGTTCGAGCACGAGGACGCGCATCCCGCTCGCCACCAGGTACCCGGCGCACACGAGCCCGCCGATCCCGGAGCCGATCACGATGGCGTCCCAGCGCTCGCCGGTGTTCTCTTCGGTGTCCACGCTGCGACGTTATGCCGGAGCGGTGACCTCGGGCTGACCGCGCGCTGACAATCTGGGGGAGAGTCGTCAGCGCGTCGCTGGGGGTACCCGGCCCGCCCGAGGTCACCTATTCAGGGGCGAGCGTCGAAGGCGACGGCCTGGTGCGCAACGAGAACCACGTCGGCGCACAGGTGGCCACCACCGTCAGCACGACGGCCAGCCCGAGTATCACAAGATATATCCACAAAGGACCGGACGGGAAGAGGCTGTCCGAGACGGCCGCGCTGAAGGGCACCAGCATCGACGCGGCGACCAGCGTCCCGAGGAAGACCCCGATGGCGGCCACGATCCCCGCTTCCACGGCCATCATGCGCATCACCTGCCCCCGGGTCGACCCGATGAGCCGCTGCAGCCCGAACTCCCGCCGCCGGTCCGCGGTCGCCATCACCAGCGTGTTGACCATGGAAATCGCGGCGTACACGAGCAGCAGCCCGACGATCAGGTAGTTGACCCAGGCATTGGCCTGGACCTCTGCGAGGAAGGCCTTGGTCAGCGCCTCCCGGCCGGCCACCTGGACGCCGTCCACGTCCCCGACCCGGCTGCGCAGCGCCGCGAGCAGATCGCCTTCCGCCGTCCCGGGTTGCGCCGTGACGAGGATCCGGTCGGCCGCACCCGCCGCCGTGTGCGGTGCCAGCGTGTCGGCGGGCATCAGGGCGCCGGAAGAGGCCGCCGTGTTCCGGAGGGTCGCGACGACGTCCAGGGTGACCTGGGACCCGTCGCCCAGCCGCATGGCGATCTTGGCGCCCACCCCGACGCCCAGCCGCTGCGCGAGATCCGAGGGCAGGGCGATCGTGGTGCCGTGCAGGGCGTCGAGCTTCCCGCTCTCGACGATGCCGCCCCAGGCCCTCGCCACGCCGTCCGCGGTGACGCCGGTGAGGTCCACGCCGTCTTCGTCCTGCGTCGCGTCGGACGGCTTTTCGTTGTACCCCTTGCTCGTCACGAACGCGGTGGCGCCGGCGACGCCGGGGGTCTGCTGCACCTTGGCGACCAGATCGGGGGAAACCTCGCCGGTCGCCGACGTCACCACGGCGTCGGCCAGCAGCGAGTCGGTGTACTGCTTCTCGGCGACCGCCACCTCGGTGGTCTGGAAGTACAGCATGAAGATCGCGAGACCGGTGGCGAGCATGATGGGCGTGACCGCACCGGCCATCGGCATCCAGCGGGCCCGTGCGTTCAGCGAGGCCAGATAGCCGGGCAGGCCGCCGAAGGCGCGGACGGGCCGGCGCAGCACCGCGACCAGCAGCTTGGTGAGCCCGGGGGCGAACAGCGCGACGGCGGTCGCCACCAGCGTGACGGCCGGGCCCGCCGTGCTCGCGGCCAGCGGGCCGTCGACCACGGTGATCGTCAGGTAGGCCAAGGCCACCGCGCCGATCAGGCTCGAAACGCCCAGCCAGAGCCGGGCCGGGGTCAGCCAGTGCGTGGGGATCGCGTTCTCCCGCATCGCTTCGACGGGCCGGGTCCGGCCCGCGTACCGGGCGGCGACGAACGCGGCGCCCCACGCCGAGCTCAGGCCCACGATCGCCGCGGCGACGACCGGGTAGAAGCCCTGTTCGAACTTGAGGACGGGCTGGATCACCCCGAACCCGGTCAGCCTGCCGAAGAGCCAGTCGCCGAGCAGCACGCCGGGGAAGATCGCCAGCGCGGTGCCGAGGGCCCCGATGATCATCGCCTCGCCGGTGATCATCCGGCTCAGCTGGCGCGGGGTCGCGCCGATCGCCCGCAGCATGGCCACCTCGCGGCGGCGCTGCTGCACCGAAAGCGTGAGCGTGCTCGCGACGACGAACATGGCGACCTGCGCCGCGAGACCGCCGAACACGGCGGCCAGGATGATCAGCAGCTCGCCGTCGCCGGCCGCCTTGGCGAACTCCGCGGAACCGCGGGCCTCACCGGTCAGCGTCACCGCGCGCTGGTCCCGGACCGCGGCACCGATCTGCGCGCTGACGGCGTTGACGTCGGCGCCGGGGGCGAGCTGGACGCCGAAGGCGTCGACCTGCCCGGCCGCGGACCGCAGCCCGGCCGCCTCCGCGGGCGAGAAGAACACCGCGTCCGCCGCCATCCGGCGGCCGGCGTCGGCGATGCCGGTGACCTGGTAGGAGCGGACTCCCCCGCGGACGGCGAGGTCGGCCTTGCCGCCGGCGTGCACGCCGATCCGGCCGGCAGTGGCGGAATCGAGCACGACTTCGCCCTCGCGGATCGGCGCCACGCCCTCGGTCAGCCGGTACGGCGCCAGCTCGGCGGAAACCCAGCTGTGGCCGGCCTGCGTGCCGGGCACGGACGAACCGCCGCTGTCGCCGAGCACCTCGGCGTGGAAGGAAACATCCGGGACCACGTGGGCAACCCCGGGGACGGCGCTGATCGTGCCGGCGAGGCGTTCGTCGAGCCGGACGCGCTCGGACAGCGTCGCGGTCTCGTGGTAGGCGTCTTCGCCGTGGCCGACCGTGGGCAGGTCGTAGGACTGGTTGCCCGCCACCACGATCGGCGCGGCGGCGAGCCGCTGCGGCGGGATGACGGTCCGGATGCCGGTCTCCATCAGGCCGCCGCAGGCGAGCATGACGGCGGTGCCGACGAACACCGAGACGAGGGTGGCGACGAAGCCACCGGTGCGGTAGCGCAGGGTGCGTACGACGAGGGCCAGCATCAGCGCGTCAACTCGCTCAGCCAGGGGCCTTCCTGCGGCCGCTGCTCGGTGCGGGCGACGAGGCCGGTCATCCGGCGAGCCACCTCTTCGGGGTTCGGCTGCCGCAGCTCGTCGACGACGCGGCCGTCGGCGAGGAAGAGCACGCGGTCGGCGTAGGAAGCCGCCACCGGGTCGTGGGTGACCATCACGATCGTCTGCCGGGACACGCTCGTCGCCTCCCGCAGCAGGTTCAGCACCTCCTGGGCCGAGCGCGTGTCCAGCGCGCCGGTCGGCTCGTCGGCGAAGATCACCTCGGGGTGCGTGACGAGGGCGCGCGCGATCGCCACCCGCTGCTGCTGCCCGCCGGAGAGTTCCGCGGGCCGGTGGCGGCGCCGCTTGCCGAGGCCGACCTGTTCGATGACCCGGCGCACGAGGGCCGGGTCCGGCCGGCGGCCGGCCAGCCGCAGCGGCAGCGTCACGTTCTGCTCGACGTCCAGCGCGGGCAGCAGGTTGAAGGCCTGGAACACGAACCCGATCCGGTCGCGCCGCAACCGGGTCAGCTCGACCTCGCGCATCACGCTGAGGTCCGTGCCGCCCAGCACGACCGAGCCGGACGTCGGCTTGTCCAGGCCGGCCGCGCAGTGCAGCAGCGTGCTCTTGCCCGAACCCGACGGCCCCATCACCGCGGTGAACGTGCCGGCGGCGAAGCCCGCCGTCACGTTGTCGAGGGCCAGGACCTGTGCCCCGTTCTTGCCGTACGCCTTGCGTACGGACAGCAGCCGCACGACTTCGACCGTGTCGCCTTGCTGGTACATCTGCGGCTCCCCTGCGCTTCCTTCGATCTTTACCGCGACTACGTTACGAAGCCGCGGGCCGGTTTCCGAGGGTGCTAGGGAGCGGAAGTATGCGGGGGTTAGCACCACCGCGGAAACCGGCTCCGGCTGCGCATAATGGGCGCCATGACTAGCGGAAGCCCGGTGGCCACGATGACGCGGTCGCTGGTGCGCGACGGCGGGCCGGCGACTCTTCGCGGCGGCGCGCTCGCCGTGGTCGCGGTGACCGAACTCGTGATGTTCGTCGTCGTGGTCACCGCCGGCTCGCTGATCGGCGTGGGCGTGGGACTGTTCATGCTGCCCCCGGCCGTGCTGCTGATGCGGCACCTGACCGACCGGGTCCGCGCGTCCGCCGCGGCGTGGTCCGGCGTGCGGATCGCCTCCCCGTACCTGCCGGAGCCGGCCGGGAGCTCGGCCCTGCGCCGCTGCCACCACCTGCTCGGCGACCGCGCGAACTGGCGCGATGCGCTGTGGCTGCTGGTGGACAGCTCCCTCGGCATCCTGCTCACCCTCACCCCGCTTCTCCTGATCCTGCACGGGATCCGCGGGCTCACCATGCCGTTCCTGGTCGGCACCGAGGCGGCCGAGTGGCTCGGCAGCTGGTACGTCGTCATCCCGGTGGACGACCAGCCGACGGCCTGGTTCGCCGCGATCCTCGGCCTGGCGCACTTCCCGCTCGCGCTCTGGAGCGCACCGCACCTGCTGAAGCTGCACGCGCGGCTCGCGGCGACCCTGCTGGCCCCGACCGAGGTGACCCGGCTGACGAACCGCGTGCAGCACCTGGCGGAAAGCCGGGACGACGCCGTGGGTTCGCAGGCGACCGAGCTGCGCCGCATCGAGCGCGACCTGCACGACGGCGCCCAGACCCACCTCGTCGCGATGGGGATGACGCTCGACGCCGCCATGCGCGTGCTCGACTCCCACCCCGAGGCGGCGCGGTCCCTGATGGACGAGGCGAAGAATTCTTCCGCCAAGGCGTTGCAGCAGCTGCGCGACCTCGTCCGCGGCATCCAGCCGCCGGTGCTGGTCGACCGCGGTATCGCGGACGCGATCCGCACCCTGGCCATCGAGAACCCGCTGCGCATCGAGACGACGATCGACCTGCCCGGCCGGCCGTCCCTCGCAGTCGAGACCGCGGCGTACTTTTCGGTGTCCGAGGTGCTGAACAACGCGATGAAGCACTCGGGCGCGCAGAGCGGCGCGATCAACGTCCACCACGAGTTCGGCCGGCTGGTGATCAACATCAGCGACAACGGCCGCGGTGGCGCGAACACCGAGGGCGGAACGGGACTGCGCGGTATCGAAAAGCGCCTCGCCCCGCTCGACGGCTTCATCACGATCCTCAGCCCGCTCGGCGGGCCGACGATGGTGACGATCGAGATCCCGTGCGGCCTCGAGCCGTAAGCCTCAGTGCTTCAGGTAGGCCAGCACGGCCAGCACCCGCCGGTTCGCGTCCTCGGACTGGGGCAGGTTCAGCTTGGCGAGGATGTTGTTGATGTGCTTGGAAACGGCCTTCTCGGAGACCACCAGCTCGCCGGCGATGTTGCTGTTGGAGCGGCCCTCGGCCATCAGCTTGAGGACCTCGCGCTCGCGGGCGGTCAGCCGCTCCAGCCGGTCGTCGCGGGTGTTGTGCGTGAGCAGGCGGGTCACGACGTCCGGGTCCATCACCGTACCTCCGAGGGCGACCTGGCGGACGGCGTCCACGAACTGGTCGCCGTGGAACACGCGGTCCTTCAGCAGATAGCCGACCGCACCCTCGCCGTCCGCGAGGAGTTCGTCGGCATACAGCCGTTCCACGTACTGCGAAAGGACGAGCACCGGGAAGCCCTGGATCTGCCGCCGCGCTTCGATCGCGGCGCGCAGGCCCTCGTCGGTGAACGACGGCGGCAGCCGGATGTCGACGATCGCGATGTCCGGCCGTTCGCGCAGCATGGCTTCCAGCAGGTCCGGCCCGTTGTCCACCGCCGCGCTGACCTCGAAGTCGTGCGCCTCGAGCAGCCGCACCAGACCGTCCCTGAGCAGGAACTGGTCTTCACCGATGACCACGCGCACTTTTCCGTCCCCCGCTTCGAACCCGGTCACGACCACCATCATAGGGGCCGGGTCAGCCGGGTTCGGAGACCACGCAGATCCCCAGCGCGCGGTGGCGCGGGTCGTGGTCGGCGAGCAGCACCGGGCCGGTGGCCGTACCGTCCGCGAGCGGCGCCCACAGCCCGGTGCACGGGAATTCGGGCGGTGCCACAACCGCGCCCGGCCAGGAACCCCGCTCGGCCAGCCCACGGCCGATGACGACGGTCTCCGCCGGCTCGAACCCGGGCAAGGCGTCCGCTTCGGGTTCGTACCCGACCCGGACCGTCCGGCGGCCGCCGGTCTCGAACAGCAGGGCCGCGGCGGCGTCGCCGATGCGGTCCGGGGTGTCGTACGGCGTGACGCCCTGGTCCATGATCAGGACGAGCACCCGTTGCGAACCGTGGCGCCGCGCGTGGGCGGCGGCGACCCGCAGAGCGGTGAACGGGGCCAGGCTTCCCTGCCCGGACACGGAAAACACCAGCGGCCCGCCGGGCAGCACGGCGGTGAGGTTCACCGGGGCCGACAGCCGCGGGTCGAACTCGGGTGCCGCGTGGGCGACGATCGCGAGGTCGATCCGCTCACCGGACAGCTGCCCGGAGAGCAGATCGCGCGCCATCGCGAGGAAGGGGTTGCCGCGCGCCCGCGTCACCCGGCCGGGCCGGAAGCCGATGTCGTGCCCGCGGCTCAGGTCGGCGAAGTACCGGTGGAGCTCGGGGACGTCGATCCCGCGGTCCCCGGGACCGAACTCACGCCGGACCGCCAGCGCCAGGCCCAGCGGGAACGGCTGCAGGCCCGGCGAAGGCGCGGAGGACAAGGTGGTCGCGGACGCGCGGTACATCGCCTAGCGCTCCGCGCCCACGGCGACCGGCGGCGCGAACTCGTGCAGGTGCTGACGGCGCAGCAGGTCCGCGGGCTCGTCCCGGTCGCTGACCAGGTAGTGACGTCCATTGTGGACGATGACCTCGGCCGGGTAGCCGTGGCTGAGGAAGAGCACCGGTGACGCCGTCGGGCCGTAGGCACCGGACCGCGTGACGCCGATCAGGTCGCCGGGCCGGACCGGCGGCAGCGCGGCCTTCTTCGCGAGCACGTCGTTGGGCGTGCACAGCGGCCCGGTGATCTGCCAGGTTTCGGTGGCGGGCTCGTCGATGCGGTTGAGCAGCCGGATCGGGAAGTCGCGCTTGACGTAGGAGCCGATCCCGACCGCGGCCATGTGGTGGTTGGTGCCACCGTCGGCGACGGCGAAGTTCTGCCCCAGCGAAGTCTTCGTGTAGCGGACGCGGACGACGTAGGTGCCGGCGGTGGCGGCCAGGTACCGGCCGAGCTCCATGACCAGCCGGGTCGCCGGGTGCCGCTGCGCGAACTCCTCGATCACCGGGTTGAGCATCGACGCGAGCAGGTCCCGGTCCAGGTCCTTCTCGCCGTCGAAGTACGCGACACCGAGGCCGCCGCCGACATCGACCATCTCCAGCGGGAACCCGAGCTGCCGCGAAACCCGTTCGGCGAGTTCGAAGATGCGCCGGGTGTTCTCGACGATCGGTTCCTCGTCGAGGATCCGGGTGCCCATGTAGACCTGCACGCCCATCAGCCGCAGGTGCGGGTGCCGGTCCACGAGGCCGGTGGCGGCGAGCAGCTGCTCTTCGTCGATGCCGAACTGGCGCGGCTTGCCGCCCATGGTCAGCCCCGAGCCCTTGACCGCGAAACTCGGGTTCACCCGCAGCGCGACCCGCGCCTCGATGCCGCGTTCCCGCGCGAGACCGTCGAGCATCGCCAGTTCGCCGAACGACTCGCAGATCACCGTGTAGACGCCTTCGTCCAGGCAGGCCGCCAGTTCGCCGGCACTCTTGCCGGGGCCGAGGAAGATGATGTCCTCGCCGGCGACCCCGGCCCGCCGCGCGGTGAGCAGTTCGGCCATCGACGACACCTCGGCCCGCGCGCCGTGGGCGTGCAGCAGCGCGCACACCGAGACGTTCGGATTGGACTTCAGCGAGTAGAAGATCTCGAGCCGCGGGTGCAGCTGTTCGCGCAGGCCCAGCAGCCGGCCGCCCAGCTCGTCGCCGTCGTAGACGAAGAGCGGGGTGCCGTAACGCTCCGCGAGCTCGGCGATGCCGACGCCCTGGATTTCGAATTCGACACTCATTGCAGCGCTCCTCATTTCCGGAAGACCATGGCGGAGAACGTCGACCCCAGGCCGACGGAAATCATCAGGTAGCAGGACCCGGGCGCGATGAGTCCCAGGCCGTTCGCGGTGTGGTGGTTGAGAAAGGGATCCGCGCAGAAGCAGTGCCCGGTCACCCCGACGTTCTGCAGGAAGATCTTCGAACGCGGGATGCCGAGTGCCCCGCTCGCGCGGACCCAGGAGATCTTGTTGACGTTGTGCGGCAGCACCAGGTCGATGTCGTCGACGGTCAGCCCGGCCACCGCGACGGCTTCGCGCGCGACGTCCGCGACCGCGCCGGGGTAGATCTGCCGGAACTCCGCCGCCTGCTCGTCGTCGAGGATCACTTCGCCGCCCGGCCCGCCGAGTGTGGTGGTGGCGTAGCCGAGCACCGTGTCCTGCTCCTCGCCCGGCCCGACGAGGACGGCCGCGGTGGCCTCCCCCATGATCGCGACGTCGGGGATGACCTGCGCGGAGTGGGTGAAGGCCTTCTCGCCGGTCAGGACGAGGGCGAGCGCTTCGGGATCGCCGTCGGCGGCCAGCAGCGTGCCGCACAGGTCGACCGCGAGCAGCCCGGAGGCGCAGGCGTGGTCGGTGAGGGTGAACAGGGTCGCGTGGCCGAGCCCGAGCGCGTCCCGGACGTCCGGCATGGGGTCGACCGGGTACGGGTTCGCGGCCGGCATCGTCTTGGCGCGCACGACGTACCGGACGCGCTCTTCCCGGCCGCGGAGGGAATCGAGCTTGCTCACCGCACCGAGCACCATGTCCGCTTCGGACTCGTCCGACCGGCAGACCTCGTCGAGGCCGTACATCCGCCGGAAGCGGCGCACCTGTGCGGCCGAGAGAGCCGGCTCGTCCGGCAGCGAGTCGATCGAGACGGTCTTCGGCACGTAAGTGGACACCGCAACCAGCGAAGTCATCGCGCCGTCAACTCCCATCGTGGTTCGCCACCGGTCCTGGTCCGGCAAGAATCCCGGCGCACGCTGACGGCCTGCTGACCACCCGCTGATGCGGAAGTGCCTTCAGCCCACCCGGCGCGCCCCCGGCGTCGTCCTCAACGCGGCCAACGCCTCGGCTTCGGCGGCCTCGTCGTCGAGCTCGCGGGCCAGCTTCACCGCCCGCTCGTGGTGGAGCACGGCTTCGGCGTGGTGGCCGAGCGCCGTGTGGACCCGGCCCAAGGCCGTGGTGGCGATGCGTTCCCACCAGCGGTCGCCGACTTCCTGGGTGAGGGTCACCGCCTGGCGGAGGGCGTTCGTCGCCTCCGCCAGGTCGCCGTGGGCGTGGCGGACCATGCCGAGGCCGGTCAGGGCCATGCCCTCGCCCCAGCGGTCGCCCGCCGCCCGGGCGTACTCCAAGCCGCGCTCGAGGTGCCGGCGGGCGTGGCGGGGCGAGGCCGAGAACCCGAGCCCGATGGCGGCCAGCGCTTCGCCCCAGCGGTCGCCGACCTCCTGGGCGAGATCCAGACCGCGCTGGAAGTCCGCCGCGCTCTCCGCGCGGCGGCCGGCGTGGTAGTGCAGGTCGCCGAGGCCGACGAGGGCGCGGGCTTCGCCGCAGCGGTCGCCGGCCGCGCGGTAGAGCTCGACCGCGCGGCGGTGGTGGGCCAGTGCTTCGTCGTGGCTGCCGCCGCGGGCGTGGATGAACCCGAGGTGGTTGTGGGTCTTGGCCTGGCCCCAGACGTCGTCGGCGGCGCGGTCGAGGGCGAGCGCGCGGTGGTGCTGGCCGACCGCCTCGTCGAAGTCGCCGCTGCGCCAGTGGCCGAGCCCGAGGTTCTTGCGCACCTCCGCTTCCGCGACCGGCTCGCCCAGCTCCCGGACCACGCGCAGGGCGAGCCGGTGGGTCCGGATCCAGTCGTGCACGTGCCCGCGGATGAAGTAGAACCGCCACAGCGTCTGGACGAGCTGCCAGCAGTGGTGCGGCCGGCCCCGGGCGGCCGCCGCCGCGGCGACCGCGGCGAGCGTCGCCCGCTCGGTCTCGAGCCAGGCGAGGGCCTCGGCTTCGGTCCCGAAGACCGGTGCGTCCTCCGGCGGCGGTGCGGGCGGCGGGAACCGTTTCCGCGTCGGCTCCAGCACGTCGGCGGCGCGCCCCGCGACGTGCAGGTAGTAGCCGAACATCCGGTCCATCGCCGCTTCCCGGGCCGCGGCGGGGGCGGCCAGGCCGGTGGCGCGGGCGTGGTCGCGGATCAGGTCGTGGAACCGGTACCGCCCGAGCGCGGGCTGGGACAGCAGGTGGACGTCGACGAGTTCCTCGAGCAGCCGCTCGGTCCCGCGGAGCTCGCGGCCGGTGATCGCCGCGGCGGCGAAGGCGTCGACGTCGGTGCCGGGGAACTCGCCGAGCAGCCGGAACAGCCGCTGCTGCGGCTCGGTGAGCTGGCGGTAGGAAAGGGTGAAGGCCGCACCGACGCTGCGGTCCCCGGTGCTCAGCTCGGCCAGCCGCCGGTGCTCGTCGCACAGCAGGCCCGCCAGGTGCTTCATCGTCCACAACGGACGGTCGCGCAACCGCGCGGCGGCGATGCGCAGTGCCAGCGGGAGGTAGCCGCACAGCCGGGTGATCTCGCCGACCGCGGGATCCCGCCCGATGCGCTCCGCGCCGGCGACCCGGATGAGCAGCTGTGCGGCTTCGGCCGGCGCGAGGACGTCCAGCGACAGCGTCGTCACGGCGTCGATGCTGGTCAGCCGGCCCCGGCTGGTGATCAGCACGAGCGAGCCCGGGCCGCCGGGCAGCAGCGGCCGCACCTGGGCGGCGTCGGCGGCGTCGTCGAGCACCACCAGCGCGTTGCGGCCGACGAGCAGGGACCGCCAGAGCGCTGCGCGCTGATCGAGCCGTTCGGGGATCCGGGCGCCGTCCACGCCGAGCTGGCGCAGCAGCGAGTCCAGCGCGGCCTCGGGGGCCAGCGCCCCCTCCGAGCCGTGCGCGTGCAGGTCGGCGAACAGCTGCCCGTCCGGGAACCGGTCGGCGAACCGGTAGCCGAGGTGGACGGCCAGCGCGGTCTTGCCGACACCGGCCATCCCGCAGATGCCGTACACCGCGGCCCGGCCGGCGGCGCCGACCAGCCGGACGGTCTCGGCCTTCCGGCCGACGAAGTGGTCGACGTCGCGCGGGAGGTAGTTGCTGCTGCCGAAGGGCCGGTCCGCGGCCGGGACCTCCTGGCGCAGGACGTGCAGCTGGGCGGCCCGGACCTCCGGCCCGGGTTCGATGCCGAGTTCCGTCGTCAGCCGTGTGTGCAGGTCGTCGAACAACGCGAGCGCGGCGGCCTGCCTGCCGCTGCCGGCGAGGGCGAGCATGAGCCGGGCGTGCAGGCCCTCGTGCAGCGGTTCGGCATCGCGCATGTTTTCCAGCTGCGAGACGACCTCGTCGTGCCGGCCGAGGGCGATCCCGGCGTCGGCGTAGGCGAGAGCGGCGGACAGCCGTCTCCGCGAGAGGGCGGCCACGGTGGCGTGGTGGTGCAGGGCGTCGTGCCCGGCGAGCACCGGGCCGCGCCAGCAGGCCATCGCCCCGTCCAGGGCGTGGAAGGCGCCCACGCGGTCGCCGCCCGCCTGCGCCGCCCTGGCCTCGTCGAGCAGCGCGTCGAACCGGAGAACGTCCAGCTGGTCGGGCGCCCCCTCGAGCCGGTAGCCGCCGCGCCCGGTGGCCGCCAGCCGCAGCTGCGGGTGCAGCAGCGCCCGCAGCCGGCGCACCGCGCTGCCGATCAGGTCCAGGTGCGAGCGCGGCGGCCGGCTCCCCCAGAGGACGTCGACGATGTCGTCGACCGCGACGGGCCGGTTCGGCTGCAGGGCCAGCAGGCCGAGCAGCCGGGCCCACCGCGTGTCGCCGAGGTGCTGCTGTTCACCCCGCGCCTCGACGAGCAGCGGGCCGAGGACGCCGACCCGGGTGGTGGCCCCGGCCGGCGTCCCCGGCTGCGGTTCGAGCGCGGCGATCAGCTGCCGGATCGACGCCTTCCGCGGATTCCGCGTCCGGCCCTGCTCGAGGTACCGGACGGCGCGAACGCTGACCCCGGCCCGCCGCGCGAGCTCGGCCTGAGTGATGCCCAGCTCGGTCCGGCGCCGCCTGAGCAGCGCCGAGAACGGCTCCCCCGCCGCGGCGGCAGCAGCATCGGTGTGCGGAAGGCCTCCCCTGCCTGTGTCCACTCGTCCGATTCTGCCAGCGCCGCGGCGTCCGTGCCCGTGGCGATCAGGCGGTCGCCGGGAACGGAAGCAGGTCCCACACCCGGTTGGCGGACTGCGGGGTGCAGTCGTACTGCGCGGCGGCGATGTCGTTGTTGCTGTTCGACGGGGCCAGCCCCGCGCACCGGCCGGTGGCGCGGTTCTTCAGCTGGACGTGCCCGTCGGCCGGCACGATGTCCCACAGCTGGTCGGTGAACTGCGGCAGGCACTCGTACTGCAGCAGCGGCGCACCGTCGACGTTGTTGGCCCCGTGGACGATCAGGCACTTCTTCGTGAAGTGGTTGCGCACCAGCACGCCGCCACCGGCCTGCGGGTCGACCTCCCACGCCTGGTCGGTGTACTGCGGGAGGCACTCGAACTGGAACGCGGGCGCGTCGTCGACGTTGTTCGCGCCGTGCACGACCAGGCAACGGCCCGCGAGGCGGTTGACCACCTGCACCGAGTCCGGCACCGGGGCGATCTCCCAGACCTGGTCGGTGTACTGCGGGAGGCACTCGAACTGGTAGGCGTTGGCCCCGTTGACGTTGTTGGAGCCGAACACGACCGCGCAGCGGCCGGTCGCGCGGTTCTTCAGCTGGACGCCGCCGTCGACTCCGACGATGTCCCACAGCTGGTCGGTGAACTGCGGCAGGCACTCGTACTGCTGCAGCGGCGTCCCGTCGCCGCTGCCGTCGGCGTGGACGATCAGGCACTTCTTCGTGAACTGGTTGCGCAGCAGCGCTCCGCCCGCGGCCTGCGGTTCGATGTTCCACGCCTGGTCGGCGTAGGCGGACGGGCAGTCGAACTGGAAGGCCGGCGCGTTGTCGGCGTTGTTCGCGCCCTGGAAGGCCAGGCAGCGCTTCGAGTAGTGGTTGACGAAGCGGACGGACCGCGGCGTGACCTGCTCGGAGATCCAGCTCGCGAGGTCGTCGGTGCGGGCCGCGACCGCGCCCTGCCGCGTCTCGGTGACGGCGAGGCAGCCGTGCTGCCACGAGCGGCTCAGGACGCCGGCGAGCTCGACGCCACCACCGGCGACCGGCCGCAGCAGCGGGCCACCGGCGTCGCCGAGGCAGGGGTCCTGGCCCGCCGGGCTCGACACCGCGACCGTGGTCGGCGTGGCGGCGCCGAGGGTGAACGACGCGGTCGTCAGCCGGTTCGGCACCCACTCGGTGGCCGTGCGGCCGTAGCCGGCGATCCGCACGGTCTCGGCGGCGGGGGCCTGGCTCCCGACGCTCAGCGGCGTGACGTCCGACACCGGGTAGGTCAGCTTCGCCAGCGCCACGTCCCGGTCGGCGCGGGCGACGACCGAGGACACCCGGAGGACGTTCGCGGTCCGCAGGTCCGGCTGTCCGGCGTACACGGTGACCGGCTTCGCGGGCGCGGCCGGCTGCGCGGTGGCGCCGGGGAAGCAGGCCGCCGCCGTGACGATCCACTGGGGCGCGATCAGCGCGCCGGAGCAGGCCGCGGTGTCCGTCGTGATCTTGACGGCGAACCGGTCGGCCCCGTCGGCGACCGGCTGCCCGCCGGCCAGGGCGTCGGCCGAAGCCGGGACGAGT
>Ga0207678_10001636_pt1 | contig 20533 bp, 13 predicted proteins | sample KBSC63metaG_FD_184319 | JGI IMG/M metagenome (GOLD analysis project Ga0207678, IMG submission 184319) | Corn rhizosphere microbial communities from Kellogg Biological Station, Michigan, USA - KBS C6-3 metaG (SPAdes) (version 2) | ecosystem: Host-associated > Plants > Roots > Rhizosphere > Soil ... | reverse complement strand
AAAGTTGATCGCCATGCCGGTCAGGTGCAGCCGGAATCCGTTGCCGCCGTGCATCGGCATGTCCGGGAGGGGCACGTATCGGACGATCAGCGTCGCGTAGACGGCGGCGGCCAGCGCGACCACCGTGGCGGTGCCGCGCGCGGACAGCGCCGCGGCGGCCAGCGCCACCGGCACCAGCAGCAGCGTGATGAACGGGTTGCTGGCGCCGCCCGTGAAGTACAAGGCCCAGCCGAGCAACAACAGGTCGAACGTGACGTGGCCGACCGCCTCGACTTCGCCGACCGGGCGGCCGTGGCGCAAGCGCCAGAATGCGAGTGGTGTTGCCAGTGCCAAGACCGCGATGCCAGCCAGCAATGGGGCCACAGGCAACGCGACGTGCAGCCAGCCGACGGCGACGACGATCGCCAGGAGTTGCCCCAGCGCCGCGCACGGGCGCACCCACGCGATCGTGGAGGCAAGACCGTGGGCATCGAAAGGAACCGACGACGCCGCGCGTTGACGTAGGTGGAACACGGCGCATTCCCGGTAACGCGGCGCGGAGATTGTATCAGCCGGGGCGCGCATCGATATGCGCATTCCAATTGTGTGCACGAACAAAAACGGCGCGATCCTTGCGAGGATCACGCCGTCAGTGTCGATCTCGGTGGTAGCGGGGGCAGGATTTGAACCTGCGACCTTCGGGTTATGAGCCCGACGAGCTGCCAGACTGCTCCACCCCGCAACAGGGAACGCCCAGTATAAGAGTCGCGTCCAAAACACGCAAGCTACGTGCGCCAAGTGCTTGTCTGTCGCGGGTTTCCTGGAACCTTTCAAACCAGTTTCCGGCAACCCTGTCGATCGCCGCGTCAGGAGTCACTGAGATCAACGAACTTCGATTGCTTCTCATGGCCCACACGCGGCCCAAATCGAGCCCACGGTAGCCACCCCCGCAAGCTCGAACTGGATCAATTGACCGTCGGGCTATTCGTCAACGAGCGCCAGCAACTCTCCGCAGGTGCGACAGGCCAATCAATGTTGGCGACTCGAGCGTCTTCACCACCACTTATACCTACGACGGCACCAGCAACCGTATCGCCTCGCTAAGGCAAGGCGGCGAAGCGATCGGACCGGTTTCGCGCTGGCATTGCCACGGCAGGCATCTACGACTGGATGTTCGGTTACGGCATGGTTTCGATCGACCACATGCTGAGCAACAACGATGATATCTACAATCCAGAGATCAAGATGATCGAGAACGGCCAAATCCAGCTGCAGAAGCCATTCTGGGAAGCGGCCGATGCGTACCGTCGCAATAGTCCCATCTTCGATGTCCAGAACATCCGTTCGCCATTATTGTTCCTGCATGGCGATCTGGACATGGCCACCACCGGCCTTTCCGGCGCAGTGCGCATGTACAACGCGATGGTTCGCGCCGGCAAGACAACCGCGCTGGTGCACTACTGGGGACAGGGCCATGTCGCGCAATCTGCCTCCGCGATTCGCGACCAGTGGTCGAGGATCATCACGTGGTTTGATCACTACCTGAAGGCGGGGACACAGGCCAACGCTTCGCCAACCAAACAGGTATCCCTGATCCTTGCAGCAAGCATTGCCCTCCTCTGTCGAGGGATGGGTAGGCCCGTCACTTGTGTGGCGCCCCGCTGGAAGCGCTTGCGGAGGGGTGGTGAAAGGCCGATTTACGGCACCCTCAGTTTCGATTAGTTTCAGAAGGTAGGGTTGGCGGGCGCTCGCGTGTTTGTCTAACGTTGCACCCTGTGTTCGTGGGGGGGGCAGTCGTTCTTGCCTGCTGGCGTAAATCGCGATTTTCAGCCGAATTTTGCATGGCAAATGATTGACACCCGCTTCAGTGCAGGGGCACATTGCAGGTGTAGGGCAGCAGGCGGGTCATGGCGTGTTGAAATCTTCGGCTGAATGCAGGAAAGCGGAAACGCTGCCGTCGAGCGACGGCAACGTTGATGCCTTCGTGCAGGAGCACCAGACGGAGCTGCTCAATTTCTTCCGCGGTCGCGTCACGCGGCCGCAGGATGCCGCCGACTTGGCGCAGGAATCCTGGAGCCGGCTGATGCATTACCGGCTCGATACGGTCGCATCGTTGCGCGGCCTGCTGTTCACCATTGCGCGCAACGTGTTGAAGAACCACTGGCGTTGGAGCGCGTTGCGCCAGATCGAACAATCGACCGACTTCACCGAACTGGAGGTGTCGTCCGAAGCGCCCGGCCCTGAACGCCATCTGCAGGCCGCGCTCGATCTGGAGGCGCTGGAGACGGCGATCGTCGCGTTGCCGCCCAAATGCCGCACGGTATTCCTGCTCAGCCGCATCGAAGGGTTGAGCAATGCCAAAGTGGCGCAGCGCTGCGGTATTTCCGTGAAGATGGTCGAAAAACACCTCGCCAAGGCCATTGTTGCGTGTCGCGCGCGGGTGGGGAATTTCGACACTTGAGTGTTGGCACCGATATGGATTCCATGCACGACACCATCCGTGAAGAAGCCGCAGCCTGGTTCGCCAGGCGCCGCGACGGCGCGTGCACGCAAAACGAAGAGGTCTCCTTCGAGGAATGGCGCGATCGCAGTGAATCGCACGCGCGCGCCTACGCCGAAACCGAACACGCCTGGAACCAGTGGAAGCAATTGCAAAGTTCCGAGCGCATGCGAGAGATGACCGCCGCGGCAATGGCTGCCACGGCACCGCGACGGCGGCACATCCCTGCTGGTCGGCTTTGGGGGCCGTTGCTTGCAGCGGCGTGTATCGTGGCCGCTGTTGTGGTCGGCGGCATCGAATTGCTGCCGCGGCTGCTGTCCCCACCGCCGGTGACGTACAGCACCACGCTGGGCGAGCAGCGCACCGAGCAACTGCCTGACGGCACACGCGTCACCCTCAACACCGAAACCGCGTTGCAGGTGCGTTACGGTCATGGCCAGCGCAAAGTCGTCCTGCAACACGGCGAAGCCATGTTCGATGTCGTGCATGACACGGCGCATCCCTTTGTCGTTACCGCTGGTGACGGCAGCGTCACCGACCTCGGTACCAAGTTCGCGATACGCGACGACAGCGGCACTGCCATCGTCACCTTGCTGCAGGGGCGTGTGGAGATCGCCGCTCAGGACGAACGCAAGCAACTGACGCCGGGCGAACAGGCACGCTATGGCGCACGCGTCGCAGGCATCAGCGTGCGCAAGGTGGATCCGACCGCCGTCACCGCTTGGCTACGTGGTCGCCTGGATTTCAACGGCATGCCGCTGGCCCAAGCGATCGCCGACGCCAATCGCTATTCCACGGTCAAGCTGCGCCTGGGCGATCCGAAACTGGCCGAGATGCCGGTGGGTGGCAGCTTCCGCGCTGGCGACAATGCCGCGATCGCCGCGGCGCTCTCCGCCGTATTCCCGGTGCGCGTGGCCCGCAACGACGCACACGAAATCGTGTTAATGCCTCGCTGAGTTTCCGCCTGTGATTTCGCGCAGGTAGGGTTGCGCGACGTTCGATTGTTACCCCATGCAAGAGAGCGCTGCTGCGGCGCTCGCCTACAGAGGAGGGGGTGCATGAGCACAGTGGGCAATCAGCATCGGATGGGGCTCGTCAGGAACGTCTTGTGCGCGGCACTGTGCTTGGCGCTGTATGCCACGGTGCCCGCCGCACATGCGCAGTCCACCGTATCGAGCGAATCGATTCGTCAGTACGACATTCCCGCGGGTTCGCTGTCCAGCGCACTCGGCGCGTGGGGTGCGCAAAGCGACAGGCAAGTGGTATTTGCGCCCGATCTGGTGGCCGGCAAGCAGGCCAAGGGCATCTCGGGTCAATACGGCGCCGAGCAGGCATTGACGCAGTTGCTCGCCGGGACGGGACTCGCATGGAAGCGCGTCAATGGCCAAACCTATGCGCTCGAGAAGGCGCCGCCGCCGCAGCCAGCTAACGCCAATCAAAAGCCGGCATCGAAATCCAAGGCATCGTCATCTGGTGCTGCGCAGAAAGTGACACAGTTGGATGCTGTCAGCGTAACCGGCACGCGCATTCGCGGCGGTGTTACGGCATCGCCGACGATCACGATTGGCGCACAGCAGATCCAGGACGAGGGTTTCACGGATCTAGGTGAGGTGATTCGCAGCATTCCACAGAACTTCAATGGTGGCCAGAACCCTGGGGTGACCACCGATGCCGGAGCTGGCGGCTTCTACAACGCGAACATTACCGGGGGCTCCGCAGCCAATTTGCGTGGCATAGGCCAGGACGCCACGTTGACCTTGCTCAATGGTCGGCGCATGTCCTATGGGGGCTACGACCAGGCGGTCGACATCAGTGCGATTCCGGTCGAGGCTGTGGATCGAATCGAGGTCGTGACCGACGGTGCGTCCGCCATCTATGGCTCCGATGCGGTCGGTGGCGTCATCAATGTGATGCTCAAGCGCGATTTCGACGGAGTGGCCGTGGGAACGCGCTATGGCAAGGCGACGGAGGGCGGGCTGACCACTCACGAATACAACGCCACCGCCGGAACGACCTGGTCCACGGGCGGCTTTATTGCGACCTGGAAGAAAGAATCCAACGATCCGATCTACGCAGACCAGCGCGACTATTCACGGGCGATGTACGGCCCGACGACCCTCTACCAGCGGGCGGATTTGCGCAGTGGATTGTTCAGCATGCATCAGTCCGTCGGCGACTCCGTCGAACTGCACCTCGATGCGCTCAGGACCGAGCGCGGCATGCAAAAGGAGGTTGGGCGTTCAGCGTCTTATTACCACTACCCGACCGAGACGACGACCTTCCTCGTGTCCCCCAGCTTGACCTTCTTGTTGCCGCTCGACTGGACGATCAATGTCGGTGGGGCCGCAGGGAGGGACAAGACCGAGTTCCATGCCGTGGGGGTGACAAGAGCAACGGGCGCGCTCGCTTTGAATCGCTCGTTCAGCTATGGCAACAGAAGTCGCACGTACGAAGCCGATGCCGAGGGCCCGCTGTTTTCGTTGCCAGGTGGCAATGCGAGACTCGCCGTCGGCGCGGGGTACAGGCACAACGATTTCCGATATTTGTATATCGGCAGCCCGGTCGCAGATGGCGAGGAAGGCAGCCGCTTTGCCTATGCCGAGTTGAATCTGCCGCTGGTGAGTCCAGGCCAGGGCCTGGCTGGAATCCATCGTCTTGAATTGACCGGTGCGATCCGTACCGAAGACTACGACAGCTATGGCCGGGTGACCACGCCAAAAATGGGAGTGATCTATTCGCCCGGCGCTGATTGGACCTTGAAGGGGTCCTGGGGCAAGTCGTTCAAGGAACCCACGCTTTTCCAAGGCTACATCGAGCAGTTCAGTTACCTCTATCCGGTGGCGGTTTTCGGGGGTAGCGGCTATGCGCCCGATGCGACGGTGCTGTACCTCAACGGGGGTAATCTCGCCCTGACGCCGGAGCGGGCAAAGACGTGGAGCGCCTCGATCGCATTTCATCCGGAAGCCTTGCCTCGATTGGAGACGGAGCTTACCGCGTTCCATATCGACTACACCGACCGCATCATTCAGCCGATTACCGATGTCAGTGGTCTGCTGGCAAACCCGATCTACGTTGACTTCGTCACGCATGATCCGACAGCCGGGGAAAAGGCTGATGCGCTGGCCACTACCGAGTTCACCAACTACACGGGCTCGCCTTACGATCCCGACAAGCTTGTGGCGATCGTCGACAATCGTTTCGTCAATGCTTCGCGGCAACAGGTGAAAGGTATCGACCTGTCGGGCTCGTATCGATTCGATCTGGCGAAGAGCAGACTGACACTTCGCGGCGCGATCAGCTGGCTGGATAGCGAACGGGCTCTCACCTCGACCTCGGTTTTTTCCGACGCCTCGGGCATCTTGTTCTATCCGGCGAGAGTCAGCGGCCGAGCGGGCGCGGTTTGGGTCCGCGACGGGCTCACGGCGGCCCTCTTCGGCAACTACAAGAGCGGCGTGACGAATCTCGCGGACGGCACCAAGGGCGGTTCGTTCACCACGCTCGATTTGACGCTGCGTTACGACACGGACGCGGAGGACGGCCTCTTCGCCAACATGGCATTCGAAGCCTCGGCACAGAACCTGTTCAACAGGGAACCTCCGCTTCACGTGGTGACGTCCTTCGAGAACGCTCCCTACGACTCGACCAACTATTCGGCGGTCGGTCGCTTCCTGAGTTTCTCGATTTCCAAGCGCTGGTAGGTTCGCCGCGCAATCGAGCGTTGCCCCTCCCATGTGAAAACGCCACACGCATGAGCGATCGCATGCGCGGTTGAATCGTCGCGATTCAAGGAGAGCCTAATGATCCCGTTCGTCAAGAAGATTGTGATATCTGCAGGCGTACTGCTTGTCTTCGCCGGTTCCGTGCACGCGGGAACGATCTCGCCACGCCGGCTTCTGGAGGTCGCTGATCTTACTGGTTCCGTCATTTCACCGGACGGAGGCAGTGTCGCCTTCAGGCTCGAGCAGGCGTCGGTCGTGCGCAATACCTTCGATGTCTTCTGGTACGTGCAAGCCACGGATGGCAAGTCGCCTCCCCGCCGGGTCGCGGACGGCGGTGTACTGCTGCACGATAGTGCCGGAGGTTCGGTACCGGGCCATGCCGTCTGGTCGCCCGATGGACGCTGGATTTACTACCGTGCTTTGGTGGATGGCCAGTTGGCCGTGTGGCGTGCGGCCATTGACGGATCTGGTGCAGAACGCGTGACGCACGACCCGGCGGATGTTCGCGATTTTGCGTTGAGTGCCGACGGCAAGACCCTGAAGTACAGCGTAGGTGCCACACGTGATGCGGTAATCGCAGCCGAGCAGGCCGAATACGATCAAGGCATCCATATCGACGATACCGTGCCCGTCGGCCAGGGTGGCCTCTTCCGCTCCGGCAATATCGATGGTCGGTTGGAAACACAGCGTTTTCGCTCGGGTGCCCCCTCGTGGGAGCGCGTTCAGCTGCTGACAGGCGTACTCGATCAGTGGAAAGCCGTCAATCTGGAGACCGGAAAGGCGCGGAATCTGCCTTCCTCCGAGCGCCCGCCCCAGCCGCCAACAGCATCGGATCTGTCCAACGGTATGCGCAAGGCTCTTGGCATGCGCACCCTTGAGTCGTCAACGCCTTGGAAGGTGGCGGTCGATGCCGATACAGGCCGTATGGCGCTGCTGACACGGACTGGTAACGGAAAGGGTCTTGAGAGAGAACCCGATGTGCAACTCGCCATGGTGCCCAAAGTAGGCTCGTCCCGAACGATCAAGTGCCAGGTCGAGTTGTGCACGGACAAGGCGATCAGCAGCATTCAGTGGCGACCGCACAGCGACGAGGTGCTGTTCACCGTGACGGATCGGCACGAAGGGCAGGCACAATCGATTTACCGATGGAATGTCCAGACTGACGCCGTGTATCCGGTGACGCAATCCGTCGGCATGCTCAATGGCGGTGGCCGCTATCAGTCTGGTGGCTGTGGGGTGTCATCCGGGGCCTTGGTGTGCGTGACCGCTGAGGCGAGCCGGCCACCTCGGCTGGAAAGGGTTGACCTGACGACGGGTGAGCGGCAGGTGCTGTTCGACCCGAACGCGGCCTTGGCACTGGATATGGCGAAGACGACGCCATCGCGGTTGCTGCGCTGGACGGATGCGAAAGGCCAGGAATTTACCGGCCAGTTCTTTCCGGCGCGGCGCACGGGCGACGGTCCCTCTCCGCTGTTCGTGAACTATTACGACTGCCGGGGCTTCCTGCGCGGCGGATTGGGCGATGAATGGCCTTTTGCCTCGCTGGCCGAGGACGGGATTTCGGCCCTGTGCATCAACCAGGCACCTTACCGTCTTGATGCGGCTGAGCGGTACGGACGGGGGCTTTCGGCGGTCAAGAGCGTCATTGACCTCTTGGCATCCAAGGGGGAGATCGACCGGACCAAGGTCGGCATGGGCGGCCTCAGCTTCGGCACCGAAGTCACCTTGTGGACGGTGATGAAATCCGATCTGCTCGCTGCCGCGTCGGTCACTTCGCCCGTGATGTCCCGCAACTATTATTTGTTCGGGAGCATGAAAGGCGATGGCTTTTTCAAGCCGTTGAAAGAGTTCTGGCAGTTGGGCGCACTGGATGAAACCTCCGAGCGTTGGCGGCTCCTTTCTCCCGTCGCCAATCTGGACAAGATCAAAGCGCCGATCCTGATGCAGATGCCGGAACAGGAATATGTGGTGGCGCTCGACTACGCGATTCCGCTGATTCGCGAACATCGCGCTGACCTATACGTTTTCCCCAATGAGCCGCATCAGAAGTTCCAGCCCCGGCACAAGCTCGCCGCGTACGAGCGCAACATCGATTGGTTCCGCTTCTGGCTGCAGGGATACGAAGATCCCGACCCGGCAAAGCGTGAAGAGTACAAGCACTGGCGCGTGATGAAGGCTGCTGGGGTCGAGCGCTCTCCCTGAGGATGCTGTAGCCCTGAACTGGTCGCATTACTAAAAGAGGGTTTGGCAATGCAAACACTATCGATCCACTTCCGCTTGTTCGTGACGGCTTTTGTTTTGATGTCGATTGGAAGCTACCCCGTAGTAGGTGTTGCGCACCCGGAGGAGAACTCGACCGATGAAATGCAACCGGTTGCATCGTTCGACTTCAGGAATATAAATAAATTGGGGGAAGGCGCTATTTCCCACGTTCGAAAGAGTGTCATCGTGGGAAAGGTCGGACAGGTCGACTCGCCATTTGGATGCGCCGCAGAATTTGATGGAAAGAGCCGCATTTCGGTGAAATCGGATGATCCCCTGAATTTCAATCACGCCTTTTCGGCCGCGGCCTGGGTGAACGGGTCTGGCGCCCGATATCGAACCATGGAGCTGGCCGGCATGAGAAGCCCGAACTTCCAGGTCGTCGGCGACCGTATTTATTTCGTGACGAATTCGGACCCGGTCGTGGATACCTATGACCAGCCCAAAAAAGGCAAGCTTTATTGGGGCTCCGCCATCTGGTCGGGGATTGCCGATGCCAATCTGGGAACCTGGAACGACAAGAAGCGAACCGAGCCGCCACTGACCGGTCTCGAACCCAAGCTGCAGGTGGTGGGGGACCGCATGTATTTCCAGTATTTCGGAAACTCCGCCGATGGCGCCTGGCAGATCTATACGGGAACGAGCGGGACGGATGGCAAGGATTGGCTGGCGACCCAGAGGACCTTTACTAAGGGACGTTACGATACTGAGCAGACCCGCAATATCCAGGTTGTTGGAGGCAAGGTCTACTACGCCTTCCCGATGAAGGACAAGGCCGGAAAGTGGCAACTGTGGACCGCGACATCCAACCTCGACGGTTCCGCCTGGAAGGCACGCCAGCAAACGACAAGCGGCGGGATCATTCCGAGCTTCAAGGTATCGGGTGACAAGATTTATTACATTTTCCCCGTCGATACGCCCAAGAAACATGTGTACGACGTGGTCATTGCCTCTGCGAACCTCGATGGATCCGGATGGCACGAAATACGCCGCATGCATGGTGGCGGATGGTGGATCATCGCCCAGCTCACAGTGAACAAGGACACCATTTATTTCTCCTATTCGAAGGGTGATCCGAATAAAAGCGTCCACCTGTGGACTGGAAGGGTGGCTGCGGACGGTTCTGGTTTCCAGGAGCGCCAGAGGACATTCGGCATAGGTAATTCGATACCTGCAGGTGTGCAAGTCGTGGGCGACAAGGTCCATTATGCGTTTTCGGCCATGCAACAGCCCATGGCCCTGATGAAGAAACTTGGACGAATGGGCTTCTCGTTTTGGACCGCCAGTGCGGATCTGAATGGCGACCACTGGGTTCAAGAACGCCATATTGGTGGAGACGGCGATGACCATCTGACGGGATACAAGATGTTGAGTATCGTTGGAGGCAAGGCCTATTACGACGTGAACCGGCTTCATTACGTAAAAAAAGAAGGCCGTCCGACGAGGCAGGAAAATGGCGTTCTGGCTTACTCGGGCTCGAACGTCCTGAGCAAGGGGGATTCCTACGGCATCGGGATGTCGGCGTCGGGAAGCGTGTCGGGGTTCGTGAATGCCGGCGAAGACTATCTTTATCGCGGTGAAGCCCCGGAGGACACGGCCGGAGCGATGGTCGAGCAGAAGCTCGCTCCCGGCTGGCATCACGTCGCCGTTACCTACGATGGCAACATCCTGCGCCTCTACGTTGACGGCAAGTTGGCCCGCGAAACGCGCTACAACAAAAGGGCGGCATCGAACCCTTTTCCGTTAAGTATCGGAGACGGCTTCATCGGGAAGGTCGCACGTCTTAAGTTGTTTGATCGCGCGCTCGATCGATCGGAGGTCTCCAGTTTGGCGAACCGACATAACCAGACCTCGTGCGGTCCGGCCCCGCGGTGAGGCCGGTGCCTTTCGGACAAATGATTTCCTGGGCATGTGAGCGAGCGTCGGTGCGCGATCTGCATGGGGTTTCAAAGGATGCTTCGATGCCTGCTTTTGCGGAGTTGCATTAGACGAAGCGACGCTTTCATGCCCTCTCACCCTACCGTTGCAGCGCAAGAGGATGGCGGCATTTTTTGCTTGTGAGCTTCGTGGCATGATGCGAGACTGAAGTCGGTTCGTTGTCCGGGTTGCTGCGCAGCACAATGAAGAGCTCCAACTCGCCAGCCGTTCGATTCATCCCGGATGAACCGGATGCCGGTCCATGGCCGGAGGTCGGCGAGGCGGTGCAGGATTTCGAAACCTTTTTCAAGGCGCACCGTCTTGCGTTGATCGCTTTTCTGCGGCGGCGCACTGCGAGTGAAGCAGACGCCGAGGAGGTCGCCCAGGAAAGTTACGCTCGTCTTCTCGGCTACGGCTACGGCGGTTCGCGGCCTTCCAAGGTATGGAGATCGCTGCTCTACCGTATCGCCGCCAATCTCGCGACAAGCCAGTTCCGCCAGCGGTGCAGTCATCACCTGGACGGGCAACTCGATGTGGATGAAGTGCAACTTGCCTGCGATGCGCCATCGCAAGAGCGGATGGTGGCGGCGCGGCAGGATTTGCAGTTGGCCCGACAGGCGCTCGAGTCCCTGTCGCCGAAGTGCCGCCGGGTGTTCATGCTCAGTCGTGCACACCACAAGACCTATCCGGAAATTGCGCAGATGTGCGGCATCTCGGTGAAGATGGTCGAGAAATACATGTCGCAGGCCTTGGGTGCGTTGCGCCGTGCGGTAGGGGAGCGGGCTTGAACCGCGTCGATGACAATATGGCCATCGATGCTCGCACTTGGGAGGAAGCGGAGGCGTGGTTCTCGCGCCTGCTGGCGGAAGATCGCGGTGATCGCGAGGACTTCGAGCGCTGGTTGCACGCCATGCCCGCGCACGCTGCCGCTTGGGACAAGACACAGGCGCTGTGGGAGCGCATGGGCACCTTCGTGCAGGATGAGGCGCTTTCCGATTACGCGCGCGAAGCGCTCGAACCGGATGCCGAAGCCGGGCGCGATCACGTTGCTGCCGACGATCGGGTGGTCCCGATGTTCCCGCGACGGCAAAGGCCCGCGCGTCGACGTTTCAGGTTCGCGTATGCAGCCGCGGCGGCAATCGTGGTGGTGGCAATCGCAACCGTGACGATCGTGTTCGGTTTGCAGGCTTCTTCGCCGAAGTTGTACGTCACTGACGATCATGGCAGCGAGATCAATCTTGCGGATGGATCGCACGTTCACATGGACATCCATACCCGCTTGCAGGCACGCTTCGGTTGGTGGCACAGGAACGTCAGCCTGCTGCAGGGGCGCGCGGTGTTCGATGTCGTCCATGATGGGCGCCCGTTCGTCGTGCATGTCGGCGCCGACCGTGTCACCGTTCTCGGTACACGCTTCCAAGTCGATCGCAGCCCCGACAGCGACAGTGTCATCGTGACCTTGATGCGTGGCTCTGTGGCGGTCGAACTTGCCAAAAACGATGCGCAGGTGCAATTGCAGCCCGGGCAACAGATGAGTTGGCAGGCGAGCACAGGACGTTGGAACAGGCGTGACGTCGATACTGCGATTGCGACGAGCTGGACACGGGGCTTCCTGGTATTCAATGCCACGCCGCTTGCGCAGGCCATCAAGGAAATCGACCGTTATTCCACGCGCAAGCTGCGCCTTGCCGACCCTTCGCTCGGCAATCTGCAACTGAGCGGTAGCTTCCGTCTGGGCGACGCCGCCGCGACCGCCAACGCGTTGCCTTACGTGCTGCCCGTGACGGTGCACAGCGAAGGAAAGGAAATCGTCGTCTCGCATCGGTAGGGTGGTGTCGCTTCCCCGCGTCTAAGCAAGGTCATCGCGGCAATCGTGCCGAATGCCACGTCAACCGAGGGGAAGAATGATGATCGCGTTTGCTGGTCACCGTGGAAGAAACGGCGTTCTACGCCGCCTGTGCCTGGCTTCGGTGATCGGTTGTGCCGTCGCCGCGACAGCCTGGGCGCAAGCGCCCGGCAACGTGCATGACTATGCGTTGCCGGCCTCTAGCTTGGCGCAGTCGATCAATGCGATCGGCCAGAGCAATGACGTGCAGGTCATCTACGATGCAGCGCTGCTGAAAGGCAAAACGGCCGCGTCCATTTCCGGTCACTTCACGCTGGGCCAAGCGCTGGACAAGGCGCTGGCGGGGAGCGGACTCACCTACGATCTCGTGAACTCCGGGCATACCGTGGTGATACGCAAGGCGCCGCCATCGCCTCAAAAGAACTCGACAACGCCCGCCAATGAAAAGGCGACCGAGACGAAAAAAAGTGTCGAACCGACAACCCTGAGTGCGGTAACGGTGACTGGCACGCGCATCCGCGGCGGCGTCACGGCATCGCCAACGATCACCATCACCGCACAGCAGATCCAAGATGAGGGTTTCAGCGATCTGGGCGAAGTGATTCGCAGCGTGCCGCAGAACTTCTCAGGCGGCCAAAATCCAGGGGTCGCTATAGGTGCAACTCAAGGGAGCCCCAGCAACCATAACATCACCGGCGGTTCGGGCATGAATCTACGCGGGCTGGGGCCGGATGCGACCTTGACGCTGCTCAATGGTCATCGCATGTCCTACGGCGGCTTTGCTCAGGCGGTCGATATCAGCGCGATCCCGGTTGAGGCGGTGGAGCGCCTCGAGATCGTTCCCGACGGCGCATCGGCCATCTATGGTTCCGATGCGGTGGGTGGTGTGGCCAACGTGATCCTCAAGCGTGATTTCACTGGAGTGACCTTGGATGCGCGCTATGGAGGTGCCACCGAAGGTGGGTTGATCACGCGCGAGTACAACGCTACCGCCGGTACTACATGGGCCACGGGAGGCTTGATCACGGCGGGGGAGAAAACCTCCAATGATCCGATCTACTCCGAACAGCGTGACTACACCCAGTCGATGTACCGGCCTTCGACGCTGTGGCAGGGCAACGATCTTCGCAGTGGCTTGTTCAGCCTGCATCAGTCGTTGGGAGACGATGTTGAACTGCATCTGGATGCACTCGGGAACGACCGGAACAGTCACACAACCCTGGCATACCCCAGTGTTTACTATCCCTACTTGAACGTAAAGACGAATACCACCCTGCTGGCGCCCAGTCTCGAAGTATGGCTTCCGGGTGACTGGACGCTCACGCTCAGCGGGGCCGTGGGGAAAGTGAAAAACTCTGAAGCTGAACCGACGGTGAGCAGAGCGAGCGGAGCCACCACCGCGAACAGCATCGTCACATACCGCAACAAGAGTCTGACTTACGAGATCGGCGCGGAAGGACCGTTGTTCACACTGCCCGGTGGTGAAGCAAGGTTGGCCACAGGTGTGGGCTATCGCTACAACGACTTTCTGGAGCTGAGCGGTAACACGGTCAGATCCGATGGCGACGAGAGTAGCCGCTTTGCCTATGCCGAGTTGAACCTGCCATTGGTGGGGCCGGAGCAGGGCATCGGCGGGATTGAGCGGCTTGCGCTGACAGGTGCGATCCGCACCGAGGACGGCGATTACGGAAGGGTGACCACGCCCAAGCTCGGGGTGATCTATTCACCCAGCGCCGATGTCTCGCTGAAAGCCTCATGGGGCAAGTCATTCAAGGCGCCCACCCTCGAGCAGCGCTATTCCACCCAGACCGCCATCTACTATCCAGCATCGACGTTTGGCGCCGGTTATCCCACGGATGCCACGGCGTTGTGGCTGTCGGGCGGCAACGCGGACCTGCACCCCGAGCGGGCCCGGACATGGAGTGCCTCGCTGGTATTTCACCCGGAGGCGTTGTCAAATCTTGATACGGAGTTGACCTGGTTCGATATCGACTACACCCAGCGTGTTCTGCAACCGATCACCACTTCCGACGTGTTCGGCAATCCGATCTACGTCGATTTCGTTGATTACGATCCAACCGAGGGCGCGCAGGCGACGGCGCTTGCAGGCACCAGCAATTTCTACAACTACGTTGGCGCCCCTTACGACACCAGCAAGGTCGTGGCGATCGTCGATGGCGGATATGCCAATGCAGCTCAGCAGCGGATCAAAGGGGTCGATCTGTCAGGATCGTACCGGTTCGATTTAGGAATGGGGCGGTTGACGATCCGCGGCTCGGTCAGTTGGTTGGACAGCACCCAGGCTCTGATAGCAGGCCAAAGTCATTCCGACTTGTCCGGTACGTTGTTCCATCCGGCCAGGATCAACAGCCGAGTCGGGGCGGTCTGGCGGCAGGGCAGCTTCACCGCTTCGCTGTTCGGCAACTACAAAGGCGGAGTGACCGACACCGCAGACGGCAACAAGGGGGCCTCGTTTACCACCTTCGACGCCACGCTGCGCTACGACACCGGCGCGCGCGATGACGCATGGTCGAATCTGGCGCTGGAGTTGTCGGTGCAGAATGTGCTTAATCGTGCGCCGCCGTTGTTTACCCCCATTTCTTGGACCTTCACACCTTACGATTCCACCAACTATTCGGCGGTCGGCCGCTATCTGAGTCTCTCGGTATCGAAACACTTCTGATACCGGGTCGTCATCCAGAACAGTCTTAGCGGCAGTTCTTGGTTTCGTCATCTCCTGCTCCGAAGCGTTATCCCACTCTGCCTCAATGCTCCGAACTTAGGGGTGGTCATCCCGGCGAAGGCCTGGATCCAGCAACTTTCATCACGTGTCGAGGCACTGGATTCCAGCTTTCGCTGGAATGACGAACTTGAGGGCGACCTAAGTCGGAGCATTGCGTCCTGCCCGCTGGGGCATGTGGAACTTATCCCTACCCAAAGTCACCCGCCATGTTCGTGAAAAGCCTTGTGAAAAATATCCTGATAATGGGATGGCTGCTGCTGATGTTCGTCAGCCTGTCTCATGCGGAAACGATCTCTCCCCGTCGGCTTCTGGAGGTCAGTGACCTCAGTGGCCCCGTGATTTCACCGGACGGAAGCAGCGTCGCCTTCAGGCTCGAACAGGCCTCCGTCGTGCGCAATACCTACGCTGTCTTCTGGTACGTGCAAGCCATGGACGGCAAATCACCTCCCCGCCAGGTCGCTGACGGCGGTGTTCTGTTGCACGGTACCGCCGGGATTTCCGTACCAGGGCATGCCGTCTGGTCGCCCGACGGACGCTGGATTTACTACCGGGCCCTGGTGGACGGCCAGCTTGCCGTCTGGCGCGCGGCGGCGGATGGTTCTAGTGCGAAACCCGTGACGCGCGATTCGGCGGATGTCCGCGACTTTGCATTGAGCACCGACGGCAAGACCCTCAAGTACAGCGTAGGTGCCACGCGCGGCGCGGTCATCGCGGCGGAGCTGGCCGAATACGATCACGGCATACACATCGACGATACCGTGCCCGTCGGCCAGGGTGGTCTCTTCCGCTCCGGCGATATTGATGGTCGGCTGGAAACACAGCGCTTTCGCTCGGATGCTCCCGGGTGGGATCGCGTTCAGCTATTGGCAGGAGTGCCGGACCAGTGGAAAGCGGTCGATCTGGGAACCGGAAAGACGCGGAATCTGCCATCCTCCAAGCGTCCGTCCCAGCCGCCAACGGCATCAGACTTGTCCGACAAGCTGCCATCACCTTGGAAACTGGCGGTCGATCCCGATACGGGCCGTATAGCGTTGCTGACGCGGATCGGTAATGGGAAAGGACTCCTGAAAAAGCCCAATGTGCAACTCGCCATGTTGCCCAAAGTCGGTTCGTCCCGACCCATCAAGTGCGAGGCCAAGTTGTGCACGGGAAAGGCGATCAGCAGCATCCAGTGGCGACCGCACAGCGACGAGGTGCTGTTCACCGTGACTAACCCGCACGAGGGGCAAGCACAATCGATTTATCGATGGAATGTTCGAACGGGTGCCGTACATCTTGTGACCCAGTCCGCTGGCATGCTCAATGGCGGTGGCCGTTATCAGTCTGGTGGCTGTGGGACATCTTCCGAGGCCTTGGTATGTGTGAACGCCAAAGCAGACCGGCCGCCTCGTCTGGAAAGGATTGATCTGGCAACAGGTGAGCGGCAGGTGCTGTTCGATCCAAACGCGACCTTGGCTCTGGATGAGGCGAAGAAGACACCGGCTCGGTTGCTGCGCTGGACGGATGCGAAAGGCCAGGAATTTACCGGCCAGTTCTTTCCTGCGCGGCGCACGGGCCATGGCCTCCCTCCCTTGTTCGTGAACTATTACGATTGCCGGGGCTTCCTGCGCGGCGGATTGGGCGACGAATGGCCTTTTGCCTCGCTGGCCGAGGACGGGATTTCGGCCTTGTGCATCAACGAGGCTCCGTACCGTCTTGATGCGGTTGAGCGATACGGGCAGGGGCTTTCGGCGGTCAAGAGCGTCGTTGACCTCTTGGCGTCGAAGGGGGAGATCGACAGGACCAAGGTTGGCATGGGCGGCCTCAGCTTCGGCTCCGAAATCACCTTTTGGACGGTGGTGCAATCCGAACTGCTCGCCGCCGCGTCGGTCACTTCGCCCGTAATGTCTCGTAATTATTATTTGTTCGGGAGCATGAGAGGCGATGTCTTTTTCAAGCAGTTGAAAAAGTTCTGGCAACTTGGCGCACTGGACGAAACCCCAGAACGTTGGCGGCTCCTTTCTCCTGCCGCCAACTTGGACAAGATCAAGGTGCCGATCCTGATGCAGATGCCGGAACAAGAATATGTGGTGGCGCTTGATTACGCGATTCCGCTGATACATGCCCATCGTGCCGATCTGTACGTCTTCCCCAACGAGCCGCACCAGAAGTTCCAGCCCAAGCACAAGCTGGCTGCCTACGAACGAAATCTCGACTGGTTCCGCTTCTGGTTGCAGGGCTATGAAGAGCCCAATCCGGTGAAGCGGGCGCAGTATGCTCACTGGCGAGAAATGAAAAAAGCCTTGTCGGCTCGTCCGGCGCACAGTGCAGGCAAGGACGATCGTCAGGGCCAATAGCCCGTGCGCGCGGGTGGCGCATGGACCATTGCGCGTCCCGCACAAGGACCGCCCGTGTTGGACTCGGAGCAAATTCGGTTGCGTGAGTCCTGACCTACGGTCGATTGGTATCACGAGAGGCCCCGAATTGGGAGCGGCTTCGCCTCTGGTCCTGGGCGGTGGGTTTGCGTCGCCGCCCTGGACGGCGCGGATGTCTCGGTGAAAGCCGTATGCAAACAAGCGCTTCCGCCATTAATAGGGGGAAAGCGTGCCCGGACCGTTCTAGTATGGAGTAGTGAGCGACGGCTCATCTCTCATGGCCATCTTGCGCTTTCCAGTATTCCGCACGGCCGATTCAAGCGCTTCCCGCTTGACGGGCGGCGATGGGGCCGCCGCATCCGGCGACGCGTTGTTCGCGCAGATGTGGAATGAACTGAAACCCGGCCTGCGCAGATACTTGCTGCGTCAACTCGGCAGCATCGATGCCACCGAGGACGCAGCACAGGAAACTTTCCTGCGCATGTTGCGTTATCAGGCGGTCGGCCGAATCGCCGCGAGCGTAGTGGCAGATCGCCGGCGCTACGCGAAGTCGCGTCGCGCGAACGACCATTGCGCGATCGAAGATCAGGAGTTGGTGTCGGACGCGCCTCAACCCGACCGTCACGTGGACAACCATCAGCATCTCGTGTTGCTGCAGCGCGCGATTCTGGCATTGCCGCCGCGTTGCCGCGAAGTCTTCCTGTTGCACAGGTTCGAGGGCCTGAGTTATCGCGATATTGCACACCGCTTCGGCACGTCCGAGCGTACTGTCGAGAATCAGATTTCCCATGCGCTGGCGGTGTGCCGCCGCGCGTTGGCGTGATGCGTGCGTGAGAAAGCCGCCATGAATTCCGAACACGACATGGAAACAGTCCAACAACAGGCGGAGCGTTGGTTCGCGCGCCTGCGCAGCGAGGGCTGCTCGGCCGCGGAACGCCGCGATTTCGACGTGTGGCTTTCTGCTGGCGCCGCGCATGCTTCGGCTTTTGCGCAGACCGAGCGCTTGTGGAACGAGCTCGGTGGACTCTCCGGCGACGTCGAGCTCAAGCGTGCTCGGCACGCAGCGCGTCGTGCTGCACAATCATCGCTAAGCCGTACCGCCAGACGGCGACGTCTGGCGATCGCGGCCTCGTTCGCCGGCGCGTTGATCGTGGCGGTATCGTTCTGGTTCCTCGGCGATCACTCCAGCACGCAGCGATACACCACGATGCACGGTGAACAACGCAGCGTCATGTTGGCGGACGGTTCACGCGTGATGCTCAATACGGACACCGTGCTCGACGTGAGGCTGGGTGCACGCGTTCGCAGCGTGCACCTGATGCAAGGCGAGGCGCTGTTCGACGTCCTCCACGATGCGGCCCATCCTTTCGTGGTCCACGCGAACGGCAACGTCATTTCCGATCTCGGCACGCGTTTTGACGTAAACGATGGTGGTGAACAAACCACGGTCACCGTGCTCGAGGGTTCGGTCAATGTCGAGCGTGGCGCTCATACGGCTCAACTGAATCGTGGCCAGCAACTTGTCGCGGGGGATGGCATTTGGCGCCAAGCTACGGCCGATCCCATCACCACGGCAAGCTGGAGTCGGGGGCAGCTCGCATTCAGCGCCACGCCGCTTGCCCAGGCCATTGCAAGTGCGAACCGTTATGCACAGGAACAACTGGTCATCGCCGACCCCAGGTTGGATGCCATCAAGGTCAGTGGCGAGTTCAGGATCGGCAACACCCAGGCGTTCCTGCGTGCGCTCGAAAGCGCCTTCCCCATCCGCGTCGAACAAAGCGGCCAGACGATCCGCCTCTACCATCGCTAGCAGGCTGCCCCGGAAATGATTCGTCATTCCGGGGGCGCGGAGCGCGATCCGGAATCTGCTCTCGATTGCGAAGAAACAACGTGTCGATCTTCGCGTTGATCAGATGCTGCCGAGGTACGGGAGACGCACGGTCGTCATCAACACGCAATAGGGGTTTGCCGCAGCACTTCCGTTCTTATTTAAGAGGCGGCCCCTTCGGGCCGGAAGCGGGGAGAACCGGGGATGCTGCCATTCCACAAAGTACGTTCGCGAGCGCTTTGCGTGCGCTTGCTGCAAGCGCTGTCACTGTCGGTTGCGTTGGGGACCGCGACGACAATCATGGCCGTACCACCGTCTGCCGGTGCTGACGCTGGCACCCATGCATTCCACATCTCCGCAGGGTCTCTTGCGGATGCGCTACACCAATTCATCGCGCAGAGCGGCCTGCAGGTCTTGTACGACCCAGCTCTCATCGAAGGGCGTGCCGTCGCGCGCCTCGACAGCGTTTCCACCCCGCGCGCAGCGCTCGATGCGCTGCTTCGGAATACCGGCCTCGTCTACGAATTCACCGACTCCGGCACGGTCGTGATCAAGCGTGCTTCGTCTGCGATGAAACCGCAAAACACGCACGCGCAGAAGCAGTCCGTTGCGGAAAAAGCAGCACCACCTACCACGTTGGAGGCGGTTGCTGTGACCGGTACGCGCATTCGCGGCGGCGTCACGGCATCGCCGACGATCACCATTGGTGCGCAGCAGATCCAGGATGAGGGTTTCAGCGATCTCGGCGAGGTGATCCGCAGCGTGCCTCAGAATTTCTCTGGGGGACAAAATCCGGGGGTGGCCGGGGTTTCGAATGGGCCGGAAAGCAATCAAAACATCACCGGTGGTTCGGGCATGAACCTGCGCGGGCTGGGACCGGATGCGACCTTGACCCTGCTCAATGGCCGCCGCATGTCCTACGGCGGCTTCTCCCAAGCGGTAGATATCAGCGCGATTCCTATTGAGGCGGTGCAACGCATTGAGATCGTTCCAGACGGCGCATCAGCTATCTATGGGTCCGATGCAGTAGGCGGCGTGGCCAATGTGATTCTCAAGCGCGACTTCAATGGGGTGACCGTGGGTGCGCGCTATGGAGGCGCCACCGAGGGAGGGCTGACTACGCACGAGTACAACGCCACCGCCGGCACTACCTGGGCCACGGGTGGCTTTATCGTGACGGGGGAAAAAACCTCCAACGATCCGATCTATTCGGACCAGCGTGACTACACCCAATCGAGGTACCGGCCTTCGACACTATGGCAGGGCAACGATCTTCGCAGCGGCTTGTTTGACCTGCCCCCAATCGGCGTACCACGGATAAGTAGGAAGTCCGTGGATTGAAGGTTACTGCATCGGTGTTTCGATTTTGCTCTTGGCTTTTGCCT
>Ga0207678_10001635_pt1 | contig 20536 bp, 25 predicted proteins | sample KBSC63metaG_FD_184319 | JGI IMG/M metagenome (GOLD analysis project Ga0207678, IMG submission 184319) | Corn rhizosphere microbial communities from Kellogg Biological Station, Michigan, USA - KBS C6-3 metaG (SPAdes) (version 2) | ecosystem: Host-associated > Plants > Roots > Rhizosphere > Soil ... | reverse complement strand
ATTTGGTCGAGCCGAGGGGGCTAGAAGCCCTTTGATGAATAAGGGGTTTTTCTGGAAACCCACCCTAAAGGGCCTCATTGACCCCTAAAGAGCTTCTCGATCAGTGGAAACCCACAGCGGCTTCGATAGATCGCCGCACTGATGATCGGACGATGTCTCCTTCTTCACTCGCGAAGCCCCTTGCCTGCCGATAGCCTGCTGGGGAAGGGGATCAGAGAAGCTATGGCATCTTGGGGGCTGCAACATGGGTGCCTCGCTTTACGAGCCAATTAATGTCTACAAGCCAGTCGCGTCGGACATCGGCATCGTCGATGGCCCATTCGAATATTTGACTGTTGGCGGGATCAGGCTGCCGCTTCCGTTCACGACCCGAATGACAGTAGTTCGTCTTTCAAACGGCGACCTCTTCCTCCATTCTCCGGTCAAGTTCGACGGGAGACTAGCCAAGGAGCTGCACGGGCTGGGGATGGTTCGTCATCTCGTGTCGCCCAATCAATTCCACTATGCGCATATCGGGGAATGGGCGAGGGCGTTTCCCGAAACGATTTCGTGGGCATCACCACGTGTGCGCCAACGGGCACGGGCCCGGCACGTGGATATCGACTTTACAAGAGACCTCGACGCCAGTGCGCCCGAAGAGTGGCGCGGGGAGATCGACCAACTGCTTTTTCCCGGCGGCTATTTCAAGGAATTCATTTTCTTCCACAAGGCTTCAAGGACGCTGATACTCACTGATACGATCATCAACATCGAATTGGATAAGATTTCCGAGCCTTGGCGAACGGGCGCCAAGCTCTCCGGGATGTATCATCCCTATGGGCAAATATTCTTTGGCATACGGCTACCGCTACTCTTCCAGCGGCGGAAGGCGAAGGCGGCGATCAGAAAGATCCACTCATGGCAGCCGCAGCGAATTTTGCTCAGCCATGGCCGCTGCTTTGATGCAGATGCCGATGAAGTCATCCGAAGAATATTCGGAGGGCCGCCCCATTGAGGCAGTTTCGTCCTTTAACCAAATTTTAAGCAAAAACTTTTCGGTCTCCGATCCATCGATTAATAAACCGGTGTGTAGAGGTCACACAGGCGTAAGGGGATTAAGAATGCGCGTTATCGTCGTCTCCGCGATCTTGGCGGCTTTCCTGCCTCTTGGAGGCTGTTTCCACCACACGCAAGCAGTCTCCGTAGAGCCCCTCTCAACTCCCTCTATCAAGTAACCGGGAACGATGATGGGTCTCACATCAGCACAGCATTCTCAGATTGCGGCCGCCTACGAGCGAGCGGCACAAGATGAAACCTTACCGCCGCAACCACGTGCAGGTCTTGCCAAGAAGGCGCGGTGGTTCCGAATGCTTGCCCAAATAGGAGCAGCGAAAGAAGCGGCGCCTGGCGAAAGAGCCGACAAAGGAAGCTGTCCCAACGCCCATCCAGAGCCGCTACTTTGCGCAGGCTTCCTGGTTGAGGCATTGAACCGCCGAAGGCGGGTTTAAGCCATTGAACGCGAAGAAGAACAGAATGTGGATGGAGCGCTTGACCATGGCGCAGAAATGCCAGAAGCGGACATAAGTGTCCGGCCCGTTATTCCGTGTAGAAGCCGACACCACCAATCTGGTCACCTTCCTTTGTGTAGAAGGCGGTCTTTTCGAGCGGCTTGTCTGTGCCAGGACGCGGCCACCAGTAGGTGGTCTGTTTTATCGTTCCCTCGGTGGCATTCTGCATAATCGTTTCACCTAATGGAGCACCCACCGAGCGGCTAGTCCTGAAAAGCGCTATAGGTCGTTATGGTTGACTCAACACACTGCATGCACTGTAACGCGCCGCTGATCGAAATCGACTTTTACGGCGAGGGCATGGCGGGCTGTATCGAGTGCAATCGATGGACCCGAGATGGGTGGCTCTTTATCGACTTACCTGAGGAAGATATTGAAGCATTAAGAGCCGACAGAGAGCCAAAGACCATCGCTGAGTTTCTGGAGCTAAAGACCGCTTCGACGATGCTCCGCGATGATGGCTGGTATGCCTACTACAAAGACGAGAAGCCACTCGGTCCTTTTGCGACAGAAGCCGAAGCGGCGCGAGCCGGGCTAGAGGTTTGGGTTAAAAAGACCAAGTAAAGCTCACGCTCGCCGCCCCAAAAGAAGCCCGGCTGCCTTTTGGGCATCCGGGCTTCCGCGTCTTTGCGGTACGCTGGCGCGGGCCCTTGCTCTACCGCGCCGTTATCTCAACGCCTAGCTCGACGTGCTGTTTCAAATCTGGCTCTCACCAAATTTTGGAACTTGCACGACCAGTCACTTTTAACTGGTCGGCAATGTATAGGGCCTAGCCTTTCCGCAATCGTGGCCGCTTTTCACGGGCGCCAGTCGGCGCCTAGGGCGGGACCATGATTGGCGCGACCTTCACTATTTGGATGCATCGCAACGCTGCGAGTATCTTTGGGGCTGCTTCGCGACCGGTGAACCGAGACGGAATAATTCTCGCTTTTGATACTGAGAGCGCCGCTCACGCCGAGTGCTCCCGGCTTACCACCGGATCAGGAGATCCTCACACGCGATACAGTGTCGAAAGCAAGCTGACGGACTTCGCACGAACGTCGGTGCAGGCATACCCGGTAGCGGCTTCTCAAAGCGATTTTTCGGCGTTTGGAAGCGTCCCACAGTCGCTTTTGTTTTCGCGCTTACGACGGGCCCGTGAAAGCATAAACTCGCTCTACGCTTTTTAGGATTGCGCTACGTTGAAAGCACATGGAACGCTCGGCGAACCTATTCCATGCTGCTGACTTTTTGCTGACTCTCATCGGTAAGCAATGCGTTAGAGTAGCTGGCCTCCGACTGTTTCAATTGATCATATTGGGATTTTTGGTCGAGGGATCTGGCAGCCCACTGATAAATAAGGGGTTTCTAGGAAACCCACCCCAAAACGCTACATTGAACCCCAAAGGGTTTCTCGATCAGTGGAGACCCCACGGCGACTTTCTAAGCTGGCGTCGCGAGATGTCCGCTTTACCCCTGAAAGCGGACACGCTCAGCGTGGGCATCGATGTCCGCTAAGTGCCAAAAGCGGACCCGCGCCGTCGGCCTTGGTGCCGCATACAGTCGGCGGGACCATCGCAGTCGCCGCCGTCTGTAACGGCAGGATGGGATGCGAGCCGCACAGCCCGCGCGGGGATCCTACAGCAAACCGGCAACCTGCTTGCCGCGAAGCCAAACTGCTTCCGTCAAGTTTGCGCCGCAGATGAAGAAGAACAGAGCCATCGCCGCACCGGCGTGTGCCCCTCTGGGTATGGACGCATTCACTCGTGCGCAATATGAATGGGGATGTGGTCTGCCGCGGCGCTCACATTCGCCGCGTCCCTAAGGCAGGCGACGAAGACGTTCGTTCAATGACGCTGCGCCGGGCGGGTTGGCCTTCCGATTCGATGCCGCCCTGCAAAAGTGTCGATATCGGGGAACCTGGTCATGACCGACAACAAGCCGGCCGCAGACGTTACCAAGGATTGGCAAGCAACGCAGGCCCAGAAGTCCGCTGCCACGCGCCTCCGCCTTTTCGCCGCGCTCTCGTGGATCGTTGCCATTGGCGGCCAGATCGCCGGGGTTGTCTTGCTCTACCAGCACAAGTTCGACCACGGAAACCTGCCGCTGCTGATCGGCATTCTGGTCGGGATCGCGATTTTCGCAATCGCCGGCAACTTGCTGTGGAAGGCGGCCAACAGGCACGATCCGGCCCGCGCATCCGACACGTTCAGGTTCTTCTTCCAAAACCAGCTCGGCGTGATCATCACGCTGATTGCCTTCCTCCCGCTGGTTCTCCTGATCTTCACCGACAAAAACATGGATCCGCAGACCAAGAAGGTTGCCGGCGGCGTCGGTGCTGTGCTGGCCGTGATCGCAGCGCTGATCGGGGTCAGCTACAACCCCGCATCGGTCGAGCAATACACGGAGGACATGAACACGTGCGCGGCCCAGATTAAAGCGGGGCAGCCGACCACAGCCTGTTCCCCCGACGTCGCCGCCCAGGCGCAGGAGATCGCCACGGACTCCGCCACGGTGGCCGCGGCGACGAAGGATGCGGAACACCCCGCTGGTCAGGATGTCGTGTACTGGATCGCGCCGGAAAACGGAGCCAAGAAGTCCGAGACGCCGCATGTCTTCCACCTCTGCGCAGCCGTGAGTCCGCTGAAGGACAAGACCGTGAATAGTGGCTCCGTAACGGAGGCCTACGCACAGAACGCCATCCGGATCACGAAGCAGATCGAGATGGAACAGAAGCAGTGCGGGTTCTCGGTCTCCCAATGAATCCGCCCGCGTTCTATCGCGCCCAGCTGTTGGTCTTGTTGAGGGGGAACGGTGCGCAAGAGCAGGCTCAGCAACGGTAAATACCGGGATCGCCCGACTGGGCGTTATCATTCCAACTGCAAACGTATCCGCGGCGAAATGACTGGGCCGCTTTACGCACGGCCAGTCTTGGAGCCGAATGTCCGCTTTGGGTCATTAGCGGACATTAGTCAGCGCATCAGAGATGTCCGCTTTACCCCAGAAAGCGGACATGACAGCGCAGCAGCCAAGCGGATTAGAGAACCCCGGTCCATGGGGTTTCCATTGACGCTGCCTAAGACATTGCGGGGAAAGAAAAACTCATGACGAATTGGTGGAGCCGAGGGGGATCGAACCCCTGACCTCAGCAGTGCGATTGCCGTCCGATAGCTCTTACCTCTGCTGACACACCCTTGCAATCGCCTTGGGGCACCTAGGAAAATCGCTTACCCTGCATTGCTGTGCTCAAGCTGCGACTTTCCCATCGCCTGCTGACATGGTGCTCAATAAGGGTGTGGCGTGGAAACTTGAAAAGGAAGAGAGCGACAAGAATTAGAAGTGTTGTCGCAAAGAGCCACATACTTCAATCCCCCGCAACGTTCTACCACTCAGTCTAATCAGACAAAAGGCCGCCCGCCGAAGCGAGTCGCCTAAACCTTGGTGAATTGGTCGCGAAGTATCTTTATCGCGGCCGCGGTCGACTGACCGCCAGGGTTTGGCCCCTTCTCCAACGCCTCGGCTGCGCGGTCGATGAGCGCAAGCCTTTTTGCGCCGTCCATCTGCTTGAGCAGTTCCACTAGGATCGCGGTAGTGGCGCGGGTCAAGGCGTAGCTGTCACCTTCGATCACCATGAGTTCCCTCCGTGCGGTAATGAAGCCGCCAGGATAGCAAAAGGGCGCCCCCCGAAGCGAGCGCGGTCCTGGGCCTGGGTTCGCATCTGAAATGAAGAAGCCCCGGCGCGATGTTCGCGTCCGTTGGGGTGTGGAGTATTAGTACCGCACGATGAGGATCGCCGGAATGAGCGAGAAGCCCGCCGCTATTGAGGCGTGGAACCTGTGGGCGCCATTGTGCAGCCGATAGCGATAATCCCCACTTGCGTCTTCTATGATTTCGATGGGCCAAATCTCTCGGCGAAGAGCTATGTCCTGTAGAACGCTCACCATCCGGTCCTGCGTGAAGCCGCCATATCCGCGAAGAAGGCGCTGGCCCATTTGGGGCGGCTCGATTGTGATAAGCGGATATAGCTTGCTGGTCAGCTGAGCCCTGCCGGAGTAGGACAGGTCTTCACCGCGATTGAACCGATCCATGCCGGCCTCGATCCACCACTCGGTCGGCAAGGAAAAGGTTCCGCCACGCGGGAAATTGAACCACTTAAGTTCCACGGCCCCAGGCCCGCCCGGACGGGCTATTTACTAGCGGTCAATATCTCTTCGACGATCGGAAAGATGACTTTGCACATCGGCAATTCCGCTCGCCCTTGAAAGTAGCCCTCACCGAACCCCTTGTTCAACGAACAACCTCGCTACAATGGCAATCAAAATGAGCAGCATGAGACCTGCGACGACGAGTGTCAGCCGCGTGTCCCGTGCAGTGCGGCGTGCGAGATTTAAGAGATCCTTAGTGTCTCTGAATTGTTTGCGCTTGGTCTTCTGCTCATTGAGCCACATGAGAGCTTGCTGCTTCTTGGGCTCATTGTAGTGGCCGGATTTGACGTTCTCGCGGACCGCCTTCACCCCATCACGCTCAAATTCGTTTGTGCTGCTCATGACAACTCCCTCATTGCACTGGCGCAGTTATAGCAAAAAGAACGCCCGCGATTTCCGTTGCTGCCCTCGGCCAACGCACGGCAACATGAGAGCGCGCCTAGCCACCGCGATCAGCAGGGAGACCGCGATGACCGGCGACAGAAATATCACCTTAAGCGACATCAACGAAATCTCTGACGCGCTTCGATTTGTGCGTTGCTATAGCCGCATCCTTCGGCAGCTGATCCTCGACACGGCGGGGAACGACGAAGAGGGCGAAGCCGCGGCGATTCTCGTCACGCAACTAGACGATCATGTCGAGCGGCTGAACACGGCCTGGCGTAAGGCGACCGCCGACGGAGCGCGCGACGCGATGATCGCGAAGGCGCAAGAAGGGATATTGGCTTGAGGCCACAGGGCCGCGCGTGAGCCGCCCTCTCTTCACGCGTTCCCCTGACAGCACCGCATGAACTTTCGGGAATTTGGGGCTTCAGGATCGCCTCGATTGGGGAAAACGCCAATCAGAAAGAGGAAGCCCCGGCGACGGGGGGAACACCGGGGCTTCGGGTTTCCGTTTTGCGGGGGGAAACCAGTGGTGGGGAGGGAAGCCCACCACGACAATATTGTAACTTCGGCAACGCTCTCAGACAATTGTTCTGTGTCGTCTTGTCGCCCCAGTCCCGCCACGGTTGGCCATTTATGTAGCCATCAGATTTCGCGCGAAGACGTAGACGGGGGAAAGTACGGAGGGAAGCCCGGCAACGGCTGCCGGGCTTTTCTGTTTTCTCAGGCCGCTACCAAATTCTCATCTCGGCTGAATCAGCTACGCGCTCTTCGCGTGCTTCACAGCATCAGGGAAGACTTCCACCGAGAGATTTCCTTAACGCGCCAGGATGGACCGCTCAGGCCCGCCGCTCGCGGGCCTTTTCTTTTCTCGCCGCTTGCTGACACGGCGCTGACACGAAATGGAGCGCTTTTTATCTTTTCAGCTAACCCCTTGAATTTTTGGTGGAGCCGAGGGGGATCGAACCCCTGACCTCAGCAGTGCGATTGCTGCGCTCTCCCAACTGAGCTACGGCCCCAGAAGCGAGGCATTTAGGGATCGGCCTTCCAACCTGTCAAGCGAGCCCACGCTTGGTCTTTCCTCCTCTTGCCCTGATTGCCGCCTCTCCGCTACATGGACCGGCCAATCGCGAGGAGGTCTTTGATGGTACCCCTGATCGGATTCATTGTTCTCGTCATCGACCTCTATATCTGGGTGGTGATCGCCGGTGCGATCCTGAGCTGGTTGATCGCCTTCAATGTGGTCAACACCCAGAACCGCTTCGTCTATTCGGTGGCGGACACGCTCTACCGCATCACCGATCCCGCGCTTCGGCCAATCCGGAGCGTGCTTCCTAATCTCGGCGGCATCGATATCTCGCCGGTGATCCTGATCCTCTTCCTGCTGTTCATCCGGGACGTGGTTCTGCTCGGCTGGATCCTGCCCTTGTTCGCTCCGTCTGCCGTTTGAGCGAGCTCAAGCTTCGTCACACGAAGGACGGCGTGATTCTGCCGGTGCGGCTCACGCCGAAATCAGCGCGCGACGAGATTTCCGGTGTCGAGGATTTTGGCGGGGAGACTGTGCTCAAGGCGCGGGTGCGCGCGCTGCCTGAGCACGGCCGAGCCAACGTGGCGTTGAAGCGCCTGGTCGCGACGTGGCTCGAGGTACCGCCGTCATCGGTGAAGGTGGCGCAAGGCGGCAAATCGCGGACAAAGCAGGTGCTGATTGAAGGTGGCGCAGATCGGCTCGCGCCACTCATCGACGCGAAGCTCGCTAAGCTAGCCGAGCGCTGAGGCGATCTCCTCGACAATCGCTTCGGCTGCCTCACGCGGGTCCGGCGCCTGTGTGATAGGCCGTCCCACCACGAGATAATCGGCGCCTGCTTTAATGGCGGCCGCCGGCGTCATGACGCGTGTCTGGTCTTGGGTGTCCTCGCCGGCCTGCCGGATGCTCGGCGTCACGATCAGAGACTGCCGCAACCGCTCGCGCAAGGCGCGCGCCTCTTGCGCAGAGGCGATGATTCCGTCGAACCCGCCATCCCGCGCCATCATGGCCCGGCGCTGCACCACCGCGAGCGGCGCCTCGTCGATGCCGTGCTCGGCGAGATCGGCGCGCGACAGATTGGTGAGCACCGTCACGCCGAGAAGCTTGAGCGGTGCGTCGCCCCGGCCGCGCGCGGCAGCGGCGATCGTTTTCCGGTCCATCGCGTGCACGGTGAGGAATGCGGCGCCGCTTCGCGCGATGGCTGCGGTGGCCCGCTCCACGGTCGCCTCGATATCGAGCAGCTTCGCATCGACAAATACCGGGCGTCCCGCTTGAGCGAGCTCATGGATGAGCGCAAACCCACCAGAGAACAGGAGCTCGAGGCCGATCTTGTATACGCCGACGCTATCGCCGAGCTTGTCGATGAGAGCCTTTGCGTCTTCCACGCCCGGCACATCGAGCGCGACGATGAGACGGTCGCGAGGAAGCGTCACGCCGCGAACTTCTTTGCCGCGATGGCCAGTGCTTCGACTACGGTCTTGCATAGTTCCTGCTGTCCTTTGTCCTTGAGGCTTCCATCGGTATCGAAGGCATCCATCGCGCGCGGCAACGCGATCTGCTGCGGGATCACCGGCGCGCCGATGCCAATCTCGAGTATCTGGCGAAGATGAAGCAGGCTCCGCATCGCGCCGTAATAGCCGGGCGAGGCCCCTGAAATTGCGAACACGCGCGACTTGTAGACTTCTAACCCCGTTTCGCCCTTTGCCCTGACCCGCGTCACCCAGTCGAGCGTGTTCTTGAGCAGTGGGGCGACCGAGGAGTTGTATTCGGGGCTCGCAATGAACACGCCCTGATACTCGCCGAGCAGCGCTTTGAACTCCCGCGCCTTCTCCGGCGGCCCCTCCTTGGCTTCGAGGTCGCCGTTATAGAGCGGCATTGGGTAGTCCTTGAGATCCACAAACACCGCCTCGATGCCATTAGCTTCGGCAATGTGGCGGCCAAGCTGCGCGAGCTTCTTGTTGTAAGACCCCTCTCGCGTGCTGCCGGCAAAGAACAGGAGCCGCATCTCGTCCCCCTTCGCTCCTACGCGCAGATGCCTCTCTAGGTCAAAGACGAAGGGCAACGGTAGGAGCTACTCGCGGATGCCTTCGAAGAGTTCTTTGACCCGCGCAAAGAAGCCGCTCGATGCCGGGCTTGTGTCGGGGTTTGAGGCTTCCTCGAACGCCCTCAGGAGATCGCGCTGCTCGCGCGACAGGTTCTTCGGCGTCTCGACCTCGACCTGGATGTAAAGGTCGCCTTGCTGCTTCGAGCGGAGCACCGGCATGCCCTTAGCCTTAAGCCGGAACTGCTTGCCGCTTTCCGTTCCTTCCGGGATTTTTACTCGCGTCCTGCCGCCGTCGATGGTCGGCACCTCGATCTGCCCCCCAAGCGTCGCCGTGGTCATCGCGATCGGCACGCGACAGAACAGATCGGCGCCGTCACGCTGGAAGAACTCGTGCGGCTTGATCGAGAGGAAGATGTAGAGGTCACCCGGCGGCCCGCCGCGAATTCCGGCCTCGCCCTCACCCGCGAGCCTGATGCGCGTGCCGTCTTCGACACCGATGGGAATTGTAACGGACAGTGTGCGTTCGCGCGTGACGCGGCCAGCGCCGTTGCAGGACGGGCAGGGAGTGTCGATGGTCTCGCCACGTCCCTGACACGACGGGCAAGTGCGCTCGATGGTGAAGAAACCCTGGCTTGCCCGCACTTTGCCGATACCGCCGCAGGTACGGCAGGTGGACGGCGAGGTGCCGGCCTTGGCGCCCGAACCCGAGCAGCTCTCGCAAGTGACGGATGTCGGCACCCTGATCTGCGCGTTCTTGCCTTCGTACGCTTCGGCGAGCGTGATCTCCATGTTGTAGCGAAGGTCGGCGCCGCGCTCGCGCGCCGAGCGCTGCCGCGGCCGGCGCTGGCCCATGAACTCGCCGAACAGATCGTCGAACATCGCCGACATCGATGCCGAAAAGTCGGCGCCAAAACCATGGCCCGCGCCGCCGCCAAGGCCTGGGTCGAAGGCAGCGTGCCCAAAGCGGTCGTAAGCCGCCCGGCGCTGCGGATCCTTCAGCGCCTCGTAGGCTTCGTTGACTTCCTTGAAACGCTTTTCGGCCGTGGGGTCGCCATTGCAACTATCTGGGTGACATTGCTTGGCGAGGCGGCGAAACGCGGCCTTGATCTCGCTGTCACGAGCGCCGCGGGAAACGCCCAGAACCTCGTAGTAGCACCGTTTTGCCATCACCCCTCCGGCCCTTTACACCGCCGCTTGCCTTCGGCCGCGCTTAAGCCTCTTCTGTTGGGCAAGGCGCCCGGCCGATTTCGGCCGAGCGCCTGCCGGCTCGTCTCGTTACGCCGACTTCTTGCTGTCGTCGTCTTTGACTTCCTCGAAGTCGACATCGACCACCTTGTCATCCGAACCGCCGGACGCAGCCTGTGGCCCTCCGCCTCCGCCTGCGGCCTGGCCCTGGCTCGCCTGATACATCGCTTCGCCGAGCTTCATCGAGGCTTGCGCAAGCGCGTCGGTCTTGGCCTTGATCGTGTCTTTGTCCTCACCCTGGAGGGCGGTTTTCAGCTCGGCAACCGCGGTCTCGACCAGACTCTTGTCGCCGGCAGGAACCTTGTCGCCATAGTCTTTCAGCATCCGCTCGGTCGAGTGGACCAGCGCTTCGCCCTGGTTCTTGATCTCGACCAGCTCGCGCCGCTTCTTGTCCTCGTCGGCGTGAGCCTCGGCCTCCTTGACCATCCGGTTGATGTCGGCTTCGGTCAGACCGCCGGACGCCTGGATGCGGATCGATTGCTCCTTGCCGGTCGCCTTGTCGGTCGCCGACACATTCACGATACCATTCGCGTCGATGTCGAAGGTCACCTCGATCTGCGGCACGCCGCGGGGGGCCGGCGGAATGCCGACGAGATCGAACTGGCCTAGCAGTTTGTTGTCGGCCGCCATCTCGCGCTCGCCCTGGAAGACGCGAATGGTGACCGCGTTCTGATTGTCCTCCGCCGTCGAGAACACCTGGCTCTTCTTGGTGGGGATCGTGGTGTTGCGATCGATGAGTCGGGTGAATACGCCGCCCAAGGTCTCGATGCCGAGCGAGAGCGGAGTGACGTCGAGCAGGAGCACGTCCTTGACGTCGCCTTGCAGCACGCCGGCCTGAATTGCGGCGCCGACCGCCACCACCTCGTCTGGGTTCACGCCCTTATGAGGTTCGCGGCCGAAGAAGTTCTTCACTGTCTCGACGACTTTCGGCATGCGGGTCATGCCGCCGACGAGAACCACCTCATTGATCTCGGCCGGCTTGAGCCCGGCATCCTTCAACGCATTCTGGCAAGGGCCAATGGTCTTCTGGATGAGGTCGTCAACCAAGCTCTCGAGCTTTGCCCGTGTGAGCTTCATGGTGAGATGCTTCGGTCCGGACTTGTCAGCCGTGATGAACGGCAGATTGATCTCGGTCTGCTGCGTCGATGACAGCTCGATTTTTGCTTTTTCGGCTGCCTCTTTCAGGCGCTGGAGGGCAAGCTTGTCGCCACGCAGGTCGATGCCGGATTCCTTTTTGAACTCGTTGGCGAGGTAATCGACGATACGCATGTCGAAGTCCTCGCCGCCAAGGAACGTGTCGCCGTTGGTCGACTTCACCTCGAACACGCCGTCGCCGATCTCGAGAATCGAGATGTCGAACGTGCCGCCGCCCAAATCGTAGACAGCGATGGTCTCGCCCGACTTCTTCTCAAGTCCGTAGGCGAGCGCAGCCGCGGTCGGCTCGTTGATGATGCGCAAGACTTCGAGGCCGGCAATCTTGCCCGCGTCCTTGGTGGCTTGGCGCTGTGCGTCATTGAAGTAGGCGGGGACGGTGATGACCGCCTGCTCGACTTTCTGGCCGAGATAGGACTCTGCCGTCTCCTTCATCTTCTGAAGGATGTAGGCCGAGATCTGCGAGGGAGAATATTGCTTGCCGTGGGATTCGACCCAGGCGTCGCCATTCGAGGCGCGAACGATCTTGTAGGGGACAAGCTTCTTGTCCTTCTCGACCATGGGGTCGTCCCAACGACGGCCGATCAGGCGTTTGATGGCGAAAAATGTGTTCTCAGGATTGGTGACGGCTTGTCGCTTGGCAGGAAGGCCTACGAGGATTTCGCCGTCGTCGGTGAAGGCGACCATCGATGGCGTGGTACGCATGCCCTCGGCATTCTCGATGACCTTCGGGGTCTTTCCCTCCATCACGGCGACACAAGAGTTGGTCGTGCCGAGATCGATTCCGATCACTTTCGCCATTTACAACCTCTCTTTCCGGCAGACCGCCCGGGCCCGCGACCGGCACCCGGCTTCGCGCAGAACTTAAGCGTCGGTCCCCAACGATTTTGGCGTGCCCGCCGACTCAACCGGCGGTGTTCCGCGCTTATATAGGTGGCAACCCTATGGCTCGCAAGGAGAAGCGGGTGCGTCGGACGCGTCGCGGTGAAGCGTCTCATGCGACGCGCTTCCATGCGGCGATGAGAATGGGAGTGAGGCAGTAGTAGCGCCCGTCGGCGGCAGCATCGGCCATGTCGGCTTTGAAAGCTTCGGCCCTCACTGGGTCGGCGATGCCGAGCTCTGCCGCGGAAGCAAACAGTCCCTGGTACACGCCGACCAACATGGCGGCCATGTCCTTTAACGGCAGGTACTTGGCCTCGGTCAGAGTGCCGTCTGGGAGTCCGATGCCGGCAGCTTCGAATTGGGCAGGAAGTTGACGGCCCGCCCGCAGGTTGCGGCCATGGCCCCTGAATACACCCTCGAATACGCGATTGAACTCGGCCATGGCTGGGCATGGAGGCTCGATGGCGATCGCCCCAAAGTCGAACTCTTGCGCCGCCACGACGCCGCCTGGCCTGGTCCACATCATCATCTTCTCGAGCACAGCCACCGGGTCTTGCATGTGCATGAGGAAGAGGCGGCAATAGGTGAGGTCGAAGGGAGAACCCGGTAGCTTGTCAAGCTCGAGCACATTGGCTTGGATGAGCTCAAACTCCGCGCCGCCTCCGGCGCGAAGATCGGCAAGCGCCTGGGTGCCGAGCTTGTCGTCGATCTCGATACCGGTGACGCGACCTTGAGGCCCGACACGGTCAGCCATCAACCGCATTACCGCGCCGGGTCCCGCGCCCACATCGAGTGCGCTCATGCCCTGGCCAAGCCCGACTTTGTCGAGGACCGCCTCGGTCGCCGATTGCCACATGCTCGCCTGGTCTCGCAGGCGCTGATATTCGCCAGCGTCCCGCGCGTGGATGTAGCCGTCGGGATTGACCTTTCGCGCGCCTATCTCCACAGGGACTCGTCTCCTCAATTAGAGTCTATGCCGCTATATGGCTGAACCTAAGGCAGGCTTTGGGCCGGAGCAAAGGTCGCGTGAGGTATTTTCCAGGAAGAATGGATGAAGCCGCGCAAAACGCGCTTCTTGACGAGATAAGGCGGATAATCACCGTGGCGCCGCTCTTCACCCCAACCATGCCGCGTTCGGGCAAGCCGATGAGCGTGCGCATGACGAATTGCGGTCCGCTCGGCTGGGTCACCGACAAGGAGGGCGGTTATCGCTACCAGGCCACGCATCCCGTGACGGGGAAACCATGGCCTCCGATGCCGCAAATGCTGCACGACCTTTGGCAGGAGCTTGCGGACTACCGGTTTCCGCCGGAAGCCTGCCTCGTCAATTACTACGCGGGCGAGGCCAAGATGGGGTTGCACCAAGACAAGGACGAGGAGGATTTCGCGGCGCCCGTGCTGTCAGTGTCGCTCGGCGATACCGGCATCTTCCGCCTCGGCGGGACATCGCGCAAAGACCCGACAGAGAAACTGGAACTGAAGTCAGGCGATGTGGTGCTGCTGGGCGGAGTTGATCGACTCGCCTATCACGGCATCGACCGCATCATTCCTGGTACATCGGGACTCATTGCCGAAGGCGGGCGCTTCAACCTCACTTTGCGCCGTGTGACCAAGCCAAAGTGAGTTTGATCTGAACTCGGAGATCAGTCGCCGGGCGGAAAATCGTCGTTGGCAGGCCGCCGCTGTCCGAAGCCATCGCCATCCCCTTGCTGCGGCTTGCTCGGCTTGGCCCCGCCTTTGGCAACCGCCACAAGCGCAGGCCTGAGGCATCGGTCGCCGATCGTGTAGCCGGCCTGCATGACGTCGACCACCGTGCCCTCCGGAACGTCTGCGTTCTGCACTTCATACATCGCCTGGTGGCAGTTCGGATCGAAGCGCTGTCCAAGCGGCTCGATGCGGGTGACGCCGTGGCGCTCGAGCACGTTCAGGAGCTCGCGCTCGGTAATCTCGACGCCGTCTAGGAAGATCTTGAGCGCGGGATCCTGAGAGGCGGCCTCGGCTGGCACGTGCTCGATAGTGCGCTTGAGATTGTCGCCGACGGTCAGCACGTCGCGGGCGAAATTGGAGATGGCATAGCTGGCGGTGTCGGCCTTCTCCCGCTCGGTGCGCCGGCGCAGATTCTCCATGTCGGCCATGGTCCTGAGCAGCCGATCGCGCATCTCGGCGTTCTCATTGAGCAAGGCTTCCAGGTCGACACCCAGCTGCGCGCCAGGGTCGGCATTGTTATTTGGGCTCTCGGCTTTCGGGGATTCGGCAGATGCCGCCTGATCCTCGTGAGCCTCGCGCTGATTGGTTTTGTCGTCGGGCATGGACGGCTCGGCGAAGCTGTTTCACTCGGAAGTAAGCGGGATATCTACCGTAAGGTTGCAAAAATCAAGGGACAAGGCGGCCAAGAAGCCTGGCCGTGAAATCGACCATGGGAATGATGCGCGCATAATTGAGCCGCGTCGGACCGATCACCCCCAATACGCCAACTATTTTCTGCTCGGTATCCTCGAACGGCGACACGATCAGCGCCGAACCTGATAGCGAGAACAGCTTGTTCTCGGCGCCGATGAAGATGCGCACGCCTTCGCCGCGCTCGGCAACGCCAAGAAGCTGCATCAGGTCGGTCTTGGCATCGAGATCCTCGAACAGGAGCCGCACGCGCTCGAGGTCCTCCATGGCTTTGACGTCTTCGAGCAGATGGGCGCGGCCGCACACGATGAGGCTCTTATGGTCGTCGCCATTGCCGGACCACGTGGCAAGTCCTTCGGTCACGACCCGAGCGGTGAGCTCGTCGAGCTGAGCCCGCTTCGCCTCGATCTCCCGCTCGATACGGATACGCGCCTCGGCGAGAGTGAGCCCGCTGATGCGCGCATTGATGTAATTCGAGGCTTCATGCAACGAGGAGAGCGGCAGGTTCTCCGGCAATGCGACGATGCGGTTCTCGACGTCGCCGTCCTCGGCGACGAGGACGGCGAGCGCCCTGCCCTGACCGAGATTGACGAACTCGATTTGCTTGAGCCTCTTGCTCTGCTTCTCGACCAGAACCACGCCGGCGCAGCCAGAGAGGCCCGACAGCAGCTCGCCGGCTTCGCCGAGGAGATCCTCGAGCGCGCGGCGTCTGCCGCTGCCGACGATCCGGCTTTCGATCTGGCTACGCTCCTCGTTGCTGATGTCGCCGATCTCGAGCAATCCGTCGATGAACAGGCGCAAGCCCGTATGCGTGGGTAATCGGCCCGCGCTGGTATGCGGCGCATAGATGAGGCCGAGGCTTTCGAGGTCGGACATCACGTTGCGCACCGAGGCTGGCGACAGCGTCATCGGCAGCGCTCGGCTCAAATTGCGGGAGCCGACCGGCTCGCCGGTGGCGAGATAAGCCTCGACGATGCGCTTCAAGATCTCACGCGAGCGCTCGTTAAGCTGGCGCAAGCCCACGGCGGCTTCGGCCGCAACCCTGGCTTCGTTGACGTCGGTATGGCGCATAGCGGAGCGAATTTAGGAGCACCCTCGCGACCCGTCAAACTCGCCCTTCTAGTTGACCTGGGCAAACTCGGGCGCGATGGGAGGCGCGAACTCGTCGGGGGCGCCGAAATGGGCAAAGTAGCGCGACTTGATCGCCTCGACCGGCATGATGATGAACACGTCCGTCGTGCCGAACTGGTGGTCGATCACGGCGCCATCGCCGACATAGGCGCCCACGCGTAGATAGCCTTTGATCAAGGGGGGCAGCGCTTTCAGCGCCCGGCGGGCATTGATCCGTTCGCGCGGCATCATATTCATGTCGACCCGCAGATGATGATGAGCCGTCACCCGCCACTCCTCCGGCGCGAGTGCTGTATGGTAAAGGAAGCTCAGGGCCTCGGCGTGCTTGGTAGGATCGATCCCCTCGAAGCTGGCGCAGCCGATCATAACGTCAACGCCGTGCTCCCGCACATAAGACCATACGCCCTGCCATAGGAGCTCCAGCGTCCGCTTGTTGCGATAAGGCTTGAGAACGCAGGAGCGGCCAAGCTCCATGAAGCTGTAATCGGGCTTGGCCTGGATCAGCGGCGCGATGTCGTATTCGCCTTGCGTGTAGAAGCCGTCATAGAGGTCGGCCACCTCCTGGCGCAGCACCCGATACGTTCCGACGACCTTTGACCGCCTCCAGCGGCGTCCGTCGGTGGGATCACCGCGGTCGATCACGAGGAGATGGTCGAACACGGTGTCAAAGGCATCCTCGTCGCGCCGGGACAAAATGGCGAGCGCATCGGGAACCGCCGACATCTCTTCGTAGAAGACCTTGTAACGCAGCCGCTGGGCACGCCTGATCTCGCCGCGCTTCCTGGCGAGCCTGACCTCGAGACAGCCGAGACGACCATAGACTTTGGCAGGCTGAAAGCGGCGCGCGAGGACTCCGCCAACATTGAAGCGGCGGCGGCCCATGAAGGGGAACATGCCCTGGTTTGGCCTGAACATCAGGTTCGGAAAAATGGGCCCTCCGCGAAATCTGCCGGCGAACCGTCCTGACGTCGACTTGATCGTCATGAGAGCCTGGTTGCTAAGTCCTAAAGCGGTCGCTCCGGGTGGCCGCAGGCTAGTTGAGCCATCGCGCCCGCTATGCCCTTGATTCGGCCACAACACTCGCCGGTTAGCAAACCAATTCGAATTTCATATGACGGTCATCGCCACACGCCCTTTGTGGCTGTTTCGCCTGGAAAATTCGACGCTGATTGTATCGCGGTTCACCGGAATCACCCCCCTGTCTCTTCCTGGTGGGCGCCCGCGGAACTCAAGTCTGACCGCAGATACCGATATTCGTGCCAGGTAAGAGCGATCACTGCGGCATCTACCGCGCTGAGGACGAGCAGCCATACAGAGTTGGTGAAGCTATACCGGTACAATTGGTAGACGATGAATAATCCGAACACGGCGATCGCGAGCGGATAATACCAGAGCTTCCGACGCAGGAGACCGATGATGAGCCATAGCTTTATGACGCCGTGGCTCAATAAATAAAACGCTGTGAAGCGCTGCGTGCTAAGCGACAGATTCTGTGCGAGATGCAGCAGATAGTTGGCGACCAGGTCGCGCGGGTCCTTGGCCAGCGCGGCTTGGGTTATGGCTTGTACGAAGTCCAACAAGGCGTGCTGGCTAACCCAGTAAACCGCTACTCCGCCGATAATTTCCAGGAGCGCAAACAGACCTTTGAAAATGAGGCTCGCCTCAAAAACTAGGCGGATGTTCTTCTCGGTAAGCAGCGTCTCGCGGCGCATGGAGTGCCTAGCGTCCTTCGATAACATCGCAGGTTCAAGCTTCAACTCCGCAGGAATCGTGGGGACCACGATAAATAACAAGCAACGCTGCCTTTTTGCTTGGCTCAGCGCTATTCCGCGGTGGGCGAGACGTGGAAATCAAGGACGTTAGGCAGACCAGCCAGGGTTCCCGCCAACGCCTTGAAGTTTTTGAGGGCGAAGGTGCTGACGACCATCTTGTATTCGAACATCGCCCCACTCCCGGTTTGCCGATAATCGACCTGGTGAATGGTAAAGCCCAGCTCCGCCAAGATCCGCTCCAGCTCGTCCTGGCTCATGATGTGGCCCTTGGCAAAGCAGAGCGTTAGCCGCGCGAAGCATTGACGCATCACGCGCCATTCGAGCCACCGCAACGTTGCAAGAGTGAAAAGCACTGCGAAAGTGGCGAGCACCGCCGGATAGTAGAATCCGAGTCCGTAGATGATCCCAAGCGCCGCCGTGAACCACAGCGAAGCAGCCGTGGTGAGTCCGGCGACGTTGAAGAATCCCTGCTTGAAAATCACGCCGGCTCCAAGGAAGCCGATGCCGGTCATGATGCCTTGGATCACGCGACTCGGATTTGGCGCTGAAATTCTGATCGACCGGGATGCCGAGCCAGGTCGCCTGATAGACAGGCACCAGCATGAGCATCGCCAAGACAGACAAGCGCGTGAGTTCGAAACCCGGCCGGCCTTCCTCGAAACCGATCAGGGCGCCCGCGAGAAGCGCCGCTCAGAGCCGGACGTATGCGGTGCTGTGGGGTCGGGAACTTCTTATAGGGGATGAGGAAGCCTGCCCGTCAAAACCCAGCAGCGCACCACTACGTTGTTCCCGCCCTGGGCTTTCCATTGGCCGCGTTCCTGAGGAGGAGCGCGCGTAGGCCCTGCGCCTTCGTCTCTCGTTATCGCGCTTTATCGGGTGAAGAAACTTAGGGTCCACTGAAAAGTTGTTGGAGCAGTGAGCCGATACCATCAATTGCGAGTCGACCTCGAACATTGCCGAGAGCGAGTTCGATACGCTCAGCGACAGCTTGAGGATTATACGCTCACCGCCGATTTGAGCACTGAGTTAGCCCCGACAACCCTACGGAAGCTGGCTGATGATCTAAAGCGGGCGCACGATGACACCCGCAGCCTACAAAAAGAACTCGATGACCTGATGGACTAAGTCAGGTGGCCGTCACATTTGCAGGTCTGCTTATGGCGCTAAAGCAGACATCGTGCTCGCGGAGGCAAAGGGTCTGCTTTTGACCCACATCGAACATTCCCCCCGCCGCTACTGAAGCGGCGATACCGTGTAAATCTGGTCGAGCATCTTCTGCATGATTGTATTGGCTGTCGTCTTGCCATCGAGTGAAATCGTCAGGCTCGTCCATATTATCAGTGTCACATCATTGACTGGATCGTAGCCCATGAACGAGTTGTAGCCGGGCATCTCGCCGCCGTGAAAATACACGTTGTTCGGCCCAAAGGTGATCTCGGTGATCCCATACCCATATTTCTGTCCGAGAGGTGGGTGCTTGAACGCGATGGCGAGCAGCTCCTCCGGTGTCCAAGCCCTGGTCGGGTCATTGTCTAGGCTTCCCGTGAGTTCCGGCGCTGAGGTGTGGTTGTACAGGCCGCTTCGCATCTTAAGGAGCTCACTGATCGTGATGTCGTCTCCATTGGGAACGCCCTCGACATTTTCGAGACCGGATCGTCGAAACGCAGTTTTCCTTCCTGGGCCAGCAGCACGATAATGGCAGCTGTCATTGTCTTGGTGTTCGAGGCGATCCTGAAATGCGTGTCGGCGCGCGGCGGGGTCATGCCGCCCCAACTCCGTCGCCCCGTAGCCGAAAGTGAAATCGCCCTGTGGCGTGCGCAACAGAACCATGGTCCCCGGCAGCAGAAGCTCCTTGGCTGTCGCCTCCACGACGCCTTGAAGCGCGACCGGGTCGAACGGCTTGAGATTTGTTGTTGCGTCCGCCGTCCCGCTGACGGGAGCACGCTACCGCAACCACAATTCCCTGTATTCGCGTTCGCCGGAGCAAGGCGCGAACTCGAACCCCCACGCGCTCGATGAGATCGAGACAGGGTCTGCCGGTCTGGCGGTGCTTTCAGATATTCGATGACCGTCGGTTCAATACCAGCGTTGCGAATGCGGCCATGAACATTGCGCGACGTGCCGCAGTTCGGGTTGTGGTAGATAGTAACTTCGTGCCTGCCACTGTATCTGTCACGCGCTTGGCCAACTGGGTCAGGTCGGGCATTTGGGCCATGTCCCGCTGCTCGGTAGGCGGCTGTGTTAGGCTCGAATAGCTCGATCAGATTGCCATGGATCTTCCAATAGAATCTGCGTGCCACCCCCACCTTGAACCACATTGTTGCGGAAATGACTGCCAGTCGCCTTGAGTTTAGCGACTGTAGCGTCCAGGTCATCAACCGTCAGATGGATACGATTCCAGCCTCCCGGAGCCTGCTGTTCGCCGGATGGCATGTGTGAGCCGCCTCCCATGCCCCCAGGCTGCGTTAGATAGATCTGCATATCACCAGGCGATATTTCAGCGAAGGGTGGGGCAGGATGCATCTCAAGTTTGAATCCGAGCTGCTTCGTATAGAACTCAATCGCGGCGTCCACATCTCGGGCGATATAGCGAAAGCAAGCTGGCATCATGGCCTCCCTGCTTTAGGTAGGCTTTAAAGTTATCATGCTTAGCTCGAATGTCCGCTATCGGCACCTAGCGGACATCGATACCGAAGATGAACGAGTCTGCTCTTGGGGGTAAAGCGGACATCCCTAATCCACGCTTTGATGTCCGCTAATGACCCATAGCGGAC
>Ga0207678_10001633_pt1 | contig 20554 bp, 19 predicted proteins | sample KBSC63metaG_FD_184319 | JGI IMG/M metagenome (GOLD analysis project Ga0207678, IMG submission 184319) | Corn rhizosphere microbial communities from Kellogg Biological Station, Michigan, USA - KBS C6-3 metaG (SPAdes) (version 2) | ecosystem: Host-associated > Plants > Roots > Rhizosphere > Soil ... | reverse complement strand
GGTTGAGGTCGTAGAACCACATCAGCGCGAGGCCCAGCGCCGCGAACCGGATCTGCGACCTGCTTGCCGGGGCCGCCTGCCCGTAGACGTTGTGGACCAGGACCAGTGCTCCGGCGGCGGTCGTGATTCTCAGCACAAGCCCCGTCTGGACGAGCGCTCCGCTGGGCGAGATCAGCTCCAGCGTCGCTCCGATCAGCTGAAGCCCGATCACGGCGGCGACCGCCCCGTAGACGAGCTTGAGCCCGTGCTCGCGCTCGTCGCCTGCGGCCGACAGGCTGTAGAGCAGGCTGATCCACAGGAGGTTGCGGGCGCTTTCCGCATAGCCGACGATCGGGTCGCCCGGGGTCACCGCGGCGAGCCATGCCCAGCAGCCCGTCACCGCGAAGGCGCCGGCGAGCAGCCGCTGCGCCGGGTGACGCGCGGCATCGCCCAGCCGCCACAAGGTCAGCGCGGCGAACAAGGCCGCCGCGAGCCCGTGGCTCCAGAAGGCGATCAACGCTTGCACGGGGCGCTCCCTGTCAATTCCGCCGACATGACGGCAGGTGTCGCTAAACTTTACAAAGAAGTGGTGAACGCTTGCCCGCCCGCGGCATCGCGCCCATGCGTCCTCGCCGATGGAAAAGCGCAGGATTGGCAGCAGCGACCTCCAAATCGCGCCGCTCGTGCTCGGCGGAAACGTGTTCGGCTGGACGGCGGACGACGCGACGAGCGTCCGAATTCTCGACGCGTTCGTCGACGACGGCGGGACGATGATCGACACGGCCGACGTCTATTCGACTTGGGTCGAAGGCCACCAGGGCGGCGAGAGCGAGGCTGTGATCGGCCGCTGGCTCGCTCGCGATCCCGCCAAGCGCGCGAAGGTCCAGATCGCGACCAAGGCGGGTTTCCTCGACGGCCTCGCGCCCGACGTCATCCGCCGCAGCTGCGAAGCTTCGCTTCGCCGCCTCGGGGTCGAGACGATCGACCTTTACTATCACCACAAGGATGATCCGAAGACGCCGCTCGCCGACAGCCTCGGTGCGATGGACGCGCTGGTGAAAGCCGGGATGGTTCGAGCGGTCGGCCTCTCGCAATATTCGGCGGAGCGGCTCGACGAAGCGATGCGCACCGCCGAAGACAATGGCCTGGCGCGGCCGTGCGCGCTCCAGACCTGGTACAATCTCGTCGACCGCGACAAGCTCGAAGGGCCGCTACGCGACACGGCGCTTCGCCACGGCCTCTCGATCCTTCCTTTCTACGGCCTCGCCAACGGCTTTCTCACCGGCAAATATCGAACCGCGGCCGACCTCGCGAAATCGATCCGCGGCGACCGCGTCGCCGGCTATCTCGAAGGAAACGGGATGCGCGTGCTGCACGCCCTCGATGAAGTGGCCGCCGAGACCGGCGCCCCGCTGGCGACGATCGCGCTGGCATGGACGATCGCTCAGCCCGGCATCGCCGCCGGCCTGGCAAGCGCGACGAGCGTCGAGCAGCTCGCCGAGCTTACGGCCGCGATGCAGCTCTCGTTAAGCGCAGTGCAGATCGCACGGCTCGACGCAGCAAGCGCTGAAGCGGCGTTTGTGGACTAATGCAGTCGCGCGGGTCCGTCGCCGGTGTGGCGAATGCGCTTGAGCAGCGCCTGGACCGCCACGGCCATGAATGTCGCCGCCAGCGAGAGTGCCGTCGAAAAGAGGAACAACCCGAGGAAGGTCGTAGGCATTTGAACGCTCCTTCGCCTAGCTCTTCTTTAGCACATCCAGCGCAGCCGTCGTCATAGCCTCGGTCGCGGTCGAGATCACGGCTTCCGCATCTGGCGCCCAGAAGGGACTGTGGAGAGAGGGCAGCTTCGTCGTGTCGCCCTTGGCCGCGTCCCACTTGGCCTTGGGAACGCCGCCGACCCAGAACATCATGCTCTGCTTCGACTTGTCCGCAAGCCAATAGCGGCCGAAATCCTCGCCCGCCATGAGCGGCTTGGGCGCAACCACCCTGTCCGGCCCGAAATGCTGCGCGAACAGGGCGGTCATGCGCTTCGACAGCGCTTCGGTGTTGAAGGTGGAGGGCGTGTACATGTCGCGGCTCACCTTCACGACCGGCATCTTGTCGTCGGGCATTCCCGCCGCGATCGCCTCTCCGCGTGCGATCCGCTCGATCCCGTCGAGCAAGAGCTTGCGAGTCTCCGGCGAGTAGCTGCGGACCGTAAGCTCGAGCCTGGCGTCATCCGGAATGATGTTCTGCTTGGTGCCCGCGTGAAACGTCCCGACGGTGACGACCGCGGGTTGCTGAGGATCGTTCTCCCGGCTGACCAGCGTCTGCAGCGCGATCACGATGCGCGAGGCGAGCACGATCGGGTCCTTGGTGTTCTGCGGATAGGCGCCATGCCCGCCGATACCCCTCACGTCGATTTCGACGCTGTCGACATTCGCGGTGCTGTATCCATCGGTGATTCCGATCACGCCGGCTGGAAGCGCGGCGGAATCATGGAATGCGAGCATCGTGTCCGGCTTGGGGAAGCGGGCGAACAGCCCGTCATCGAGCATCGCCTTGGCGCCAAGGCCGACCTCTTCGCCGGGCTGCAGGATCATCACCAGCGTGCCCGACCATTGGTCCTTCATCGCCGACAAGCGCCGAGCGGTGCCGAGCCAGGTCGCGATGTGCGTGTCATGCCCGCAGGCGTGCATCACGGGAGTTTCGGTCCCGTCGGGCAGCTTGCCCATGACCCGCGAGGCGAACGGCAGCCCGGTCTGTTCCTTGACCGGAAGCGCATCCATGTCGGCGCGGATCAGCAGCGTGGGGCCCGGGCCGTTCTTCATCACCGCGACGACGCCCGTCTTGCCGACATGCTCGGTGACCTCGAAGCCGAGCTTGCGCATGTCGGCCGCGAGCATCGCGGGCGTGCGCGACTCCTGCATCGACAGCTCGGGGTGCGCGTGCAGATCGCGGTACAAATTCATCAGCTGCGGCATGTCGGCGCGGACGGCGTCTGATACAGTTGCGGCGTGGACGGGCGAAGCGGCAACCGCCGCGACGGCGGCAATCAAAAGCACTTTTTTCTTCAACGCGTTCCTCCGGAGGCAGGGACCAGCTCCATAACGTCGAACCGGGATTCGAAATGGGGCTTGGGAAGGATCATTCGCCAGCGGTTCGGGCCGATGCGCTCGACATAGCCGGCGACGTCGCGAAGCTCGTCCTGGCCGTATTGCAGCGCCCGCGTCTCGTCGCCGAGCACCAGCGTTCCGAGGAAAACCTGGCGCACGGCATCGCCCGGGAAGACCAGCCCGACATAGCGCTGCGAGCCGCCGAACTTGTTGAACCGCTGCAGCCCGCGCTCGGCTTTTACGCGGCAATAGAAGGAAGGATAGGCGACGTAGGGCAGCCCGCCCTCGGCCTTCGCCCCGATCTTGATGATGCGGCACTTGTACAAACCGTCGGCGATGGCGGGCGGTCCGAGCGCGGCGTCGGGCTCGAGCAGCGCGCCCTCCTTTGCGATGTCCGCCGCGTGCCCGGCCTTCGACGCCGCATCGAGCGCTCCGACGAAGCTGCCCCGCCAGTCGGCGAGACGCTGGCGGTCATCCGCCGTCGCCACCTCTTTCCAAGCGGTGGTCCAGCGCGGGATCAGCCCGGACGGCTGCTCGACCACGCTGCACGACGCGCAGGCGAGGAGGGCGGCGAGGAGGAGTCCGGCGCGCATTGGGCGCTCTTGTACCCCTGCGCAGGCAGGGGTCCAGCCCAAGAAAAGAGTCTAGGCTCCTGCCTCCGCAGGAGCACTATTGAGCGGTCCAGCCGCCGTCCATGCTGAGGTTCGCGCCGGTGATCGACGCCGCCTCGTCGCGGCACAGGAAGACCGCCAGAGCGGCCACCTGCTCGGGAGTCACGAACTGCTTGGTCGGCTGCGCGGCGAGCAGGACGTCGTTGATGACCTGCTCGCGAGTCAGGCCGCGGGTCTTCATCGTGTCGGGGATCTGCCGCTCGACAAGGGGCGTCCAGACGTAGCCGGGAGAGATGCAGTTTACGGTGACTCCGCTCGTCGCCGCCTCGAGCGCGACCGTCTTGGTGAAGCCGGCCAAGCCGTGCTTGGCGGCGACATAGGCGCTCTTGTTGGGCGAGGCGACGAGGCTGTGCGCGCTCGCCGTGTTGACGATGCGTCCCCATCGCTTCGCCTTCATCGCGGGCAGCGCGAGGCGCGTCGTGTGGAACGCCGAGGACAGGTTGATCGCGATGATCGCGTCCCATTTCTCTGGCGGAAAACCCTCGACCGGCGAGACATGCTGGATGCCGGCATTGTTGACCAGGATATCGGGCCCACCGAGCTCGTCGCCGCAGCGCCTCATCATCCGCTCGATCTCGGCAGGCTTCGCCATGTCGGCGGCGTCGTGAATTGCGCCCAGCTCTTCGCATTCGCGCGCGATGTCGGCCGGCTCGCCGAACCCGTTGATCATCAGCTTCGCGCCCTCCGCCGCGAGCGCCTTCGCGATGGCAAGGCCGATGCCCGACGTCGACCCGGTGACCAATGCGACCTTTCCTTCGAGAATCATTCCATTCCTTCCGTCATTGCGAGGCCTCGCAGAGGTCGCGGCAATCCAGATCGCGCTGGATTGCTTCGCTACGCTCGCAATGACGGTTGGCAGCTGAATTGCAACCGGCGAGCCCGCCGCGCATTACGGCTGCGGAACAGGGAGACGATCATGCGGCTGGGCGGCGAACCGGAAAGCAGCAATTTCGAAGACCGCACCGGCCAGTCGGGCGGGTTCGGAGGTGGTGGCTTCGGCGGAGGCGGGCTCGGCTGCCTCCTCCCGCTCGTCGCGAGCCGGTTCGGGATCGGCGGGGTCATCGTCCTCGTCATCGGCTATTTCTTGCTGAGCTCGCTCGGCGGGCTTGGCGGCGGCGGCGGTGGCGTCCTTCCCGGCAGCGGCACGCAGCGCAGCGCGCCCGCGGGCCAGTCGACGCTCAACCCGCAGACCCGGGAATTCCTGCTGCGCGTGCTGGGCTCGACCGAGCAGACCTGGGGGCAGATTTTCCAGAAGTCGGGCCAGCAATACCGGCCGACCAAGCTCGTCGCCTATACGAGCGGGACCCAGACCGCCTGTGGCGCCGGGCAGGCGGCGATGGGGCCCTTCTATTGCCCGAACGACAACAGCATCTACCTCGACCCCGATTTCTTCAACGAGCTGTCGCGGCGCTTCGGTGCGCCCGGCGACTTCGCCCAGGCCTATGTGATCGCGCACGAGGTCGGGCACCACGTCCAGGACCTCGAAGGCATCCTGAACCAGGCACACACATCCCAGGCGCGCGCCAGCGAGACCGAAGGCAATGCGATCCAGGTCAAGGTCGAGCTACAGGCCGATTGCTACGCCGGAGTCTGGGCCGCCAACGCCCGCGACGAGAAGGGCTCGATCATGGAGCAGGGCGACCTCGAGGAAGGCATGCGCGCGGCCGAGGCGATCGGCGACGACACGCTTCAGAAGCAGACCCAGGGCGTGGTTGTCCCCGACAGCTTCACCCACGGCACGTCGGAGCAACGCATGAATGCGCTGCGCACCGGCTACCAGAGCGGCGACCCGGCAGCGTGTAAGTCGCTTTAGTTCCTCCCTGCCAGCGAAGCTGGTGGGGAGGGGAACCATTGAACGGAGATTCAATGGTCGAGGGTCTTTGCCCCGGACCAATTACCCCTCCACCATGCTTCGCATGGTTCCCCTCCCCAGCAAAGCTGGGGAGGAACTCAGAGCTTCACGAGCATCTTCCCCGTATTCGCGCCGCTAAACAGGCCAAGGAACGCCTCGGGCATTTGCTCCAGCCCCTCGACCACGGTCTCGCGCGATTTGACCGCTCCGCTCTTCAGCCAGCTACCCATGTCGCGGTAAAATTCGTCCATGCGCGGGAAATAGTCGAACACCAGGAAGCCCTGCAGCCGGATGCGGGCCGCGATGATCCGGGGGAGGAAGCGCAGGCTCGTCGCTTCGGTCCGGTTATAGCCCTCGATCATTCCGCATATCGCGAAGCGTGCATTGTCGCGCGCGACGGCGAGCGCGGCGTCGAGGTGGCTTCCGCCGACATTGTCGAAATAGACGTCGATGCCTTCGGGCGCCGCCCCCGCGAGTCCCTTGAGCAGCCGCCCCTCGCGATAATCGATCACATGGTCCGCGCCGAGCGAGCGGACATAGTCGCACTTTTCCGTGCCGCCCGCCGAGCCGATCACGGTCATGCCTCTCGCCTTGGCGATCTGGACCACCGCCGAGCCGACCGCGCCCGCCGCCGCCGACACGAACACGATGTCGCCATCCTTCGCCGAGGCCGCGTCGAGCAGGCCGAAATAGGCGGTCGCGCCCGTGGTCCCGAGAATGCCGAGGAACTGCTGCGGCTCCGCGCCCAGATCGGGCAGCTTCGTCGCCGTTCGCGCCGGGACAACCGCGTCGTCGCGCCAGCCGCCCATGTGCAGCACCAGATCGCCTGGCGAGAACCCTTCCGCCTTGCTCTCTACCACCTCGCCGACCGCGCCGCCGTCCATTGGCGTACCGAGCTGGAACGGCGGGACGTAGCTCTTCACGTCGTTCATCCGCCCGCGCATGTACGGGTCGACCGATAGCCAGCGGTTCCGCAGGCGGATCATGCCATCGGTGAGCGGAGCGAGATCGACTTCCGCCAGTTCGAAATTGGCCGCGGCCGGCATTCCTTCCGGGCGGCTCTTCAAGTGCCAGGCGCGGGACATTCCGGTTTCCTTCGCACAAAAAGGACCCGGCCAGGAAGGGGACGGCCTGGCCGGGTCCGGTGTAGCCTCCCTGCGCGGAGGCTCAGCTTTCCACCGCTAGCGGTAGGTGCCCGAGAAACTGCGATCGAGGTTGCGCGGGCCCATCTCGCCCTGGTCCTCGCGTTCGAACAACGCGCGGCCGCGGCTTTCGTCGCGCCAGCGGTTCTTCGCTTCGTCGGCCGAGCAGTCGAGGATGACCCGGTCGCCCTCGACCCGGTCGATATCGGAGCAGCTCAGCGAATGGTGCACGCCGCCGCTGTCCGGGTCCGACTTGGTGAGGATGATCCGGTCGCCCGCGACCTTGTCGACCGTTCCGACATGCTCGTCGTCCTTGCCGACGACGTCCATATGCTCGCGGATCCGGTCGAGCAGGCCGCGCTTCTGCTGCCTCTTCTCGCGCCAGCTTCCGAAGTCGCTTTCGAACTTCGATTGGTGCTCGCGGCGATAATCGTCATAGTCGCGGTCGAGCTCCGACAGATGGCGGTCGCGCCAGCTGTGATAATGCGGGTCGAAGTCGCGCTCGCCGGGGCTGCGCGAACCGGCGAAGCTGGTGCGGCGGGTCTCGTCGCGGCCGTAGGGCGTCTGCGAACGGTCGTAGTCGCCGAAGCCGCGCTCGCCGCGCCCGTAGCCGCTGGCTGCGAAGAACTGTTCGGACTCATGGTCGCCCCGCCCGTAATCGCCGGTCATCGGGCGATAGGAGCGCTCGCGGTTGCGATCGACGTCGCGGTCGCTACTCGAAAGCTCGCGCCGCCAGCGGGGGTTGTAGTCGCGCTCGCTCGATCCGCCGCGGTTGAAGACCCCGCGGTCATAGTTGAAATCACGATCCGAGCGCCCGCCGCCGAAGAAGCTGCGGTCGCGGTCAACATCGCGGCCGTATCCGCGGTCGTAATCGCGGTTGCTGCTGGTGCGGCTGCGGTCGGCGTCGCCGAAGCGCTCGTCGCGCCGGATATCCTGCCGGCGCCGCCGTTCGGCCTCGTCGTCTCCGAACCAGGACGCGACCTCGTCGCTCGCCCGGTCCCAGAAGCCGCGCTCGTCGCGACCCCGAAAATCCTGGGAACGATTTTCGCCGCGCCAGTTGCGGTCATTGCGGTCCTCGGACCATCGCGAGCGCTCGTCGCGATCAAAGCGGTCGTAAGCCATGTTTTCTCCTTTGCGTGCAGTGATAGGCCGGCCGTCGGGGCCGGTCGAAAGTCGCAGGAGAAACGAACGGTCCCTCGCCGCCGTTCCTGTCGGCGCGCTCGAAACGGCCGCGAAATCGGCGGGCCGACGCCCAGGCGGGACAAGCGTTGCAAGGGGGGAAACAAGCCGCTAGGGGAGCCGCTCCCATCCGCCTGAACCGACAAGGTTTTGGCGGCCGGCTGAAGGCGCGGGGCTGTAGCTCAGATGGGAGAGCGCTGCAATCGCACTGCAGAGGTCAGGGGTTCGATTCCCCTCAGCTCCACCAGCCGCCGGCGCGCAGGATGTCTCGGGGACATCCGGCGCCTCTCCGATCAAGCCTGTTGTTGCGCGCGCTGGCCGTCGCGGAACCGCTCCATCTCGGCAAGCGCCAGAACGGAATGCGCGAAGGCTGCGCCGGCGCGCATTTCCGAAGCGACCCAGATGGCTTCCATCAGCTCCGGATCGGTGGCTCCGTCACGCAGCGCGGCGCCGGTGTGCCCTTTGATGCAATAGGGGCATTGCGTTACGTGCGCGACAGCGACGGCAATGAGATGCTTGGTCTTCCTCGAAAGAGCGCCGTCGGCGAAGACAGCCTGACTGAATTCGTGAAATGCCGCGGCGGCTTCGGGAGCGAGCGCGCGCCGCATCCGGGCGAGCTCATGCGTCGCCTTGGGATAAATCTCATCGCTCATTTGCGCTTGTCTCCTTGCGGCTTCGCTCGTCCGAGCAAGACGTTTCTCAAGACGATCGCATGGTTGTGCAGCTCGTCTCTGGCTCCATACAGGAGCGTGATTGGCCCGTCGCGGGCGCGGCCGCGCAGCTCGCTTATCGCATCGGCGTGGCCTGCAAGCTCAATGCGATAGCGGCGTCGGAACTCAACCCAGCGCCGCGGGTCGTGACCGAACCATGTCCGGAGCCGTGAAGTCGGGGTGATCTCGCGAATCCATCCGTCGAGCCCAGCTTCATCGTGGCTGAGGCCGCGAGGCCAAAGTCGATCCACCAGGATTCGCGCGCCATCGGCTTCCGACGCAGGTTCGTAAACGCGCTTGATCCTGACGTTGGCGGACGAGACCTTCGCTCGCATGGCTCAGACAAGCTCCTCAATTTCTCGATCTGCGGACGAGGGGCCCGGCCGCTCAATGCGCTCGAACTCCACTTCGGCATTCAAACCCTCCAGGTCGCGATGGATCACGGCCACGGCGAGCTTGCGTCCGTCGCGCAGGTAGGTGACGGAACAATCCTGCTGTTCAATCGAACCGTCGATCTGGACCTCGTCCCAATCTTCGGCGTGACCGACATAGGCGATTCCGAGGTCATGCTGTTCGGTCCAGAAGAAGGGTACGGCATCGAATCGCTGCTTCAGTCCGAGCATGTTGCGGGCCGCGGTCTGGCCCTGGCGCTCGGCAACGACGAAGTGCTCCACGCGAATCTGGGCGCCGCTGTGACGGTCCGGCCAGCGGGCAATGTCGCCGGCGGCGAAAACGCCCGGGGCACTTGTTTGCAGGAACTCGTCGACCACCACTCCTCGATCGATTGCCAGGCCGGCCTGCTCGGCGAGGGATGTCACGGGGCGAACGCCGATGCCGATCACGACCAGGTCGGCATCGATCCGAGTGCCGTCGCTGAGCGTCACGGCATTTCTATCGATCGCTGCCGCGGCCCTGCCGAGGTGAAAGGTCACACCATGCCGTTCGTGGACCGAGAGAATGTACGAGCCCACTTCGACGCCCAGGATCCGGGCCATCGGAACCGCTTCAGGGCCGACGACATGCACTTCGATACCGCGGGCGCGCAACGATGACGCGACTTCAAGACCGATGAAGCTCGCGCCGATGATCACCGCCGATCGCGAAGCTTTGGCCTTCTCGACGAGGCTGCGGCTATCGCTCAGCGTACGCAAATAATGGACATGGTCGAAATCCGCGCCGGGGATATTCAGCCTGACGGGCTCGGCACCGGTGGCGAGAAGGAGCGCCCCGTAGCGGTAGTGCGTACCATCGAGAAGCTTGACCTCACGCGACCGCACGTCGATTCGGTTGACGAACGCGTTCAGCCGGACGTCGATTCCATTGCGTTCGTAGAACTCGGCGGATCGAAGCACAGTCCACTCCTCGGGCGCTTTTCCGGCGAGATAGTCTTTGGACAGGTTGGGACGATCGCAGGGCAGCGCGGAGTCCGCGCTAAGCATGGTGATCGGACCACCATAGCCTTCGCGACGAAGCGTCTCTGCCGCGGCATTGCCCGCAGCTCCCCCGCCGACGATCACGACTGAGTCGGGAAGCGAGTCCGAATGAAGGGGTATGGGCGCCTGTCGAGGCAGCTTTTCGCGCACAAATGCAACGCCGCCACTCACCTCGACACGCCAGCGTGGAATCGGGTCGAGAGCCGGTGAACGAACCGGTTCACCGGTGTGCAGGTCGAAACAGGCGTGATGCCAGGGACAACGGATCGTCTCGCCGACGATGAGGCCTTTCGACAAGGGGCCACCGTAGTGCGTGCAGGTGGCGCCAATGGCGAAGAGATCGTCGTCGCGGCGGATGAGGAGCACAGCTTCGCCGTCAACGTGGCCTGCGAGCATCGCGCCGTCGGTCAGTGCGTCCAGCTCCACTCCCGCGGCGAAGTCGGGTCCGTCCATCTGGACTTTTTCATTGCTCATTCAATCCTCCGCGCGAATGCCGGATGCCCGCCGAACTTCCGATGACGTCTAATCGGCCTGGCGGCCCGAAGAAGATTGCCACGCGATCATTCGCCACCCTGCACTGTCCTTCCGCCAGGCAGCCAGACATCGAAAACGCAGGACCTGCTGCTCTCCATCGAGCCGGGAATGTCCGAGCATCACGCCCGCGAAGATGATCAGATCGTCCAGAACCCGGACTTCACTTTCATGGACGTCGAAATCTTCATCGTAGGTGAGAGAGTTCGTCCGGATTTTGCGCAAATAGCTTGGCTTGTCGTAGATCGCGCCCGCGCTGTTCACGTAAATCAGCTTGTCGTGAAGCAAAGGTTCCAGGCCCTCGGCATCATTTGCCCGGGTCAATTCGATGCGGCGGCGTTCGAGGATGCGAACCGCGTCGAGCTCATCGGCTTTTACATCCGTCGCCAACATCGCGTCCAATCCCTTCGTCATCATGCGGCCACCCGCGGTCCCGTCGTCACCCGGAAAATAGCCCCGCCTTCGTTCGCCCACTGGTCAAGCTGTTGCCAGGCTGCCGTTGGAGCCGGCTGGTTATCGGCCGGGAAGAACAGATCGAACGACGTGCCTTCGCCAAGGGTGCTCTCGACACGAACAAAGCCATCGGCTTCCTGCAGGAGCGCCTGCACCTGCGGGACGCCGAGACCGGTGCCGTTGTCGCCCTTCGTTGTGAAATAGGGGTCGAATATCCGTTCGAGCACTTCGGCGGACATGCCCGAGCCGTGGTCGCGGACGCGGACCCGGACATAGTCGCGCGGATCGCCGTGCTGGGTCCGACGGACTGCCGCAGTGCTGATTCTGATGGTTCCGCCATCCGGCATGGCATCGCGGGCGTTCACGACGAGGTTCAGGATCGCAGCGTTGAACCGGGGCGGATCGACGAGGCACTCTGGAAGACCGGCGGCAAGGGAAAGATCGATGCGAAAGCCGGTGCCAGCTCCATATTTGAGAAACGCCTCCAGCTTGCGCAGCAGCGTGTTCACATCTTCGTGGCGTGCAATGGGGTCTTGTTGACTGGCGAAGCGAAGAAGGCGGGACACCATCCTTTCGCCGCGCTCAACGCCGTCGTGAATCGCCGCCAGGGCTGACCTCAGCTTCTCGGGGTTGTCCAATTCGCGGCCGGCCACTCTCAGGCCGCTCTCGACAATACACAGGATGTTGCGGAAATCGTGGGCGATACCGCCGGTCATTTCTCCGAGTGCGCACATCCTCTGAGCCGCGAGCTCGCTGCGCTCCCGCTGGAGCTCGGCAGGGACGTTCGCTCTGGCTCTCTGCTGGGAGCGGAGGGTTCTGGTCCGCTTGCGCCCCGGGCGTGGGGCGTAGGGGAGGGCTGGCATTGGCGGCTCCTCCGTTCGACTGACTTTTCGTCGGCTATGGAAGGGAGATGGTCATGCCAGTTAAATAAAGCAAGTGAGTAATATTGCCGGATAACAATCATAGTTTTGATATCATCTTTGCGGGCAATGGGCGCACGGCGGAGTCCGATGCTGCCGGCGGGCAGGAACGGAAGCGCGCTCCGCCAAGCCGTCCTCGGTCAGTGAATGCCGTTCGCGAAGGCGGCGCTATCCAATCCTAATTTTCGTCGCCCGCATCGAGCATCGTCGCCTGCATCCCGGTCGAGCCGGCGCTGACGCTCGCCTGGGTCACCAGCACCGTCGTGCCCGGCACGATCACCGAGCGCATGGCGGTGACGAAGGCGGCGGGGAGGTGCATCTGCTCGACCCGTTCGGTCGAGATGATCTCGGCGGGCTGGTCGGTAAGATCGCCGACGCCGACCTGGATCCACTGTTTCTCCTTGCCGGGGGCCAGGGTCATGACCTGCGTCTCGTTCGTATCTTGCTGCACGTCGGCGTGGGCGCGGCCGATCTCAACTCCGTTCCTCAGGACCACGACCTGCTGGTCGCCGGTCGAGATGATGATCGAAACCGGGCCGCTCGCGGCGGCCGCCGGGTTCCAGACATAGGTCCCTTCGGGCGTCAGCGGCGCTCCGGGCGGAGCGCTGATCCCCGCCATCGCGGGGGCGAGCACGCCCGCCGCGGGCCGCTTGACCGGGTCCTCGTGGCCGCCGGCGATCACCACTGTCCCGCCCATCGGCGTCACCGCGAACAATTTCTTGGCGAACTCCATTGGAAGCCGGACGCAGCCGTGGCTCGCCGGGAAGCCCGGCAAATTGCCCGCGTGGAGCGCGACGCCCTTCCACGTCAGCCGCTGCTGATAGGGCATCGGCGCATCGTCATAGGTGCGCGAGCGGTGGTCCTTGTCCTTCTCGAGGATGGTGAACACGCCGGTCGGGGTCTCGTAGCCGTCCTTGCCCGAGGAGACGGTGCTGACCCCGATGCGCACGCCGTTGCGGTAGACCGTCGCGCGCTGCCGCCCGAGGTCGACATAGACCAGCACTGGCCCGTCGCGCGCGATCTCCGGCTTCCACACCCACTCGCCGGGCTTCAGTTTCTCGGCCTGCCTGGCGAGCTCGAGCGCCGCCGACTTGGGCGCGCCTTGCGAGAACGCGGGTGCTGCCGGGAGCGCGCCGAGGAACGCTGCAGCCAGGGAAACGCGAACGAATCTTCTCATCGATGCCCCCATCGTTCGGGAGCAGCCATAGCGCTGATTTCGCGCACGAAAAAGCGGGGCCGGAACTCTCGCTCCGGCCCCGCCACTGCCCTTGGCGCCGCTCGCTTACCAGTAGCGGTAGTGGATGACGTCCACGACGCGGCCGTTGCGGAGATTCACCAGCAACAGGTCGTCGCCGTAGCGGATCCACCGCTCCCATGGCCGGGGAATGCGCAGGTGATAATAGCCGTAGTCGTTGATGTAATAGCGCGACGAATAGAACAGCGGGTCGAGCCGGAAGCCGATGCTCACCGGCCGGTAGCTCCAGCTGCGGTAGGGCGCGACGTAGCGGACCCGGGTCCGGTGCCGGTCGTAGCGGTTGTCGCGATAGTCGCGGCGGTCGTAGCGGTTGTCGCGATAGTCGCGCCGGTCATAGCGCACGTCGCGCCGGTCCTGGCGAAGCTCGCGCCGGTCGCCGCGGACTTCGCGCCGGTCTCGGCGGACCTCGCGCACGTCGCCCTGGCGGCGGTCGCGGCGAAGCTCGCGGCGGTCCTGCCGGACCTCGCGCTTGTCGCGGTGGACTTCGTGCCGGTCGCGGTCGCGATCGTGGTGACGCTCGGCCATTGCGGCGCTCGGGAAAGCGATCGCCGCCACCGCCGCCAAAAGAATCAATTTACGCATGAGCACTCTCCTTCCGCGTTTTTTTGGCACCGCCGGAATGAACGGCGCGAAAATCGGAAAGTCAGCGGGCGGAAAGAATGCTGAAGATGGTGGGCGGAGGGGCCGCCGTTGGCCGCTGGGGAGAGGTTGATCGCAGACTGGGCGCTGCGAGGTCAGCGGATTGTCGTTAATCCTCTCAAAACTGGCGAGCGAATTCCAAACCCAGCTGGCGTGGCAAGCCGACGCTGGAATAGGCGAAGCCGGCGATCTGCATCAGCGTCCCGCGTCCCGCGGTGCGGTAGCGCTTGTCCGTCAAGTTGGTGCCGAAGAGCGCTATCGACCAGCGCCGGTCCGACGACCTCAACGTCAGGCGCGCGCCAAGCAAACCATAACCCGCCTGGTCGTTGCCGGCCGCAATCAGCTGGAACTGCTCCTTCGAGCGATAGGAATAGTCGCCGCGCAGTTCCAGCAGCCCGATGGTGAGTGGGATCTCGTAATCGATCGATCCGGCAAAGGAGTTGCGCGGTGTCCGCTGGAAGCGGGTGTTGAGCGCAAGATTCGCGACGTGCCCGATATCGAGGTAGCGCGCGTCAATGTGGCCATAGGCAGCGCTGAGAGTTAGCCGGTCGACCGGCACAGCGACGATTTCGACCTCGGCTCCACGAATTCGCGCTCGCGCCGCATTCTCGACGAGGTTCGTCTCGATCCCGTCGACGATTGTTAGCTGGCGGAGCTGGATATCGCTATAATGCGTCGTGAACACGGTCGCATTGACGCGAAGCTTTCGGTGCAGCCACTCGGAGCGGACGCCGGCCTCGTAAGTGAGTGCGGACTCGGGCTTGTACGCCACGAGGCCGAGGTTCGGGAGATCGAGGTCGGAACGGCTGTTGAACCCGCCGCTCTTGAAGCCCTTCGCGAGAGAGGCATAGGCCATGACGTCGCGCGTGGCCTGATATTCGGTGCCGGCCCGATAGGTGAATGAGCCCCACCGTCCACGGTTGCTGCCGCTGGCCACGACCGCATCCGTGGGACGAAGATCGTCGTCCAGCCCCAGCACCTGGTTGTGGATCGATTTACGTTCGCTGGAGTACCGGCCGCCGAGAGTGGCGCTCAGACGCTGGGTGAAATGGTACGTGCCTTGCGCGTAAGCGGCGGAGCTGCCGCTGGTGAAGCGCCGCCGCTCGGTCGTGAACAACGGATGCACGCCGGGCGGGTAGAAGCACCCGCAGGCGTAAAGAACCTGGTCGAAGATCGACCCGGTGGGGACGATCGTGATCTTCTCCCCGAAAGTGAACAGTCCCGCGGTATAGTCCAGCGGCCCTGAGCTGCCGGTAAGCTGCAACTCTGCGGAAAGCTGGCGCTGGCGCAGCTTCAGGTCGCTGTCGTTGAGGCTGAACCAGAGTCCGTCGCTGTCGAGCCCGAAATGGCTGCGAAGACCGCGATAGGCGACGATGAACTTGATGGAGGCGGAGCCGAGCTGCCGAGTCAGTGCTGCCGATGCGCCCCACAGGTCCTGATCCGTGCGATTGCGCCCGGTCGCGTAGCTTTCAAGCAAGTTGGCGGGCGCCAAATCGCCGCTGATCGGCGGACCCGGCAGTCGGCCTTCGGCGATAAGAGCGTTGACGTCCGGAAAGGAACCGAACCGCGGGTCGATCGCATCGATGTGATTGGCGCCCTGCGTGTCTCGCTTGAGCGAGGCGTCGGCGGAAAGGTCGAGTGTCGTGCTTTCGCGCAGCAGCCAACGCAGTTGCACGCGGGCCGCCCCGCTGCGGTCGTCGCCCTCGTGCTCGAGGTTCGTCGGAGCGCCATTGACGCGGTCGAGCACGTCGAGCGGAACCGGCGGACGCAGACGGCGAAGATAGCCGTTTCGGCGCGCCAGGCCGAGCGAAAGCCGCATGAGTAGCTTGTCGGACAGAGGCTCGTTGACCACGCCGCGCAATTCCGCGCGGGAGAGATTTCCAGCGATGGCGCTGAACCTGCGCGAACGCTGCGGCTCCGGCCGCGCGGAGATAATGTTGACGGCGCCGCCAATCGTGTTCTTGCCGAACAAGGTGCCCTGCGGGCCGCGAAGCACCTCTACCCGCTCGATGTCGATCAGGTTCATGAGAGTGCCGTTGGTTCGAGCGAAATAGACACCGTCGATATAGACGCCGACGCCGGACTCCGCAGCACCGCCGAAATCCTCCTGGCCGATGCCGCGGATGAAGATGTTGCTGGCTCCCTCACCGACGAATTGCGAGGGTGCAAACGTCAGGTTCGGAACGAAGTTTTGAAGGGTCCTCAGGTTTGTAATGGAATGCGCCTCGAGGTCCCGCGACGTGAGCGCGATCACCGAGACCGGCGTCTTTTGCAGCCGCTCCGGCCGACGCCGCGCGGTCACGACGATATCGCCGAGTTTCTCGTCCGCCGACTGCGTCTCGGCGCCGGCCGACGGTGGGATCGACGCAGCCGTTTGCGCATGCAGCGCGGCCGGCGCAATCGATGCGGCGGCGAAGGAGACCAAAGCGCGGGCGCGGGTTTCCATACGGCAGAGGGCTGGACCTCTCACTCGCATTCCGCTTTTCCCCCGTGCGCCCTCCTGGCGCTCAAATCTGCAAACGAACGAATTCGGCGCGCTCCCGCGCGTTGTGCTGCTTCAGCGCGCTCCGGATGCGCTCGAAGCGAACATTGCCGCGAAGCGCTCGAAATGCAGGCTCATCGGCGAGATCCCGAAGGTCGGCGACGTCGCCATCCGACCAGCCGCGAGACATTGCGCGCTCGAGCGCCGAGAGTGCCTCTCCTGTCCTGCCTTCGGCAGCGAAGATGGCGGCGGCGTCGGCTTCGAACCAGAACGGAACCGTCGTAGCGCGATAGATCTTACGGACGATGCGATCGGCCTGAACGAGGAGGCTGTTCGCCTCCGCAGAGCGGCCTACCTGCCGAAGCGCGATCGAGACGACCGGCGCTTCGCTGAGCTGATCTACGCGCAAGGCTTTTCCCGGGCGAAGGCTCATGAGGCCAACGGCGCTGTCGTACGTCGCTGCGAGTTCGCTCGCGCGCCCTGCGTTCAGCATAAGCTTGGCGGCGACGTGATTATCGTCGCGGTATTGATCGGCCGTCATCGCATCGCGATTGCGGGCCTTCCATACCGCTGGGGCGGGAGCGGCCTCCATCCACGACCGAAACGTCCGCCGCCGTTGGGGATCCCTAGGTTGCGAGTCCTCGGCCGCGCCGCCCAGGCCGAGCTGATATTTGACTTCTTCCAGCCGCCCCTTGGCAGTGCGGCTCCACCGTGGCGAATTCGACCGGGCGACGATCGACCAACGCCGGCCAGCCTCCGAAGAATCGCCGAGGTTCCAGGCAATTCGGCCGAGGATGATCTGCAGGTTGCTCGGATTTTGTGAGAAACCGCGCCGGCCGACCGCCTCTGCCTCCGCGCGCCTGCCCATTTCCGACAGTGCGATCGCCAGCTGACCGGTCGTGCGGTACCACAACGGATCGATCGCATTGGCGCGGCGGTAGGTCTCCAGCTCGCTGTCGAATTCTCCGTTCGCGCCCTGGGTGAGCCCTAGGCCGAGCAGGTTTTCGGCGTCGCTCGGGTCGAGCTCCGCTGCCCTTCGGAGATGCGCTTTCGATTCCGGTGAGCCGTAGGGGAGGCTGAAGCCGAGCTCACGGTGCGCTACCGCCAGGTCGGGTGCAAGCTGGAGTGCGTGCGCAGCGTACCGCTGCGCCTCGCGCCTTGCGGCGATGAATGCCTCTGGGCCCTCGGAGACGGCTGCAAGCTGTTTCGCGTGCGCGAGGCTCACCCATGCCGGCGCATAGCCCGGATCCGAGTTCAACGCGTCGCGCAGAAGATTTGCCGCCGTGCGGCCGACGTCGGGTCCGCCGCCCTTCAGCAGGCCGCGCGCCGTTAGATAGGAATTATAGGCCTGGGGATTTGTAACGAGCGGTCCAGTGAGCTCGGGAGCGCGGACGAGCTTGCGCCTGAGTGCCTGCGCGATCGCAGCGCTGATGCTTTGCTGAATCGCGAAGATGTCATCGAGGTCGCCGTCGTAACTGTCGGACCATAGCCGCATCCCGTCGCTCGCTCGGACGAGGTCGGAATTGACGCGGACGCGATTTCCCTGGGTTTGGACGCTCCCTTCCAGCACGTAGACGACATTGAGGCGGCGGGCGACGTCGCGGATGTCGGCGCCCTGCTCGAAGCGATCCGACGAATTGCCGCCCGCGACGCGGAACTGCGGCTCGCGCGAAAGCTGGCCGCGAATTTCCTCGCCAATGCCCTCCGCGAAATAAGGATCGCCCTTCGAAAGGTTGCGGAAAGACACCACGGCGATCGATGCCGGAGCAGTCTCCGCTCGCCCGTAACGTACCCACGAAAAGACCCCAGCGCCCGCAAGCAGCAACAGCAGAACGAGCACCAGGCCCAAGCCCCTCGGGCGGTTTGCGCGACGCTGGTTCGATGCGGTGCCTTGCCCCGCCCCGGCAACGAGCGAATAGCCGACCCGCGGCACGGTCTCGATTGCGAAGGGTTCGGGCGAATAGGCCTTAGCCAGATGGCGAAGCGCGAGGATGCAGCGGTTGAGCGCGTCGTCGCCGACGATTCTGCCGTCCCAGCATTGCTCGACCAGATTGTCTCGGGAGACCACCGCCGGACTGGCGGTGGCGAGCGCGATGAGGACCTGTGCTACCTTGGGCTCGAGCTCGCGACATTCGCCCGACATCGAGACTTGCCGGCGGGCCGGGCTGACGCGCAGTCCCCCGAGATCGAAGTCCGGCGTTTCCGCCAGATTGATCCGGGGCACACCCATCTACCGCGCCTGGTGCGCAATCATCGGCAATCCATCACCAACAAATCACCGCGCCACCCTAGCGGATAACCGTCGTCCTGTCGTCGAATAACTCCTCAGGCGCTGATCGCCCGATTTGGGAAGCATATCCGAGGAGTTTGACATGAAACATTATCGAAAGCTCTTGATCGCAACTTCACTCGGCCTCGTCGTGGGTCTGGCCGGGTGCGGCTCCGGCGGCGGTTATGACCGGCCACGCCATACCAATCCGTCTCCGTCCCTTCCGCCGCCGCCGCCGCCGCCGCCTCCCGACTGCTGCCCCTGCAATCCGTGGGATTACTGCTAGATGGGCAGCGCGGCTCTCCTTGCGCTTGCGATTCTCGCTTCGGCGCCCGCTGCGGCGCAGGCGGGCGGGCCCGCTTCGAACGCGCCCGCGCCTGGCATGCGCTGGAGCGACGCAGCCGCGTTCAGCCTCAAAGCGACCGTTCCCGTGCCAACTATGCCACTGACAGTTGCAGGCCGGCGCGGCTCCGGAGCCAAGGGCGTCGCACGCTCGAACTGGTCTCCACGCATCCGGGGCGCCGGCCCCGGTGCGTCAGCGTGGGCCCCCGGCGGCCCGCCATTCAATCTGGAAACCGTGCCGGTGACGATCGGCGGACAACGCTTCATCCTCTCCCGCTTCACGATGAGCCGGGCGGGCGTGCGCGGAATGATTTCGACCGCCTTCTGAATTCGCTGCGACCGCCTTCGGAGGGAAACATCGGCAATCCATCACCAACATATCACCTCGCCGCACTAGAGGCCGCGGTACGAACCGCCTCGAATGGACCTCTCAAGAAAGCAGGGAGGAATGTATGACACATTATCGCACAGCCCGGGCAACGACTGTCCTGATCGCCGCCATCGCAGCTTCGACATCGATCGCCGATCCGGCGCACGCAACGGCAGCTTCGGGATTCACCGCGGCCCAGCAGTGGAAAGGCGTCTACGGCGCGCTCGACGTCGACGCGGTCAAGACCGGTGAGTGGGACGTCAAGATCAGGTCGAAGGCAACGTCCGACGTCTACGTGACCCGCAATGCGATCGACGTCGGCGGGCAGAGCGGTTGGCATACCCATCCGGGGCCGAGCCTGATCACGGTCACGCTCGGCGAGATCACGGTCTATGAATCATCGCTGTGCACGCCGGTCCGCTACCATGCCGGCGAGGGCTTCGTCGACGAAGGCGGCGGTCACGTCCATCTCATCCGGAACGAATCCGGCGCTGCCGCGGAGACCGTCGCAGTGCAGTTCGTTCCGGCCGGCGCCACCAGGCGAATCGACGCTCCGCAGCCCAACAACTGCAACTTCTAGATCGGTCAGGCCCGGTTCCAGAACGACGGAAGGCCCCGCGAGCGATCGCGGGGCCCTCGCTTTAGTCGGCCTCACCTGGCCCTCTCCCGCATGCGGGAGAGGGGATAGAGGTCAGTCCGCGTCATCCCCGGTCAGGAACGCCGGAGCGAACTTGGGCTCTTCGCCGCCGCCCTCGCGCTCGCCGCCTTCGCGCTCGCGCCTCGGGCCGCGGTCGCCGCGGGGTTCGCTGCGTTCGCCGCCTTCACGGCGCGGCCCGCGGTCGCGGTCGCCGCCGCGTCCGCCACGATCGCCGCCGCCGCCTTCACGGCGGGGGCCACGATCACGGTCGCGGCCGCCACCGCCACGGTGGCGGTCGCCCCTCGGCCCACGGTCGCCGCCTTCACGCGGCTCCCTCGGGGGACGCGTGTCGGGCAGCTCTTCGCCGGTCTCCTGGTCGACGAGGCGCATCGAGAGACGCACCTTGCCGCGCGGGTCGACCTCGACCAGCTTGACCTTGACCTCCTGGCCTTCGCTGAGGACGTCGCGGACGTTCTCGACGCGCTCGTTCCTGATCTCGGACACGTGCACCAGCCCGTCCTTGCCGGGCATGAAGGTCACGAACGCGCCGAAATCGACGATGCTCGCCACCTTGCCGGTGTAGATGGTGCCGGGC
>Ga0207678_10001632_pt1 | contig 20555 bp, 17 predicted proteins | sample KBSC63metaG_FD_184319 | JGI IMG/M metagenome (GOLD analysis project Ga0207678, IMG submission 184319) | Corn rhizosphere microbial communities from Kellogg Biological Station, Michigan, USA - KBS C6-3 metaG (SPAdes) (version 2) | ecosystem: Host-associated > Plants > Roots > Rhizosphere > Soil ... | reverse complement strand
ACCGGGCGGCCAGAGCCGGGATTGCGGCCTTGTGGTGATGGCCAATGCGCCCCACTCGAGCAGGCCTGCGCCGGTTCAGCTTGCTGGCGATCGGCGCGAATTCGCAGTTTCAGTAATGGGTTCGCCCATTCGCACATCAAGAACGTGCAGCTGTTAGAACATGCCGCTTGGCTGAAGTCGCGCGTCCGATAAGCGCGTGCAGGGCGGGCTTTTCGCTACCTTCTCCATGAACCACGCAAACATCCCCCTAACCTAAAAACTAAATGTATAACCGCAGACCCACACGCAGTAGCCAACCCGTACAACCATGGCAAGCAGCAGTGCTCAGCGACCGAGGGGGCGAGGGTAGTAGTTCGGCACGATCACGTGCGCTCCCTTCTCATTCGCTCACTCCACGTTCGCCAGCTTCAGGGGCGCCAGCTGCGCGTCCGTCCGTTTCAAGTCCATCCGCGCGTCTGCCTGCCTCACATCCGTTCGCTTCAAGTCTGCGCGCTTCGAATCCGTTTGCTTCACGTCTGCCCGCTTCAAATTCGTTTGCTCTGCGCGCTCCAAATTCGATAGCTTCACGTCTGCTCTCTGCGCCAAGGGATGGTGAAAGTACTGAAAGCAGTGAGAGCAGTAAGAGCGGTGATCCCAGTAAGAGCACTGAGGGCGGCGAGCCCAGTAAGAGCACTGAGAGCGGTGCGCCCAGTAAGAGCAGTGAGAGCAGTGAGATCAGTTTGGACTTGATGGAAACGAAGAAGTTGTGGGCTATTGCGTACCCCACTACCCCGTGGCCATATCCTGACTAATTACACTTTGCTCCGAGTTGCGCCCTGTCGCAGGCGTCGACTTCACCAGGCGCCCGGCGCATCATCGCAAGTCCATCACGGCGGCGGTGGGGCGCAGGTCGCGCAATGTGGTGAAGCTTGAGGGGCTCGTATCGCACGGAAGCTTCGAAAGCTTCTCGCAATGGCTTCATACGCCGGGGCCGTGGGTGGCCGGCTTGCCGCGCGAACTCGTCCTCTCGCCTTGGGTTGTTCGATCGAAGGCTGCCCTTGATGAGGCATCAAGCATCGCTCAGCAGGGAAGAGATTCGCGATTACTTCAGCGGGCTTTTGCGTTGCACGCCCGACGGGAGGTAAGTTCGCCCATCGGGTTTGCGATGTCCCGGCGGGATCGTCGTCGTCGATGAAGTGGGTCAATCATGGCGCATGCCGGGCGCACCCTTGCTGATCGAGTTGGTGTGCATCCGCGGCAGTTCACCAACGCGATGCAATGCGCGTCGCACTGGAGGGCTACCCGGGCTTGCTCGCACGAGAGTTGGGCGACCGCAGCGACCTGATCACGGAATTCCGGATGCGGTGGACCCGCTCGAAGGCTGGACCACGCGGCTCACAATGCCTGAGGATCCAATGTATTTATTTCTGTATTGACAGAAATTAAAGACGCTTCTAAAGTTCGGCCATGGACCTCTCACCGACCCTTTCCCGTTTCGTCCTGCACTGGGGCGAGATGGGCACCCGCTGGGGTGTCAACCGCACCGTCGCGCAAATTCATGCGTTGCTCTTCATCACCGGCCGGCCCATGCACGCCGAGGAGATTGCCGATACGCTGTCCGTGGCACGCTCGAACGTCAGTACCAGCATCCGCGAATTGCAAGGCTGGCAGCTTGTCAAGCTTGTTCATCTTGCCGGCGATCGGCGCGATCACTTCGAGACCTCCACCGACGTTTGGGAATTGTTTCGCACCGTGGTGCGCGAGCGCCAGCGCCGAGAGGTCGCGCCAACCATCGAGGTGCTGCGCGAGCTGCTCGCCGACCCGGCCATCAGCAAGGACCCAGCCGAAGCCAAGGTGCGCATGCGAGAGACGCTCGAGTTGCTGGAAACGCTCACCGCCTGGAGCGACGAAATGCTGCGGCTTGACACTGACACGCTCACCAAGGTGCTCAAGCTCGGTGCCAGGATCAAGAAGCTGCTGGGACGCGAGCCCGGCGACGCCCGGGAGAAGCGAGACGACGAGATCACCGCCGCCCATTTGCTCGGGCCTTGATGCGTCGAATTTTTTTGATCAAGGATTTCTGTTTTGACTGAAATTACTGGAGGATCGATCCATGGCCCGCATGATTTTCCCGCTGACCTTGTTCTACGACGCGGCATGTCCTGTGTGTTCCCTCGAGATGGATCATCTGCGAGAGCGCAATCGGGACGGCAAGCTTGTCTTCGTCGATATGTCCGCTCCAGGCTTCGACCCGGCGCCTTACGGTGTGACCTTGGCTGACATGGATGCCGAGCTGCATGGCATGTGCGCTGACGGCACGATGCTGCACGGGGTGGAAGTGCTGCGCTTGGCCTACGACGCCGCCGATCTCGGGTGGGTCATGTGTCCCACTGGCTGGATGCCGCTGCGCCCCCTGTTCGATGCCGGCTATCGCATCTTCGCGCGTCACCGCCGAGAGATCTCGCGCGCAGCGGCTCCGTTCATCACGGCCCTGCGCGCGCGACGTGCACGCAGCACTGCGGCGCGCATGCGCGATTGCATGAACGGCACTTGCGACATCTCGAACCATGGCAGGAGGCCATCATGAGAGTCCTTGTTTGCGGGGCCACGGGTTGCGTCGGCAAGGCGGTTGTTCATGCGCTGCGTTCGCGTGGACACCAGGTGGTGGAGGGTGCGCGCAGCGCGGTCGATGGCCGTCACAGCCTGCACGTCGACTACATGCAAGCACGCAGCCCCGACGCGTGGGCTGTGAAGCTTCGCGCCCAGAGCATCGATGCGGTTGTCAACTGTGTCGGCATCCTGATGGCATCGCGGCAGCAGACCTTTGAACGCATCCACACCGAAGGACCGATCGAGCTGTTTCGCGGGGCGGCCATCGGCGGGGTGCATCGCATCGTGCAGGTGTCTGCCCTCGGCGTGCGCGGCGATGCACACACCCTGAGCACGCCTTACCTGCGCAGCAAGCTCATGGCCGACGATGCGCTCGCATCGCTGCCCGTCGACTGGGCAGTGTTGCGTCCCTCGCTCATCTACGGCCCCGGCAGCCAGAGCGCAGCCTTGTTTGCCACTCTTGCAAGTCTGCCCTTCATCTCGCTGCCCGGCAGCGGCACACAGCAAGTGCAGCCTATCCATGTTTACGAACTCGCAGAAACCGTCGCACGCCTGGTCGAGCGACCCGGCAAGATGCAAGAGGTCCACGAAGTCGGCGGCCCGCAGGTTCAGAGCTATCGTGAGATGCTGGCGCACTACCGCGCGGCCCTCGGCCTCGGCGACGCGTTGTGGTTGCCGATGCCCATGCCCATGATGCGTGCCATGGCATGGATGGCCGAAGCCATTCCGCAAAAGGTGTTCTGCCGCGACACCATCCGAATGCTCGAACGCGGCAGCGTTCCAATGATGAATGCAGCGCCGATGCTCCTCGGCCGCGCACCCACAGCGATGGTGCAGGGCCTGTCCATCACTGCACCCGAGCCTCTCATCGACTTGCAGGTCCGCATGAGCCCTGCGGTGGCAATGACGGCACGTGTCTCGCTTGCTTTCATGTGGCTCTACACGGCCTTCATCAGCGCATGGCTGCCGAAGGAATCGGGTGTCCTGAACCTGCTCACACGATGTGGGTTCGAAGGCCGCATCGGCATGGCGGCACTGGTCTTCTCGTGCGTGTTGAACATCACACTCGGCTTCTTGAGTCTTCGACGCGTGACGCCTTGGCTGTACGCGTTTCAGGTGGCGGCGGTGATCGGCTATACCGCGACTGCAGCGTTGAACATGCCTGAGCTCACCATCGACCACTGCGGCCCGCTGGTAAAGAACCTTCCGGTGCTTGCGCTCATCATGCTGCTGTGGTGCGCGGCACCCATACCGGCGGCGGCAGGTGGGCGACCCGGTTATCGCGCGGTACAGCACAAGATGACGTTGACGGTCGATTCGGCGAACCAACGCTAGCCACGCTAGCCACGCTAGCTCGCGTCATGAGCGATTGCACTTCAGCGAGTCTTCATGTAGGCCGCATACAGCGACGGCTGAAGCTCGCGCAATGTTTTGCGCTTCTCGACGATGTCGTGGTGGCGGCCCTGATGTTCCAGGCCGAGCAGTTCAACCAGGAGCCGCATGACCTGCTCGGGTGAACTGTGCTGAGAAGCCTGCGCGGCCGCCAAGTGCTCGGCCAGATGAGGGCGTTCGGTCAGCACCCATGCGGGAAACCATGCTAGATCGGCGGCCTCGCCTGCGCCGTCGAAATTCGCCTCGAATCGGCGCACAAGTTGAGGCAACAGCGGATCGGGGGAGCGAGGCACCAGCTCAGCCAGTCGCCGGGGCGACAACCAAGCGAGTTCAGCGAGCATTGGCCACGTCGCTTGCAAGCCAAACAAGTGCAAGCGCGCTTGCGACATCCAGGCCAGCGGCGTGGGAATGCGGCGCCACGATTCGATGCTGTTCACCGCTTGCACTGCGTCATGCCACCGGCTCGCCTGCAACCACAGAGCCGCAGCATGCTCATTCGCGTGGTCGGCACGAAACGGCAGCGGCTGCGCCTGGCGCGCCAAGTCCTCCCACAGCCCGGCCAGCCACGTGGTCGCCTCCTTGTCGCCGAAAGTGTGAATCGCCGCTGGGCGGATGACGTTCTCCAGTGTTTGCCGGGCTGTGAGCAAATCCTCGTGCCGGGCAAATGACTCGTGCCCGCGGTGTTCCAGCGCTTCGGTGAGCGTTAGCAGCGCCGGCAAAGAGTCGTCTAGCGGGAATTGGTCGCGAAGCCGCTTGCACGCGGCCCGGCGCTTTGTGCGTCGCGCTGCTCAAGCGCCTCGATCACATCATTCCTGACCATCACCGCGCCGCTGTGTTCAAAGATGTCGAGCTGCATGGTGGCCTTTCGTTGTTGGGGGGATTCGAGATGCATCCGCGCGAACTGACGTATGCGTTCAGCGGGTGATTTTGAGGGCCTTCGAAGGGAACTGTAAGAAAAGGCCCGCGGCGAGCATTGCGCCGGACCATGGCCGTCAAAGAGGCTGAGAGTATTTCGATCATGCCCGCTCATCACGCCAAAAGAACCCTGCTCGTCGTTGCAAATGCTTGCCATAGCAAAGCTATGGCTGGGCGCCTAGATCAGGCGCCTCGTGACCTGCTGCTCGGACACGTTCGAAATACTCTCAGCCTCAAAGCCGCGCACCAAGGCGCAGCTCGCGGGATGAATAATCCATCCCATGAGTTTTCCCGCCGAGCAGCACGCGCCACCTCCAGTTGATGCCTTGGAGTCCCCAGAGCAAACACCCGCTCATGCCCGAACGCAAGGCATCGACGCAGACTTGCTGAAGAAAGCTCGCAAACGACTGAAGTTCTTGTACCGGCAGGTGGCCAAGAACTGGCCTGGATTCATTGCACGTCCCGGTCAGGACGAGATGATGCAGGCGGCGCTGTTGACTTTCCTGTGCGCAAAGTCACCGGACGACGAGAGCCGTCAAGGCAACAATCTCGCGCAGCTCGAAGCGGGAACCGGCACCGGCAAGACGGTGGCTTATTGCCTGCCCGCCATCGTGGCTTCGGAGCTGTTGCAAAAGACCGTCATCGTCTCCACTGCGACCGTGGCCTTGCAAGAGCAGTTGTTTCACAAGGATTTGCCTCGCTTGGCGCAGATCATCCCCGATCTGCAATTTGACATCCTCAAAGGCCGGGGCCGATACGTCTGCGAAAGCCGGCTGGAGGGTGCAATCAACGAGGGGGCCCAAGCCAGCCTTCTTGGCGACGAACTTCAGGACGCGTTTGCCGGTGCTCGCACAAAGTCCAAGGGCCCGCGCGACAGTGTCCAAGCCATGCGCTGGTTCAACGAGATCATCAAGAAGCTTCGCGCCGGCAAATGGGACGGAGACATCGACAGCCTCGAAAAGCAACCTGACCCTGAAGATTGGCGCCAGGTGCAAGCCAACGCCCACGCCTGCAACGGCGGGCAATGCGAGTACTTCAAGAGCTGCGCATTCTTCAGAGCCCGCCGCCGGGCCGCTTCCGCCACGATACAAATCGCCAATCACGCGCTGGTTCTGGCCACCCTGCAAACCGACAGCACGACGATTGATCCCGGCAACACCTTGTTCGTCTTCGACGAGGCCCATCACCTGCCGGGAATCGCTGCAGATCAGTTCTCGTACCGTGCAAGGTACGGAGCCACCCTCCACTTGCTCACCAGCCTGCGCGCCGTGGCCAGCCGCCTTGGCAGGGCGATGCCTGCCTCCAGGCGACCCGACCCGGTGGCATTTGGCCAAGCCATCACTGACTGCACAGACAAGCTCGCCATCCTGGAAAGCTACTGGACTCAGACCCAATATGTCAGTGCCGACCAACGCGTCCATCGCTTCGCACAGGGACGGATCCCGGATGCACTCGTTGCCGAGTGCGAACAACTCGGCATGGTCATTCGCTCGATCTCTGGCGTGGTGTCAAGCATCGCAGCCGCGCTGCTGGAGGCCGACGAGTCCAAATCACCTGCCGAACGCGAAGAGCAAACTCGTGCCGGTGTTGAACTGGGCGTTTACCTGTCGCAGCTCAATACATTGGAGCGGCTGTTTGGAGCGTGGGCCACCCACGATCCCGTCCCGTGGGCGAAGTGGATTGAATTTGCCGACCCCATCCCGGGGGTTCCGGCGCCAAGCACCACCGACGTCTGGTTATGTGCCAGTCCGATGACGCCGGCGCAGCTTTTGTCGCGCGGACTGTGGAAGAGCGTCAGCGCTGCCGTGTGCACCTCTGCGACGCTCACCGCCTGCGGCAGCTTCGACTTCTTTGACCGGTTGAGCGGCATGAACCGATTTCCTGAACGGCGCTCCCTTGTCGTTGCATCGCCTTTCGACTACGCCACGCAGGGCGAACTGCGCATTGCCCCCATGAGGCATTCTCCGAAGAGTCCGGAGTTCTCCGAAGAGTTGTGTGAGGCGCTTCCGGGGTTGCTGCGCGAACATCACCATGGCCAATTGGTGCTCTTCACGTCCAAGCGACAGATGCAAGCCTGCCACGCGGCCCTGCCCAAGGACCTGAGCGGACAGGTGCTAATGCAAGGCGACCGCTCGCGCACCGAACTGCTGAAAGAACACAGCCGCTGCGTTGCAAGCGGCAAGCGCAGCATCATCTTCGGCTTGCAGTCCTTGGGCGAAGGCATCGACCTTCCCGGTCAACTGTGCGAGCACGTGGTCATCGACAAACTCCCGTTCAGTCCGCCCACCTCACCGGTGGAGGAAGCGTTGGCGGAATGGCTGACTGCCCAGGGGCGCGATCCTTTTGCCGAACTGTCCGTGCCCCGCGCTGCGATGAAACTGGCCCAATGGGCGGGGCGCGGTGTACGCACCGTCACCGATCGCGCAGTGATCACGGTGTGCGACACGCGCCTGGTCACAATGCGCTACGGCAAGGACATTTTGGCGGGCTTACCGCCGCTTCCTGTGGTGAGGTCCGTCAGAGGTTGAGAGTTTTTCGAGCGTGCCCGAGCAGCGCGTCAAAAGGCGCCTGATCTAGGCGCAAAGCGCAGCCATAGCTCGTGCTATGGCGAGCATTTGGTGAGGGGCCGCGGTGATGGCAACCCCTGGCCTTATTCCACCGCCCAGGCCCCAGCCCGGTCCCAGAAGACCTTGAAAGGGGTCCCTTTCAAATCGTCTGCTAAGGTTGCTTCCCAATGGAAGCGATGAACCTTCTGCTGCTCGCGGGCGGGCTGCTGGTCTTCGTCAGCCTGCTCGCCGGTGTGTATTCGGCGCGACTGGGTCTGCCCTTCCTGCTCGTCTTTCTCATTGCGGGCATGCTCGCCGGCGAAGAAGGCCCGGGTGGCGTCAAGTTCGACAGCCCTTTGCTCAGTGCGTGGGTGGGCAACGCGGCGCTCGCGATGATCCTGCTCGAAGGTGGGCTCAACACCCGCATGAGTACGTTTCGTTGCGGGTTCACGCCTGCCTTGTTGCTCGCGACGGTGGGTGTGCTCATCACCGCGGGCATCGTCGGCGCCGTCGCGATGCATGCAATGGACCTCGACTGGCGGCATGGCCTGCTGCTGGGCGCCATCGTCGGATCGACCGATGCGGCCGCTGTGTTCTCGCTGCTGCGCCACATCGGACTCAAGCTGCACGAGCGTGTGTTCGCCACACTGGAGATGGAGTCGGGTCTCAACGACCCGATGGCGGTCTTCCTCGTGCTTGCGCTTATCGCTGTCGTCAAGTCCCATGCCGGGCCGGGCGATGCCTTGTGGCTGCTTGCCAGGCAGGCCGGCTTCGGCACGGCAGTCGGTTGGTACGGAGGCGCCGCCGTCTCGTGGCTGTTGCGCAAGCTTCCACTTTCTTCCGCGCACGGCGGATTGCTCGCGTTAATGATTCTTTCGGGCGGGCTCACCCTCTTCGCCATGTGCGGAATGATCGAAGGTTCGGGCTTCCTCGCGATGTACCTCTACGGCGTGCAAGTCAGGGCGCTCGCCGAAGACGCCGCCCATGCCGCTTCCTCCGCCCTCGACGGATTCGCCTGGGCCGCGCAGGCGACCATGTTCCTCTTGCTGGGCCTGCTGGTCACGCCGCACGACATCCTCAAGGCCTTCTGGCCCGCTTTCGCCATCGCCGCCACGCTCATCTTCGTGGCTCGGCCGCTGGCGGTGTTGCTGTGCCTCGCGCCTCTGCGCTTTCCCTTGCGTCACAACCTCTTTATCGGCTGGGTAGGTCTGCGTGGCGCAGTGCCCATCGTGCTCGCCCTGTTCCCCACGCTCGAGCACGTGCCCGGCAGTTCGCGCTTCTTCAATGTCGCTTTCGCGGTGGTGCTGGCGTCACTGCTGCTCCAAGGCACGACGCTTGGCGGCGTGGCGAAGGTGCTCGGAGTCATCGAGCCTCCCGATGAACCGCCCCCCGGCGAAGGCAGTGTGCAAGGCCGGCTCACGCTCGATGGCGACCTGGCGCTTGCCGATGTGTTCGGTTTCTTCCAACTGCCGCTGCCCGAGAACGCCAGCACCACGCTGGGCGACTGGCTGACCACGGAGCTCGCGCGCGACCACGCTGAAGGCGATGGCATCGAATGGCACGGCGCGAAATTCATCGTCAAGGGCTTGCAGGACAAGCGCATCGCACGGGTCGGCATCACGCTTGCTCCGCGTGTCAAATGAGCATGGCGCGCAAGAAGCAGGACGCGAAGCCGCTCGCCCTGATTTCGGAACATCCCGAACTCGACGCCTGGTTCGAGTCGATGGGATGGTCGCCTTTTGAGTTTCAACGCGAAGTGTGGCGTGCGATGGAAGGCGGCCAAAGCGGATTGCTCCACGCCACCACCGGCTCCGGCAAGACCTATGCGGTATGGATGGGCGCCTTGTTGCACAGCCAGCGTCAGGGCGTCGCGAACGCGGGCCAGTTCGTTCCACCGCTCAGCGTGCTCTGGATCACGCCCATGCGTGCACTTGCCGGGGACACCATGCGTGCCATCAGCCTGCCTCTGATCGAGCTACGCGCATATCGGCCTTGCGAGTCTGTTTGCTTGGCGATTGGCGCGCAATGCGCCCAATACCTTCAGTCTGTCGATCAACGACTACGGGCTGGAAATGCTGAGTGCCAATCCGGTCGACCTGCCGCCGCTGCTCGACAAAAGCCTCTTTGAGGAGGGCGACCTCTTGCACGACGTGCTTGCAAACCTCAACTCCAGCGAGCTTGCGCGGCGCCGCTTTCGCGAGATTGCTCGCGTGGCCGGCCTCATCTTCACCGGCTACCCAGGTGCCCCCAAGAGCACGCGGCAGCTCCAGGCGTCGAGGCCGCTCTTCTATGAGGTGTTTCGCAAGTACGATGCGAGCAATCTGTTGTTGAGCCAGGCGCAGACGGAGGTGTTGAGCCAGGAACTCGACATCCGCCGACTCGCTGCGAGCCTGAAGCGCATGCGTCATCAGCGAATCGAAACGGTGGTTCTGGCTGTACCCAGTCCCTTCGCACTGCCGCTCATGGTCGAGCGCTTTCGAGAAGGTCTCACCACGGAAAAACTCAAGGACCGCCTCGCCCGCATCATTCGCGATGCGGCGAAAGCGGCCGACATATGAAACGCATCGGATCGGGCGCCAAGGCCCGCCTCGGAACCTACCTCTTCGCCCTGTGGAAACTCTTCAAGCACCCTGCGACACCCAAGCCTGCGAAATGGATCGCCATCGCCGTGATCGCTTATGCACTGAGCCCCATCGACCTGATTCCGGACTTCATTCCGGTGCTGGGCCTCTTGGACGACGTGATCATTGTCCCGCTGGGCATTGCGCTGGCGGTGAAGCTCACGCCCAAGCCTTTGTGGGACGAAGTGTTCAGGCAAGCGCAAGCGTCCAGCATTCGCCTGCCCCGGATGTTGTCGGGTGCCGTGTTCATTGGCCTGGTGTGGGCCGTGGTGGCCGGCTTGCTGGGCTGGTGGGTGTATCGCGCCTTTTGATTGCGCTCGTCGCCAGTTTCGCGTGTGTGCATGCAGGGGCAGAGAGCTTCACGGGCGTGGTGACGCGAGTCTCAGACGGTGACACGGTGTGGGTGAAGCCAGACGGAAGCACCGGCAAACCCGTCAAGCTGCGGCTGCTGGGACTCGATGCACCCGAGAGTTGCCAGGCCTGGGGTGCGCAGGCCACGGCGGCGCTGTCGTCGCGGGTGCTGCGCCAGCGGGTCCATGTCCATGCAAAGGCCACCGACACCTACCAGCGCCGAGTGGTCACGCTGGCCCTCGGCGGCGAAGACATCGGTGGGTGGCTTGTTTCGCAGGGTCATGCGTGGAGCTATGGCTACCGTTATCACGCGGGGCGCTACGCGGCCGAGGAGCATGCGGCTCGCGCGGCAGGGCGCGGTCTCTTCGCCGATCCGCGGGCCATCGAGCCGCGGACCTTCCGCAAGCAGCATGGGGCGTGCGCCTTGCCCTGGTCGCGTCGCAGGCAGCGCCATTGACGGCAAGTTGATGAGGCTTTCGATCATGCCCGCTCATCTCTCCAGAGTGAGGCGTCTGCTCGTGTTTGCAAGAACTTGTGATAGCGCGAGCTTTTTTTTGCGCATGCCCTCTGAGCCGAGAACTACTTTCGCATCAAGGTGCTTTTGCCGAACAGGCTTTCAATCAAGTCGACCGCCACTTCGGCCGTGGCGTTGCGCACGTCCAATGCCGGGTTCAGTTCCATCACGTCCAGTGACGCCAAGCGCCCCGTGTCCGCGATCATTTCCATGCACAACTGCGCCTCACGGTACGTCGGCCCGCCCTTGACCGTGGTGCCGACACCGGGCGCCACATCCGGGTCCAAAAAATCCACGTCGAAGCTCACATGCAGATGGGTGCTGGTGTCCAGCGTCGCCAGTGCCAGCTCCATCGCATGCCTCATGCCCATCTCGTCGATGTAGCGCATGTCGAAGACTTCGAGGTCTATCTCGTGCACGAAGCGCTTTTCGCCCTCGTCGACGCTGCGAATGCCGATCTGGCGAATCCACTTCGGGTTGATGGCGGGCACCTGTCCGCCGATTTCGATCAGCTCCTTCGGGCCATGACCGCACAGGCAGGCCACGGGCATGCCATGCAGGTTGCCGCTGGGCGTGAGGATGTTGGTGTTGAAGTCGGCATGCGCATCGAGCCAGAGGATGCGCAGCTTCTTGTTCGTTTCGCGGCAGTGGCGTGCCACCGCGCTGATGGACCCGAGGCCCAGGCAATGGTCGCCACCCAGCAAAATCGGCAGTCGACCCAGCACAAGCTCGGCGTGCACTGCGTCGTGCACGGCCTTGTTCCATGCCACGACTTCAGCCAGGTGCCGATAACCGTCGGTGGGCGCAAGCCAGGGGTTGGCCGGACCCGTCAGGTTGCCGCGGTCGATCACTTCGAGGCCGTGCCCTTGCAGTACTGGCACGATGTTCGCAACGCGCAGCGCCTCGGGGCCCATGCTGGCTCCGCGGATGCCAGCGCCGATGTCGGTGGGTGCGCCGATGATGCTGAGCTGATGATTCATGTGGATCGACGAACAGAAGCCGTGCAACGAAGATCGGACAAGAGCCTCTTCAGATTTCGCCTGCGTAGTCGCCCTTGGCGTCGTCTCGCGGGCTGAAGCCGTAATGTGCTTCCAGCACATCCCATGCCTCTTGAGCCGTTTCGACAAAGCGGAACAGTTCGAGGTCCATCGGGCTGATCATGCCGGTTTCGACCAGCAGGTCGAAGTTGACAAGCTTGGTCCAGAAGTCGCGCCCGAACAGTAGCACCGGTCGACGTCTGCACTTACCGGTTTGAATGAGTGTCAAGGCCTCAAACATTTCGTCCAGGGTACCGAATCCGCCGGGAAAACACACCAGGCCGATCGAGCGCATCAGGAAGTGCATCTTCCGCAAGCCGAAGTAGTGGAATTGGAAGCACAGTTCCGGCGTGATATAGGGGTTGGGCGCCTGCTCGTGAGGCAGCACGATGTTCAGCCCGATGCTGCGGCCACCCACCTCGTGCGCACCGCGATTGCCCGCTTCCATGATGCCAGGGCCGCCGCCAGTCACGACATAGATGGGCGTTGCCAGTTCGCGCGATTTCTCAGTCACGAGCTGCGCGAAAAGGCGCGCTTCGTCGTAGTAGCGCGCCATGGCGAGGTGGGTCTTCGCCATGCGTTGCGCGGTTTCGTTGCTGGACGAACTGGCATCGGCCACGAGTCGCTGGGCAACGTCGGTCGGCACGATGCGTGCGCTGCCGAAAATGACGATGGTCGACTCGATCTTCTGCTCTTGCTGCACCAGTTCTGGCTTGAGCAATTCGAGCTGCATGCGTACCGGGCGCAAGTCTTCGCGCAGCAGGAATTCGGTGTCGGTGAAGGCGAGCCTGTAGGCGCTTTCCGGGCCGTCGTAACGTGAGGGTGGCGTGGGCTTTTCGGCCTCTTGCTGGGCTGTCGGGAAGTTGCGTGCTTTCAGGTCGCGGCGTCTCTCCGCGATGCTGCGATTGCGAGGGTTCATGTGTGCAGCTTAACGCCTGGGCGAGGTCCTCGGGTCTTCATGGCCAAGGTGGATTCAGCTCAATCTACCGTGGAAAAAATGCCAGTTCAGGCTTGCAACCGAGGCATGAACATGTCCCTGTCCGCATGTCACTTGTGGGAGCTGCCCCCGCACACCGCACACCCCACCTGCCGCCCGAGCCGGATCTCATTCCATTCCATGGTCCGTGCATCCAGCATCTGCAATCGTCCCGCGAGCGACGATCCCACGCCCGTCAGCAGCTTCAACGCTTCGACCGCTTGCATGGAGCCGACGACGCCCACAAGCGGGGCGAGTACGCCCATCGTTGCGCAGCGTACTTCCTCGAAAGCCGCATCGGGTGGGAAGATGCACGCGTAGCAAGGTGCGTCGTTCGAGCGCGTGTCGTAAACCGAAATCTGTGCGTCGAACCCTACCGTTGCCCCTGATACCAAAGGCTTGCGATGCTTCACGCAGGCCGCGTTCACGGCATGCCGTGTCTTGAAGTTGTCGCTGCAATCGATGACCACATCCGCCGGGGCCACGAGCGCATCGAGGCGGGCTGCGTCGGCGCGTTCCTGAATCGCGACGACTTTGACTTCGGGGTTGATTGCCGCGATGCTCTGCGCCACCGATGAAGCCTTGGGTTGCCCGACGCGCGACATGTTATGGGCAATCTGGCGCTGCAGGTTGGTCATGTCCACGGTGTCGTGGTCGACCACGGTGATGGTCCCGACGCCTGCCGTGCCGAGGTAGAGCGCCACGGGCGATCCCAGGCCACCGGCTCCAATGATCAGCGCATGTGAAGCCAACAGCTGCTGCTGGCCCTCGACCCCCAATTCGTCGAGCAGGATGTGCCTCGAATAGCGAAGGAGCTGGTCGTCGTTCATGCGGCGAGCATAACCAAGGGCAAAGGCGAAAAACGCGATGGATCACGGCGCGAGCGGGCGCTGTGCTGAAATCGTGCCACCTCGTCCTTGGGCGGACAAAAAAAATGCCCGCGGTCAGCGGGCATTTTTCCTAGGTGGCGACGATCAGTTCGTCGTAGCTTCAGCCTTGCGTTCGACGATGGTCTTGCTGACCAGAACCGGCTTGCCCTTCAGGCGGTTGAGCGCCTGAACGAGCTGGAAGTCTTCCGGGCTGCCGAACTCGGGCAAGGGCTTCGGCGGCGTGCTGTTGTTCTTTGCAACTTCGTCCTCGAGCTTCTTGCGTGCCTCTTCACGAGCTTTCTCACGCGCGGCGTCCTTCTCCTCGACGCCTTGGCCGCTCAAGAGGTGCTTTTCCAAGTCGGCTTCGCGGGTGCGGAGTGCGCCGAAAAGATTGCCCTCGGCGGTTTCGTCCAGCAGCACGTCGGGCACGATGCCCTTGGCCTGGATGGAGTGGCCGTTCGGCGTGTAGTAGCGCGCGGTGGTCAGCTTCAGGCCCGGCCCGGGGCAGTCTTCAATCATGTAGTTTCCGACCAGGCAGGTTGCTGTTTGTACCGACGCCTTGCCGAAGGTTTGGGCGCCCATGATGGTGGCGCGGTGGTGGTCTTGCAGGGCACCCGCCACGATTTCGCTGGCAGAAGCCGAGCCTTCATTGACCAGCACCACCAGCGGCAGCGACTTGATGGATGCCGGCAGGCGCTTCACCGGGTCGCCGTTGTTCGAGCGGCGCAGGTAGTTGCTGGGGTTGGTCGTGAAGGTTTGCTTTGCGCCCTGGATCTGACCGTTGGTTGACACGACGGTCACGTCCGTGGGCAGGAAAGCTGCCGACACAGCGATGGCGCCGTCGAGCAGGCCACCCGGGTCGTTGCGCAGGTCGAGCACCAGGCCCTTCATGTTCGGGTCGGCCTTGTAAAGCTCTTCGATCTTTCGGGAGAAGTCTTCGACGGTGCGGTCCTGGAATTGGCGGATGCGCACCCAGCCGTAGCCGGGCTCGAGCATCTTGGCGGCGATGCTCTGGACCTTGATTTCTTCGCGAGTGATGATGACCGGGAACGCGCGGTTCTCGGTCTTGCGGAAGATGTTGAGAGTGACCTTGGTGCCGGTTTCGCCGCGCATGCGCTTGACGGCTTGGTCCATGGTCAGGCCCTTGACGGGCGTGTCGTCGATCTTGGTGATCAGGTCGCCCGATTTCAGGCCGGCGCGGAACGCAGGCGAGCCTTCGATCGGCGTGGCGACCTTCACGAGGCCTTCCTCCATGCCGATCTCGATGCCCACGCCGACGAATTTGCCGGTGGTGCTTTCCTTGAATTCGGTGAAGCTCTTCTTGTCAAGGTATTGAGAGTGCGGGTCCAGCCCGTTCACCATGCCGGCGATTGCGTCATTGATGAGCTTTTTCTCATCCACCGGATCGACGTAGTTGTTCTTGACGAGGGAGAAGACCGAGGCGAGCTGCCCCATTTCTTCCAGTGGCATCTGGGCCGCGGAACTTCGGGCAATTGCCTGCAACTGCATCGTTGCCAGAGCACCTGCCACGGTTCCGAGTGCAATCCAACCCGCGACTCTCAGTTTTGCACCCATGACTTTTACCAATCCTGCTTCAGACAAAGACATCACGCCCAATCCAGTATAAAACTACAAGGCTCGTTTGGAGCTATGTAAGTAGTGGGAAGTTCAGGCCATTTCCACCCTGCAAGTCCCCAATTTGCCCATCGGGTGTGCAGGAACTACAACTACAACTCCAGGGAAGCCCGGGTTTCCACGAGGATCAAGAATAGGAGGTGCTTGCCGAGATGCAACGCCACCAGGTCAACGCTTCCGTGCGCCGCGTGAAGTAGTGCCGCAGAAGCGAATTGGTTTTTAGAAGCCGCCGATATCAAGCGCCTTTGATGCTCATGGAGAAAATTGTCCCGGTGAGCTGGTCGACGATCTCTGCCGGGGCGAGCAACAATCGGGGAGCTTCGGGCGCGGGCGCCTGACAAAGAGACTTGCATGAAAAGATTGATCGCCGAATGGCTTTGGCGCGTAGCCGTGATCTGCGCTTTGGTATGGATCGCCCTGGAACTGCACTTCGTTCACGAAGACATGATGCAGCCAGTAGACGAGGCGCCCGTGGTGACAGCCGACACCGTAAGCACTGAACAGGACATCGAACGAGTTCGAAGTGACGTGGCCAGCCTGACGTATTCATATGGCATGGCCGCCCGCAAGCGGTAAAGAGCGGGGCGAAATGCCCGGCCGGATTGAGCCAATCGCCAGGACTGGTCCCGCCGACAGGAATCGAACCTGTATTTGCCGCTTAGGAGGCGGCCGTTCTATCCATTGAACTACGGCGAGAGCGGGCCGGATTCTCGCATGGAGCCGGCTCGGCGAGACTACTGCCAGCGCCAAGACCAGATCAGGTCCACCGAACTGTCGGCTCCCGTTTGCGCTCGCAAGGTGAATCGCTGGGCGATCCGGTAGATGAGCTGCCACGATCCCGCCGTCGCATTCAAGCTGCGTTCATACCCCACGTACCAGCGCCGCGAAAGCTGTTTGCCGAGAGAAATCACGGTTTCGCGAACTTCGCCTTCGGTTTGGCGCAATGACACGTCGTCCAGGCCGATGGCCTTGGTGAACTGGTCACCTACTCCGCTGCCTTCGCCGGCAAGCAGTGCGATCGCGGCACGTTGCAGCAGGGCGGTGTCGGTGCGGCCCAGGCCTTCGCTGGCTCGCCCGAGAACCAGCCAGGAGAGCTTGTCGATCTCCGACATTTCGGGGTCAGAGAACAATCTGATCCGTGGGTTCAGCGCCGTGCCACTCACCTGAACGCCCACGCGTACATCGGTATTGGGCCGGGTGGCTTCGATGTCCAGGCGCGGGTTTTCTGGAACTCCAATGAAGGTGATCAGCCCCCGGTCGATGGTGAGCTTCTGTCCGTAGGCGGCATAGGTGCCGTCCACCGCGCTCACCGTGCCGTTGATGGCAAGGTGGTTGGCTGGGGAGGAAATGTGCAGGTCGCCTCGCAGGTCAGTGTCGATGCCGCGGCCGCGCAGCCGCAGATGCTCGCCGAGGGCGACATCGATGTTGAGCTTGCTCGTGTGGCCCGGCGCAGCCTTTCCGTTGGGCTCGGCTTCGGCAGATTCGGGCTGCTTGCCGCGAACCACGTGCACGTCGTCCGACAGGCGCGGCGCATCTGAGCGCGTGAAGTCGAACAGGCCTTCGTCGATTCCGAACTTGCCGTCGAGCGCGAGGGTGTCTTTGTCAAGCTGCAATTGCGCTTGGCCGGTTGTCACGATGCGGCGGTCGACACGGCCGAGCAACTGGAACTTGTCAGCCTTCAGCTTCAGGAAAGCCTTGGGTGCCGCGCCCAAGGTCGCGTTGCCCTCTAGCGTCAAAGTGCCGCTGCCCGCACGTGCCGTGAAGTGATCGATGCGCGCGGTTGCTCCTTGCAAGGCGATGGCGACTTCGCCATCGCTGACGTTCACGCCTTCGAGGAAGTTGCGCACGCTCAGGCCGTTGCCGAGCATCTCGCCGGTGTATTCTGGCGCGCCGAAGCGCCCGCCGATGCTTGCGCTGATGTGCAGGGCCCCGTTCAAGCGCCAGCCCGCCGGCACCCAGGGACCCCAGGTGCCGAGGTTCGCTACCTGCACTTCGAGCACACCTTGGATGGGTGTCTCGGGTGTCAGCCAAGTGGCCTGCGGTGCGGTGTGCGCGACCACCGCGCCAGACGCAACGCCCAGCGTCTTGCCGGCGAGGCCCTGCGTGAAGCTCCAGGTGCCGTCGTGCGCGTCCAGCCCGAGACGCAGGTCAGTGAGGCCCAGCAACTGCGTCTTGCCAGTTTCATCGGTCACGGCGAGGTCGCCGGCTTGCCGTTCGAGGACGATGTCTGCGCTGAAGGTTGGCGCACTCTTGATCTTGATGTGCCCGATGACGGTGAGGTCGCCGCCCCAGCCGAACTCCGGCTGTGCACGGGCGAGAAATGGTGCCACCGCCACCGGTTCCAGTTCGGCCTGCGCATCGATCTGCGCAGGTTGATTGCCGAAGGGCGCCTGCCACACGATGCGGCTCCAGCGCAGCGCAGCGCCCAGCAGCGTCGCGCGGCCCGGCTGCACAGTGACGCGCGTGGGGCCGCCGGCCCATTGCACTTCGATGCCGACGTTGCGTGTGCGAACCAGGGGTCGAAGATTGGTGTCCGTGCTTGCGAGTTCAAGCTGCTGAACGGTGCCGCGCCAGCCAGCCCAGGTTCCTTTGGCCACGATACCCGGGCGGCGCGCGGCGGGTGCTTCGAGCGCGCTGCCTTGTGCAATCAACAGCAAGGACGTGCGCTGATTGCCCCGGGCCGTCGGCGTGGCAGGCGCCGCGGCGGCCGCGTTCGTGCGCAGCTGAAACGTGTCAGTCCAGGCGGGCGGCAAAGCCCTGGTGTCGCCACGCAATTCGAGGCGATGCGAATGCATGCTGCCCTTGAGTTGCAGTTGCGCGGATTCAATGGGCGGCGTTCCCTTGAAGATCGCCTGTGAGAACGACACCTGGGTGACCAGCCCTGCAGGTCGACGACGGCATCCGCGCTGTTGTCGGTTTTGCTGTCGAACTGCCATTTGGCCTGGGCACTTTGCACAAGCGTCTGGCCCACCCGCAGTGTCTTGGCATCAAGTTGCCCTTGCGTGGCGAGCAGCGGCCATCTGCCTGTCACATGCGCCGTGGCATTGAGGGATCCAGCGAGCGCCGCTTCGCCGGCCGGTGCGGCGGACATGCGCCACAGCGGTGCCAACTGGTCCAGGGCCGGGGCGGCGATGCTCACATCCCATTGGTCGCCGGCTCCATTTCGGCCGGCATTGAGTCGGCCCTCGGCGCTGATGCGGTTGCCGCCCGCGTCGAGCTTGAGCGATGCCGCCGCCGTGCCCCCATCCGCGCTTTTCAGAGCCATCTCCCCGTTCAGCGGCACGCCGGCCAGAACGCTGTTGGCGATGGCGACATGAACTCGACCACGCAGCGTCGACAGGCGATCGATGACATTGGCGGGCCCCGAACTCAAGGGCGCCGAAATGTCGATGTCTGCCTTGGTATTGAGGCGGTTCGGGCCCTTGCGCAATGGCGAGTCGTCGCTCCCCGGCCACCACGGCGCGGGATCGAAGTCGACAAGGTTGGCCTGCCCTTTGATCTGCCAGGGTGCCTTCTCGGTCTCGTGCATGGCGAAACCGGCGAACGACGCGCGCGTAACGCCTGCGCGGGCCTGCGCATCGCGGACTTCGATGCGCTTTGTCGTCCAGGTGGCGTCCACCGTCAACTGGGCGCCGCGTGCCGCGCCTTTGCCCGCGAACTGGCCGGCAAGGTCGGCCTTCAATTCGACCTTGGCGCCATCGATCGGGCCGTCGAAATTGGTGCCCACGGCGCTCACCGGTCCACTCAGCACCATGGCTGCGGCGCGTGCATCGAGCTGTGAAGGTTGCAGGGCGTCGAGCTTCGTGTCCACCTTCCATTGCTTCGGCGTCCACTGACCTTGGCCGCGGATGCGCCCGGCCGATTGCTCCTTGCTGCCGAGCTCTGCATCGATGTGACGCAGGTCCAGCGAGCGCGCGTCGTTCGGTCGGGCGCGGACTTCGACCTTGACGGAGCGAACGGGCAGGCGGCCCTCGTTCCAGCGTCCTGCCTCGGCATTGGACAGGTCGGCGATGACCGTCGCCGGCTGGTCTAGACCACTTGTCTGCGCACTGGCTTCACCGCTCAGGGACGTGATGGGCAAGGCGGTGTGGAAGGCCGAGAGGTCAAGCGCTTTGGTTCGCGCGGTGAGGTCACCCAAGGGCCAGTTCTCGAAGGGCCGCAAAGCCACGCGCAGGGCGAGTGATTGCTCAGGACGAGATGCGGTGGGCGTTGCGCGCACGGCTGCTTCCAGCACCGGCTGTGCGAGCGGGCCGGCCAGTGTGGCAGAGGCCTTCCAGGCGGGCAGGGTGGTCTTCCCGGCTGCATCTGTCACGTCATCCTGCGCAAGATCAACCTTGGCTTCGAGTGCAAAAGGCCGGACGGTCGCGATGCGTGCGGAGCCCGACGCCTTCAACCTGTCCCACACGAGCGACAGCCCGTCTACCCGGTGCAAAGAGCCGCGCTCATCGTCCAGGTGTATGCGTGCCTGTACGTCGCGCAGCGGCTTGTCACCCAGCGCATTGGCATGCAGTTCTCCGATGTGCACCGTGCCGAGGTCCAGTTCCAAGGGTAGCTTCAATTGCTCGGGCAGCTTGGCTGGTTCCTTCTTGCTGTCGCTCGGCAAAAGCAGGTCGACGCGTTGCGCATGCAACTCGGTCGTGACGAGCTTCGTGCCGTACGCAGTCCAGGGCGCCCGCTCCAGATGCAAGCCGTGCCAGCCGGCCTTGATCAACACGACCTTGCCCCCACCCGGCAGATCGAACTGCACGCGCTCGGCTTCGTAGTCTCCCCAGATCGTGCCTTTGCCGCCTTCCAGCTTCAGCCCCGGCAATTTCGACAACACCCAGGCCGATCCTGTGTCGGTCCGCAGCGACCACCAGATGCCGCTGCCCGCGGCAAGGAGCAGCACCACCATCAGCAGTACGAGTCCGCCAATCAGCCATGCGATGCGCCGCCGCCAGCGAAACTCGCGCGACACCGGCGGGTCAGCAGCAGGCGCAGGGGAGGCGATGTCGTCGCTCATCACAGGCCCTCAGAGGCTGAGAGTTTTTCGAGCGTGCCCGAGCAGCACGTCAAAAGGCGCCTGATCTAGGCGCAAAGCGCAGCCATAGCTCGGGCTATGGCGAGCATT
>Ga0207678_10001631_pt1 | contig 20562 bp, 18 predicted proteins | sample KBSC63metaG_FD_184319 | JGI IMG/M metagenome (GOLD analysis project Ga0207678, IMG submission 184319) | Corn rhizosphere microbial communities from Kellogg Biological Station, Michigan, USA - KBS C6-3 metaG (SPAdes) (version 2) | ecosystem: Host-associated > Plants > Roots > Rhizosphere > Soil ... | reverse complement strand
GGGTATGGCTACACGGCGATCGCAGTCGCGCTTCTGGCCGGACTCAATCCACTCGGGGTAATCGGCACCGGAATTCTGTTTGGCGCACTCGAGACTGCCGCCGGCGCCATGCAGCGTAACATCGGGATTCCATCTACCACAGCGTCGGTGATCGAGGCCATCGTGATTCTGGCAGTCATCGCAATTGCGCAACTTCGTACCAACAGAGTGACAACAAGCGCATGATCGACGCGACCTCTGCATTTCTCGAGGGCGTCGTTCGGACCGCCACTCCACTCGCGTTCGCCGCGCTTGGCGAGACCGTTACGGAGCGGAGCGGCATAATAAACATCGGCTTGGAGGGAAGTATCATCGCCGGCGCGTTGGGTGCTGTCGTTGGTGCGGGATACGGTGGAGTCTGGGCCGGCTTTGCGTTCGGGGCTGTGTGCGGTTGCGCGGTCGCTGCAATTTTTGCCTTGTTTGCGGTCACGCTGCGTGCTGATCAGATCATATCGGGCACGGCTGTCACTTTGCTCGCGTTGGGTGGAACGGGAACACTGTACCGCATCTTGTACGGAAGCGCCGGTGCCGCCCTCAATACGCCCACACTTGACCCGGCGTCGATACCGTTGCTGTCCCGCATTCCGGTAGTTGGCCGCGCGTTATTTGTGCAGCCGTCGATCACATACGTCCTTTACGTGCTTGTTCCGGTGGTTATGTGGTGGACATACCGAACGCATGCAGGGCTTGGCCTACGCGCGATTGGTGAGAATCCAGCGGCGGCAATAGCTGCTGGTATCCGCGCGAAAAAGGTGCAATTTCTCGCGGTGTTGTTTGGCGGGTTGCTCGGAGGCATAAGTGGTGGCACGCTCGTACTTGCCCAGGCTGGCACTTTCGTCGAAGGCATGTCTGCTGGACGCGGCTTCATCGCCATCGCGATAGTTGTACTCGGACGATGGAACCCGCTCGGCGCTGCACTTGCGGCGCTTGTGTTCGGAGCTGCGAGCGCTTTGCAATTCTTCTTTCAGGCAACCGGGAGTAACCTGCCGTATCAGCTATTTCTCGCGTTCCCGTACGTCCTTACTCTGGTCGCGCTGGCCGCTACACACGGAAGAACCAACTCGCCGGCGGCGCTTGGAAGACAGGACTTCGAACAGAGTTAGAACAGAGCTAAGGCCTGAACCCGATGTACAACATCCGCGTATCCATTCCCGGGTTGACGCGCCCGGTGCCACCGTTCGATATGTGCTGCAATCTGAATCCAAAGGTGGCCGTTCCGAAGCCGGAGTGGAGATACATGCCGGTATGGCCATCCGCGAGGAAGTTGAACCGGGTTTCAGCGGGATCCGGAATTCGGCGGTCGAAGTACGCGGCGCCGCCACCCGCACCAATGACGATACCAGTCCGGTCTGACAAATGTAGCGTGGCTTCAGCGGCGATCGGAATCAGACCAGCTCCGAACGCCGTCTTCTTGTAGGGCAGGAGCCCAATCCCGCCTCCATTGTAAAACACTGTTTCATATTCCCTGTTTGCCGTCGCGATTACCGCTGGAACCAGAGTTGGAGTGAAGCTGACTTCGCCGAATCGCCACCGACCGATCAAACGCGTAGCGCTGACGCCGACCACATAGAGCGCGCGGTCTTCCATGTGACCTTCACGCGTCTTGATAGGTTCGTGAGTCCCACCAGCGAACCATGCCCCATAGGACCAGTGATGGTCCACGGGACGGACAATCAAACTCGAGTCGGCCGCTGGAGCCGGCACATCGCCAGCCGGCCCCCTCGCGGCCTGTGCACTAGACCGCGCTGACATAATGGCTACCGTCACCACCATGCAAGCGACAGAAGATTTTACATGCCGGACCACCGCGTTTGACGAGCCGATCAGATGCAAGAGCCCACTCCCCCGCTTGACAGAACCAGTCCACACTGAAAGCGCCATCCACCTGGGAGCCTTAATTTGAGGCCGATGACAGCCATAGTACATGATCCGTCGGGGACAGAAGAGCCAGGTACAGCTCTCGTACTGAATCAGGCTCCTGCAAGAGAGCGTTGGAGCTGGGCGTTATACGAGTTCGCAAATACCATCTTCTCGATGAACATCGCGACTCTGTACTTCGCCGTGTGGTTGGTATCTGATCTTCACGGTTCGAATGCCGACGTAGCCGTCGGAAATGGGATCGCTTCCGTTCTGGTAATGCTGTCCATACCTGTCCTCGGCGCGATTTCCGACGTAACGCGACGACGCAAGCCCTGGGTGGTCGGATTCACCCTGGTCGCCGTGCTCGCAACGGTCGCCATCGGCGCGGTGGGCCAATACCTGATACCTCGCGTTGGCGATTCAGTGCTGAACCCGGCTGGTGCCACCGGATTTGTAATATCCGGACTTCCGTTGGTTTTCGTGATCGCTGCATTCGTCGTCGCGAACTACGCCTATCAGGGCGCGCTTCCATTCTACAATGCGATGCTGCCCGAGCTGGCTCCACCAAACAAGTGGGGACGTCTGTCGGGACTCGGCGCGATTCTCGGATATACGGGGTCCATCCTCGGCGTGCTCATGATCAAGCCATTCTTCGACGGGTCGCTCCCGGTGGTTGGACAGCTCCCAGCTACGTTCATGCACGCCCTGCGTACGGTGTTCCCGCTCGCTAGATCGGGCGGTCGCGTTGCGACATTCGCACCAACGGCATTGCTGTATCTCGTGTTCAGTATCCCGCTGTTCGTATTCTGTCGGGATCACTTTCCGGTGCGCACCCGCCAGACCATACCGTGGCGACAGGCATTCCACGATGTGGCAAATACGATTCGGGAATCACGAAAGTATCCCGGCGTTCTCAGGTTTATCATCGCCTCGTTCGTATATCAGGACGCAATGGGAACGATCATCAGCTTCATGGCGTTGTACGCTGTGGTGGCGATGGGATTCAAGAGTGGAAGTGAAACGACACTATTTGTCGTGCTCACGATTCCCGCCGTATTCGGAGCTTGGCTATGGGGAAGGCTCACCGATTTCATCGGACCAAAGAATACACTCATGACCGTGCTCTGCGCCTGGGTCGTACTGCTCATTGCGATGATTGCCGCGCCGTCACGTCAGGCGTTCTGGATAGTTGGTGCAATGATCGGCTTTATCTATGGTGGAGTGAACGTGGCCGAGCGTCCGATGCTGCTGCGGTTGATCCCTGACGAAGAGGCGGGACGATTCTTCGGACTGATGGTACTCTCTGCACGAGCAGCGGCCATTGTTGGGCCATTGGTATGGGCGCTGGCTGTTGACGGACTCATGCCGAGCTTCGGCAAGGGCATTGCATACCGCGCCGGAGTCGCAACAGTAGCCATCGCGATGTGTATCGCGCTACTTATCATGCGTGGTGTCCCGGACAACTTTCCAGGAACACAGACGCCGTCCGGCTCGCTATAACCGACTGGAATGATTCAACGATTGGCACGGTGGCTCAGCGGAATCGGTTTACACTGGTTCTACAGCGACATACGCATCACCGGATTGGACCGTATCCCGTTGCACGGTCCGATTCTGGTGGCGATGAATCACCAGAATGCGCTGGTCGATGCAATGCTGGCGCTCGATGTCGTTCCGCGCGAAGTGCGCATCACCGCGAAGGCCACACTGGGTGACACCGTCGCCGGCGCGGCCTTGATGAAGGTAGCTCACATCGTGCCGCTCAGTCGCGCCTCTGATAGGGCTGTTGCGCACGATCCGCTTCGCAATCGTCGCTCTTTCGAGGCAATCATCGAAGAGTTGCGCGCCGGCGGAGCAGTGCTCGTGTTTCCAGAAGGAACGAGCCATAATGATCCGGAACTTGCGCCGCTAAGGACTGGCCTCGCACGCGTCGCACTGCGAGCACGTGAGGCAAACGTGCACGGCATTCGGATAGTCCCGATCGGAACCACCTTTGCCGACAAGGCTGAGCCGAATACAGTCGTGTCCGTACAAATTGGCGAACCCATACCGATGGACGACTGGCCAGATGACGATGTGCGTCGGCTTACACAGGACGTCGCAAGCAAGCTTCGGACGATTTCATTTACCGGAGATGTACGAGCACTGAACGAACCCATGGAGACGCGTCAGAATCTCCTGATAGGTACCGTAGCCTGGTGGGGACGAGTGATGCACGATATCCCACTCCGCATCGCACGCCGCCAGGCGATCAGGCTCAGCGGCGACGTCGGTGAGATTGCGATGTACACCATGACCCTCGGCCTTGCGGCAACACTGGTGTCCTACCTGATCGAAGTCCCGATTGTCTGGGCGCTACTCGGCAGAGTCGTCGGGCTCGTGTTTCTCGCATCACTCGTTACCGGTGCATACTACGCGGCGTACACGGAACGCTTTCCGAAACGGTCCTGAGGTCGAGCAATGGTTGCCCGACCTCACAGCTTGGTATCGAGCCAGTTGTCGCCAATTCCCACGTCCACGACCAGAGGTACCGAAAGCTCGGCAGCGTGCTCCATTTGGTAGACAACTACTTCGCGCACATCATCGAGTTCCGATGGCTTGACATCGAAGACGAGCTCATCGTGAACCTGTAGCAGCATCCGGCTTTCGAAGCCCCGTTCGCGAAACGACTCATCCACACGAATCATGGCGATCTTGATGAGATCGGCGGCCGAACCCTGGATCGGCGAATTTGCCGCGGTACGTTCGCCAAACGCACGCATGTTGAAGTTGCGTTCTCGCAACTCGGGGATATACCTGCGACGATTGAAGATCGTCTGCACGTATCCGTGCTCACGCGCGAACTCCACCATCGAGTCGAGGTATCGCTTGACGCCCTCGAACCGCTCGAAGTACTTCGCTATGAAATCCCGCGCTTCAGCATGCGTGATGCCGAGCTGTCTGGAGAGGGCATGCGGCCCCTGACCATAAATCGTCGCGAAGTTGATGGTTTTTGCACGACCGCGCATTTCAGGCGTAACCGACTCCAGCGGCACGTCGAAGATGATCGACGCAGTCTGCCTGTGAATATCACCACCGGCATTGAATGCCTCGACAAAATTGCTGTCGCGTGATAGATGTGCGAGTAACCGCAATTCGATCTGCGAGTAATCGGCAGCGAGCAACGTCCACCCGGCACGCGGCACAAAACCACGCCTGATGTCCCTGCCAAGCTCTCTCCGAATCGGAATGTTCTGAAGATTCGGATCGCTCGAAGACAGCCTGCCGGTGCTGGCCACCGTCTGGTTGAACGACGTATGAACCCTTCCGTCTTTCGGATTTGCTGACCGCGGCAGGGTGTCCAGATACGTGCTCTCCAGTTTGGCGAGCTCCCGGTATTCCATCAACAACGACGGGAGCCGGTGCCCCTCCTCGGCGAGTTCCTGCAACACACTCGCGTCGGTGGAAGGACCCGTCGACGTCTTCTTCAGAACCGGAAGCTTCAGTCTATTGAACAGGATCTCACGCAACTGCACGTTGGATCCAATGTTGAACTCTTCACCTGCTTCCTTGTAGATCTGCAGCTGTACCAGTTCGCGTTCACGTTGAAACCGTTCCTTCAACGTCGCAAATCGTTGGGAATCAATTGCAATGCCGTTCCATTCCATCTCGGCGAGAACGCTGATGAGCGGTATCTCCACTTCCTTGAAGAGAGGAGTGAGCTCGTGGGCGTCGAGTTGTGGCTCGAAATGCTCGCGCATGCGCAGCGTCATGTCGACGTCCTCGCACGAATAATCCCGAGCGATGTCCAGAGGCACCCGATCGAAGGTGATCTCCGACTTTCCCTTGCCACACACGTCCACGTATGACGTCATCGTGTGATCCAGGAACTCGAGAGCCAACATATCAAGGGAATGCGACCGACGACCTGGATCCAGGACGTAACTGGCGATCATCGTGTCGAACTCGATACCACGAAGAGCGACGCCCTCACTACGCAGGACGAGCATGTCATACTTCGCGTTCTGAAGCGTCTTTGGAACAGACTCGTCTTCCAGCAGATCCCGGAGCGGCTTCATTGCGTCCGACATGAGTGCCGGAAGGTTCTTTACGTTCGACGCTGGTTTGATTGCTGCGCCGAGGAGCTCTCCTTGATGACTGGTACCATCCGTATGCGCGAAGGGAAAGTAGTATGCCTCGCCAGGTGCGACCGCGATGGATATCGAAACGAGATGCGATCTCAGTGGATCGACCTTCGATGGCGATCCTGGATCGATGGTCGTTTCCGTGTCGACCGCGATCGTCCGCGCCTTGCGTGCCTTACGCACGACTCGATCGACTTCCGCCAGAGTTTCTACTGTACTGTACTTTGCCGACTGGGTGACCTTTGGCACTTCGACAGCGCCAGCGGCTTCCTTGGCGAACGTATGAAACTCCAACTCGACATACAGTTGTGCCAGAGCTGCGTTGTCCGGCGCGGCAACCCGCAATGCGTCGAGATCGAATTCGACCGGAAGATCGTCGCGGATTGTGACGAGCTCCTTAGAGAGGCGCGCGTTCTCGGCATGTTCGAGAAGAGCCTCGCGCGGTCGCTTCTTCGTGATCTCCGAAGCGTGTGCGAGAATTTCCTCCAGGTGACCATAGGTGCCCACCAATTCACATGCAGTCTTGTCGCCGATTCCCTTCACGCCTGGCACGTTGTCCGACGAATCACCAACAAGAGACAGATAGTCCGTAACGAAACTCGGTGGTACACCAAGTCGCTCGGCGCCATTCTCCACACCAACCCAGTGCTCTTCGACACTCGCTGGACCACCACGCCCGGGATTCAACAACCACACCCCTGGACGCACTAGCTGCTGAAAATCCTTGTCTCCCGATATGACGACGACGTTGACGCCGGCGTCCACGGATTTCCTTACCAAGGTTCCGATTACGTCGTCGGCTTCATAACCCTCCAGTGACAGGATCGGAATTCCGTACGCTGAGAGGAGCGAACTGACCCGCTCCATACCGCGATCGAAGTCCGACTGCAGCTCCTCGGTCAGCTTCTCACGCGTAGCCTTGTAAGCAGGGTACCGTTCGTGACGGAATGACAGACCCGAATCATGCACCCACCCCAGATATTCTGGGCGGTGTGTATTCAGTAGCCTCTGGAGAAAGTTTGCAATTCCCCACGCTGCAGACGTGTTCTCTCCACGGCTTGTGGTGAGAGGACGCGATATCAGGGCAAAGAAGGCGCGGTAGATCAGCGCATAGCCATCGACCAGAAACAGCCTTGGTGATTTTGGTAGCTCTACGTCCATTTATCTGTTGGTCATGCGCGCGAGTAGTGATTGGAACACCGCCATGCTGGGTCGTGTGAGGCGCCACTGACGGGTATCGTTGGGATCGTAGAATATGATCCGTGTCTGGTACTGGCTGTACTCCCACACGAGAATCCGCACGCGCGTCGACAGCTGATTCACCACTCCGATGTCTCCCATGTACATCGACCCGTAATCCTCGTACGAGTTCGTCGGTGCACCAAGGCTCACGAAGACCATGCCGCGATCCGACAACCACCCACGTGGCGTATCCGTGATGAAAATCGCATTGGCATCACGAATCCTCCCGAAATAATCGTCCAGCGCTTCGTTCTGCGGTGTCGACGGATTTGGATCGGTCGCGTGCAAAAACGCAGTCCATCGTGCACCGCGTTCCTCTGGTTTTGCGTCGTACAGCGGTTTCAGTTTGTCCGGAGTGCTGAAAAAACGCAGATACCCCAACATGTCCTTGAATGACAACACCGGAAGATCGGGACCGAAGCCGACGAACATCCGCGTACCAATGGTGTCGGGCGATCCAGGCAGCGTTGCGAGGATGGTCCCGATGCCCACATCGGCATGAACGAGTGGAACGGTTACAATGCCCGATGCAAGGCCAGCACCTTGCGCTGAAAGTGTCCTGCTTCCTTGCCAGGCGAGCTTGCCGTCGGGAGTACGAACCTGCATGGAGACCGGACCGGCTGTGCCATATGACTCCAGGTAGACAGCCGCGGAGTCATCGACACCGAACAGGTAGGACGCACGTGGGGCGGGAAGATAGGATGGGACCGAGTCCAGGTTCTGCCGCGACTTTGCCTCGTATATCGGCTCGAGAGTGGATAGTGCCGGCGACGACAGTTTCGGAACAGCGATTGACTGGCGTTGGCCCGCACTGCGTTGGCCGCTTCCATCTCGTACCGCATAGGTCAACGAATAACTGCCGGGAACCACACGGAATGCTCTACGATATATCACGCTCTCGTCGGTCCGGGACGTTTCCCTGAACGTCGGCACACGCACCGACTCGCTGTCCCGAGACTGGGCTACCATACCAGCGCTGTTCTCCAGTGTGATATCCACAGCATAGCTGGCTGAATAGCCATCGGGATCCTTCCTGAAGGACAGGCCCTTGTTCGGCAGCGACATTCCAACGACAACAAGCGTAGTGTCAGGCGACCTGGTGGCGAAGTAGGCAACGTCACCGACAAAGAAGATCGGCGGACCCGATGCGGCGAGTCCCATCCTGCCATAGATAGTAGCAAACACCCCCGTATCCCCAGCCGTCGAGGCACGGTTCGGGTCGTAGCTCTGCAGGGGATCTCTACCCCCGGACCCAGGACCAGCAGCGTTACCCGAGGCGCATGCCGCTAGAAATACCACCGCGCCAAGTCTGAGCCATCTGGGCGACATCACTGTCATGCACTGGTCCATGGGTGTGAGGGCAGCGAAGGCATCGCACGATCATTACGTATTATATAGCGTCCTGCCCCTGTCCCCGCCGCCCAATTCGCATTAGGTTCGCCGAGTGCCACGAGAAAATCTGGTGGGAACGACGATCGCCGGGTATGCGATCGACCGAGAGGTCGGTGAAGGCGGTACGTCCGCCGTTTACGAAGCGCATCACTCCGAGCATGGGCGTGTAGCGCTCAAAGTGCTGCGAGAGCGCCTGCGACAGGATCCTACTGCCGTCGCGCGGTTCATCCGCGAAGCGAAGTTCGGTGCTCGCGTAGAGCATGGCAACGTCGTTCGCACGATCGAAACAGGCGAAGCCGAAGGTGGGATCCCATTCCTCGCCATCGAATGGGCTGCCGGCGAACTGCTGGAAAGATACGCCAAAACAAAAGGCCACCTCGATCCAGCCGAGGCATCGGTAATCACTGTTCAGATTGCCGCTGCCGTCGATGCCGCGCACTGCCAGAACATAGTCCATCGCGATCTGAAGCCTGACAACGTCATGTACGACCCGCAAACCCGTACAGTCAAGCTGCTCGACTTTGGAATCGCGACTGACACGAATACACCTGCCGACGAGCGTCTGACACGAGCTGGTTTCTTCGTGGGAACGCTGATGTATGTGGCCCCGGAAGCGTTGTCTGGTGAATTGGTCACACCAGCCGCAGATCAGTATTCGCTGGCCACCATCGCGTACTTTCTGCTTACAGGCTGCCACCCCTATACGGCCAAGCAGCCACGGGAAATGTTCACGCAACTCCTCACCATGCCGCCAATTCCACTCAGCCAGGCAAATGAGGATCTGCAGTTCCGCCCGGAAGTCGAGGAAGTCGTAATGCGGGGTCTCTCCCGACAACCCAAGGACCGCTATCCGAGCGTCATGGAGTTCGCCGTGGAGCTGGAGCGGACACTTGCGTTGCCAGTCGAAGAGAAGGGGAAACTATCCAGGCTACTACGCCGGTTCTCCAGGCAACCAGACCGTAAACGTTGAGCCCTTCCCAAGCTCGCTCTCTACTGTAACGTCACCGCCCAGCAACCGTGCGAGCCGACGTGATATCGGCAAACCAAGCCCGGTTCCGCGATTCATCGAATCACCACGAGGTCCAGCGTTGATCTGCTCGAACTCTTCGAATATTCGCGCTTGATCGTTCTTCCCGATTCCAATTCCGGTATCCGACACCAGAATTGCAACCCATGGACGCCCAACGGTAAGAGATACGTCCTGAACCGATTTGACAGTTGCTGGAATGGATGCGTCGGAAGCCGGAATCATTCGGGTACGCACACTTATCGTGCCCTTATGCGTGTACTTCACGGCATTTCCCAACAGATTCAGGACGATCTGCCGTAGATGAGTCGGATCGGTCCGAACCCGCGGAAGTGCCGAGCTCAGCGCGAGAGATAGATAGAGACTCTTCTCCGACACCAGTGGTTCGACCTCGCTTGCAACATCAAGGATGAATGGCCGCAGGTCGATTGGCTCGGAATGAACTTCCAGTCGGCCTGCAGCGATCTTGGCAAGATCGAGTATCTGATCGACCAGATGTCGGAGATGGCTGGCAGACGCCTCGATCCGCTGAACCGGCCCGGCCTGCTTCGGTGTCAATTCCCCATAAACACCTTCACGTAACAGGTCCACAAACCCAACTATCGCGTTCAGCGGTGTGCGCAATTCGTGGGATACGTTCGCGAGAAACTCACTCTTCATCTTGTTGACGCGAATCAACTCGGTCGACAGATGCTCGAGCTCTCTCGAGCGCTCCTGAAGCCTGTGCGCCTGGGTACGAAAACGACGAACAACAAGGACAAAAACGATTGCCCCGATACCAACGAGCACCCAGCCCAGGCCTGCCGGAATATTATCTAACACTGATCAAGCACTGAAGAATCCGAGAGGAGTTCTGTATATTCTTCGCGCATGACGAAGCATGATGAACTGGTAGAGCTCCTCGCCACGCGATCTGCACGCCTTGGAGAATTTACACTCGCATCCGGCGCGCGCTCCGATCTCTACATAGATGCTCGAATGACTGCCATGAGCCCGGAAGGCCTTGCACTTATCGGCCCCCTGGGATTTGACGAGATCACCAATGCCGGCTGGACACCGGATTCCGTCGGTGGCCTCACACTGGGCGCCGATCCCGTCTCGTACTCCATTGCATACGCGAGCGCCCTGGCCGGCAAGCCAATTCGCGCATTCACGGTTCGGAAGGAAGCCAAGACACACGGAACTGGCAAGCTGATCGAAGGTCCATTCCTGCAATCCGATCGTGTAGTCGTAATCGAGGACGTCATCACAACCGGTGGCTCGGCGCTCAAGGCAATAGAAGCCGTCAGGAACGCCGGAGCCATGGTCATCGGCGTGTTGTCACTCGTAGACCGCGAGGAGGGCGGCCGCGAGCGTATAGAGGCCGCTGGCTACCACGTTCGATCCCTTGCCAAGGCAGCTGAAATAGTCACACGAATGCGCAGCTGACGATCCTCGGCTCGAACTAAGCGCATTTGGATATCCATCCCGGCTGGGCACTCACGGGACGGAATGACCGCAGAGTGGCTACGTGTGGAAGGATCAACTCCTCCCTGAATTTGCGCAGCATCTTCTCACCGTCGTACGCTTCACGAAAACGCACAGGCGACATGCCGAGCACGCAGCGTACATGCCTGCTGAAGGCCTGGGGAGAAGAGTAATCCAGCTTTCGTGCCACGCTCGTAACCGAAAGTCCGGCGTTCTCGAGTAGCCGCGCCGCTCGCACCAGACGCCCAACGTCGATGTAACGCTTGGGCGACGGCAGATTCGCACGATAGAACCGGCTCATCAATGTCCCCGGAATAACGTTGAGATGGCGTCCCATTTGACGGACGTTTGCGATGTAGGGTTTGTGGGTGAATAGAAGCTCGAAGAATTTCCAGCAGTCAGGCGCTACCCCCGCAAGATCCAGGTTCAGTGCGCCCAGCATTTGCCGTTGGACATCAGTCGAGCGCTCATGGGTCAGCAGATCGCGCAATGCCGACCATCCAGCCGGCGACCGTGCATCGATCAGCGTGCGTACGCCCACCCGGCCTAGCTCGAGAACCGAATGTGGAGTCGACCGCTGTACGTCTGTAAGAAGCGCAAATGTCGGCACGGTTGGAAACTCCCTTACCATCGCCGCCATACGTGCTGTGCTTCCGGTATCGTACCTGGCAACCGACAGGATTACAGCGTCCACTTCCTGTGACCGGACATCCTCGGCGAGCTCGTCTACGGAACCACGATGCAAGACCTCGAAGACTCCACTGGAAGCGACGTCTACCCTGATTCGTTCCAATGGTGTGAGCACCGTGGCAATTACCGGCGCTCGGACAGCGACAGACGGGACATGTGTGCGTGGCTTGTCAGACGGCAATGACGCATCCTCGGGATGATGGTAAACGGAGCGGATGTTCGCTCACGAGCACGATCATATAGCGGCACATCATCACGACATCATCGTTCCATCACCGCTGGATCATCACACGGTACTCATTGACTCCGTTAGATTGAGGTAGTGCCACCGGCTGGACGGTCGCGAAATAGTATCATTGCGATACTATTCCGAGGAAAGTCCGGGCTCCATGGACACACTGCCAGGTAACGCCTGGGCACGAGGCGGTAAAACGCCAAGTGACGGACAGCGCAACAGAAAACAAACCGCCAACGGGAAACCGTCGGTAAGGGTGAAACGGCGAGGTAAGAGCTCACCGCACACGTGGTAACACGTGTGGCTTGGCAAACCCCAGTGGGAGCAAGGCCAAATAGGCGGCGAAGGGTGTCCACCCTGACAAAGACGCCGCGGGTAGGCTGCTGGAACGTGTGGGTGACTACGCGTCGAGAGAAATGACCGTCAGCCAGTCGAGAGACTTGGCGTACAGAACCCGGCTTATAGGCCGGTGGCACCTCTCTCTTCAAGATCCGATGATGAAACTGTCCGGGATGGCAAGCCTAATGGGCGCGGTATTCATGGCTGCATGCGTGGCCGCTCCGCCAGCAATCGAGCCAACGCCCGCAAACAAGCCTGAAGTCAATCCGACTCAGCCCAAGTCGCAACCGGTACCAGTGGCTCCTGCACCCCCAGCACGCATGTCACGAGGTGGGCCGTGGAGTTTCACGTATGCGCCAGGAACTTACGCATACACGATCGTTACTGATGCTGTCATAGCACCAGCTCTCGATACGATCCAGAAACGGCAGATTCCAGAGCTCAGTCAGAAAACAACTATCTCTCTTTCCGCGTCGGGTGATTTACAGGTAGTAGATCCAGCTCCTGGTGCTACAGCGTCATGCGACAGCAGTGCCGCATTGATAACACGCGCCCAGCAACTCATCCCGAAGTTGCCCAATCAGCTCGCGGTCGGCGATCGGTGGCGAGACTCAACCACTACGACAGGATGCAGGGGGACCATTCCAGCCGAGTCAACCGTGATCAGTAATTACGTCGTGGTTGGAGACACAGCTTTCACAAATGCTGTGGCACTTCAGATACACCGGACGGATTCTCTATCCGCAACGGGCGAGGGTACCGAAGGTCAACACCGAATCATGGTTACCGCAACTGGAACCGGTGTAATGGATCTCTTCCTGGACACTGCCGCCGGCACATTGCTCAGCTCCCGTGGGTCACAGACCACCCTCGTGAGCGTCACCACGTCGGGAAAGCTGACACAATTCGTTCAACACGTTACCGACACGGCGACAATCGCCGGCTTTCGCTAAGACTCAGTCCATCAATCGTAGCGGCATTACGAGGCACATGTACGTCGCTGGATCGGTCCATCCTTCTGGTTCGATCGTGGCAGCGCGTTCTGGTGCTTTGAAGGTGAGTTTTATCTCATCAGTCGGCATGAAACGCAGGATCTCGAGCAGATAGCTCGCGTTGAATCCAATCTCCAGCTGATCGCCGTCGTAGCGAATCGGAAGCTCATCCTGGGCTTCGCCCAGATCCGGAGTCGTGACGCTGAACTTGAGCATTCCGGAGTTGAAGGCCATGCGGATCCTGTGCGTCTGATCGCTGGCAATCACTGACATGCGCTTCAGTGCACTGATCAACGCATTCTTATCGGCGATTGCGTACTTGTCGTTGTCGCGAGGAATTACCTGATCGTAGTTGGGATAGGGCCCTTCGATCAGGCGCGTGTAAACGGCAGTGAGCGGTGAGCGAAAACCGATGTGATTTTCTCCACGTGCAACTTCCAGTTCCTCTTCAGCGGGAAAAAGGCGGCGCACCTGTTCCAACGCCTTGGGTGGAACAATCAGATCACTCGCCGGCGCGTTGCTGGCAACGATCGGAGTTTCCATCTTCGCGAGACGATGCCCGTTGGTGGCAACCATGCGCATCTGCTCCGGACGAAGTTCCCAAAGCACACCATTCAAAATCGGCCGACTTTCCTCCGTTGAAACAGCAAATACGGTCGCACCAATAAGCTTCTGAAGATCGCCTGACTTGATGCGCCAGCTTTCATTAAAACGGACAACGGGAAAAGTTGGAAATTCATCTCTCGGAAGGCCGAGCAATTTGAACTTCGACCGTCCGCACTCGAGCGTGATTCGCTGCTCGCCGAGAGCTGCAATCTTCACTGGAGCCGGTGGCAATTCACGGGCGAGCTCGCTCAGTTTTTTCGCCGGAATCGTAACGGCACCCGAAGCCTCGACATCAGCTGCGACTTCGGTGCTGACGGCTATATCCAGGTCGGTCCCGGAGAGTCGTATACCGCGGTCAGTCGTCTCGACCAGGATATTCGCCAGGACCGGGAGAGTTGTCTTCGTGGGAATGCTTGCCGAGACGGCATTGAGGCCTTCCTGAAGCTTCTCACGAGAGATCGTAAAGCGCATCCGTATTCCTTGACTTCCGAGGAGGAGAGTAAACGTACCATGTCGCTTGTCGGGGGTCTTCGTGTGGAAGACTCGCCGGCTCTAATACAGCCTAAATGATATAGAAATCTAGCAGTCGTAGTAGAGGAGTGTTCAGAAGCGGATAAGCTCTGTAAGTATCGATTCTATATGGAGTTCCAGCCATATGACGCTGTGGAACACTGGTGGAGAACATTTGATTTCAACAGTTGTCAACACTGGGCCTGTCGGAGTAATACGTTCGCGTATTGATATACGTGGATAACTGGCAATGATTTGTTCATATCCTGAGGGATGCCAACAGTCCGCGCATCCTGCTGATTCTCGTTCCGGTATCTGCATCTGCGGCGATCATCTCCGCGACTTTATCCAGGCTATGGATTACGGTCGAATGATCTCTACCTCCGAAAGCTGCACCAATCTCTACAAGCTGCATGCCGAGCAGGTCGCGCGTCAGGTACATCGCAATCTGCCTGGGCACTGTGAGAGCCTTGGTTCGCGTCTTTGACCGCAATCCGTCGACTGTAGTTCCCCACTCCTTCGCGACGGCAAGCTGAATTGCGCTGACTGTAAGACCGAGTGGTTCTGTGTCAGCTGTCAGGCTCTCGGAGGCTTTGAGCTTGTCGCGTAAGGCTTCCTTGGCCACTTCAACGCTTACGGGTTTGTGCCGGAGCGATGCGTAAGCCAGCAGCTTGATTATGGACCCTTCGAGCTCGCGGACACTCGACCGTACGTGCTCTGCGATGAAGCGGATGACATCATCCGGAATTGTGGTTTCAAGATCGTCCTGTTGAGATTTCTGTTGCAGGATCGCGATCCTGTGCTCGAAATCGGGGAGCTCGATATCGGCGACCATACCCCACTGGAAGCGGCTTACAAGTCTGGCCTCGAGTCCTGCTATGTCAGACGGAGGGCGATCGCTCGTGATGATTATCTGCCGGCCAGCTTCGTAGAGCGCGTTGAAGGTGTGAAAGAACTCCTCCTGGGTGCCCTCCTTTCCCTTCAGGAAGTGCACATCGTCAATGAGGAGGAGATCAGTCTCGCGATAACGACGCCGGAACTCGTGGTTGGTCCGAGTCTGGATTGCATTGACCATTTCGTTGGTGAACTGTTCGGTTCCAACGAAGGTGATACGTGTGGAAGGGTCGCGTTCGTATATCGCATGCCCTACAGCCTGCATAAGGTGGGTCTTTCCGAGGCCGGTATCGCCGTAGATGAAAAACGGGTTGTAGATCTTTCCGGGAGCCTCGGCGATTGCATGAGCGGCCGCAGCCGCGAGCTCGTTGGATTTGCCGATTACAAATTGCGCGAAGGTGTATCTATCGTTAAGTGGCGCCTCGGTGGCGCGCTGCGGTCGCGATCGTGTCGCTGTTTCTTCGGGTTTTGGGGCTACGAAGAAATCCATCTGGGGCCGAGCCTGGCGCTCTTCGGTGACGCGGAATGCGACCTTGACTGGGTGGCCCAGGGCAACTGGCCCAAACGAGCTCAGCAAGGCTGCGTGTTTTGACTCGTTCCAGTCAGCTGCGAACCGGTCAGGGGCTCCGACTATGAGGGTGTCGCCGATTATTTCGAGAGCTTCGGTTGGCTCGAGCCAGGTTTTGAAAGTTTGTTCGGGCAACTCGCGCCGAGCGCGCTCCAGAAGGCGTGACCAGATTTCGGCGGGGAGAAGATCGAGCGATTCCATATGGTGGGGAGGCGAAGCTACGGAACGAATGTGGATAAGTCAATCACCCGCAGTCGAGGGCCCGGATCCGTAGTGAGGCGGCACATTTATGCTATTGTTGCATCTTGTTGCCGCCATTAGATTTAACGGTCTTTCGCTAAAGTTGTTCAAGAGCCGTTTAGAGCACTGAGGATCATATATGGGTAAGCCGACTTATCGTCCGCGTAATAAGCGCCGGATCAAGACGCATGGATTTCGCGAGCGTATGTCAACGCGCTGGGGACGTGAAGTACTTGCACGTCGCCGCAAGAAGGGTCGCAAGCGCCTGACGGTTCAGTTGCCGTCGAAGTACGCTGGCGCGTAAGCAAGCGAAGCAAGGAGCCGGCTGACAGGTCGCAGCACGTACCTGCAGACGAGGCGGGAGAGAGGGGTTTTCGGCTTTCGAACTCAACGGCACAACCAACGTCACATCTGAGGTTTTCTCGCGCGCAGCGTCTGTCACGCGCGCCGGATATCGAGTCCGTCAGGCGAACGGGGAAGCGGGTGAAGTCTGGACTGCTGGACGTCCGGGTCACTGCTTCCCCGTCTTCGTGTGCGCGGGTTGGGATTGTTGTGCCGAAGTACGGGCACATCATTGTCGATCGGAACCGGCTTCGGCGGCGTATACGGGAGATCGTGCGCCTGCGCGTGCTTCCCGTGCTGTTGTCGGTGCCGCCGATGGACGTGCTATTCCGTGCGCTTCCGCGGGCCTATTCGGCTAGCTTTGAGGTGCTGGAGCGGGAGATAGATGGGATTGTCGCACGAATCACATGATGGTCCGGAGGGCGGTACGCATCTACACGAGCATCCGACCGACGGTCATCATGCACTGAAGAAAGAACGAGCTTTGACGGATCACAGACGGTCTGCGGCAGTATGGATGCTACGCGGACCGATCCGATTCTATCAGCTCGCCATATCGCCAATGACGCCGTCCGTATGTCGTTACTATCCCAGTTGCTCCAACTACGCGATCGAGGCCATCGACAAGTACGGTGCCTTGAAAGGCGGCTGGCTGGCGATACGGCGCATACTGAGATGTCATCCTTTTCGGCCGGGCGGCTTCGATCCGGTCCCTTGAGCTCGCACTGATTCATGGATACAAGCAAGCGAATCGTTCTCGCCATCGTACTGGCCCTGGCTGTCATCTTTGGAATGCAGTTTCTGTTTCCTCAGAAGCCTCAACCCAAACCAGCCAGTAGCGCCGACAGCGCTGCGGTACACAATCCGGCAGGAACCGCAAAGGCAGGTGCCGAGACGTCGAGGGTCGATTCGACAAAAGTGGCACCGGCAGTTTCTGGAGCAGCCGCTGCATCGGTTCCCGCTGCAGTGGCTGAAACAACGATCGTAGCGCCTGTTGCTGCGCGCCGGGACAGTGGCGCGACCTTCGAGATGAGCAACGTTGGCGCTGCACCTGGTGTGGTGGTGATGAATACCTACGCCAACCGTGTGAGTGGCAGCAACGGCGCGAAGGTACGACTGGGCTCCGCGGGCAATCCGGTGCTTAAGTACCAATTAGTTACTAATGGTGGCCAGCCGACGGATCTGTCCGGGACTGCATTTCAGACGGCGCGATCCGGGGATGTCGTCACGTATACCGCCGATGTAGCTGGCTCGACGGTTACGATCAATTACGCGATCGTACCGGACAGCTTCGTATCGCATGTCACTGGTTCTGTGAGTGGCGCCAAGTCGGGTAGCTATCTCATCGTCCAATTGCCGCAAACCTTTGCGGCTACGGAACCAGACACGAACGACGACCGTAATTCGCTGGCGTTTGCGTTCCTCACCAAGCGGGAGGCGGCGCGGAATGTGTCGTTCCATTCGCTCGATCCGGGTGAGAGGCAGCTGGTAGAGGGACCGGTCACGTGGATCGTCGCCAAGTCGAAGTATTTCGTGGTGGGACTGCTGGCGCCGAAGAAGGGGCCGGAGTTCACCGAGGCAACGCTCGTCGGCGGGCCGCGTACGACGAAAGTCGCAACTCGTGCCTCGGGTACTGTCGTGATACCGATAGCGAATGGCGCATTCGGATTCGACATATATGCCGGCCCGCAGGAGTGGAAGAAACTCAACGCGCTGGGTCGAGACTTCGACCAGGTGAACCCCTATGGGTGGGCGTTCGTGCGGCCGTTGATGCAACCAATTGCAACGTCGGTGATTCGCCTGGTGCTGTGGATGCACAGCGCGCTCAATCTGAGCTATGGGCTGGTTCTCATCGCGCTCGGACTTCTCATCCGGCTGTTGATGTGGCCGCTGTATCAGACGTCGATGAAGACATCGATCAAGATGCAGATCCTGCAGCCGGAACTGACAGCCGTGCAGGACAAGTTCAAGGACGATCCGGAGAAGCAGCGAACGGAAATCATGAAGGTGTACCAGAGCCACGGGATGAATCCACTCTCTCCGTTGCTCGGGTGTCTTCCATCGCTGTTACCGATGCCGATTCTGCTCGCGCTGTTCTTCGTGTTCAGAAATACGATCGAGTTCCGCGGGGTTCCGTTCTGGTGGATGAGCGATCTGTCGGTGCGTGATCCGTACTACATTCTGCCGTTGCTGATGGGCGCGTCGATGTATCTCATCTCATGGATGGGAATGCGGAACACGCCGCCGAATCCGCAGGCGAAGATGATGAGCTACATAATGCCGGCGATGTTCACGCTCTTCCTTTACAGGGAGGCAGCTGGACTCAACCTGTATTACGCGACTCAGAACCTCGCGACCCTTCCACAGCAGTGGCATCTGTCACGTACGCGTGGGATGAGCAAGCCGAAAGCTGCTGCTGCGGCAAAGGAAGTCGCGGCGACGCCGGCGGTACCGGCGCTGGCGAAGGGAAAAGCGAAGGGAAAGGGCAAGGGGTAGCGTCGGTCTACCTACTAAGTTCGATTGCACGTAACGGGGCCAGACGCGGATTTTATCCGCGGGCATCCGGGTTCGATTGCATGTAACGGGGCCAGGCGCGGATAAATCCGCGGGTATCCGGGTTCGATTGCATGTAACGGGGCCAGGCGCGGATAAATCCGCGCCCTACGGGCGGGACGGTGTAGCTTAAGAGATGCGCATCACGTACATCGGGCATGCGACTCTGCTGATCGAGATTGGGGGGAAGACGATTCTCACAGACCCCAATTTCGATCCGGCACTGGGGCGATTTCTGGCTCGGGTGAGTGCACCGGGAATTGCGATCGACAAACTGCCGAAGCTGGACATGATTCTGCTGACGCATGCGCATGCCGATCACCTGTCCTTCCGGTCGCTTGCGGAGATCGAAAACGTGCCGCTGTACGCCCCACCCGCCGTTGCGCGATGGATCCGCCGGCATGGAGTGAAGAACGCGATCGAGCTGGGGCCAGGCGAGTCGCTGACAAGTGGAAGCCTTACGGTACACGTTGAGGCCGCCACTCACTCCGGCAACCGATACGTGATAGATCGCTGGCGCAAGCAGGCTAATATGTATCTAGTTGCTACTAATTATGAAAGCGTTTTCTTCGCCGGTGATACAGCTCTCACCGACGACACGACCGGGCTTGTAAAACGCGAGATGAAAGGCCGGCAACTCGATATTGCATTGCTTCCGATCGGGTATGCGCCGGAATGGAAGGCTGAGCGCTTCCGCCGAGGGCACCTTACGAGCCTGGATGCGCTGACGCTGTTCGAGCGATTGGATGCCCGACATCTGATTCCCTATCACTGGGGAACGTTCAACCATGTAACGGCGTCGGCCTACGATGCGATACGCGAGCTGCGGGAGCACGTCAAGACACATGCGCGCGGCGCGGACGTGCGTGTCCTGGAGCCTGGGGAGTCACTGCAAGTAGCGCCGCAGCCGGCTTGACCGTCGGCGTGGACGAGACGATTGCAGCAGAAGCCACGGCTCGTGGCAGAGCAGCGATTGCGGTAATTCGCATTTCGGGACCGGCGGCATTCGAGATCGCGGGGCGTCACATAACGCCATGGCCGGAAGACCACCGGCGTGCAACGTTGTGCACTGTGCGGGATGGAAACGGTGAGGTGCTCGATGAAGCGCTCGTGACGACGTTTCTGGCGCCAGCGTCGTTCACTGGCGAGGATGTGGTCGAGATCGCCACGCACGGTGGCGTAGTTGTGCCGACGCTGGTTCTGGCGGCTCTGGTTGCATCAGGAGCGCGCGTAGCACTTCCGGGAGAATTCACGCGCCGGGCGGTGCTGAACGGCAAGCTCGATCTGGTACAGGCAGAGGCGATCGGGGATCTGATCGATTCCACTTCGCGCGCAATGCAGCGAGTGGCGATGACCCAGCTCGACGGCGGCTTGTCGCGGCGGATCGAGGAGCTGCGCGACCGTGTGATCGGTCTGGAATCGCTGCTTGCATACGACATCGA
>Ga0207678_10001628_pt1 | contig 20589 bp, 26 predicted proteins | sample KBSC63metaG_FD_184319 | JGI IMG/M metagenome (GOLD analysis project Ga0207678, IMG submission 184319) | Corn rhizosphere microbial communities from Kellogg Biological Station, Michigan, USA - KBS C6-3 metaG (SPAdes) (version 2) | ecosystem: Host-associated > Plants > Roots > Rhizosphere > Soil ... | reverse complement strand
TGCACCGCCGAGGTCGACGGTGAAGCCGCCCTTCACACGGCCAAAGATCACGCCTTCGACGCGGTTGCCGGCTTCGAATTCCTTTTCGAGCTTGTCCCAGGCGGCTTCGCGACGTGCACGGTCGCGCGACAGCATGGCTTCGCCGGCGCTATTCTCGACGCGGTCGACATAGACTTCGACTTCATCGCCGATCTTGAGCTCGGCCTTCTGGCCCGGCGCTGCAAACTCGCGCAGCGGAACACGCCCCTCACTCTTCAGACCGACGTCGATGACGGCCATATCATTCTCGATGCCCGTGACGGTGCCCTTCACCACCTTGCCTTCGAAAGCTTCATTTTCGCCGCCGAGGCTTTTGTTCAGGAGCTCCGCGAAATCGTCGCGGGTCGGGAATGTGGTTGTCGCCATAAATCTAGTGTCTCTCGTACTCTTCAAATCGGCCTGCCGCGCCCGGCCACCATGGCGGGCTTCAACATGCGGACCTGGTTCAATAAACTGCCGCGATCGGCCCATCCGGCCGCGGCGTCCGCTCCAGCTCTCCATGGCAAAAAGCGCGTGCCGGTGCCGGTTCTGGCCGGGTCACCGTACGCGCTCGCCAAAGGACGGGCTGCCGCAGATGCTGAATTGAGCATCCGCCGGACGCCGCGCGCCTTAGCTGAGAGGGTCAACTACTGCAAGAAGCAGCCTGGTTAACCACGGATGCTGACTGCGTCTTAGTCACTGCCTGCAAACATTGCTCGGTGACCCAGGTTGGTATTCTTCTCAGCGCCGCGGCTATCCTGTCGATTGCAGAACCGGCGGCAGCTCAAACGGTGCCTGCGGGTGCAACCGGCGCTCTCGCCGACCGCCTCCTCGCCGCGCACAATCGAGAACGTGCCCTGGTCGGCGCGCCACAATTGCAATGGGATCCCGCTCTTGCGGCCCATGCCGCAACTTACGGACCGGTCCTGGCGAGCATCCTGCATCTCGTCCATTCGCCGCGCGAAGGGCGCCCGGGCGAGCGCGAAAATTTGGCGATGGCGCTTCACGGGACCCACTCGCCTGAACAGCTCGTCGCGATGTGGGGCGATGAGAAACGCCTCCTCCAGCCGGGCCTCTTTCCGGCGGTTAGCCGTACCGGCCAGTGGGAGGACGTTGCACATTATACACAGATGGTGTGGCCGACGACGACCCGTGTCGGCTGTGCCATCTACGCGGCCGATTGGGACTATCTGATCTGCCGCTATTCGCCGCCGGGTAACATCGACGGCAAGCCAATATTTACGACCGCCTCAATGGCGGCACGCTGACTACCAGCGCCGATTTGCTTTCTTGGTACGCTCACTGTCGGAGGCGGCTTGCGGCGCTTCTTCGGAAACCTGCGACACCTCACCGTTATTGTTCATCTTCAAAAAGGTGCGCACCGCGTCGCCTGAGATGGCGCGGCCGAATAACCAGCCCTGCGCCTCCGAGCAGCCGAAATCGGCGAGTGCCGTGCGAATTTGCTCCGACTCCACGCCTTCAGCAGTGATCGGCACACTGAGATTGTGGCCGAGGCCAGCGATCGTATTGACGATCGCCGCAGTCTGCTCGCTTTTCACAATCGTGGTGATGAAGCTCTTGTCGATCTTAATCCGGTCAAGCGGCAGGCGATTGACCTGTGCCAGGCTCGCATAGCCGGTCCCGAAATCGTCGAGCGAAATACTCACGCCGACGTTCTTCAGGCTCCGGATGATGGTCAACACTTGCTCCCGATCCTCAAGCAAGGAGCCTTCGGTAATCTCGACCTCGAGCCGGTTCGCGGGAAAGCCGGCGAGCGCCAGAATCTTCAGGATCTGCTCGGCGAGGGTCGGGTCACGGAACTGGACCGGCGAGACGTTCACCGCGAGCCGCAGGTTCGATGGCCAATCGCGCGCTTCCTTCAGCGCCTGCTCAAGGACGCTGATCGTGAGCGGCGAAATGAGACCGGTCCGTTCAGCGGTTTCAATGAAAGTCTCCGCCTCGACCAGCCCACGGGTCGGCGACCGCCAGCGCGCCAGAGCCTCGAAGCCGATGATTTGGCGGCTGTTGAGGTCAACCAGCGGCTGGAAGAATGGAACAAACTCGCCAGCCTTGATCCCCGCCCGAATGTCTTCCTCAAGTTTCAGCCGGTCGGCGATTTCGCGCTCGAGTTCCTTGTCGAACCATGCGTAGGCGTTTCGGCCGGCGCGCTTGGCAGCGTAAAGGGCGACGTCACTTTCGCGCAGCGCCGTTTCTTCGTCGCTCTTGCAGCCGATGCGCGCGAGACCAATCGAGGCGGTGACCTGGACCTGGGCGCCATCGATGAAGACGGGCGCCGCAAGCGCTTCCAATACCTTGGTCGCGACAGCTTCGGCAGCTTGGTTCTCAATTCCAGGCAGCAAGATCGCAAACTCGTCGCCGCCAGTCCGGGCACAGCAGGCGTTCGCAGGCGCCGCTTTGCGCGATACCTCGGCAACTCGTCGCAGTATCCTGTCGCCAGCGAGGTGGCCGTGCAAGTCATTCACCCGCTTGAAATGGTCGAGATCGAGCACGAGGAATACGCCGCCCTCGCCGCTCATTAGTGCCTCATCGAGCGAGCGCATAAGCTCGCGGCGGTTGCCGAGACCGGTGGCCGGGTCGGTATTGGCATTGCGCTGCGCCAAGTTCTCCGCGGCCTCGTACGCTTCGAGCGCTTCCTTGAGGTCGCGGGAACGGCGCCAGCCGAACAGGATGATCGCGATGTTGAGCAGGAAGGCGACCTTCAGCGTGCTTCCTGACCCAGGCAAAGGCATCGACATGACTGCTGCAGGCAGCACCTGGCTGCCGAGCGCGACGAACAGCAACAGAGCCGCCAACGTCGCGCACGTCGTGATGATATGGCTGCCCGCTAAGCGAACAGTCTTGCTTCTCGCTCTACTCAACTTGCGATCCACTTCTTGCCCATTCCCCTAATGGCGCGAAGAAGTGAATTTTGTCCTTACCTTGACGGCGCGGTCAGAGTTGAGCGCTAGCGAGGTGCTCCTCGACCAGACGAAGTGCCTCGGCGATCGATTGATCGAGCGTGAGTTCGCTAGTGTCGAGCAACAAGGCATCGGCGGCTGGCCGCAGGGGCGCTACCTGTCTCCCGGAATCACGTGCATCGCGCGCGTGAATGTCGGCTAGGACGTCCTCGTAATGCGCATGCATACCGCGGCCATCGAGCTCGCTAAGCCGGCGCTGAGCCCGGACTTCGGGTGAAGCCGTGACGAACAGCTTCACGTCTGCCTTGGGGGCGATCACCGTTCCGATGTCACGACCATCAAGGACTGCGCCCCCGTCTTGAGCCGCGAAGTCCTGCTGCCGTTTCAGAAGCGCCGACCGAACTGCCGGATAGGCCGAGATCATCGACGCGATTTTGGAGACTGCCTCGCTCCGGAGCTCGGGGTCGTCCGCAACGGATCCGAGGCCGTCGCAGGCCCGCAGCGCCTCAAATTCACTCGAAGGGTCGCCGCCCCATCGCCACAGGTTTAATGCAACCGCTCGGTAAAGCAGGCCCGTATCCATGTGCGGCAAGCCCAAGCTCTTCGCGAGGGCGCGCGCGATCGATCCCTTGCCGCTCGCGGCGGGTCCGTCGACGGCAATGACCGGCCCCTTTTCCTTGCCGTCCCTCAATCCCATTTCCTTGGCCAAGGCGCGCTGCTTTGACAGGGGCATATCCCTATGGCAAGGCGCGCCGCCGAACGCGGGCGGAGGCCCGCACAACCGACATTTACTGGAGTTGAGACCGTAAGATGGTGAAACCCGAATGGGGCACCAAGCGCACTTGCCCCAAGTGCTCGACCCGCTTCTACGACCTCGGCAAGGACGATCCCGTCCATTGCATCGAGTGCGGTACTGATTTCGTTCCCGAGCCGGTGCTGAAGTCGAAGCAGCCGCTGGCCTTCGAGGTCGCGGCCCCCGTCGCCAAGGAGCCTGAGCAGGACGATGCACTTGCCGCTGACGACCTCGCGATCGACGAGGATCAGGAAGTCAGCGCCGACGAAGAGGTTGATCTGGAGACGGGCGACGACGATCTCGGCGTTGAAACCGCCGGCGAGGACGACGAAGGCTAAAAAACCTAGACCCGGGCCGTGATATTCCCCCTTTTCCAGCGGGGGAAAGTTCGCCTAAGGGCTTGAAGACGTGGGGCCGTAGCTCAGCTGGGAGAGCGTCGCAATGGCATTGCGAAGGTCAGGGGTTCGATCCCCCTCGGCTCCACCATTCTACCTCTTGTATCGTTTTTCGTGCGACGGGCGCAGCTGCTCGTTGCGGATGCAGTGGTCGAAACCGATCCAGTCGACGCGGTAGCCGCCCCGTCCTGCATTCCGATTGCACATCTGGACGCGCCAGTGCGCCGGCCGCGCCGCTGAAACGTAGCTGAGCGAGCGCTTCATTGCTGATCGTTGCTCCGTCATGCAACGGGTCTGCCACTGGCAGTTAACGCCGATATTCAGCGCTACGGCATCATAAAGCATCGGGCGCGCCTCAACGTGCGCAGAAAACGGCAGCAGCAAGGCCGCCGGAGCCCCCAGCATCCACTTCATCCTCGCCCCAAACGTTAGACGACCCAATCAGTGCCCTAAAATCGTTGCGGGGCCGTTTACTCATAAAAAAAGCGGCGGCGCCAACGGCACCGCCGCTTTTTGATAAGCAAACTGAAACGAAGGTTTTACTGGAGCGAGTTCGACACGTTGTTGAACGTCGTGTTCAGCTTGTTGCCGATGCCCTGCATCGCACCAATGGCCGCAACGGCGATCAGCGCAGCGATCAGGCCGTACTCGATGGCAGTCGCACCTTCTTCGTTCTTAATCAGCTTCAAAAACTTCACCATTTCTGGTCTCCCACCTTGGGTCCAAAGGGTATGACCCCTGGCCTGCGCAACCCCGACCCGGCGTAGGCTGAGTGCAATTTGGAGCCAGTCTGGTTGAGGATTCGTTAAAATCGGCAGAGGCTAACATGAACTTTCGTTAGGCATGTCGCCCCGCGCTCGGTCAGCGCCCGTCGAAGATGTCCTCAAGCTCCTTCGCGAGACCGCGCAGTTCCTTAGTCGCGTCGCTCCAATCCGGAGGCAGTGGACTCTTCTGTTCCTGACGCTCGGGACGCCGGAATTCGACTGGCAGCGTTGGCCCGCGTTCGCGGTCGACCGCCAACGCGGAGCTCATGAAACTGTGCCAGATTTGCGCCGGGACGGTGCCCCCGCTGACCTTGCCTAGCGACTTGTTGTCATCGCGTCCGACCCAGACGCCAACGACAAGGTTGCCCGCGAAACCAATGAACAGGGCGTCTCGGTTCTCCTGGGTGGTGCCGGTCTTGCCGAAGGTTGGAATTGCAAGCGCCGCACGCTTACCGGTGCCGTCGTTGGCCGCGGCGTAGAGGAGGTCGAGCATGGGCGCCCAGTCACGCTGGCGATCGAGCGCCCCCGCTGAGCGAAAGAATGCTGCCAGGCCCTCGGGCTGCTGTTCTTGCGGCAGCCCGCGTGCGGCAATCGGAAAACGACCGCTCGCAACAGCCGCATAGGCCGACGTCAGCTCAAGCAAGCTGACGCCCGCCGTTCCGAGGGCAAGGCTCGGCTTATCCGGAAGCGGTGTCGTGATCCCGAGGTCGCGGGCCGCGCGCATCACATTAGGCCGGCCCACCTCCTCGGAAAGGCGTACGGTCGCGGCGTTGCTCGAACGCGCGAACGCCTCGCGAAGGGTGATTTTCCCGCGGTAAACGCGGTCGCTGTTGACCGGAGTCCAGCCACCAATCGTGATTGGCGCGTCCTCAACCAGGCTATCCGGAGTCCAACCGGCGCGAAGTGCAGCGAGGTAGACGAATAGCTTGAACGCCGATCCGGGCTGCCGCCGCGCCTGCGTCACCCGGTTGAAGGGCGATTCGGCATAGTTCTTCCCGCCGACCATCGCGACCACGCGGCCATCAGGCCGCATCGCGACGAGCGCCGCCTGCGCGTCACCAATGGATGCCCGACCGATTGCGCGCACTGCGAGCCGCTGCAGATTGCTATCGAGCGTGGTTTCGACCTTCACCTGGCCGAAGTCGGACTCGAAGGCCTGCGCAGCTGAGGGCGCCACCCAATCGGCGAAATAGGTCCCGGCCGGCAGCCTTGCTTCCTGCGAGACAGGGCGGGCAAGCGATACTGAATTGGCCCGCGCCGTGCTGATCACACCGGTGTCGGCCATGGCCTGGAGCACCAGCCGGCTGCGCTTTTGCGCAGCGGCGAGATGCTGCGTCGGAGCAAGCCGCGACGGCGCCTGAACCATCCCGGCGAGCATCGCCGATTGCGCCAGCGACAGGTTCTCCGGATCACGGTGGAAATAATGATGCGCGGCCGCCCGCAACCCATAGACGCCGTCGCCAAAATAAACAGATGAGAGATACCGCGACAGGATCTCCCGCTTGGTAAGCCACGCCTCGAGCCAGAAGGCGATGATTACCTCCTGCGCTTTGCGCTTGATCGTTCGGTCGCCGGACAAGAAACTGGTCTTGGCTAACTGCTGCGTGATCGTGCTGCCGCCCTGGCGAACGCCGCCGCCCCGAACGTCAGCCAGCAGCGCCCTGCCAATGCCACGCGGATCGATTCCCCAGTGGCTGTAGAATCGCCTGTCCTCGATCGAAACGAACGCGGCAGGAGTCTGCGGATTCAGCCTCGAAACATCGACGGGCGCTTCCTTGATAGCTCCGCGCAACGCGATCGGCCGCCCATCATCGCTCAGCAGAAGCAGCGCTGGGTCTGCGAGTGGCTCCAACGCTCGCGACAAAGGCGCAGTGATGACGAGCCAAATAATCGTCACGAACAGCAGCCCGGCGATCGAATAGAGTACGATCGGCCAACGTCGACGCTTGCGCGGCGCAGTTTCCTGCTCCTCGGGCGGAAGTCCTGCCCCGCTCTCCAGCGGATCGGGTAACTCCTCGACCGGTACCCCGTCGCGAGTCCAGATTTCGTCCCTCTCGGCCACCCTCATCTTACTCGCCGGACTCGCTTGAAGTGATTTAGTTAGGTAATACAGCTCATCCGAGATATCCAGATGCTTGCTGAATGGAGCGTTGCGGGTAAAGCCAAATCGATGCGGCGTCTCCTCGCACTGCTGCTGATCCCCGCACTGTCGCTGCCCGCGAGCGCGTGCCGGCAGCAGCCCCAGGGCGCAATCCGCGCAATCGTCATCGGCGGCGAACCTGAGGTGCGCGATCCCGCACTTGGGCCGCTCCCGCCTGAAGACGCTGTCCTGCTGCAGAATGTTGCTCAGGGCCTCGTTCGCTTCGATGCCAGCGGAAACATCGTTGGCGGACTCGCGGAGCGCTGGAACGTAAGCGACGATGGACTGAGCTACATCTTCCGCCTCGCCTCAGCGCAATGGCCTGACGGAAAGAGGATTACCGCCCCCCAGATAGCCAAGCTCATAAAGCGGCAGCTGGCGGCGCGCAGCCGCAATTCCATGAAGGACTCGCTCGGAGCAATCCAGGATGTGGTCGCGATGACCGACAGGGTCATTGAGATCCAGCTCGTCTCTCCCCGACCGAACCTTCTTGCGCTGCTCGCCCAGCCGGAGCTCGCGATCCTCCGCAGCCGCGACGGGACCGGACCGTTCAAGGCCGAGCCAAGCGACGTATCGGGTCGCGAGCTGCGGCTGGTCCGCGAGATCACCGGCAGCGACGACGAGGAGGGTCAAAAAGAGGAAGTCCTCTTATCGGGCGCGTCGGCGGCAGATGCGATCGGGCAGTTTGCAAACGATAAAGCGGACCTGGTTCTCGGGGGCACTTTCGTCGACCTTCCCGTCGCGCAACACGCGAAGCTAAGGCGGGGCACCCTTCAATTCGATGCCGCGTCCGGGCTGTTCGGTCTCGTTCCGGCGCATGCCGGCGGGGGCATTGACGATCCCGAATTGCGGCATCTGCTCAGTCAGGCGATCGACCGCGCCAATTATGTCTCCACGCTCGGAATTGCAGGACTGGCCGCTCGTGCCACACTACTTGAGCCCGGCTTAGACGGTCTTCCTCCTCCGCTCGCTCCGGCCTGGTTCGGCCTTCCGATCGGAAATCGGACCTCGTCCCTCAAGGCGCAGCTCGATAACCAGCTCGGAAAGGACAAGCGAGCAATCCGCGTGGCCTTCCCGGAAGGACCCGGTGGCGACATTCTCTTCCAGGAGCTGCAGCGTGATTGGGGCATGGTTGGCTTGACCGTCGAGCGCGCTCCAAACGCGACGAGCGCAGACGTCATGATCATCGATGAGGTCGCACCCTCCTCGTCGCCGGCTTGGTTCGTCCGCCGCTTCCGTTGCGGAGCCATCGCGGTCTGCGACCCGCGGGCCGACGAGCTGATGGATGCGGCCCGCGACACCCCCGTAGCAGCGCAGCGTTATGCCCTGCTGGCCCAGGCCGCAGCGCGAATCGATGACGCACAGCTTTTCATTCCCATCGCCGCTCCGGTCCGCTGGTCCCTTGTCTCCAACCGCGTCCAGGGCTTCGTCGGGAACCGTTACGCCCGTCACACGCTCACAGACCTCGGACAACAGCCCGGCAAGGACTAGGCATGGCGATTCCGAAGGACGAGAAGCTGCCGTTCCCCAGCGTCGGCACCGACCCCCAGTCGGTGCGCCAACGCGTCGAGGCAATGGAAAAACTGTTGGAGCGGATGGTCATCTTGCCGGGCATCAACAAGCCTATCGGCCTCGATGTCATCCTGGATCTCGTGCCCGGCGTTGGTGACATCGCGGCTGCAGCTTTAGGCGCCTATATCGTTTGGGAAGCGAAGAACGTCGGCATGTCGAAAACGCAGATGGCCCGTATGGCGGGAAATGTGGGGTTCGACTTCGCCCTCGGCCTCATCCCCTGGATCGGCGCTATCCCGGACTTCTTCTTCCGGTCGAACACCCGCAATTTGCGGATGATTAAACGACACCTGGACAAGCATCATCCCGGTACTCGAACGATAGAGGGCGAGGTTACCAGTCGCGGCTAGCGACCGTGGGGGATCCACTCATGATCGCCTTCGACATTGTCGGCAATCGGCCGGCCGTAGCGGTCGGTGCTGGGCCGGTATCGAAAGCGCTGCACGATCAGCCGGCAGGTCAGCGCATCGAGCTCCGGCACCCCGCTGGATTGAGTGATCGAGCAGCGGCTGACGAGCCCGGACGGTTCGACCCTGAACAGCACGCCCACGACGCCGCCGATGCCCGCGTCACGCAGGTGGCGCGGATAGTCGCGAGGCGTGATCTCACCGGCGATCTGCTCGAGCTCCGTTCTTCCCTCTCCATCGCCATAGCCGTTGCCACCAGCCCCTCCCCCGGCCCCAGCGCCAACGGCGGGCCCGGTCCCGGTCCCACCGCCGGAGGGAGCAGCGGACGGTTGAATTGCAACGATGGGCGTTACTGAAGGCGGAGCATGCGTTGGTTGCAGACCGGGCGAACCGCCGAGCTTTTCCGGCTCGGTCTTGGGCGCTGAATCTTGCCGCCGCTCGATGACGCGCTGAATCGGCGTCGGCGGAGGCGGCTTGTCGAGGGTGATTGCGATCAGCTTCTCCACCGCGTCCGAAGGATGCGTGAGGTCGACCCTCAGCCCGCGCAGCAGAATGATTGCCAGGACAGCCTGGACGACAGCGACCGCGGCGAGCGCGTAGATGCGCTCCCGCGGTCGAACGATCCGCCGATGGGAAACGTAAGCGGGCACGACTGCGCCCGCTCAATCCCTAGCGATAGTAGCAGCGACGCTTCGCAGTCATGCTGCGATCAATTGCGCCGCCGGCCACAACGCCGCCGACCGCGCCAGCTGCCGCGCCGAGCAATCCACCACCGAGGACCTTGCTGCCAACTACAGCGCCGGTCACGCCGCCGACCACCTTGCCCGTCGCAGCCGACGAATGGCGGCAGTACTTACGCGCATAGTATGTGCGGCCGTGATAGCGGTGATGGTGAGCATAATAAGTGGAATGCGCCGAGGCGGGCGCAGCGATCGGGACGCCACTGGTCGCCACGACGGAAGCTGCAGTCAGGATCTTCATCAGATTTTTCATAGTGCCAGTCTCACTCTCTCGTTTTCCGTTTCGCCATACTAACGAGGATTCCTTGCCCGTATCTGTCGAGCTTCCCCGGTAACGACAGGCCGTGCGTTGGGAGAGACGCTCGGCAAGCTCCATCTCCTAACACAAACGGCAAACTGCTGTTGCTGTTCCGTTGTAGCTCCGCAACGAGTAAATGCGGACCTCAAGGGGAACAAGCATGACCCAGGATCAACGGGCCGTCGCCTTCGGGGCATCGAGCGGTACAATTACGATGCTCTTGCTGATTTGGGGTCTCTCGAAAGTCATTCCGTCACCGACGATTGCAGACGCAGCCGCAGATCGCCTCGCTTATGCCCTGCATTGGGCGGTACTCCCGGCGCTCGTTTTCTTTGCCATGATTGTGGCCGTGGGGAACGCGCGCTTTGCTAGCGAGGCCATCGATCCAACGCTCGGCAAGGAAACCCAGAAGATGGTCGTCGACGGGCGGGTCGCCGATAATACTACCCAACAGTTCTTGCTGTTCATGGTCGGAATCTTGGCGCTGTCGGTAAGTCTCCCGCTGAGCCGCATGAGCGTTGTCGCAGCGATCGCGATTACCTTCGTGATCATGCGGATCGCGTTCTGGGTCGGCTACCGCATCAAGCCTGTCCACCGCGCCTTCGGATTCGCTTCGACAGCGTACCTCAATCTAGGAATGATGCTCGCGACTTTATGGCTTTGGCTGCGCTAGCGAGCAGCTAGTCTCCGCTGATCGCCGGATCGATCTCCTCGGGATGATCGATGATGGGTTTGCCGACGTCGCCCTGCCCGACCGTCCGGCCAGCCATCTCAAGCATCCGCTCCAGCGGTACACGCGCACGTCCCATGACTTCCGCTGACAGCTCAATCCGGGGCTCTAAGTCGCGAAGCGCAACATAGAGTTTCTCAAGCGTGTTGAGCGCCATGTACGGGCACATGTTGCAATTGCAGTTTCCGTCGCCGCCCGGAACTCCGATGAAGGTCTTGTTCGGCGCCGCCTTCTCCATCTGGTGGATGATGTGCGGCTCGGTCGCCACGAGGATCGTCTCGGCTGGCGAGTTCAGCGCGAAATCAAGTATCGACTTCGTACTCCCCACGTGGTCGGCATGGTCGATGATGTGCGGCGGACATTCGGGGTGCGCCGCCACTGGAGCGCCGGGATGCTCGGCCTTGAGCTTCAGGAGCTCAGTCTCGCTGAAAGCCTGGTGGACGATGCAGATGCCGGGCCACAGCAGCATGTCACGGCCCGTCTTCCTGGCCAGATAGCCGCCGAGATGCCGGTCGGGACCGAAGATGATCTTCTGGTCCTTCGGAATCTGCTTGAGGATGATGTCGGCGGATGAGCTCGTGACGATAATATCGGAGAGCGCTTTCACCGCCGCCGAGCAGTTGATGTAGGTCAGCGCGATATGGTCCGGATGCGCGGCGCGGAAGGCGGCGAACTGGTCGGGCGGGCAGCTGTCCTCCAGGGAGCAGCCGGCGTCCATGTCCGGAAGGACCACGATCTTCTCGGGCGACAGTATTTTCGCCGTCTCGGCCATGAACCGGACGCCGCAGAAGGCGATCACGTCGGCGTCGGTCTCCGCGGCCTTGCGCGACAGATCGAGGCTGTCGCCGACGAAGTCCGCCAGGTCCTGGATCTCCGGCTTCTGGTAATAATGCGCGAGGATCACCGCGTTGCGCTCGCGCTTCAGCCGCTCGATCTCGCTGAGCAGGTCTAGTCCTTTGAGGCTGTTGGTCTGAACCGTCACTTCGTTCCCCCGACAGCGCGCCTGCGCTCGGCTTCCTTGATCGCCTCTTCATATGGTGTTGAAAGGTCGAGATAGGAAGCATCGTCCGCCCCCTCAGTGGGGAAGCGCGCGACCACCTTCGCATCGTTGAAGCCGGCGGCGATGAGCGGCATCGCGAAACTGCGTTCCACCGCCAAACGCGCAGCCTGGTGAGCCAGCCGCATCGGCACTTGTGCCTGGGCTTGCTTCCGAAGGTCGGCGACCGCTTTCGCCCGGTTGGCCGAATCGAGCTGCTCGCTGGCGTTGGTCAGTGCAGACAGCACTCCGCCTTCGCCATATTCCTGCGCGCTGGCAAGGTCGACGTCGGGGCCGGCAATTTCGACTTCTGGCAGCTTGACGCTCAGCGTCTTTGTGGAGGGATCCCAACTGACGTCGTTGGGCTGCAGTTTCGACAGGTCGAGTTCATATCGGACATCACCAGGAAGGATCAAAGTTCGTTTCGATGAAAAACCAAATCGGCTCGTCTCGCTGGTAGTTACGGAGACGTAGCGAGCAACGAAGGCGATCAGGCGGTTCTCCGCTCGCATCGATTGCAGGCTCGCGCTGGCTATCGTCTTGGGGTTGGGCCCCCCGAAAATCCGATCGGCGACGCCGGTGGTGACACCGAGCAACAGGCCCAGCATCAGCGCGATGGCAATCATCGCAAGTACCAGAGGCTTGTTCAAACGATCGCGGTCCATTGGTCGCTGCTCTTCGGAAATTCCCCTTTTGGCGATGGCTCGTCTCCCGCTCTTTCAACGAGCCCGCGGCGCTCAAGGTCCAGCAGATGCGCGCATACCGAACCTCCGGCTGCCGCCACCAGTCGAAAGTCCAGGGCGGGATAAGCCCCGTTGACGATCGCAGCGATGGTCATGGGCTGGGCGCCTACCAACGCTAGGATCTGTTTCTCCCGCTGCATCCTGTGGCCCACGAGATGGCGAACATATTGCTGCGGGTTGGTCACGGCCGGCCCGTGTGCCGGGTAATAGATCCGGTCGTCGCGCTGCCGCAGCTTTTCAAGGCTTTTCATATAAGCAGCCATGTCGCCGTCGGGCGGCACCACAACGGTGGTCGACCAGCCCATCACATGATCGCCGCTGAATAGCGCACCGCGATAAGCAAAGCAGAGATGGTTGGAGGTATGGCCGGGGGTCGCAACCGCCCTCACCGGCTCCCCGTCGACGACAAGCTCTTCACCATCCGAAAGCATTCGATCCGGCGCATAATCGCCGTCGAACGAGGCGTCGGCGCGCGGACCGACCGTCTCAAGCGCGAGTGGCGCACAGCCGATGATCGGCGCCGCAGTTCGATCGGCTAGCGGCTTGGCCGCCGGGCTATGGTCGCGATGGGTATGCGTACACATGATCGCGACCACTCTCCGCCCGCCGATCGCTTCGTCCAGCGCATCCACATGTTCGGGAAGATCGGGACCGGGATCGATCACCGCGACCTCATCCGCCCCGATCAAATAAGTCTGAGTCCCATAGTAAGTGAAGGCAGACGGATTATGCGCGAGCACCCGGGCGATACCCGGTTCGAGTTGCTCCAGTTTGGCGTAGGGCGCGTCCACTAAAGAGCGTCTGCCACGCCGGCGCTGTGGGCGCTAGCAGCGGAGGTCGTACTCGCCGACCGTTCCGGCCACAGTCCCGCTCGGAGAGTTGGCGCCGAGCGCCTGTACCTCAACCTTACTGCGCACAACTCCCCGGCACACCGCGGCCGGCAGACGAAGGCTCGCGGTCTGTCCCTGCTTGAGCGCCGGCAGGTCGAGCTCTGCGCGGGAATCGCCGTGGCGCACGAACCTGACTTCGAGCCCGCGGGGATAGGCATCATCAGCACGAAGCACCATCACCGTATCACGGTCGATGGTGTCGCAAACGCCCGGTCGGTCCTCGTCGCCAGCAGCCGCGCAGCGCATCGTCACCCGCGCAGGTGGAGCGACCATGCCACCAGGCCCGAGCACGTGCGGCGGCTCAACGTTGGTCGCCGTTGGAAGCGCCCCTAGCGAGCCGTATTCGCGGGACAGCGGCACGGATTCAGCCGGAGTATTGGCTTTCGGCAGTTTCGTAATGTCGGTACCCGCAGGCAGCGAGAGCGTCGGAATGCTGAGCCGCGTAATCTCGGCATTCACGGCGGCAATGATTTGCTCCTTGGCTGCTGCCGGCATCTGCGGGCTGAGCGCCGTCTTCTTTACCGCATCCTGCAGGGTTCTTACCCAATCCGCGTCGCTCTGCCCCTTGGTCCCGCACATGTGGACCTTGGATTCGTGCGGTTTCCCGTCAGGTCCGGTCAGGTGGATCGTCGTCTCGAAACTGTGGGCTTCACAGTCTTGGGCCAAGCTGCCCGCCCCGGCCGCTGCAGTGGGTGTGCTAGACCGGGGAGCGGCCCCGCTCGCCAGTGCTGATGAAACGAGCAGCACCATGCCGCCCACGATTTTGAAGCTGCCCCTCATGCCCTCAACTGTCGTCCCACCCGAATGAACCCGCTTTGAACCGTCAGGCCGCGAGGGCGGCAGTTCCCGCGAGCGCCATCTGGCGTTGTCGCCGCCGCTCGAACGCCTCGGGATAAACCCGCCCGAACAGGGCTTCCATGCTGCTGTCCCAGCTGAACTGCAAGGCGTGAGCGCGGGCGGCCGCAGCCATCGAATCCCGATCGCTGCAAAGCACTGCCATGATGTTGGCTGCCATTGCTTCGGCGTCATCCACTGGCCCAAGCCGGCCAGTGGCCTTGCTCACACGGTCGATCATGGCTCCGGCGGCTACCCCTACCACCGGCAGCCCGGAGGCCTGGGCCTCGATGATCGAAATTCCGAAAGTTTCGTCGGCCATGCCCGATGCGTAGATGTCGGCGCTTGCCAACCAGCGGGCGAGCTCGGCCCGGCTTTTCATGTAGCCCGGCAAGATAATCCGTTTGTCGCCCAGCGCCTCAATGTCCGCCCTGAGTGGCCCTTCGCCGAGCAGAACGAGTTTCGCGTCCAGTCCCTCGGGGAGGCGTCGAAAAGCCTCGACGACAACGTCGGGCTTCTTCTCGCCATCAAGGCGACCCACATAGATGATCAGTGGCTGCTCGTCGCTGAGACCCAACTGGTCCCGAAGCTTCGAGTCACGCCGCCCGGGCCCAAATTCACCGACTTCGACACCTAATGGGACGACGTCGACATTGCCGATTCCGAGCGACCGCAGCTTGGCAGCACCACCGTTCTCGCTCAGGGCAAAAACACTGTCGAAACGACGATAGAGAGCGCCGCAGTACGAGTAACAGATTCGACCGCAGGCACCCGCAAGCGTGTTCCCGATCACCTTTGCGAATGGACGCTCGACGTAGACGGTCGGAAAATCGGTCATGTAGGCCGCAATCAGCGCCGCATCCGGGTGTCGCTTCCGATAGCCAACTGCAGCCCAAGGAAGGTTATACGCATCCTGGCACTCGACGAGGTCTGGCTCGAATTGTTCGAGCGCCGAGCGAACCGCTCCATTACGTAGCATCAGCCGGTAATGCGGGCTGCCCGGCACCTGAGGCGACCTGATCGTGACCGTGATCCCCCGTTTTTCCTCGATCACCTCGTCGTGAGAACCCGGGATGATCAACAAGTGGCGGTGCGGCGTTGATTCCAGGATGTGCCTTCTCTTGTGCAGCAAATAAGTGCGCACGCCGCCGCCTACGTCCGACCAGCTTTGAGTCAGGTCGCAGAACAGCTTCGGCCCAAGGTGCCGGGCCATGTCGGGGTCGTGACGGCTCACAGTCTCACCAAACCGGTAAGTGGGCGCAAAGTGCCAACTGCGGTTAGATGCGCCCGATTCTGTCGGAATATTTTACGCACCGTTCCCCTTGGGCTTTGGTCATTCGACGAAAAGTTGCAGAAATCAGCCGTTTTTTCGAATTGGCACGCTGGTTGCTACTATATCCGCGTCCACTTGGTTCCACGCCAGGAAGGGGCGAAAGCAGCGGTTCTCTGGTCCAGCTGTTTTCGCCCCTTCTCTCTTTTCAGGCTTCGGCTTTCAGCAGCTCCTGAAGCTCGCCGCTCTCGAACATCTCCATCATGATGTCCGATCCGCCGACAAACTCGCCCTTCACATAAAGCTGCGGGATCGTCGGCCAGTCTGAATATTCTTTTATGCCCGCTCGGATCTCCTGGTCCTGGAGGACGTCGACCGTCTCATATTTGGCCTCAAGGCGATCGAGGATCGCGACCGCCCGGCTCGAAAAGCCGCACTGCGGGAACAGCGCCGTGCCCTTCATGAAGAGGACGATGTCGTTCTGCTTCACCAAGTCGGCGATGCGGTTTTGGGCGTCACTCACTTCTCATTCTCCGTTCGGCACCGCGGTTTCGAGCTGCAGTGCGTGAAGCTCACCCCCAACACGTCCCCCAAGCGCAGCATAAACCTTCTGGTGCTGCTTAATGCGGCTCATTCCTTCAAAGCTGCGGCTGACGACGCGCGCCGCATAATGGTCCCCGTCGCCGGCCAGGTCGCGGATCGTGACTTCCGCATCAGGGATGGACCCTTTGATCAGCTCCTCGATCTCTTGAGCTGGCATGGGCATTATTGGTTCGACGCCTCGATGATCTGCCGCCGCGCCTCGATCTCCTTGTTGCGAAGCGCCTCCGTCACCTTATCCTCGTCGCAATCGACCCCGGCAGACGTAAGGTCGCCGAGCACCTTGCGGATGACGTCATGTTCGCCGGCTTCCTCAAAGTCGGAGCGCACGACGTCCTTGGCATAAGATTCGGCTTCTGCCTCGGTCAGTCCCATCTGACGCGCCGCCCACTCACCGAGCAGGCGGTTACGACGAGCCGAGATGCGGAATTGCATCTCCTCATCGTGGGCAAACTTGGCTTCGAAGGCGCGCTCACGGTCGTCGAACTGGGTCATGCGTTCCCCTTGTGCAGTTGCGGCGCAGATAGGGTGCGGCGCCGCTCGAAGCAACGCTAGCCTCGGCTACGCCACCATCGGACGATCAGCAGCACGACGAGCACCGCGGCCGTATCGGCCAGCCAATCGAGGACGTCGCTATCGCGGTGCAATGCAGGGATAGCCTGCACGACCTCGATCATCGCCCCGAACAGCGACAGCCGGAGCAGCAACTGGACGAGGGCCGTCGCCGGATAAGCGAAGCTGCCAAGGACCGCGAGAGTAGCAAAGGCAATGATGTGCTGGACCTTGTCATTGGGTTCGCCAGGCACTTCGGGCGGATGCGGCAGGATCGCCATGACGAACGCGAAGCAGGCGGCGGCCCAGAAAATCGCGCGCGCGGTCCGGCTTGCGCGCCAGCGCTCAAACGTCAAAGCGTCACGACCAGCTTGCCGACCGCCTTGCGGTCGCGGAGCGCCTCGATCGCCTCGGCGGCGCGCTCCAGTGGATAGGTGCCGCTGATCTTCGGCGCGATCTTCCCCTCGCCCCACCAGCGAAACAGCTGCTCGACATGCTGAGCGTTGCGCTTCGGGTCGCGCGCCACGAAGGCGCCCCAGAAGACCCCGCAAACGTCGCAGCTCTTGAGCAGGGTCAGGTTGAGCGGAAGCTTCGCGATGCCCGCCGGGAAGCCAACGACCAGGAAGCGCCCTTCCCAGCCGATGCTGCGGAGCGCGGCCTCTGTATAAGCGCCGCCAACTGGATCGAGGATCACATCCGCGCCGGCTGGTCCGACCGCGTCCTTGAACAGCTGCGCTAGCGCCTTTGGATCGGCTTCACCCGACGGATAGACCAGCGTTGCATCAGCGCCCGCCTCTTTCGCGGCCAGGGCTTTTGCCTCCGACGAAACGGCGGCAATGACCTTGGCGCCGAGCGCCTTGCCGATCTCGACCGCTGCAATGCCGACGCCACCGGCAGCTCCGAGAACCAGCAGGCTCTGGCCCGCCTGCAGCCTGCCGCGATCGACGAGCGCATGGATCGCAGTCGCATAAGTCATCAGCAATGCTGAGCCTTCTTCGAAGCTTCGCTCGGCCGGCAGCGGGATCGCCCTGTCAGCCGGTACGACGACCTGCTCGACCAGCCCCCCAAAGCCCAGCGCAGCAATGATGCGATCACCGGGCGACCAGCCCGGCACGCCTTCTCCCACGGTAAGGACTTCACCGGCGATTTCGCCGCCCGGCGCAAAGGGCCGCGGAGGCCTCAACTGATACTTGTCCTCGATGATCAGCACGTCGGGGTAGTTCATTGAGCAGGCACGAACCCGTACCAACAGCTCGCCCGGGCCCGGCCTCGGCTCCGGCACCTCCTCCAGCCTGAGCAGCTCGGGCCCGCCAATCTCTCGAGATAGGAGCGCTTTCATCCGGCCAGCCTTTCCTTTGGCGAAACGTAGGTCGGATCGTGCGTGAATGGCAGCGGCGATCCATCTCGCAGCGTATCGAGCACGGCGCCAAAATCAGTGCGGCAGCGAAAGCCTAGCTCACGCTCGGCGAGCGAGGGGTCGTAGACCCGCTCAATTGACGCCGGCAGCTGCCAGCCAGCGCGCGCGTAAAGCTCCGCTGCTTCCGGAAAATAACGGCCGACAACGGCCGGCGCGTCCTCCATCAGCTCCTCCGCGTCCGCCCGGTGGAAGGGAGGCGGGGCCGAAACAAGATACAACCCATATCCGACCTCAGGAGCCTTCGCCAGCGCGGTGACATGTGCCTCCGCACAGTCCTCAACCGTCAGACGGCGATTGAGGAATTCGTTCGCCTTGATGTTCTCGCCTGCGACATCGCGATGCGTGTCGTCATCCTCAGGGAAAAATCGGCTGGTCCGAAGTACAACGATGGGTAGGCCGTGCTCACGGTGGTGGAGTGAACATAACTTCTCAGCGGCCAGCTTGGTCACCCCGTAGATATTGCGCGGCTCGATCGGTCCGAAACACTCGTCGAGCCAGGCCGCCTTGGCCGCCCCGCCTGGCTTCCCGGCTCGTACCACTTCTGAGATCATCAGCGAGGTGGTCGACGTGAAGACGAACCGACCACATGAGTTCGCGCTCGCAGCTTCGAGCAGATTCAGCGTGCCGGTCACATTGACGTCGATGAACCTTTGCTTCGGGTAGCGCTCGATGTCCGGCTTATGGAGCGCGCCTGCGTGAATGACGGCCTCGATGCCGAATTCGCGGAAAGAGCGGTCGACCAGCGTCTTGTCGGCGACCGAGCCGACGATGTCCGTGTCCACGCCCGGCGCCACGTCCAGGCCCGCGACTTCGTGTCCCTCTTGCCGCAGCCGCGGCGCAAGGAAGCGGCCAAGCCAGCCCGATGAGCCGGTCAGGAGTATCTTCATCGGATTGTGCTCAGCCGGGCGTGTGCCGGATGTAATAATCGATTTGCGCGTAAAGCAGCAGAAGCACAGCGAGGAGCGTCGCGAAAAGCGCGGTCTCCTGGGCCTGCTTCCAGGTCATTCTTCGTAAGCCGCCGTCGTCTTCTCACGCACTTCCTCGCGCGTCACGCCGGGCGCGAGCTCGACCAGCCGGAACGGGCTCATGTGGGTCGAACGTTGGAACACGGCGAGGTCGGTGATGATCATGTCGACCACGTTCTTTCCAGTCAGCGGCAGCGTGCACTCAGGGATGAACTTCGGGCTGCCGTCCTTCGACACATGCTCCATCACGACGATGATTTTCTTGACCCCGGCGACGAGATCCATTGCCCCGCCCATTCCCTTGATCATCTTGCCTGGGACCATCCAGTTGGCGAGGTCGCCGTTCTGACTCACCTCCATCCCGCCAAGAACCGCGAGGTCAATATGCCCGCCGCGGATCATGGCGAAGCTCTGCGCCGAGTCGAAATAGCTCGACTGCGGCAGCTGGCTGATCGTCTGCTTGCCAGCGTTGATAAGGTCGGGATCGACCTCGTCGTCATAAGGGAACGGCCCTATCCCGAGCATCCCGTTCTCGCTCTGCAGCGTGACGGTCATTCCCGCCGGCACATGGTTGGCAACCAGGGTCGGTATGCCGATGCCCAGGTTCACGTAGAAGCCGTCCTGCAGCTCCTTCGCTGCCCGCGCCGCCATGTCATTACGGGTCCAACCCTTGGTTTCGACTTGCGTCGCCATCAGTTCATTCTCCCTTGGCGGACAGAGCTTGCTCGAACTGCTTCTCGAGATCCTCGACTAGGCCGGCCGTAATCGCTTTCGCCGCCTCGCCTTGGTCGATCTTATAGACTTGCGAATAAGCGAACGCCGCCTGGCGAACGACATCCGCCATGAGGTAGCCAAAGGTTTTCGGGTCCTCGAGCACGCCGGCATCGATCCAGGCGCTGCTGCCCGCTTCGTGAGTCACCCAGACCCGCGCGACCTCGTATGACTGCTCCGTCAACTCCACGCCGCCGAGCTTGATTTCGTTGGGATGGCTCATGCCGCTTCCCTCTCCCGCACTGTGCGAAACTCGATCTTTTTTTCGTAGGGCGCGCCTACAATCAGCCGGTTTACGTAGATCGATGGTAGATGGATGCAGTCGGGGTCGAGACTTCCAACGGGTACGATCTCCTCGACTTCGGCGACGCAGACCTTCCCGCAGGTCGCAGCCGGCAGGTTGAAGTTACGCGACGTCTTGCGAAAAATGAGGTTGCCGCTCTCGTCAGCCTTCCATCCCTTGATGACGCTAAGATCGGCACGGATGCCGCGTTCCAGGATATATTCCTCGCCGTCGAACGCCTTGACCTCTTTCCCTTCAGCGACCTGCGTCCCGTAGCCGGTCTTGGTGTAGAAGCCCGGAATCCCTGCACCGCCCGCGCGCATCCGCTCGGCGAGCGTGCCCTGCGGGCAGAACTCGACCTCCAGCTGCTTGGCCAGATACTGTCGCTCGAACTCCTTGTTCTCGCCGACGTAGGACGAAATCATCTTCTTCACCTGCCGCGTTCGAAGAAGC
>Ga0207678_10001626_pt1 | contig 20608 bp, 18 predicted proteins | sample KBSC63metaG_FD_184319 | JGI IMG/M metagenome (GOLD analysis project Ga0207678, IMG submission 184319) | Corn rhizosphere microbial communities from Kellogg Biological Station, Michigan, USA - KBS C6-3 metaG (SPAdes) (version 2) | ecosystem: Host-associated > Plants > Roots > Rhizosphere > Soil ... | reverse complement strand
CGGCGACGTGGTCGACGAGGCGGCGCTGCTCGCGGCGCTGGACGCCGGTCGCGTCCGCGCGGGCCTCGACGTGTTCGCCGACGAGCCGGGCTCGGGCGCCGCCGAATGGGACTCCCCGCTCGCCCGCCACCCGCAGGTGGTGGCCACCCACCACATCGGCGCTTCCACCGCGCAGGCCCAGGCCGCCGTGGCCGCGGGGGTCGTGGAGATCGTCGACGCGTTCGCGGCGGGCGAGGCGCGCAACTGCGTCAACCTCGCGCCGCGCGGCCTGGGCAGCGCCACCCTCACCGTGCGGCACGTCGACAAAGTGGGCGTCCTGGCCCGGGTGCTGGAGCTGCTGCGCGAGGCCGGGCTGAACGTGGAGCACATGCAGAACCGGATCTTCGCGGGCGGCGCGGCCGCGGTCGCCACCATCGACGTCGCGGGCGCCGTGCCCACCGAGCTCACCGCCGCCCTCGACGCGATCCCCGAGGTGCTGGGCACCTCGCTCGCCGCCATCGACGCGGGGCCCTCGTGATCCGGGCGTGCGCACCGCGGGGCTGCACCGTGCCGCAACCCGTTGGCCCCCAGCCCATCCGGCCTTTCGCGGGCTGGTTGGTCCACGCCGCGGCCGCCGCCGACCACGTGGGCACGGTGGCGGAGGTTTCCGGCGGCGGCCGCTCGGCGCTCCGCTCGGTGCGGCCCGAGGCCTACGAGCCGATGCCACCGGCGCTGTACGTCTACCGGCAGAGCACGCCGCACGGGCAGCACACCGGCATCGTGTGCGACGTCACGCCCGAGGCGTTCCTGGACGGCCGGGTGCTGGGCCACGAGTCGGTGCAGCCCGAACGCGTCGACGGGCTCGCGCGCTACCTCGCCACCATGCCGCAGCACGTGGAGCTGGTGAGCACGCTGCACGAGGCCGGACCGGTCGTCCGAGCGACGTTGGCGCTGGTGCCCGACCTGCCGCCGGACCGCGACGTCGTCGCACCCGACGGCACGCGGCACACGGTGTGGTGCGTCCCGCGCGGCCCGCAGGCCGACGAGCTGTGCCGGGAGCTGGGCGCCGTCACCCACTACATCGCCGACGGGCACCACCGGGTGGCCGCCAGCCTCGAGGTGTGGGCGCGCTCCGGTCGGGACTCGCGCCGCGGTGTGCTCTGCGTGGCCTACCCGCTCGACGGGCTGCGGCTCGCCGCCATCGACCGGCGGGTGCCGGGCCCGGTCGACGCCTGCCTGGTGCGGAGCCTGCTCGAGGCGAGCTTCGTCGTCCGGCCCGTCGCCGATGCGCGGGAGGCGTTGTCGGCGGGCGTCGCGGTGAACCTCGACCGCCGCTGGTACGCCGCGACCTACGCGGGCGAGCGCCCGGCGGGCTCGCCCGGCCTGGACGTCTCGTTGCTCCACGCCCACGTGCTCGACCGGCTGCCCGCGGGCACCGTCGTGGAGCCGACCCGCGACCCGATCGAGGATTCGCTCGCGGCGTGCGACGCGGACGGCGGCGTGCTGTTCGCGCTGCCCGCACCGGAGCTGACGACGCTCATCGCGATCGCCGAGGCGGGCGAGGCGGTTCCCGCCAAGAGCACCTACTTCTCCCCCAAGCCCGGATCGGGCATCTTCCTGCGCGATCCCGCCGGTGGCCGACGCGGCCGCGGCCGGACGGCGACGCTGCCGCTGCCGTCGTAACACCCCGGCCGCGGCCTGCGAGATCGACTCATGGGCCGTGGCCTCGTCACACCGTCGGGCGCGGCGCTGACGTGCGTTCTTGGAACAGAATTCGCCAGCTGTTTACACGGGCCCAACCGACCCGCAAACAACGCGGTCGACGCTATTGGTAGGATTCGTCGCCTCCCCAGCCCCGAAATGCCTGCTGCCCATTCGAGGAGCAATCATGTTGCCGCATAGCGCAGTGCTTGATAGCTCATCGCTGGTGCACAGCGAGCGCGTCGCGTTATCGGACGACGGCAAGACCAACGTCCACGTATTCAGCCGCGCATTGCGCGATACGGTCATCAGCGTGGCGAAACTGGGCCCGGCCCAGCGCATCACGGACGTCTGCAGGCACCTCGGCGCGCCGGTCGTCGCGGCCATGTCCGGCGGGTTCTTCGCACGCGAAGCCCGCAAGCCGTTGGGCGACCTCTGGATCGGCGGCCTGCGCCAGCCGCACGTGCCGTTCCAGGGCCCGTGGCACAAGGTCCGCGGATCACTGCACGTCACGGGGGGCCTGCTCGGCATCGACCAGCGTCGACTGCTTCCCGCCCGGCCCGACGGCGACCTGTTGCAAGCGGGCCCGCTGCTGGTGATGGGCGGCAAGTTGGTCGTCGACGCCGCCACCGATCTCGAAGGCTTCAGCGCGGGCGCCGACCAGTTCGACAGCGACATCACCGACGGCCGCTACCCGCGCGCCGCGATCGGGCACGACGGTGCCTACGTGTACAGCGTCGTCGTCGACGGCCGGTCGGACTCCGACGTCGGCATGACCCTGCACGAGCTGGGCACGTACATGCTGGAGCGCCTGGGCGTGGTGGCGGCGTTGAACCTGGACGGCGGCGGCTCGGCCACGCTGGTCACCAAGGATTCCGGGGACGAGTACCGCGTCGTCAACAGCCCGATGGACGGCTACATGCAGCCCACGCCCGGCGGGAGCCGAGAGGTCTACTCCGCCGTCATCTTCCGCAAGGTGTAGCCCGGCGCAGGCGGCGCCCTGACCTCGGCCGCGTTTGACGGCGGCTCGGGTAGGCTAGACAACTAGGATGATGCGCAGATTTCACCTCCGGTTCACATGCCACAAGGCCGGCTGATCCCGTGCGCGTGCTGATCTTCCACGGCTACCTGCTCTCCGGGACCGGCTCGAACGTCTACAACGCCAACCTGGCCGCTGCCTTGCGCCGCGCCGGGCACGAGGTCCACCTGTTCAGCCAGGAGCGCCACCCCGAGCAGCTCGACTTCGTCGACGCGGTCGGCGAGTGGCACGACGGTCGGCTCACCGTGCGCACCCTGCGCGAGCCCGTCCGCTGCACCGCCTACCGGCCGGACATCGGCGGCCTGCTCCCGGTCTACGTCCCCGACAGCTACGAAGGCATCGAGGCCAGGCCGTTCCCCGAGCTCAGCCAGGCCGAGATCGACCGCTACCTCGACGCGAACGTCGAGGCGGTGCGCGAGGTGGCCGATCTCGTCGCGCCCGACCTCGCGCTGGCCAACCACCTCGTCATGGGCCCCGCCGTCCTCGCCCGCGCCCTCGACCGCTCGGTGCCCTACGCCGCGGTGATCCACGGCTCGGCCCTCGAGTACACGGTCAAGCCGCACCCCCGGTTCCTGCCCTACGCGCACGAGGGCATCGAATCCGCCCGCTCGGTGCTGGTCGGCTCCCGCCACACCGCGGAGAGCCTCTGGGCGGCCCTCGGCGACCCCACGCTGCCCGCGCGCACGCGCCTCGGCCCTCCTGGTGTGGACATCGAGACGTTCCAGGCCCGCGAACCCGACGCCGCGGCCGCGGGTCTGCAGCGGCTCGTCGAGCGCCTGGCCGAGCCGTCGCAGCCCGGCACCGACACGTACTTCCAACGCGACACCGTCGCGGCCGCGCGGTCACTCGGGCAGCTGCGCCCGGGCCAGGACCGCATCGTGCTGTTCCTCGGCAAGGAGATCCTGTCCAAGGGCCTGGACCTGCTGCTCGCGGCGTGGCCGCTCGTGCTCCAGCGGCAGCCCGACGCGCACCTGGTCGTCACCGGGTTCGGTACCTGGCACACCACGGCCGTGCGGATGACCGAAGCGCTGGCCAAGGGCGACCTCGCCGCGGTGCGCGAGATCGCCGAAGAGGGTCGCGGCGCCGAGGGCGGCCCGCCCGGCCCGCTGCGCTACCTGCTCGCGTTCCTCGACGGGCTGGAGGGCGAGGCCCGACAGCGGTTCCTCGACGCCGCCGCCGGTATGCACGAGCGCGTGGTGTTCACGGGCAGGCTCGTGCACGAGGAGCTGGCCGACCTGCTGCCCGCCTGCGAGGCGCTCGTGGTGCCGAGCACGTTCCCCGAGGCCTACGGGATGGTCGCCGCCGAGGCGGCGTGCTGCGGCACGCTGCCCATCAGCGCCGACCACTCCGGCCTGGCCGAGGTCAGCCGCACGCTCGAAGCCGCCGTGCCACGCGAGGTGGCCCCCTGGCTGCGCTTCCGGCTCGACGACGACGCGGTGCAGCGCCTCGCGACGTGCCTGATCCGCTGGCTCGGAGCCCCCGCCCCGCTGCGCGAACGCACCCGGCGCGCGCTCGCCCGGTTCGCCCGCGACCGCTTCTCGTGGGAAGGCGTCGCCGTCGCGATGCTCGCGGCCGCCGAGGGCAAGCTCGACGACCTCCCCCGGGTCAACGGTCGCACCGGCGCGCAACGGGGCCACCTGGCGTGGCGCGGGGGCCGCCACCCGGCGTCCGCCGGTCGGCGGATGAACAGCGGCGCCCACGCCGGTTCCGACAAACCCGCTTCCGCCCCTTAGCCCGGGCCTGTCGAAAGCACGAGAATGCGGGGTTGGCGCATCACTTGCGCAAACTTGGTCGGGCGATTCCCGACCGCGTGCTCGTGACATTTCGGCTTCACACAGACATTGCGACCTCGACCGCCCGTCGGGCCTCCGCGGCGGCCGCCGGGTTGCCCCCGGCGGTGAGGACGACCAGCGTGCCCTCGTAGAGCAGGTGCACGTGGGCACCCACGGCGGCGTCGCCGGTGAGGGTGTCGAACAGGGCGCGCATCCACGCCTTCTCCGCGCGGATCACGGGCACGGCCGGGTGGTCGCTCCCGCCGAGCTCGGCGTAGGCGTTGACGAAGGCGCAGCCGCGCCGCTGGGTGCCCATCCACGCCTCCAGCACCTCGAAGACCAGCCGGACCTGCGACCGCCGGTCGGGCGCGGCGTCGGCGAGCCGAGCCAGGAGGTACCCGCGCCAACGGTGGGCCCGACGCAGCAGGTACAGCGCGACGAGGGCGTCCTTGGAGCCGAACCGGTCGTAGAGGGTCTTCTTCGTCGTGCCCGCCGTCTCCGCGATCAGGTCGACACCGACGGCCCGCACCCCGCGGTCGTAGAACAGCTCGCTCGCCGCCTCCAGCAGCCGCGCGCCCGCCTCGGTCAACGGCGGCAGCGGCTGCAGCACGGGGCGCAGGGCGGTGGGCGTAGTCGCGTCGAGCGTCGTGATCGTCGATAACACGGTGGATCTCCTCGGTCGGTGCACTGCGAGTATACAGACCGGTATGGTTACATGCCCGACATGGTCTTCCGCAGCGTCGCCCTGGTCGTGGTGTGGAGCTCGGGCTTCATCGGCGCCGAGCTCGGTGCCCGGTACGCCGGTCCCGACACGGTGCTGACGTGGCGGTGCCTCGTCATCGCCGCCGTCCTGCTCCCCTGGTCGCTGCGGGCGCTCACCCGCCTGGACCGACGGGAGTGGGCGCGGCAGGCCGTGCTGGCCCTGCTGTGCCAGTGCCTCTACCTCGCGGGCGTCTTCTGGGCCGCCGCCGCGGGCGTCCCGGCGGGCACGTCGGCCCTCATCGCCTCCCTCCAGCCCGCCCTGGTCCTCACGGCCGCCGTGCTGCTGGACGGTCAGCGCGTGCGGGCCCGTCACCTGGCGGGCTTGGCGTTGGGGAGCACCGGGGTCGCGCTGACCGCGATCGGCGACCTCAGCGCCGGGCTCAGCATCCCCGCGCTGCTCCTCCCGCTGCTGGCGATGCTGTCCTTGACCGCCGGGACCCTGCTCCAGCAGCGGTGGTCCACGCAGCGGCGAACACCGGCGCTGCTGCCGACCCTGGCCGTGCAGGCCGTGTTCACCGCGGGCTTCTTCACCGCATACACCGCCGCCGCGGGCGACCTCACGCCCCCGCCGTCCACGGGCTTCTGGATGGCCGTGGCGTGGGGGGTCGCGGCCGGGATCGGCAGCTACAGCTGCTACTACCTCGTCACCACCCGCGACGGCGCGGGCCGGGCCAGCACCCTGCTCTACCTGACCCCCGCGGCCACCGCGCTGTGGGCGGCCCCGATGCTCGGCCAGCCCCTCGGAGCCGCCACCGTGCTCGGCCTCCTGGTCAGCGCGCCCGCCGTCGTCCTCCTCCGCACACCGCAGCCGACGGCTCCGGCCCGCGCCGTAACGCAGCCTGCTCCACGGTGCACTGCACAGGCATGACCGATGTGCCGGAGTTCGCCGCCTGGCGGTTCGTGGACGGGGTGGACGGCTTCGAGGTCGTCTACCCGGCACCGGGCAGGCTGCGCGGGCACACGTCGGCGGTCGAGGACGGCAGGCCGTACGCCGTGCGCTACGAGATCGAGCTCGACGCGCGCTGGCACACCCGCCGCGCCCGGGTGTGGGCCGACACCCCCGACCGGACCGGCGAGATCGTGCTGACCTCCGACGGCGACGGCCGGTGGACGCTCGACGGCGCGCCCGCACCGCACCTGGACGGCCTGATCGACGTCGACCTCGAAGCATCGGCCTGCACGAACACGCTGCCGATCCACCGCATGACCTTCCCGGTGGGCGAGGTCGTCCACGCGGCGGCGGTCTACGTGCGGGCGCTGGACCTCTCGGTCACGCGGCTGGAGCAGACCTACCGGCGGATCGACGCCCACCGCTTCGCCTACACCGCGGAGCCGGACTTCGCGGCCGTGCTGGAGTACGACGCCGCGGGGTTGATCGTCGACTACCCGGGCGTCGCCCGGCGGTCCGCCTGACCCACGGGCCTGCTCTTGCGCGGTCGCGGCCACGGAAGCAGCCTGGACCCATGACCTACCCGAGCACTTCGCTCTTCATCGACGACGACTGGGTCGACGCAGCCGACGAGCGCACGATCCCGGTGCACAACCCGGCGACCGGGCAGGTGATCGGTTCGGTGGCCCACGCCTCCGTGTCGGACCTCGACCGCGCCCTCGCCGCCGCGCAGCGCGGGTTCGAGGTCTGGCGCGACTTCACCCCGGCCAAGCGGGGCAAGATCATGCGCCAGGCCGCCGCGCTGATCCGCGAGCGGCTCGACGAGATCGCCCGCCTGATCACGCTCGAACAGGGCAAACCCCTCGTCGAAGCCAAAGGCGAGACCGCGATGGCCGCCGACATCGTCGACTGGTTCGCCGACGAGGGCCTGCGCGTCTACGGCCGCATCGTCCCCCACCGCGCCAACCTCGCGATCCGCCAGATGGTCATCAAGGACCCGGTCGGGCCGGTGGCCGCGTTCGCGCCGTGGAACTTCCCGATCAACCAGGTCGTGCGGAAGGTCGCACCCGGGCTGGCCGCGGGCTGTTCGATGATCGTCAAGGCGCCCGAGGAGACCCCGGCCGCGCCGGCCGCGTTCATCCGCGCCTTCCAAGACGCAGGCCTGCCCGCGGGCGTGCTCGCGCTGGTCTACGGCGATCCGGCCGAGATCTCCGGCCACCTCATCCCGCACCCGACGATCCGCAAGATCACCTTCACCGGGTCGACCGCTGTCGGCAAGCAGCTCGCCGCGCTGGCGGGCAGGCACATGAAGCGCGTGTCGATGGAGCTCGGCGGCCACGCACCCGTGATCGTCGCCGAGGACGCCGACCTCGAGCTGGCGGTGAAGACCCTCGCGGGCGCCAAGTTCCGCAACGCCGGCCAGGTCTGCATCTCCCCCACCCGCTTCCTCGTCCACCGCTCCATCGCCAAGGACTTCGGCACAGCTCTGGCCAAGAGCGCCGACGGCCTGGCCGTCGGTGACGGGCTGGCCGAAGGCACCCAGATGGGGCCCCTCGCGAACCCCCGCAGGCTCGACGCCATGCAGGTGCTCGCCGAGGACGCCGTGCAGCGCGGCGCCACCGTGCTGGCCGGTGGCCGCCGCATCGGCGACACCGGCAACTTCTGGGCCCCGACCGTCTACGAGAACGTGCCCGCCGACGCCCGGCTGTTCAACGAGGAGCCCTTCGGCCCGGTGGCCGGGATCCGCGAGTACGACCAGCTCGACGACGCGATCGCCGAGGCCAACCGGCTGTCCTTCGGGCTGGCGGGCTACGCCTTCACCCGGTCGCTCGCCACCGCCGACCAGCTCACCCGCCGGGTCGAGGTCGGCATGCTCTGGGTCAACATGCCCGCCATGCCCTCGGCCGAGCTGCCCTTCGGAGGGGTGAAGGACTCCGGCTACGGCACCGAGGGCGGCCCGGAGGCCCTGGAGTGCTACCTCAACACCCGCGCGGTGAGCATCATGCAGGCTTGACCTTCAGGAGCTTCCGACGACGAGGTCCCGCAGGTCCCGGCAGAGCTCGTCGGCGGCCTTCTCGGCGCCCGCCGAGATGGCGCCCATGCCGAAGAACCCGTGCACCAGCTCCGGGTACTCGCGCAGCACGGTGGGCACGCCCGCCGCCCGCAGCGCGGTCGCGTAGGCCAGGTTCTGGGCGAGCAGCGGGTCGTGGTGCCCGATGCCGATCACGGCGGGCGCCAGGCCCGCGTGGCTCTCGGCGCGCAGCGGCGACACCCGCGGGTCCGCGGCGCGGGTGCCGTCGTCGCCGAGGTACTGCCGCTCCACCCAGTCGTCCTCGCCGGTGAAGAAGCCGTCGTCGCCCGACGCGGCCAGCCCGTCCGCGAGGTCGACGGCCGGGTAGACGAGCAGTTGGGCGGCGAGTCGGCGGTCCGTGTCGCGGCAGTGGAGGGCGACGGCGGCGGCGAGGTTGCCACCCGCGCTGTCGCCCGCCACCGCGATGCGGTCGGCGCGCCCACCCAGCTCGTCGACGTGCTCGAAGGCCCACTCGATCGCGGCCGCGCAGTCCTCGTACGCGGCCGGGAACGGGTGCTCGGGGGCGAGCCGGTAGTCCACGTGCAGCACCACGGCGCCCAGCGTGGCGGCCAGCCTCCGGGCGTGGCCGTCGTGGGAGTCCAGGTCGCCGATGACCCAGCCGCCGCCGTGGAAGAAGACCACCGTGGTGCCGGTCGGATCTTCCGGTCGGTAGATCCGCACCGGGAGGTCGCCCGCCGGGCCGGGGATGGCCAGCGCCTGGACGCTGTCGACGTCCATCAGCACCGGCGGGTAGTAGCGGGCGCGCAGGTGAACGCCGCGGCGGCGGGCCTCGTCGGCCGTGACGTCCTGGAACAGCGGGGGTTCGCCGTTGTCCTGCATGGCCTGCAGCATCCGGGCGACGTCGGGGTCCAACATCATTTCTCCTTCGTGAGGTGGCGTGGGGTCAGCGGCCGAGGGCGTGCATGGGGGTGCGGTAGGACTCGCGCATGGTCAGCGCGGCGATGGTGGCGACGAGGGACGCGGCGCAGCCGAACACGGCCACCGGCACCCAGTCGGCGAGGGCCGGGCCCGCCAGCACCGCGGCGATCGACGGCGCGAACCCACCAAGGGCGAAGCCGAACTGCGTTCCGACGGCGACACCGGACATCCGCACCCGGGTGTCGAACTGCTCGGCGAACATCGCGAAGCCGACGCCGCCGTAGGCCGGGTAGACGACCCCGGACAGCAGGATGCCGAACACGAAGACCAGCAGGACGTCGCCGGTGCTGATCGCCCAGATGAAGGGCCAGATCAGCGCCGCGGAGCCGAGCGCGCCGACCAGGAACACGGGCTTGCGGCCGATGCGGTCACCCAGCTGCGCCCACGCCGGGATGGCGGCCAGCGCGACCAGGTTCGCCGCGATGATCATCCACAGCAGGCTGCTCTGGGACAGGCCGATCGTCTTCACCCCGTAGGTCAGGGCGTAGATGCCGAAGATCGTGCTGATGACGGAGACGAGCGCGGCGAAGAGGACCTTGAACACGTCGGGGGTGTAGCTGCGGAACAGCGTCTTGAGCGGCGCGGTCGGGATCGCGTCGTGGTCGCGCTCCTCCTCGAACGCCGGGCTCTCCTGCAGGGTCCGGCGGATCCACCACCCCGCGACCACCACCACCGCGCTGAGCAGGAACGGGATCCGCCAGCCCCAGGAGAGCAACGCCTCCTTCGGCAGCGCGGCGATCGGGATGAAGACCGCCGTCGCCAGGATGTTGCCGCCCTGCGTGCCCGCCAGCGTGAAGCTGGTGAAGAACGCGCGGCGGTTGGCCGGTGCGTGCTCCAACGAGGTCGAGCTCGCGCTCGACTGCTCGCCCGCCACGGCCAGGCCCTGGAACACGCGCAGCACCAGGAGCAGGATCGGCGCCGCCACCCCGATCTGGTCGTACGTGGGCAGCACCCCGATCAGGAACGTGGCCAAGCCCATCCCGAACAGGGTCAGGAAGAGCACGGTCTTGCGGCCGATCGTGTCGCCGAGGTGCCCGAGCACGAAGGAGCCGACCGGGCGGGCCACGTACGCCACGCCGAAGGTGGCGAGGGAGGCGATCGTCGCCGCCGCTGCGTCGCCCGCCGGGAAGAAGATCGCGGGGAAGACCAGCGCCGCCGCCGTGCCGTAGATGAAGAAGTCGTAGTACTCCAGCGCGCTGCCGATCCAGGCGCTCATCGCCGCCTTGCGGGGGGTCCTCCGGGGTTCGCTCGTGCCGACCGGCTTCACCAGTGTTTGCCGCATCGCTCACTCCTCTCGTCGTCGAGTTCGGTGAGACACAGCGTGTAACCTGCGGTGATAACTGTCCAAGACCGGTTATTGATCGCAGTGATCGGATATGCTTATCGTATGGAGCTGCGCTGGCTGACGACGTTCGTCGCGGTGGCCGAAGAGCTGAGCTACCGACGCGCGGCGGCGCGGCTGCTCGTCGCCCAGCCCGCCGTCAGCCAGCAGATCATGAACCTGGAGAAGGACCTCGGCGTGCGCCTGTTCGACCGGAACAACCGCTCGGTGAAGCTCACCGACGCCGGCACCGCGTTCCTGGGCCCGTGCCGCGCAGCGCTCGGTGCGGTGGAGAACGCGGGGCTGCTGGCGCGCAACGCGGGCACGGGCGAGTACGGGAGGATCCGGGTCGGCTTCAACGCGGGCTTCGCGACCGACCACCTCGTCGCGCTCGTGCAAGTGCTGCGCAGAGATCACCCGCACCTCGAGCTGGAGATCGACAACTCCCGCACGACGCCGGACGTCCTCAAGCTGCTGCGCGCCGACCGCCTGGACATCGGGCTGGTCGGCGGCCCGGCGGCGGCTCCCGGGCTCGAGCAGCGGAGGATCTCCGAGACCCGGCTCGGCGTGCTCGTCGTGAACGGCCACCCGTTCGCCGCGGCGGGATCGGCGCCGGTAGCGGCGCTCGCGGACGAGCACCTCGTGCTGCTCGAGGCCACCCCGGGCTGGTCCATCCGACGGCTGGTCGAGGACGCGCTCGAACAGGCCCGCGTCGCACCGCGCGAGATCACCACCGTCGCCGACAGCACGACGATGCTGGCGCTGGTCGGCGCGGGCATCGGCGTCGGCTTCGGATCGCTGAACACGGGGGCGCTGACACCGCGGACGTTGACCCTCGTCCCGCTGGAAGAAGGCGCGGCCGTGCCCACCAGCCTGGTCTGGAAGACGGCCAACGACACACCCGCCCTGCGCACCGTGCTCCGGGCGGCCGAACGCCACCTCGTCGCTAGCGTTGAGCGCGCCAGGGGCCGGTGATGGCGAACATGTATCCGGGCTCCTGGATGTTGGCGAACAGGATGTTGCGCTCCGGGGCGTAGACCGGGCCCGTGAACTCGACGTTGCGGCTGGCGTCGGTGAAGTCGTTGCGGGCGATGGGGAACGTCTGTCCCCGGTCGGTCGCGCCGACGAGGTGTTTGATGCCCTCGCCGTCCTCGGCGATGATCACGCCGCCGTAGGGCGAGAGGCTGATGTTGTCGGGCCCGTCGAAGGCGCCGTCGACCTCCGGGGTGGTGGCGCGCCCGAACGCCAGCCGCAACGTGAGCGTGGAGTCGAGCGGGTCGTAGAACCACACCTGACCGTCGTGGGCCTCGGCCCCGCCCTGGTCGGACGCCCGCGAGTAGCTGGCGACGACGTAGGCGCCCGCGCCCGCCCACCAGGCCCCTTCGAGCTTGCGGGAGCGGGTGACGTCGCCGTTGCCGAGCTGCCGACGGGTGGGCGTGTTCCGGCCGTCGCGGTCGGGCACGGGCACCCACTCGACGCCGTAGGTGGTGCCGACCGAGGCGCGGGACAGGTCGGCGACGTGCTCCCCGGCGCCGTCGGTGGCCTTCATCGCGGCCAGCACGCCGTCGGTGGGCCGGAGGCCGCGCAACGCGCCGCGGCCCGGGCGGAACCCGCTCGGGGGCTGCCAGCGGTAGAGCAGCCCGCTCGGCCCGCTCGCGTCCTCGGTCAGGTAGATCTCGCCCGTGCGCGGGTCCACGGCGGCGGCTTCGTGCTCGAACCGGCCCAACGCCTTGATCGGCTGCGGATCGCGGTTGGCGGCCGGATCGTACGGATCGACCTCGAAGACGTAGCCGTGGTCCTTGGTGAAGCCGTCCGCCCCGGCGCGGGAGTCGACCTCCTCGCAGGTCAGCCAGGTGTTCCAGGGGGTCTGGCCGCCTGCGCAGTTGGTGCGGGTGCCTGCGATGCCGACCCGTTCGGCGACCCGACGACCGTCGCGGTCGACCTCGACGATCGTGCAGCCGCCCGCCGCGCCCGGGTCGTAGGTCAGCCCGCCAAGGTGGGGCACGGCGAGATCGGTGCCGAACGGCTCGCGGATCTCGTGGTTGTTGACCAGCACGGTGCCGCCCGCGGCCCGGGCGAACGCCCCGGTGCCGTCGTGGTTCCGCGGGGTCGGCTGACCCGTCTCCAGCTTCGTGACCCCGGCGCGCGTGACGATCGAGTAGCGGAAGCCGCGCGGCAGCGCCAGTCGCTTCGCGGGGTCGGCCACCAGCGGCCCGTACCCGATCTCCGGCACACCGGTGTCGGCCGAGGCCTGCGCCGTCAGCAGCATCTCGGTGCTCCCGACCAGGGCGACGCCGACACCGGCCGCCGCCACGCGCTGGAAGAGGTCCCGCCGCGAAAGTCCTGACGTCACACAGGGATCAACGCGCGAGCGCGCACCTTCCCGGGTGATTCACAGAGCTTCAACGATCTGCGTGAGAGTGCCGGGTCCGCCGACGTTGCCGGGGACGATGACGCAGGTGGCGCCGGAGTCCAGATCCCAGACGGAGACACCTGCCAGCACCTGGCCGCGGACGGTGGCGCTGTCCGCGCCGAGGCCGATGGTCGCCACGTCGGCGGACGTGATGCCGCCCTTGCTGACCACCACGCGGACGCTCGGGGCGAGCTCCTGCACGGCGACCATCAGCGCGGACATCACGGCTTGCCCGTGGGCCAGGGTGTTGTGCTCGGGACGGCGGTCCCGCTCACTGGTGATCACCGCGAGGCCGCGGTCGGCGAGCAGCTCCCGCGCTCCGGCGACCACGGCGCGGCCCGCCGCGGCGCTGTCGGCCAACGCGGCGTCGGTGTCGACGACCAGCGGGTCGACGCCGTGGGAGCGGCGGAGGTCGGCCAGCTGCGCGGTGGCTCCGGAGGTGTGCGAGCCGCACACGACGAGCACCGGCCCGCCGTCGGCCAGCGGCGGTTCCAGCAGGCCGTGGCTCACCACGCCCGCGCACCGGGCGGCGAGCGGCGCCGCGCAGCGCACCACCACGCGACCTCCGCGTTCCCGGGCGGCCTGCAGCCCGGCGTGCACCAGGTCGACGTCCGCGTCGGTCTCCGCGTCCGGGGCGACCACCTCACCCGCCCGCGCGGCCAGCAGCGCGTCGGCCACCGCCCCACCCTGCGTCTCCCGCACCGCGGCCAGGCCGACCGTCACCGCGTGGCGATCCCCCTGCTCGCGCACGTAGCCGACGAGATCGCCGTGGCGGAAGCCGAACACCGGGTCCTCGGCGTACTCGGTCTGCTCGGCCGACACCCGCCGTCCGTCGATCTCGACGAAGTGGGTCCCGTCGACGGTCACGCGGCCGCCCGCGGGGAAGGCGGGCAGGAACAGGATCGGTTCGTCGGTCACGAAGACGTCGGTCTCGGCGAACACGTGCCCGCGCAGCGTCGAGTCCCCGCGGAGCACCACCTGCACCTGCTCGCCCAGCCGGTCCGCAGCGACGGCGATCTGCTCGCGGATCCGGCGGCAGAGCGCGATGGCCGCCGCCTCGTCGACCGCGCGCGAGTTGGTCTGCAGGTAGACCGCGTCCACCTCGGACAGGGCGGTGGCCAGCCCCTCGGCGTCCCAGCGCAACAGCACGCGCACGCCGGTGGCGGACTGGGTCCCGGTCGGGTCGTCGTCGAGCACGACGGTCTTCACAACAGTCCTCCCGCGTCGGTTCGCCCCATCATGGTCGACCAGGCCCGCGGGCCCGCGCGCACCTGGCAGTCCGTGTTATGTCCGGACAAGACGCAGGTATTCCTGTCCGATTTCCGAGACGCCGAATGGACAACGGTTCGGACAATTCCGGTGTGGGGCAGGGCACCGTTGACAATTCTCGGGTGCACTGCTTACCGTCCGGCGCGAAGAGCGTGAGGGCGAGGACGGAAAATGGACGCGGAATTGCGGACGGACGTGTGGCGCCGCCACGGCCGTTCCACGTCCTGCACCCGCCGTCACGTCGATCTCCTGCGGGTCAGCAGCGCGCTCTGTCGCTGATCCCCGCCGCTCCGCCGCCTGAGAGAACGCGCCGGAGCGCTCTGCGCTGATCCGGCCGCCCCGGCGGCCTCCTCCACGCGCCCCGCGACCCCGGGGTGCCGTCGACGCACGCCCCCGTCTGGAGCCTGCCGTGCCCCCACCCACCGCGACCGCGCAACCGCCCGAGCGCCTGGTCGAGCCCGACCTCGCCGCGCAGCGGGTGATACCGCTGCGCCACCCGGGCCGCTGGATCGCCACCGTGGTGGTGCTCGTGGTGCTGGCACAGGTCGTGCACGGCCTCGTGACCAACCCCTTCTACCAGTGGGACCGGTTCGCGTACTGGTTCTTCCGGCCGGTCGTGCTGGAGGGCCTGCTGGTGACGTTGCAGGTCACGGCGTGGAGCGCGGTGTTCGCGCTCATCGGCGGGATCGTGCTGGCGTTGGCGCGGCAGTCGCGCAGCCCGGTCCTGCAGGCGGTGAGCTGGGGCTACATCTGGCTCTTCCGGTCGGTGCCCCTGATCGTGCTGTTGCTCTTCCTCTACAACTTCAGCGCCCTGTACAAGGCCCTCGGCCTGGGGATCCCGTTCGGCCCGACGTTCGTGACGTTCGGCGTGACGACGCTGGGCACCGACATGGTGATCGCGGTCATCGGCCTGACCCTGAACGAAGCCGCCTACGCCGCCGAGGTGGTGCGCTCCGGGCTGCTGTCGGTCGACCAGGGCCAGCACGAGGCGGCCGCCGCGCTGGGCCTGCCCCGCTCCTTCCAGTTCCGCCGCATCGTGTTGCCGCAGGCGCTGCGCACGATCGTGCCGTCCTACGTCAACCTGCTGATCGGGCTGGTGAAGAGCTCGTCGCTGGTGTTCTACGTCTCGCTGCTGGACCTGTTCGGCTCCGTGCAGAGCCTCGGTTCGACCTACTCCGGCGACATCGTGCCGCTGCTGGCCGTGGCGACCGTCTGGTACGTCGTGCTCACCAGCGTGATCTCGGTCGTGCAGTACTACGTCGAACGCCGCTTCGCCCGCGGCGCCGTCCGCACGCTGCCGCCCACGCCGCTGCAACGGCTCCGCCGCGCGATCGGGGCGAGCCGATGACCGTTCTCGAGGGAGGGCGGGCGGCGGCCGTCGAGGTGCACGGCGCGCACAAGGCCTTCGGCACCCACACGGTGCTCGACGGCATCGACCTGGTCATCAATCCGGGCACGGTGACGGTGGTCCTCGGGCCGTCCGGCTCCGGGAAGTCCACGCTGCTGCGCGCCATCAACCACCTGGAGAAGCTCGACCGCGGCTACGTGAGCGTCGGCGGCGAGCCGATCGGGGTGCGCCGGGTCGGCGACCGGCTCAAGGAGCTGCCCGAGCACGCCATCCTCGTCCAGCGGCGGCGCATCGGCTTCGTGTTCCAGAACTTCAACCTGTTCCCGCACATGACGGTGCTCGACAACGTCGCCGCCGCGCCGATCGCCACCGGGGCCGCGAGCCGTGCCGCGGCGATCACCCAGGCCCGCAGCATGCTCGAGCGGGTCGGCTTGAGCGACAAGGCCGACGCCTATCCCCGGCAGCTGTCCGGCGGCCAGCAGCAGCGCGTGGCGATCGCCAGGGCGTTGGCGCTGCGCCCCGGCGTGATCCTGTGCGACGAACCGACCTCCGCGCTCGATCCCGAGCTCGTCGGCGAGGTCCTCACGGTGATCAAGGACCTGGCCGCGACCGGCACCACGCTGATCATCGTGACCCACGAGGTCGGCTTCGCCCGCGAGGTGGCCGACCAGGTCGTCTTCCTCGACGGCGGCGTCGTCGTCGAACACGGCCCACCCGCCCAGGTGCTCGACCACCCCGCCCACCCACGTACCCACGAGTTCCTCAGCAGAGTGCTCTAGCCGTTGCCGCACAGGGAGATCTGATGCCCCTCACCCGTCGCCGAGCCCTCGCGGCAGCCGCCGCGACCGCCCTCTTCACGACGCTGGCCGCCTGCGGGGGGTCCGGCGGCGACACGGCCGCCGCCGTCGCGGGCGGCACCACCGCGGTCAACGTCGGCGCGTTGTCCAACGGCGCCGCGAAGGAGGTGACGATCAACGTGCCGGTGGTCGACTCGATCCGGGCCCAGCTGCCGCCCCAGATCCGGGACGCGGGCGTGCTGAACGTCGGCCTCGGCCTGCTGCCGGCCGGTTCGCCGCCGTTGGGCTTCGTCGGCACCGACGACAAGACCCTCACCGGCTCCGAGCCGGACCTCGCCCGCCTGGTCGGCGGCGTCCTGGGCCTCGAGGTGCAGCTCAACAACGCCACCTGGGAGAACCTGTTCGTCGGGATCGACAGCGGCCGCACCGACATCGGCTTCTCCAACATCACCGACACCGAGCAGCGCAAGCTCAAGTACGACTTCGCCACCTACCGCCAGGACAACCTCGCCTTCGAGACGCTCGCCACCTCGAACTGGGCCTTCACCGGCGACTACCAGGCCCTCGCCGACCGCAAGGTCTCGGTCTCGAGGGGCACCAACCAGGAGAAGATCCTCCTGGAGTGGCGCAGCAAGCTGCAGGCCCAGGGCAAGGACTTCGCCGTCGAGTACTACCCGGACAACAACGCCGTCCAGCTCGCACTGGAGTCCGGCAAGATCGACATCTACCTCGGCCCGAACCCCGGCGTCGCCTACCAGGTGGCGCAGAGCGCCGATTCACCCAGCCCGAAGCGGAGCGCGGGAACCTTCTCCGGCGCGGGCGAATCGCTGCAAGGCCTCATCGCCGCCACGACGAAGAAGGACAGCGGCCTGGTCAAGCCGGTCGCCGACGCCATCAACTACCTCATCCAGAACGGCCAGTACCAACAGTGGCTCACCGCGTGGAACCTCGGCAACGAGGCCGTGAAGACCTCGGAGGTCAACCCGCCCGGCCTGCCCATCACCAACACGTGATCCACGCTCACGCCGTCCGCAGGATCCGCCGCATGACACGGGCCCCGAACCGCAGCGCCGTGAGCGGCACGCGTTCGTCGACGGCGTGGAACTGGCCGAAGGCGTCGAACCCGTCGGGCACCCGCAGCGGCGTGAAGCCGTAGCCCGCGATGCCGAGCCGGGAGAAGCTCTTGTTGTCGGTCGAGGCGGGCAGGAGGTACGGCACGACGACCCCGTCGGGGTCGTCGTGCGCGACGGCCGCCCGCACCGTCTCGACCAGTGGGCCGTCGACGGGTGCGACGACAGGCGCGTTCAGCTGCGCCCACTCCACGTCCACGTGCTCGCCGACGATGCGCTCCACCTCGCGCCGGAATCCCGCTTCGCCGCCCGGCACCACCCGCGTGTCGACCTCGGCGACCGCCTCGCCCGGGATGACGTTGAGCTTGTAGCCCGCCGTGAGCATGGTCGGCACGGCGGAGTGGCGCAGGCCTGCGCAGACGAGCCCGTTCTCGGGACGGTCATGCCCGGTGAGCTCGGAGAACGCCGTGAGGAACGGCGTTGTGACGTCGGTGCGCTCCACCGGGAACCGGTGCTCCCCCAGCGCGACGACGGCCCTGGCCAGCCGCAGCACCGCGGTGTCCGCTCCCGGGGTCGAGGCGTGACCCGCGGCGCCCCGCGCCCGCAGCCGCAGCCAGCCCGCGCCCTTCTCCGCCGTGGCGAGCAGGTACGCGCGGCGCACGCCGTCGTGCGCCGTGGGCAGCGGCACGGAGAACCCACCCACCTCGCCGATCGCCTCGGTGACGCCCGCGAACAGCTCCGGGCGGTTCTCGACCAGCCACTTCGCCCCCCAGACACCCCCGGCTTCCTCGTCGGCGAGGAACGCCAGCACCAGATCGCGGCGGGGGACGACGCCGGAGCGCGCCAGCCCCCGCGCAACGGCGATCACCGTGCCCGCGAACCCCTTCATGTCCACGGCTCCCCGTCCGTAGAGCACCTCGCCGTGCCGGTCGTCTTCACGGATCTCGGCGGCGAACGGCGGCACGCTCCAGTCCGCCGCGTCGACGGGCACGACGTCGAGGTGGGTGTGCACGAGCAGCGCGCCCGCCGACCGGTCGCGGCCCGGGATCCGCACGACGAAGCTGCCGCGCCCCGGCGTCGGCAGCACGAACTCGCCGGAGATGCCGACCTCGGCGAGCCGATCCCGGACGTAGCGGGCGGCGCGCTCCTCGCCGTCGCCGATCGTCGCCGGGTCGCCCGTGTTCACGCTCTCGATGCGGATCAGATCGCGCGCGATCTCGATCGTCTCCTGCTCCAGCGCGGCATCCATGCGCCTGGGCTACCCCGCTCCGGCCGTCGACGAATCAGGGGTGCGACCCTCGTCAACTCCGCTTGAACGTTCAGACACCGCGTGTATACCGTCGGGTGGCGACCGCGGGCCATCCAGCGCGGTCTCCGGGCTGATGGAGGTCGGGGTGCGCGATCGGGAGGGCGTCGCCCTGCGCACGACGTGGCACGCCTGGCGCTACCACGTCGACCTGTGCCGCACGGCCGCCGCGCTCTGTTCGCGCTGACGCCCCCACGATCGCCGCGCCGTCGCGCGCGCCCGCGGGGATCTCGCCGCAGTGTTCGCGTAGTCGACGTACGAGGAGTCTGGATGAGCGCCTTCACCGAAGCCCGGATGCACCTGGGCGTCGAGCTGCGCGGGGCGGGCAGGCACCCGGCCGCGCTCCGCCTCGCGGGCGTCGACCCCGGCGCGCTCGCCGACCCGGCGTGGTGGACGCAGCTGGTGCGCGACGCCGCCGCGCGCGGCCTGGACCTGGTCGTCCTGCCCGAGCCGGGCGGCGTCCTCGACGCCACGGCGCTGGCCGGGCGGATCGCGCCCTTCGTGCCCGGCATCGGGCTGGTGCCCCAGGTGGACGTGGCCGGGGTCGAGCCGGGCGTGCTGGCGAAGACGGTCTCGGCGCTGGACGTCGTCTCGACCGGCTGGGAGCCGGTGACCTCGACGAACTGGCGGGAAGCCGGTCCGGTCGTCGAGGGCGTGCTCGAACCCGACGACGGCGTGCGAAGGCTGGCCCACAGCCGCCCGCTCACCGTCGTGCGCGCGGACGAGCCGGACGCGCTCGCCGTCGCCGCCGGTCACGCCGACGTGGTCCGGGTCGCCGCCCCCGGCCTGGACGCCGCCCACGCCGTGCGCGAACGGGTGCGGGACGCGGCCGCCAGAGCCGGACGGCACCCCGACGACCTGACCGTGCTGCTCGACGTCGAGGTGCACCTGGCGGCCGACGCGCGGGCATCGCTGCGGCGGCTCGACCGCGCGGGTGAGCTCGCGCCGTCGACGCTGCGGGTGGTCGGTGCGGCCGTGGACCTGGCGAACCTGGTGGAGCGCACGGTGGCACTGGGCGCGGCCGACGGCATCACGTTCCTGCCGCTCGCCCTGCCCACCGACCTGCACGCGATCACCCGCGAGGTCGTGCCGCTGCTCGCGGGCCGCGGCCTGTTCCGCACCGGCAACCCCGGCACGGGGCTGCGCGCCCGGTTCCAGCCCCGGCACCGTGTGCTGAGGTCGGCGTGACCGCGCCCGACCCGGCCGCCATGCGCGCGACCCTCGGCCACTTCGCCTCCGGTGTCGTGGTGGTGACGGCGACCGGCCCGGCGGGCCCGCTCGGCTTCACCTGCCAGTCGTTCGCCTCGCTCTCGCTCGACCCGCCGCTGGTCAGCTTCAGCCCGGCGCGGACGTCCACGACGTGGCCGCGGATCCGCGCAGGCGGCCGGTTCTGCATCAACGTGCTCGCCGAGGACCAGCAGCGCGTGAGCGACCAGTTCGCCCGCTCCGGCTCCGACAAGTACGCAGGCGTGCCCTGGCGGCCCGGCCCGTCCGGAGCTCCGGTGCTCGACGGCGTGTGCGCCTGGATCGACTGCACGCTGTGGCGGGAGTACGACGGTGGCGACCACACGATCGTCCTCGGGCAGGTCGCTGCGCTCGGGGCCGACCCCTCGCGGGCCCCGCTGCTGTTCCACCGCGGCCGCTACCACGGCACGGACACCGCCGAGCGGCGCCGGGCGTCCTGAGCGTCGCGGGCGGTTCCCCGCGGCCGGATCGCCCGGGGCGGTTAGGCAGACCGCTTACGGGGGTAAGACCGTGATCGTGGGACTACGAAGGCTGGTCGGGCGTTGGCCCGTCTTGCGCCAGGTGACGGGGACCGACTCACTGGCCCGCGGCACGTCGGCACGCTCGGACGGCGGCACGGCCGACAAACGGGCCCGCACCCTCAACGCCGACCGCGTCACGAAATCGATCTGCCCCTTCTGCGCGGTG
>Ga0207678_10001625_pt1 | contig 20627 bp, 27 predicted proteins | sample KBSC63metaG_FD_184319 | JGI IMG/M metagenome (GOLD analysis project Ga0207678, IMG submission 184319) | Corn rhizosphere microbial communities from Kellogg Biological Station, Michigan, USA - KBS C6-3 metaG (SPAdes) (version 2) | ecosystem: Host-associated > Plants > Roots > Rhizosphere > Soil ... | reverse complement strand
GCGGTGCTCTGCGAGACGGACGTGCTGCCCGAGCCGGAGCCGCACGCCGCGACACCGACCGCGAGGGCGGCGGACACGACGGCGCAGCAGAGGATGCGAAGCAACGTCAAGGAACTCCTCGCACGGGGCGGACCAGGGGTCGGCGACGCTAGCACAGCGCCCTGCCGCACCCGCCCACTCGGCCGACGCTCAGTTCTTCTGCTTGCCGGGCAGGAACGGTGCGGCTGAGAGCGAGCAAGCTCGCATTGCTGCCTGCAAGGAAATTCTCGACCGCGCCTACGGCAAGGCCGCCCAGCCCTACACAGGCGAAGGTGGCGAAGGCCCGGTCCAGATCCGGGCACTACTCGACAGCATCGACGGTGAGACCCGCGGTATCCCGACTAGGGCCGCGTGACGTGAGCCAGAACGCCAACCACAAGAAGTGTCCTGAACCATGGCCGAACAACTCTTCCCCTCCCCGATGGCGGCGATGCTCCGCGGCAGCCAAATCCCTCCCTTGCCCATCGGGCCGCCGCCGGAGGTGATGTTAGGCGCTCCGACCATCGCCATGTCCGACCTGCTCCGTGCTGGAGCACTCGGCGGACCGGCCGTGGCGCCAGCGACCTTGACGGGACGGGAGAACGGCCCGCAACAGCCGCCAATGGCGCTGCCTGCGTCTGTCGATATCCAGCGTCTCGACTATGGCCAGCCGATGCCTGGCACCCGGCCGTTGGCCGAGGCGCTACCCGGCGCCTTCCCAGAGAGCGAGCGCGGCTGGTATCGCAACCCGGAGAGGCCGACCACCGGCATTGCTGCCGGGCCGCAGTCGAGCCGAGAGGCGTTCGATCTCGCCCAGCAGGGACGCGATCTGGCGTTCGTTGGCGGACAAGCGCTGCCGTTTGCGGTCGGCGGACCGGTTTCGCGCGGTGTTGATGCTGCCGTGAGCGGCGCTGGAACCCTTGGGCGTGCCGCTGCGGCGTCTCCGGCCGGGCAATGGGTTGGCCGAAACGTGGTGGAACCCGTTGCTGGTGCCATCGCGCGCAATCCGACACTGGCCGGGTTCCTGACGGCTGGAGGTGTCACCGCGGCGACACCAGGACAGACAGCTGACACACCTCCGCTTCGTGAGCGAGCGCCTGGCGCGCGGAAGGCTGAGACCGACGTGCGGGGGCGCCTCACAACGGCCGAGGAGGACCTACGCAAAGCGCGCGAGGATGTTGCCCGGTACGATGATCGAAACTTCAACTGGCGCGATGCTGACGCCGTAGAGGCAGCGCAGCGCAATTTCCAGGGCATGGACATTAGGGTCCGGGACCCTAAGACCGGGCAAATCGTTCCGATCCCTTCGGACCGTAGGGATGGTCCGCTGACACGCGCTGGCGCTGCTGAGTATGCGCGCCGTGCGGCGGCAAAGGTCAAGGAGCTTGAGACGGGCCTCGCGGCCACCAGGACTGAATTGGAACGCGCCGGAACCGCAGTGAGGGAAGCAGAGGGCCTCGACGCGAGAGACATAAGCGCTAGGCGCATGCAGGAACTGGACGAGCCGACGTTGGTGCAGAGGTTCGGGCCGAATGCCGGCTACTTCGCTGGCTTCGGACAGGGCGTCGTTGAGCGCTGGGCGCTCGGTAAAGCCTTCCGCGGCTTGGAGCGGGCGCGAACCGAGCGCGCTAACTCTGTCATGGCGCACATGAGCAAGGGTGACGTTAACGAGCGCGTGGGCCGGCTCAACCAGTTCTGGACCGAGGGTGGAAGCCGCAACCCGCCGTATGCGTATACGCCTGGCGCGCGTCCCTATCCGTGGACGGCCGCGCCGGATGCACCGCCGCCGGGTGCGTCATCCGTCTTTGCACCGCGCGATCCTAGCGCGACGCTCAACGCATCTCGGCTCTATCGTCCCGGTCCGTTGGAGAGCTATGGGCCAGTAACCGGAACAACGCTCACTGGCGGGTATGAATGGCACCAGGGCGAGCAGAACATGGAGGAGGCTCGGCGAGAGCTTATCGCTGCAGAGACGGCTGTTGCCGGGAAACAGGCGCCGACCGAGGTTGAAATGCAGCGCATCAGAGATGCGCGTCAGGGCTTGGCCTGGGCTCGGTTCTTGCGGAACGCTGGGCGTGGGGCAATAGGCGGGGGCGCGATGACCGATCTCCACATGCGCGCCCATGCCCCGTCGCGTCCGAATATCGGGCGTGCCGAGACTGAGCGGGGCACTGTTGATCTGCTACTGAATCCGCCTCCAGCACTACCTCCGACAGCGCCAGCCGGACCTAGCGCCCCAACGATGCTGCCGCACTCGTCCACCTACCAGCCACGGGCAGGCGGACGGTTTGCGCCAGGGCGTCCGGTCTATCCTCCGGGCGACCCGCGTCGCGGCGGTAGCTAGCGCGGTGTTGGCGGCGGACAGCTTGGGCGGAGATGATGAGAGCCGCCACGACACGGAACATGCAGTAGAGCGCATAGACTCCAAGCACGCCGATTTTGATCGTGATGTAGAGCATCATATCTGAATTGCTTAGCCGTATGCCGCGCCCATCGAGCAGTCCGCCAAGCAAGAACAACAGCGGCATCGCTAGACCGAAAAGGCAGGTCATAAGGGCGATGCTGTCCGGCACTCGCATCACCCGGTCAAATCGGTCGCGCGCCTGCTGTCTCAAATCATCGGCCATCGGCAATCCCTCCTGACACGGAATCCTAGCCGACGTAGGCACTACCTCGGAAGCGAAATCATGGCAGAACCTACCTTCTCCCCCCGCATGGCGGACTTCCTGCAGGGACGGGCAGGGGCAGCATATGCGCCCGTTATGTCGGAGTTCACGACTCCAGGCGATCTCCAGCGCGAGCGCATCTCGAATGCCCTTGGCTGGGACGTAGGACGCCCAGTTCAGGAGTTCGCGCGGCGGGCATTGCTCCAGTTGCCGATGGCGATGCGTCCCGCGATGGGTGCAATGCCGACGATGAGCGGAGTGCCGGCAAGGCCAGCAGCCACATCGCCAGAACCCGGACCTTGGCAGCCAGGCTACATGCAGGAGTGGTTGCAGGGCCGCTATCAGCCCGCCGCCCGCCCGCAGGCATGGCAGGCCGACAGGCGGTGGGGTTCGCCGGGCAATGAGCAACCGCCTCTGACCTGGCACGACGTTGTCGCCGGGCGCATCCGCACCCCGCAAAACCGCGCCGAGATGATCGAGGCCGCCAAGGGCGTCGGCGCAATCGCGGGCGCAACGGGGACCGCCGCCGGTGGCGCTCAGTTCGGGTTCGATACCTATCGCGGCGAGCCGTGGCAGACGGCCTCGTGGCGGGCCTTGATCGGCCCGACCGCGGGCGACCCGCCATCCTGGTGGCCGCAGCCGCCGCCCGCCGAAAGGCCGCCGCCTCCCAACGGGCCACAGCCGCCGTCGCGGTCGAGATCCTCTTGGGTGGACTGACTAGGGGTCATCACCCCGCAAACATCATCTGAAGGAAAAGCAAATGGCCGATGGCCCAAACCACCCGGTTGCGGGTGTCTCTCCCGACCAGCGCGACGAGACAGAGCCACGTGAGGTGCCCGCCAGGCCCAAAGCCCGTGGCAGCAGTGCCTGGGGCAGTCCTTGGGGCAGCCCATGGGGCACGACGGGCATCAAGCCTGAGAAGGCCATCCCTGAAAGCGGCCGTGACGAGATCACAGAGGCCGATCCCGCCAGCGAGGCGTAAGCGCCGAATCGATCACTGAGGCGCGGTGGTAGTCATAGTCGGCACGTGCCCGCCTGCACGAAACCCAAACAATCAGGAGCGAAGCAGTGCCCTGGAATGGCTCGGCGCCCAACCGACAGGCGGGGCGCACCGACGGTGTGCGCACCGGTGATGACGTATACGCGCAGCAGGCGGCTGCTCCGGTCAGCGTGGACGCCACTCTTTTCGATGTCCACGACACCGACCTCAAGGACATGATCAACGCCTGCTACAAGAAGGACGGCGGGAATACGGCTACAGCCGATCTCCCTATGGGCGGGTTCAAGTTCACCAACGTCGCCGAAGCCGCGGCACGCAATCAGTTTGCGCGCTTCTCCCAGCTCCAGGACAATAAGGGGCAGTACGTCGGTACGGTCGGCGGCACGGCAGACGCCATCACGTTGACGCCATCTCCTGCAATCACGGCCTATGTAGCGGGGCAGCGGTTCACGTTCATTGCCGGCGGGGATAACACCACGGCGGCTACAGTCAACGTGTCCGGCGTCGGCGCCAAGGATATCAAGAGGCCGGACGGTTCCGCTACGGCTCTCTCCGCTGGAGACATCATCTCTGGGGCCATTGCCGATATCGAGTACGATGGCACGAATTTCCTGCTGCTGAGTTGGAGCGCCACCAAGCTCTTGAATGATGCTGCGCCTCAGCTTGCGGCGGACCTCGATACCAACGGCAACGATGTCGCCTTTGACGATGCGCGCGGCATCACCGACGATTCCGGCAATGAGCAACTGGTCTTCCAGAAGACCGCGACCGCCGTCAATCATGTCGAGATCACCAACGCAGCAGCCGGCAATGATCCCGTCATATCCGCAGCAGGCGACGATACCGATATTGATCTTGTCCTGGCAGGGAAGGGGACGGGCGTTCCGAAGATCGGGACCAGCGCCGTCCTGTCCACCACCAACATCAATGACCTGACCGAAGACACAAGCCCAGACTTCGCCAACGACTTTATTGTGACCTATGATGCGTCGGCCGGCATTGCAAAGAAGGTCAAGCTCGGCATCGGCGCAATCGTCGCCATCATCGAGGACCAGAAGACGCAGAACACTGCGGGCCAGACCTTAAACACCGGGTCCGATCAGGTACGCGAGCTGAACACGCTGGTTTACAACCGCGACTCGCTGGTATCGCTGTCGTCCAACCGCTTCACGTTGCCAGCAGGGACGTGGGAGATCGCATGGGATGCGCCGTTCGCTCCCGACAGCGGCAGCGGGCGGCTGCATCAATCGTTTTTGTACAACCAGACGGACAGCGCCGTCGTCGCCCGCGGGATGTCGTCTTATCTGGATACCAGCGTGAACAACGAGAACGGCCAGCAGCTTAGCTCAGGCAGTGCCGTCGTCACTATCGCCGGCAGCAAGGCCTTCGAAATCCGCTCCAGGGTCGGCATACAATCTACAACCGGTGATCCAGCCAACTTCGGCACCGAGGTCTACACGCGGGTGACGGTGCGGAGGGCGTGAAGCCAGCGTGAAGCCTTGCCCGTGCGTTGCTGCGTGAGGTCAATCCGAAAGCCTCCGATGGCGGCGCCAATCTGTTCGGCGGCGAGGACGATATGGTGCTATCCGCGCACTGGCGCGGGTGATCCGATGAGGAGTTCCCAGCGCCCTGCTAGCGTGGCCCTGAGAGCCACCTTACCACTTGCCTGGTTTCGGAGGGCAGCACTCGGGCCGCTTGCAGCTTGGCTATGGGCACTGGGGTCCACACGTGTGCACAACGTCAACGGTGCCGTCTGGACGGGCCCGCGGCAGAAAACAGCAACGACTGGTGTCGCCAGGCGGGGTTGCCTTAGGAGGGTCTGGTTGCGGTGCGGGCGCTGGCCTTGCGTGAGGAATGACGAAGTTGAAGCCCATGGGTAGGTGGCTTCCTCCGTTGGCCGGGCAAACGCCCTTTTTCGGGTATCCATCGAAGAACATACCGTAGCAGTTGTTGCAGTAGCGCCAATCGCGCTGGGATGTTTCCGTCGAGGCGACGTCGTGAGGAATTACAAAGTTGAAACCGGCCGCCCTGTGACCACCTGGTCGGTCAGCCGGGCAAACGCCCTTGATGTTGTAGCCGTCGAAAAACAACCCTTTACACTTCTCACAGAAGCGCCATTCCCCCTGGGACGTCCAGGTTGGGGCAATGTCGTGGGGAATGTGGAAGTTGAATCCGATGGCATCGTGGGCACCCTTAACCGGGCAAACGCCCTTGTCGGGATAGCCCCAATAGAACATTCCAAAGCATTGCCCGCAGAACCGCCAATGTTCCTGCCGCTCCGCAGCAGCCGGAGCGAGATGCCCACTGAGTGCTGTTGCTCCCACTGCCAAGGAAAAGGACTTGAGCGCGTCCCGCCGCGAAAGAAGCGTCATTTGAGTTACTCACTCCGGCTCGTTAACACCCAGGTTGTGCTCTAGGGTGCCGCTTTTGATTGACCCCTGCAGGCAGAGCCTGAACGTGAGAATAAAAATTCGTTGCAGGGCACGGGTGGCGGCAGGAACGACACGCTGCTTGGGGCGCCGACTGTCATTCAGGCTTGTCGGGGTCCGAGCCCCTGGCTTGTCCAGCGCGTCCAGCTCCGCAGTGTTGCCGCCACGAGCGAAATCCGCGTCGCTACAGGCGGTGGTCATTCTCCGTCAACCCTAACGTGCCAACGTTGGGCGGCAAGCAGACCACAATCGGCAACCCACGCAGCATGCTCCAACCCTGGCCGAATGCGCTAACTCAGGACATTTTGGGCGCTCTCGTCTGTCTCTCGGCCATGGCTGTCATTGGCCTGGTTGTCGTATGGGGAGGAGAGAGTAACGACCGATTCCGAAGCCGTAGGCCGCGCCTTAACGTGCGCCGACGACCATACGCATTACTGACCTCTGGTCGTCTTCGGGATCGCCTCCATCATCGTCCGCGAACCCATCGTCTCCTGCGCACGGCTCTGGGCGCAGGTCGTGCAAATAGCGCGTCAACGCGCTATCTTCGTTCCCCCACGCCTGCTCGGCTGTCATGTCCGGAGCTTCCACCCACGCCATAAGCGGCTTGACGGTGCTCCAGCCGAACCCCAGCGCCGTCTCATTTGCCTTCGGCCACGCTATTCGCCGTGCACCTACTAGCTGATGTCGAGCTGCCTACAGAACCTGTCGACTGCAAGCGCGCTCCGTACGATCGCGCGGGAGCAACATTCACAGTTTTGGTAGTCCTGTCTGTCAGATAGCGGACGTGGCTTCTGCTGATCGTTGGTGGTCGCGTCACGACTTCCGCTTGGGCTTCTCGCCCTTCTCGTGCGCCTCTAGCCTGTCCGGGGGCAGAGCCGTCGGCGCCTGCGCCGGCCCGCTACTTGCCTTCGTCGGATTGGTGGCCGGGCTTTTCCCAGCCTGCACTTCTGCCAGCGATTCTCCAGTAAATGAGACCGGCGATGAGGCCGATTGGGGCAAAGAGCAAGAACAGGCCGCCGATGAGACCGCCCGGAATGTACATGATGGAGCTGACGCTCGCCGCAATTGCCCCCGCCACCACGTAGAAAGCAGGTGAGCGGATGCGGTTTGCCTCGCCGTAGGCGATGACAGCGAGGGCGGGGACGGCGGCATACGCGATCATCATCCAGGTCACGACCTGGGCGAGTTCGAGGAACTTGAACAGCGAGGGGGCTTCGCTCTCAATAGCTACCAGGAACGCGAAGATCGCGATCACGAAGCTGGCAGCAAGGCAGGCGGCCAGATAACCGACAAAAATCCTCGACAGGCGTGTCATAACAATCCCCCAACTCAGCAATGCAACCCGTGCGCGCGCCTCCGAGGCCGATCCTCGGCGCTGATCAGCTTAGCGCCACTCCTGGGAGGCTCAACTCCCGCCCGCGATCGTGCCCCTGCAGTTGGTCGTCGAGGATGGCGTCAAGGCCATGCTGGAGGAGACGTCGGACAAGCCCAAAGGGGGCAAGCGGTAATGATCAGCGGGCGCGTGGATCGCCTCAATAAGAGAAAACCGGGGATTGGGGCGGCGGCCGATGATGCGCTTTCGGCGGCGATCGCTTCGACAACAGACCGCGCAAGTACCTCAGCGACACCGGTCACCGCTCCATGCCCACCACCACCGTCCGCCCTTCGGAGTGTCGAGCACAACGATCTGCATTGATGAAGCCTTCTGCCCCGCTGGGCTCAGGTTGGAAGTCGATTGCGCCTCCTCGCCTTGCGCCCCTTGCTGCCCTCGCTCGCATCTCGCATCAAGGCCAATGGTACGGGTCACAGAGGCGCTTCGGCAGCGAGGCTATGGGATACAAACTCTGTGGCTGACACGCCGCTTAGCGCCGCGAAAGATGCTGCTTCAGCCGCGCGATTTCGTCCGTGGACCAGCCACGAACATCCGTGACCTCGATCCAGGCGTCGACATAGTGGGCTGGGGCGTAGAGATGGCCGAAGCCAATCGGCGCCGACGTGGCCATGAACATGTCCAGCGCCAATTGCAGGAAGGTCACGATCGGGTACCACTGCAGTTGCGGCGACACATCTGGGCCGCGCGGAGGCTGCATCCACTCCGGCGCGCGATGAAAGGTGCCGTAGTCGAAGAAGGTCACGGGATCGCTTGCATATTGGAGGTAGACGACCCGCATCGGCCCCCACACCGCGTTCGACATGGAAGCCTGGGTGGCCGCGTCCCCGTACTGGTTCATGAAGCGCACGAAGGAGCCGTCGCGGAACCGGGGCAGCCAAGCCGGCGATCCGAGGTTTCGATGGTCGGTCAAGAAACGCCAGAGCCTACTCGAATAGGGCGGGCCGCTCCAGAGCGCGCCGGTGAAAGGATCGCCCAGGACCTCGATCAGATCCGTCGACCGCTCGGAGTTCGCCGCACCAAGACTGAGGCCGTGCAGATAGAGCTTCGGCCGCCGGTCCTTGGGAAGCGCGGTCCAATAGCCGTAGATCTCCCTGAAGAGGGCACGTGAGGCATCCGCGCCATATCCGGGATCGATGAGCAGATACAGCCAGCTGGCGAGATAGGAATATTGCAGGGCGACGCTCGCGACGTCGCCGTCGTGCAAATATTCGACGCTGTCCAGTGCGGCTGGGTCGACCCATCCCGTGCCCGTCGGCGACACCACTACGAGCACCGAGCGCTCGAACCCGCCCACGCGCTTCAGCTCTTCCAGCGCCAACCTGGCGCGGGTCTCTTGCGTGCCGGCAGAGCGCAGCCCGACGTAGATGCGCAGCGGGTCAAGCGCTTTCCGACCGGAGAAACCGCTGATGTCGTCGCGGCTCGGCCCCGAGGAGATGAACTCACGCCCCCACCGTCCAAGTTCCTCCCAGGTCAGCAGCGAGGCGCGGCTCCCGGTCTTCAGGGGGGCCATGGGCGGGCCGGTTTCCGGCGCGATCAGCCTGTCATACTCTCCAAAGGAGATTGCCGCGGCCCGCAGCCCCGCCCGGAAAAGAAGGCCGTTGCCGATGAACCAGAAAAGCGATGCAACCGCCACGACGCCGATTGCGTTGGACAGCCTTCTTGGCAGGAACCGGCTGATCCTTGACTCTGCGACGCGGAACGTCGCATGGAAAAGGTACGCCAGAGCCATCAGTACCGCGAAGACCACCAGCGCGATTAGCACGACTTCCAGGGGATATCCCGTGTCGACGGCTTCGAGGCCTATCAGCTTCCGGATCGAGTTCTGCCATGGCGCCGCATGCCAGAGAGAGACGACCGCGACGACCGTGCCGGCGGCGACGGCGCCAATCCTGGCCATCCGCCGGTAGCCATCTTGAGGCTGCGGAAGCTCCAGATAGACCCAGAGCCAACGAGCGGCTGCACCGACGCCATATCCCATCGCCAGCAAAATGCCTGACAGCACGCCTTGCGTCAGGAAGCTCCGCGGCAGCAGGGTCGGCGTCAGGGAAGCGGCAAAACATATCGCTCCAACAAGGAAACCGCAGGCCGAGAGTGTCCGCCAAGGTACTTTCCCGTCCGCCACCCCTCGATTCTCGCCGAGCATCAATCGCAGCGCCCCTCTGGCTGAGCAGCCCGATGAACGTCGTCGCGACTGTAGGACAGCAGCACGACAAAGGGCCCTGTAAGAGCCGGAATGGCAAACGGAGCACGTCACGTGGCTGAACGTGCTGCCGCGACGGCACCAAAGTGAGACCTCCGCCGGCTCTGGCACGACCGAGTCGGGTTCGACGTAGCGTCGGTCCCGCGGTGCCGCGGATGCCGCTGCCGCATAGGGAAGGGCGTCGCTGGCGCTGTTCAGCGCCTGGCCGCGTCAGCCTCACCGGCCGTCCCGTGCCAATCCGGCAGCTCGTATGGATCGGTCTTGCGCACGAGGGGCGCGGGCGAGAAAAGGCAAGTCACGACGAGATCGCTGCCCAGCACCCCTGTACAAAAACCCTCACGAAATCTGACCACGCGAAGCCTTGGAAATACGGGCTTTGTGGATGGTCCGTTTTTTGGGTTCAGATATGCGGTGCCGCAGCCTCCGGGTCACGCCATGAGGAAGAAGTGCTCCCAAACGCCGGACGGCGGCTGGTTCATTGACAACCCCGTGGCGCGTGTCACAGATTGGGTGTGCGGCGGGGTGCCCGCCTAGTGCCCATGCCATCGATGTCCAAGACCGCCGCCCTACTGTGCCCGTTGCGAGAGCCGAGCGTAAAAGTGTTGTGTCCTCGCTAGCGAGTACGGTGGGCGCCATAGCTTGCACCACTGGCCGCTGAGGCCATTCCGCAAATTCATTCAGGTTCTCCCATGCGATTTGGATTGTTCGGCGGCGCCGCGGCGCCGCGGTTGCCCGACGTCGAGGCGAGCGCTGCGGGCTTCTTCGATTTCGTCGAGACCAACGTCGAGGCCGAGGCGCTCGGTTTCCATTCGAGCTTCGTGACCGAGCATCACTTTACCGGTATCGGCCAGGTTTCCTCGACTCTCACCCTCCTGACCTTCATAGCGGCTCGCACGACGCGCCTTCGCCTCGGCACAGCGATCCTTGTCTTGCCGTGGCACAACCCGGTGCTGCTTGCCGAGCAGGTTGCGACCTTGGATCTTCTCTCGCGCGGGAGGCTCGATCTCGGCGTAGGCAAAGGCTATCGCCACAACGAGTTCGCAGGTTTCGCCATGCCACCCCATGAGGCCGAGCCGCGTTTCGAGGAGGCTCTTGACGTGCTCGTGCGCGCACTGACCTCGGAGGAGCCGTTCTCGCACCGCGGACGCTTTTTTCGCTTTGATGAGGTAGTCGTGGAACCGCCGCCGCATCAGCGGCCGCACCCGCCACTGTGGATGGCTGCGGGAAGCCCAGCCTCGATCTCAGCGTGCGCACGCCGCGGCTTCAATCTCTTGCTCGACCAGTTCGCGTCGCCTCAGCAGGTCGGCGAACGTATTGCGCTTTACCGGCAGGAGCTTGAGGCGGGAGGCAACGCGTTCGAGCCAACGCGCGTTGCCGTCGCCCGCAATGTTTTCGTCACAAGCGACACCGTGGAGAAGCACGAGGCCGTCAAACGGCAAGCGCAGATACATGAGAGATTTTTATCACTCTCGCGCGGTTCGGAGAGCCGTCCAGGCTCGCACATCCTAGCGTACGCCGACAAGCCTGAAGCCCATTCGCTGATCGGGACGGCGGAGGAGGTCGCGGAGGGGCTCCTCGCCCTCCAGGAGGTGGGCGTCGCCTACGTCCTGCTGTTCAGCCAGGGTTCGCGCGACAACCTCCGGCGGTTTGCCGAAAGAGTGATGCCAAAGTTCAGTGCGCCGCGAGCGCCATGACGCCTTGTCTGCTCCCGATCGGTGCGCGGAGCTAGCCAGCCGACGTTGCGGGCGATCAGCTGGTCGGAGCGTCCCTCGGCGTGGAGTTTGAGAACCTCCACGGCTTTGTCCTTCCGCAGCCCTGCTTGGGGACTTTGGACGGGCGTGCCACCGCGGAAGAATGACACTGGCGGGGGTGGCACACAAACGCCCATCCTCAGTGGTGTAAATCCAAGGCATCTACCGTCCCGTCGCTGGCGCTATCCGCCGAAGCGGGCCGCTCAACGCCGTGTATCACGCCAACATCACCGCCTATACGGCAGCCCCGCTTCGATCGGGAGGCTCTGGAACGTGAGCGCAGCCGGGCATGGCTCTCCATCACCGTGCAAGCAAGCGTGCGGCCTCAAGCGGCTTTGACTTCGAAATTGCGGCACATCTCGCGCGTTTTCGCGATCGTTCCCACTTCGCCCGCATCATGCCTAGGAATGGGAAGAAGAAGGAGCTGAGCACGCCGGGCTTTGCGATCGCATCAGTCTCCACGAACCAAAAAAAGAGCCGAGAGATAAGCACTGTTGCAAGAAGCCCAGACGAGAAGCCACAGAGATAAGCGACTGCCAATCTTGCTCGGCCGCGCTCCGACTGGCGAACCAGTGCGTACGCCGACGCCGCCGCCACGAACCCCACGACTGATAGGGTTACGCCCGGCGCCGTCTCGACGACAAAACTCCACCAGTGAATGAGCACAGCACTTCACTTTGCACTTTCACGAGCAGACTAGTGCAAAGGTGATTTGTGGACGAATTAAGGAATGCAGCAGCAAGCTCATGGGTCACAACGCAAGAATGGATCGATTTCAGTCATCGTGACCGGTGCCCCATTCTCGTTGCCGCCGAAAGCGAAGCCGCTTTTGCCCTTTGCCTTCGTTTGCCGGTACTCATTCAACGGCGGGCTTTGCACCGGGCGCTCGAACCAATAAAATTGTCCACCGACGGGACAGGTGAGGCGCGCAAGGAGGCCAGCTATCTGCAATCTGTATTCGCTCACCCCGAAGCGCGACCACGTCGGCCGCTTCTTTCGCGTGTCACACAACCGCACCGTGGCCTTCGAGCCGGTGAACGCGATCTTCCCCCGCCATGTCGCGCCCGTCGTGCGCCAGAGCGAGGACGGCGAGCGCGAGATCGTGTTGATGAACTGGGGGTTCTTCCGACTGGAAAAGGGCAAAGCTCCGAGGTCGGTCACCAACGTCCGCGACGATCAGATCCGCACCAACCCATTTTGGCGTGACAGCTTCCAGAAGCGCCGCTGCCTGGTGCCGGCGTCATCCTTTTGCGAGCCCAACGGCGACGTGAAGCCGGCGACCTGGCGCTGGTTCGCCTTGAAAGACGAAGGGGACCACCGGCCGCTGTTCGCGTTCCCCGGCATTTGGCGACGCTACCAGGGACCGGTGAAGAAGGGATGGTCCCAACGTCGACATCGAAACCTATTCGTTCCTGACGACCACGCCCAATCCTCTGGTGGCCACCATCAATCACGAGCGCATGCCGGTGCTGCTCACGCGCGAGGAAGAATTCCAGACCTGGATTGGGGGCACCGCCGATGAAGCGTTCGCATTGGCCCGCGAGTATCCCGCCGAGCGCATGGCGATCGTGCAGGAAGGGTACGACAAGGAAGATCTGCTGGGCGGGCCGCCTATAGAGCAGCGAACCGCTACGCTGCTGTAGGCGGCTCAGCGGCTCGCCTCATGCAGGTTGGCGCTGCCATATCCACACACCCGGCAGCGCAGGAAGGGGCGAATGTCGATGGCAGGTGTGTCCTCACCAAAGCGTTGGATCAGTGCCGCCGGATAGATCACGTGCTGATGCTTGCAGCGCCGGCAGACCGCCACCAGAACCAGCTTCGCCCGCACGAGCTGTCCCAGGGTCTTGCGGTTATAGCGATTGTTGGCGCGCATTCATGATCGCGGTTGCTGCCGCATCGCACAAATACATATTGCAATGCACAATGGGGCCCCCATATATGGTGCAGGCGCCCCTTGAGGCGTCGCGCCCACAACCCCACCAACGGATGGATACGGCCGTGAACCAAGAGTTCGGAAAGCAAGCCTTCGACCAAGCAGAGAAGCTCTTCAAGGACGCACGCGTTCCGGAGAACGTCCAGGCCATCGCGCAGCAGGGTGTTGCAGCCTCCAAGGAGTTCTACTCGAAGGCTGCAGCCGCGGCGCAGGACGGCGCGAAAGCCATGAACGAGATTGGCGACACTGCCTGGGGCAGCACGAAGATGCTCAACGAGAAGATTGCGCAGAACCTGACAGCAAACGCCGAGGCTGCATTCAGTGCGGCGCAAGCGATTGCCACCGCAAAGTCGCTACCGGAAATCGCGAAGCTGCACAGCGAGTTCGTTCAGAAGTTTGCCGCGCAGGCGACCGAACAGACTAAGGAGTTCTTCGATCTGTCGACCCGGGCCACGCAGCACCTGTTCGAGAAGGCGCAATCTGCAGCGACCAAGTCGTTCAAGTCCACGTTCTGAGCAGCTTATCGCAGCGGGCCGGAATCCAGACCGTGACGGAGTTCGTCGCGGTCTACTTTGTATGTGTGGAACAATGAATTCGCGGACGTCCGGCAACCTGTGCGGCGATCCGATGGATTTGTCTCGTTGCTGTCCCTTGATTTGTGAGCCTCAGCATCTATATTGCGCCGCAACATCAATTGTTGCAACGCAAATGGGTGCCCATGGCCGGCATTAGCATCTCGCTCGCACGCCTGCGGAAGCTGCGCGACCAGTTTGAAAAGCGCCTCAAGGCTGCGGCGGGAAAATCGGCCTGGAGGCCGGCTGCGCGGCCGACCCACCTCATCGAGATTGCTAAGTTTGGGAGCAATCCCGGCAATTTGCGCATGCATGCTTACGTCCCGAACGGCGTGGGCCCGTCACCGCCGCTCGTTGTGGCTCTGCATGGCTGCACCCAGACAGCCGACTCTTATGACCGGGGAACGGGTTGGTCCGATCTGGCTGATCGGCTTGGTTTCATACTCATCTTCCCTGAGCAGCAGCCTGCGAACAATCCGAAGAACTGCTTCTCGTGGTTTCTGCCGGACGACACCGCGCGCGATAGCGGCGAGGCGCTGTCCATCCGCCAGATGATTGCGAAAGCAGTTGAGAAATTCGGCGTCGACCGCAACCGCATGTTTGTGACCGGTCTCTCGGCCGGCGGCGCGATGGCGTCCGTCATGCTGGCAACCTATCCGGAGATTTTCACCGGCGGCGCGATCATTGCCGGGCTGCCTTACGGTTCCGCGTCGTCCGTGCAGGAGGCTTTCGAGGCCATGTTCAATGATCGGGCGCCTTCATCGCGCGCGCTCGGTGACCATGTCCGCGGCGCCTCTAACCACCCTGGGCCGTGGCCAAAGATATCCGTCTGGCATGGCACGGCCGATACCGTTGTCCGGCCGTCAAACGCGGATCACATCATCAAACAATGGCTCGATGTCCAGAAGCTAACGGAACGCCCCTCAGGCGAGGAACAGATCGGGCGGCATACCCGCCGCATCTGGCAAGACGCAAGAGGCGACTCGCGGCTTGAAGCCTACAGCATTAGCGGCATGGGGCACGGTGTGCCTATTGCGATGACGGGCGTCGATTCCTGTGGCGTCACCGGCCCGTTCTTCCTTGAAGCGGGCCTCTGCTCTACGTCTCAGATCGCACGCTTCTGGGGACTGGATACCGCCGAAGCCCGGGAGTGGCGGTCGGCGACACGGTCGGGAGCTGGTCGCAAATCTTCTGCACCAAGCCTTCCTGCATTTCCCGCCGGTGATTACGCACCGGCAGATGACATGCCGCTTCACAAGGATGCCGGATCTGGCGACAAGCATTCGGCTCTTGATCCCAATGCGGTGATTGCTGCCGCGTTCAAAGCCGCCGGCCTACCCGCGCCAGAAGAAACTGGCCAACCTGGCTCACGCAGGGTCGATCCCGGTGGCATCATCGCAGCGGCTCTGAAAGCGGCGGGCCTCACGCGCAGCTAGGTGGCCTGACCGACGCCCGACAATATACGCCGCCCTGGTCTGACGTCTTGGTACGGATGCGGCGCGCTATAGATTAAACTGTTGGTGTGCGAGGCGAGGCCTCCGACGACGCGCAAATGCGCTTGAGGTCGGGCGGCCAGGAAGCGAAGCGGGGTCAGGGTGCGGCTCAGCAATTGCCATAACTTCCATGACTTTCGCGAGCTTGCGAGGCGGCGGCTGCCTGGCCCCATCTTCAACTACATCGATGGTGCTGCCGACGACGAGGTGACGCATCGCCGGAATACGGCAAGCTTCGAGCGCTGCGACCTGGTGCCCAATGTCCTGCGCGGCGTTGAGAGCGTCGATATGTCGGTGACCGTAATGGGACAGAAGCTCGCAACGCCGTTTTACTGCTCACCTACCGCGCTCCAGCGCCTGTTCCATCATGACGGAGAGCGGGCTGTCGCTGCCGCGGCTTCGAAGTTCGGGACCATGTTCGGCGTATCGTCGCTCGGGACGGTCGCCGTCGAGGAGCTGCGCAAGGCGTACGACACGCCGCAGGTCTATCAGTTTTATTTTCATAAGGATCGCAGCCTGAACCGCGCGATGTTGCAACGCGCCAAGACGGCGGGCGTCAACGTGATGATGCTGACCGTCGACAGCATCACCGGGGGCAACAGAGAACGCGATCTGCGCACCGGATTCTCCATTCCCTTCAGGCTGACGCTTGGTGGCATGCTTGAATTCGCACGCCGGCCCGCGTGGGGCGTGAACTACATGACGCACGAGCGCTTCCGGATGCCGCAACTGGATGAGCACGTGGATATGAGCGGCGGCGCCATGTCGATCGGGCGCTATTTTACCGAGATGCTGGATCCGGCGATGAACTGGGAGGATGTGGCGGAGATGGTCCGGCTCTGGGACGGACAGTTTTGCCTCAAGGGGGTGATGTCGGTGGAGGATGCAATGCGCGCCGCCGAGATCGGCTGCACCGGCATCGTGTTGTCCAACCATGGCGGCCGCCAGCTGGATGGCTCTCGGGCCGCTTTTGACCAACTAGCTGAAATCGTCGACAGCGTAGGGGATCGAATCGACGTGATCATGGATGGGGGCATTCAGCGCGGGACCCACGTTCTCAAGGCGCTCTCGCTAGGGGCCAAAGCCGTCGGCATAGGCAGGTACTATCTCTATCCTCTGGCAGCGGCCGGACAGGCCGGCGTCGAGCGGGCGCTGGGTTTGCTGCGAGCGGAAGTTGAGCGGGGCATGAAGTTGATGGGTTGCACGTCTGTGGGGCAGCTAACGCGCGACAACCTAAGATTCCGCTAAGTGCGGCCGAGGGTTCTGCGGTTGCGTCCCCGGACTTCGTCGCCACCGTCCACCGACATAATAGCTCTTGTGAGCCCAGCGCTCTGCCAACTGACACCTTGGAGCACGGTCGTCTCTTCACTAGTGGGGACTTCAATGCGGCCCTTTGGCGGACAGGCCGACATTGCGGGCGATCAGGCAGTAGGACAGCCCCTCGGCGTGGAGCTTGCGCACCGTCGCGGCTTTCTTGTCGGATGGCCGCTGTCCATGCTGGCGTCCGAGGACCTTGCCGTTGGTTCCTCGACCCTAGGTGCGCAGAGCACGATAGACGCTGGCTCGCCCGATCCCGAGTCGTTTGGCAATCGCCGCGGGGCCGAGACCATCGGTCTTGAGCCTTCGGATCTCGGTGCCGTCGATCTTCGGCGGGCGTCCCTTGTACCGGCCGTCAGCCTTCGCTTTGCGGATACCTTCGAGCTGGCGCTCACGGCGCAGCGCAGTCTCGAACTCCGCGAAGGTGGCCAGCATGTCAAAGAACGCCTTGCCGACGGCCGTCGAGGTGTCCACCGGCTGGTCTGTCATCTTGAGGGCCACGCCCTTTTGGCGAAGCTGGAGGACGATCTGTTGGAGATCGAGAACCGAGCGACCCAGACGGTCAAGGCGAGTGCAGACCAGCGTATCGCCTTCGCGGACATAGTCGAGCAATGCTTCAAGCTCCTTGCGTCCATTGCGGCTCGTGCCGCTGGCCTTCTCCGACCATACCCTCTTGCAGCAGCCGGCGGCCTTCAAGGCTTCGAGCTGGATGCTGAGGTCCTGGTCCGTCGAGCTGACGCGCGCGTAGCCGACCACTGCCATGAAGTTTCCCCGCCATGTGTATCGCTTAAGTCTAAGACGATGTAAGCGGGCGCGTCTCAGAAATCAACTTCAACCCTGTTGATACGCACAATCCGTCTCACGATGGATGGTCGCTTGGGTGTACCCAAAAGGAACGCTTTAAGTACCTTGAGCATCTGACCACAGACAGAAATTCCCGCCGTGCAACGAGAGATTCGAGCTGGTGCGGTGCGAGTTGGTAGTTATCCACCTTCAATATCCGCTTCAGGCGTCGACCTGCCGATTTTCGCGCGCAGACATTCGGACCCGAGTGGTGAAGCTCATGGTTACGGGGGACGCGCCACACAAGCGGTCCGAGGAGGAATCATGAATCGGCGCATCAGAGACAAGTTGCAGATCGCAGGCGCGTCTGACGAATACATTATGAGCCGGATGGTCGATGTCTCGATCCACAAGCCTACGGACGAGGAGCGCCGGAAGGGTCGGCTACGTCGGCGCTTCTTTGCTGGACCACACGATTACATCGAGGAAAGCTTGGAGCACTTGAGAGCGGTTGCCAGGTGCCTGGATATGGAGGAACCCTCTTTGATGTCGATTGAACATTCGATCGACATGGTCTTTCTGCACTGGGTGAGGCACGATGACGTGCAGGTGTGGCGTGCGCCAGCTGAGTCCGCAGCAATCGGTCTGATGACTACGTTCTTCCCTGAGGTTCTGCGGGTTGAAGTGATCCACCTTTACGACGAGGATACCGCCGGTAAAGTGTCCTATCGGCCGCAACTTGAGGCGAGCCCGTTGCCGGCCGCGATGAGAGACAGCTTCACCGCGGAATGGCAGGAGACGTGGGGCGTTTCGCACGAAGCCCCAGTCCACCAAGCTGGCGCGCAGCTCAGCCATCAGGGGCCGGGCCTGACTGCGGGGAAGAAGATCGGTAGCTCTCGCGCACGGAGCGCGCGCCATCACTTATCGGGTACCCAACTTGTGGATTTCCGATCGTATTTGAGACCGGGCGCCGCCTTCAACGCGTCTCGGGTGGTGTCGAGCGTGAGATAGACCTTGCCGTCCTTGGCGGTGTGCTTGACCGCGTTGAAGGGCAGTGCCACGTGCTTCTCGCCCATGCCAAGGAAGCCGCCCACACCGACGATCAGCGCATTGACCTTGCCGTCTGGCGACAAGAGCACATCGTCGATTTCGCCGATCTTGTTGTTGGACGGATCATAGACGCTTTGCTTGTACCAGTCGCTGACCGTCACGCTTTGCGGTGGCACGGACTGCATGCTTTGACTGGCCGCCTGTCCGAGGGCAACGCCACCGAGCATGACGGTGCCAACGGCCATTGCAACTAGCTTCTTCACAGTGGTTGCTCCGGTTGTTGAGACGATGTGTGAACGCGTTCGACCGCGCGACCGTTCCTGTTCGGTCCGCTCGCACGACTCAGGGTTAAGGATGGACTGGAATGATTGGTGGCCAGGATCAACGAACTCGCGTGAGCCGAGATACCGCCGAGAGATACAAGCGGTGGCCCCCGAACATTGAGCCGGACGCGCGCGATTGCTCGTCCCCTAGCCGTCCGAGCGCCCATGACGATGGCCGATCTCGACCTCGGGTGAACAAGCCGGACAACGACGACGCGGCTATCCTTCAGGCAGTTGAAGCGGCGGGTGAGCGGGGTTTGCTGTGATCAAGCTGGCGGGGGCTCCGGCGCCAACCAGGCCAGCGGCAAATCCTAACGGCTCTGTGGTCCTGCCGCCGGCGCTCGTGACTTCCCCTGCTTACGCCTCGCGTGTTGTGTGCGACTGGATCGGTGGCGCCTTTGCGGTCGTTTGCCGGAATGCGGGTGCTCCTCGTCGCCTGAAAGCGCGCTGTGCGATAGGCCTTCGAAGGACCTGAAAAGGACCTGTCCAAACCGGAGGTACTCTATCCATAATTGGGCCGGGGAGTTGCATCTCATGAGCCGAACGGGAAACTCGGCGTAGGCCGTCATTGCGCGGCCCATAGCTTCAATCAGCGGAACTCCAGGGACCGGAATGCTCGTGCGGACATAGTCAGCGTCGGTGCGTAACGACTTCGCCCGTGCCCTCGTGCTGGGTAAGACCAGCTGTGATTTCTTCGTGGCCATGAATTACCTCCTGTGTAGCAACGGTGATCGGAACTACAGGTTGCACGGGGACAATAAGAAAATGGTGCTGACCGGCCCTCGCGCCGCGTGACGCGGCCGTCGGCCGGACCGCGAGCGACATCTCTTGGAGGCGCAATCTAGTCCCACCTGCGAAAAAGACGAACTGACGCTGGCCGGCGCGCTGTAGTGCCCGCCGGCGCTTCCAGCCGGTTAACAATGGTCTCAGGCAGGCCAGAAATACCGCGCTCTGTCCCGCCGGCAGCGCGTCGATCACCAAGCGTCGATAGATGACGCAATTGGTCGGCGGCGCGCAGCACCTGCCGGCCTTCCTCGGTCAGCCTCAGGACATAGGCCCGAAGGTCCGATCGGCTGCGCCGGCGCTGCAGGAGGCCCCTTGCGCATCAGGCGCCCTAATGCACCGTCTGCCCCTACCGCTCCAACACCAGGTGGCCGGCGTCCGTGTGCGTCTACCCGGCGCGCGTCCGGTGCACGAGCCCGCGTGCCAGAAGGTCTCCAGGGCGAACGCATTCCGAAACGCCGTTCGGGTAGCTCCAGTTAGCAGTCTTTCCGACCGAGGTCCCGCCGGCTCCAACCTTGCCAGATCTCGAACAGGGCAAGGATTGAAAGAAGCGAGCCGAGCGCCCAATGCCAAAGGCGAAGATGGTTCTGATGGGCATAGTGGAAGACGAATGGGGAAGCCGAGAGCCAGAGACCGCAGGCGAGCTGGGTAATTTCCTCCCACCGTCGCAGATGGACGAGTTCCAACTGAGCCAGCGCAAGCACCGCTAGCCCGGTTAGTCCAGAGTTCAGGACCACCGCGGGCACGGCAGGCTCGTCGTAGAACCAGGGGCTGAGGCCGATCATCAGACCCAGCGTGAGCCCCACGCCGTCCTCCCACGTGCGGTGTGTCTTCAGGAGGTCCTTGAGCGTCATTTTTGCCTTCTCCCGGTCGTAAGGTGGTTATTAGGCGCGTTGCTTTTCCTGCGCGATAGACC
>Ga0207678_10001620_pt1 | contig 20709 bp, 20 predicted proteins | sample KBSC63metaG_FD_184319 | JGI IMG/M metagenome (GOLD analysis project Ga0207678, IMG submission 184319) | Corn rhizosphere microbial communities from Kellogg Biological Station, Michigan, USA - KBS C6-3 metaG (SPAdes) (version 2) | ecosystem: Host-associated > Plants > Roots > Rhizosphere > Soil ... | reverse complement strand
AGTTCGGGCAGACGAACTACTCGGCGGCCAAGGCCGGAATGCACGGCTTCACGATGGCCCTCGCGCAGGAAGTGGCGAACAAGGGCGTGACGGTCAATACCGTGTCGCCGGGCTATATCGCGACCGACATGGTGAAGTCGATCCGCCAGGACGTGCTCGACAAGATCGTCGCTGGCATTCCGGTGAAGCGCCTGGGCACGCCGGAGGACATTGCCTCCATCGTGGCGTGGGTGGCATCGGACGAGTCCGGTTTCGCAACGGGTGCAGACTTTTCGATAAACGGTGGTTTGCACATGGGCTGAGGGCATCTTGATGCCCTCAGCAAAAAAAGGCCCGGCGACGCCGGGCTTTTTGCATTCATGCCCCGAGTGTCGGCTGCTCGCTTGCTCTCGAAGCGCGTTGCGGCGTTGCGCTCCGACAGCGGCCCGATCAACCGGCACTTGAGGCTTGACGCGACACCAGGCCCTTTGCCACCTCGGTCCACGCCTCGTGACTTCCATCTGCGCACTCGATGACCTGTGCCCCATTGAACCCCGAAAAATTCTTTTGCATCGACTGCAAATACACCGGGTCGTAGTGCTTCACCAGCAACTCCCGCACCACCTCCTCGATACGCCCCGCCTTCGCCGCTTCCTGCCATGCATTGATCATTTCCTTCCCACGCAATGCACGAAGCGCATTCAGTCGTTCACAGAACACCGGAATGTCCTTCACGAAGTGGTCGTAATCCTCCATCAACAGCTGCACGCGTGCCTCCAGGCCCAGATCAATCCGCACACAAGGCGCTACGCGCATGCGCGTCACCAATGCCTCCGGCATGCGCAACTCGCCCACCTTCTTGCTTTCGCTCTCGATCCAAACCTCGCGTGCCGGATCGAAATGCCGCAAAGCCTCCCACAGGCGTGAATCGAGCTGCTTCTGCGACGGTTGCGGGCTGCCCGGCACGAGGCCAAGCACCGAGCCGCGATGGTTGGCGAGGGCCTCCAGATCGAGCACCTGCGCGCCTTGCGACTTCAGCGCAGCGAGGAGACGGCTCTTGCCTGACCCTGTCTTGCCGCACAGCACGCGATAGTAGAAGCGCGAGGGCAATTGCTCCAGGTCGGCAATGACGGCGCGTCGGTACTCGCGGTAGCCGCCTTCGATCAGATGCACTTTGAAGCCGATCTGATCGAGCACGAGCGCGAGCGATCCGCTGCGCTTTCCGCCGCGCCAGCAGTAGATCAAGGGCTTCCAGTCTTTGGGCTTGTCGAGCACCTCTCGTTCGATGTGGCGTGCGATATTGCGAGCCACCAGCGCCGCACCGCGCTTTTGCGCGACGAAAGGCGAAACCTGCTTGTACTCCGTGCCCACGAGTCTGCGCTCTTCGTCGGTCAAGCTCGGCCAGTTCACCGCACCAGGCAACCGGTCCTCCGCGTACTCGCCTTCGGATCGCGCGTCGACGATGGTGTCGAAACTGTCGATCCGCGCGATCGCATCAGCGGCGGTGATGGTGAATAGGGACATTACGGCGTGATCGCGTCGAGCAGTTCACTTTCGATCTCGAGCTGCGACCTGTTCTGCTGCAAGGCTGATCCATCGATGAGGAAGGTGTCTTCCACCCGTTCACCCAGCGTCATGATCTTTGCAAGCTGCAAATTGATGTGATGCCGGGCCAGCACCCGAGCAATCGAATACAGCAAGCCCGAGCGGTCGCTGGTTGACACACCCAACAGCCAGCGCTGCGCACGCTCATCGGGTCGAAGCGTGACACGCGGCGTGATCGGGAAGGACTTCACCCGCCGCGACAAGCGCCCCCGGCTTGGCTCCGGCAAAGGCCCCGTGTTGTTGAGCGCATGCGCAAGCTGAGTCTCCACCAGCGAGATCAGGTCACGGTAGTGCTGGTCCAGCATCGGGCTGATGACCTGAAAGGTATCCAGCGCATAGCCGGCCCGCGTCGTGTGTACTTTGGCATCGAGAATGTTGAAGTTCGCGCTGTCGAAGTAGCCGCAAATCCGCGCAAAGAGATCTGGCCGGTCTGGCGCATACACGACCACCTGCAGACCTTCGCCAAGCGACGACAGGCGCGCTCGAACAATGGGCTCGGTGCTGTCGACGAAGCGATACAGCGACCGCGCATGCCAGGCAATGTCCCCCGCGTCGTGACGTGCGAAATAGCTGATCTCCAGCGTTTTCCAGAGCACGGTTTCGGTGCCCTCAAGCAAAGAGTACAGATTTAGCGTGTGCCGTGCTTCCTTCTTGCGCGCCTCGATCTCGGCGTCGAGGTTGGGGCGCGCCCCGCCCAAGGCCCGCAGTGCCAAGCGGTACAGGTCTTCGAGCAGTTTGCCCTTCCAGGCATTCCACACCTTGGGGCTCGTGCCGCGGATGTCGGCCACCGTCAGCAGGTACAGAGCGGTCAGCCGCCGCTGCGTGCCGACCAGCCTCACAAAAGCCTCGATCACTTCCGGGTCGGACAGGTCCTCTTTTTGCGCGATGCGCGACATGGTCAGGTGAGCCTTGACGAGGAACTCGATCAGCGAGGCGTCGTCCGGGTCGTCGATGCCATGGTCTCGGCAGAAGCGTCGCACTTCCTTCGCGCCGAGATCGGAGTGATCGCCCCCGCGACCTTTCGCCACGTCGTGGAACAGCGCCGCCACGTACAGCACATAAGGCCGGTCGAACTGTGCTGCGAGCTGCGAGCAGAACGGGTATTCGTGAGCATGCTCCGGGATGAGGAATCGCCGCACGTTGCGCAACACCATGAGGATGTGCTGGTCCACGGTGTAGACGTGGAAGAGGTCGTGCTGCATCTGCCCGACGATGCGCCGGAACACCCACAGGTAGCGCCCCAGCACCGAGGTCTGGTTCATCAGCCGGAAGGCGTGGGTCTGCCCCTCGGCTGCCTGCAGCATCTTCATGAACGTGGCGCGGTTTTGAGGATCGTGCCGCCAGTCGCTGTTCATCAGTTCGCGCGCGTTGTAGAGCGCACGCAGCGTCCGCGCCGACAGTCCCTTTGGGCCGACAGTGGTCTGATAGGTCAGAAAAGTTTCGAGGATGGCGTGTGGATCTCGCTCGTACAGGTCGTCCGTTGCCACCTCCAGCATGCCGGCGCGTTCGAGGAATTTCTCGTTGATGGGCCGCATTGGCACGTCCTGCAAGCCGTTCACGCGCTCCTCGATGTTGAGCATGAGGATGAGGTTCAACTGCGCGACTGCCTTGGCCGCCCAGTAGTAGCGCTTCATCAATATTTCTGATGCGCGCTGCCCCCTGGTAGGCAAATAACCGAAACTGTCGGCCACTGCGCTTTGCAGATCGAACACGAGACGGTCCTCGCGGCGTCCAGCCACCATGTGGAGGCGTGCGCGGATCAGCTTCAGCAGGCCTTCGTTGCGTTGAAGCTGCTTCGCTTCGAAAGGCGTGATGAGGCCCTTGCTCGCAAGTTCGGTCCAGGTTCGTCCAAGCCCTGCCGCCTTTGCCACCCAGATCACGACCTGCAGGTCGCGCAACCCCCCTGGGCTTTCCTTGCAATTGGGCTCCAGCGAGTAGGGCGTGTCTTCGAACTTCTGATGTCGCTGTCGCATTTCCAGCGTCTTGGCGCGCAGGAAAGCCTTGGGATCCATTGCTGCTGTGTTGTCGCGACGAAATTCGTTGAACACCCGGCGCGATCCGCAGACATAGCGCGATTCGAGCAGAGCTGTCTGCACGGTCACGTCGCGATGGCTTTCCTCGATGCATTCATCCACCGTGCGCACGCTGGAGCCGATTTCGAGGCCGATGTCCCAGCAGGCAGTAATGAAGCCCTCGATCGACGATTTCAGCGCATCGTTCGCATGCTGCTCGTCGGGAGGCAGGAGCACCAGCACGTCGACGTCCGAATGCGGAAACAGTTCGCCGCGCCCATATCCGCCGACGGCAATGAGTGCCGCGCCAAGCGGCATCATCGCGTGGTCCCAGAGGTCTTGAAGCGTCAGGTCGACATGCTTCGTGAGCGACTTCACCAGCTTGCTTGCCGCCGTGGAGGTGGCGCGCGACTCGCGGAAATGATCGAGCAGGGCGGCCTTGCCTTCGCGGAAACGGGACCGCAACTCGCCGACGCTGCGCGGCGCCGCAGGGCCTGACTCAGGCAGGGCAGACATCAATTAGCCTCTGAGGAACGCCCCTTTCAAGGTCTTCGCTCCCTCTCCCTCTCCCTCTCCCTCTGGGAGAGGGCTGGGGTGAGGGCCGTGGGCGGGGAATAAGCCATGGGTTGGTAATACCGAAGCCCCTCACCCAACTGTTCCCCATAGGGGAGGGGAGCCAATACAAGACGTTGAAAGATGCGTCGGGAGATTCATGTCTCAGGAGGCGACGCCCGAAGTCGCTTGCCCGGTCACGAAAGCTGGCGGCGGCGGACTTCCTTCGGACAAGGTCAGAACCTCGTACCCTGTCTCGGTGACGAGCACGGTGTGCTCCCACTGGGCCGACAAGGACCGGTCCTTGGTGACGATGGTCCAGCCATCCGTCATTTCGCGAATGTCACGCTTGCCGGCATTCACCATCGGCTCGATGGTGAAAATCATCCCCGGCACCAGTTCTTCCAGCGTGCCCGGGCGACCGTAGTGCAGCACTTGCGGTTCCTCGTGGAACTTGCGGCCGATCCCATGCCCGCAGAATTCGCGGACGACTGAAAACCCGTTGTTCTCGGCAAAGGTCTGGATTGAATGCCCGATGTCGCCCAGTCGCGCACCGGGCTTGACCTTCACGATGCCTTTCCACATGGCGTCGTAGGTGAACTGGCACAGCCGCTTGGCGGCGATGGACCCTTCGCCCACGATGAACATCCGGCTCGTGTCGCCATGCCAGCCGTCCTTGATGACGGTGACATCGATGTTCACGATGTCGCCGCTCTTGAGCGGCCGCTCGTTCGGGATGCCGTGGCAGACCTGGTGATTGATGGACGTGCAAATCGACTTGGGGTAGGGCGTGTAGCCCGGCGGTGCGTAATTCAGCGGAGCCGGAATGGCGCCTTGCACGTTCACGATGTAGTGGTTGGCTAACTGATCGAGCTGGTCGGTTGTCATGCCGGGTTTGACGTGCGGGGTCAGCATGTCAAGAACTTCCGAGGCCAGTCGGCCGGCGATTCGCATGCCAGGAATATCGGCTGCGGTCTTGATGTGGATCGTCATGGAAAGAATTATCTCACTCACCCCGTAAAATCATGGGTTTCAACCCGAGCGGCCACGAGTCGCCCGCGGCCTTCCTCCCAAGCCCGAGCTTTAGCGTGACTTCCAGCCCCAAGCACCTGCTTCACTTCGAGGGGGGCAATGCGCTCTCCACCTTCCGCGCCCAGGCGCTTTGCCCCAAGCTGCAAGCGATCAACCCGCGTATCACCGGGGTAGCGGCGAGGCATGTGCATTGGGTCTGGGCCGAGTCGGCACTGGCCCCAGATACCCTGGACAAGCTGGCATCGCTGCTGAAATACGGCGACCCGTACACCGGCCCGACCGACGGTACGCTGATCGTGGTGGCGCCTCGGCTCGGGACGGTATCCCCCTGGGCCAGCAAGGCCACTGACATTGCCCATAACTGCGGCCTGCCGATCAAACGGGTCGAGCGGGTCACCGAATTTCGCTTGACGCTGAAAAGCGGGCTTCTTGGCGGTGCCAAAGCGCTTGAATCGACCGATTTACAAGCTGCGGCCGAATTGCTGCACGACCGCATGACGGAAAGCGTGCTGCTGGCGCGCCAGGAAGCCGTCCACCTCTTTGATGAACAGCCCGGAAAGCCCATGGAACACGTGGACGTGTTGGGCCGTGGCCGCGTTGCTCTAGCAGCCGCCAACAAGGACTTCGGGCTTGCGCTGTCCGACGATGAAATCGAGTATCTCGTCAACGCCTTCCAGGGCCTGAAGCGCAACCCGACCGACGTGGAGCTGATGATGTTCGCGCAGGCCAACAGCGAGCACTGCCGGCACAAAATCTTCAATGCGAAGTTCACCATCGACGGCGTCGAGCAAGAGCGCTCCATGTTCTCGATGATCCGCAATACGCATCAACTGGCGCCGCAGCACACGGTCGTTGCCTACAGCGACAACGCTTCGGTGATGGAAGGGGGCCAGACCGAGCGCTGGTTGCCGGCGGGCTACACCGATGCGCCGAAATATGGGCCGCGACAAGAGACGGTGCACGTGCTCATGAAGGTTGAAACGCACAACCACCCGACGGCGATTTCTCCATTCCCGGGTGCATCAACTGGCGCGGGCGGTGAAATCCGCGACGAAGGAGCGACCGGGCGCGGCTCCAAGCCCAAGGCGGGGCTCACCGGGTTCAGTGTGTCGAACCTGCATCTGCCGGGCACCAGCGAGCCGTGGGAGCAGACGCCCTACGGCAAGCCGGCGCATATCGCAAGCCCGCTGCAAATCATGATCGACGGACCTCTGGGCGGCGCAGCCTTCAACAACGAGTTCGGGCGGCCCAACCTTGGCGGCTATTTCCGCGTGTACGAGCAGACCGTGGGCAGCGATGCACGGCGTCGCGGTTATCACAAGCCCATCATGATCGCGGGCGGCCTGGGCACGATCTCCGCCTCGCAAACGCAAAAGGTCGAGTTTCCTGCAGGCACCTTGCTGATTCAGCTCGGCGGACCCGGCATGCGCATCGGCATGGGCGGAGGTGCTGCGAGTTCGATGGCGGCGGGCGCAAATGCGGCCGAGCTGGATTTCGACTCCGTGCAGCGCGGCAACCCGGAGATCGAGCGTCGTGCGCAAGAAGTCATCAACCATTGCTGGGCGTTGGGAGAGAAGAATCCGATCCTGGCCATCCACGATGTCGGCGCGGGTGGTATCTCGAATGCCTTCCCTGAACTTGTCGATGGTGCGCACAAGGGCGCGCGTTTCGACCTGAGCAAGGTGCCGCTTGAAGAAACAGGCCTGGCGCCCAAGGAAATCTGGTGCAACGAGAGCCAGGAGCGTTACGTCATGGCGGTGTCGCCCGAGGCATTGCCGACCTTCCAGGCGATGTGCGAGCGCGAGCGCTGCCCATTTGCAGTGGTTGGCGTGACGACGGAAGAAAAGCGATTGGTGCTGAGCAACCCGGCCGCTGCCGACGATCCGCCCATCGATATGCCCATGGACGTGCTGCTCGGCAAGCCGCCCAAGATGCACCGCCAGGTGACGCGCATCGCGCAGCAATTCGCGCCGCTGTACCTCAACAACCTCACGCTCGACAAGCTCGCCTTCGACGTCCTGCGACACCCCACCGTGGCGAGCAAACGGTTCCTCATCAGCATTGGCGACCGCACCGTTGGCGGCCTCAACCACCGCGATCAGATGGTCGGCCCCTGGCAGGTGCCCGTGGCCGATGTTGCCGTGACCCTGGCCGACTTTTCCGGCTTCCGCGGCGAGGCCATGAGCATGGGCGAGCGCACGCCGCTCGCCGCACTCGATGCGCCGGCCTCGGGCCGCATGGCTGTGGCCGAGGCCATCACCAACCTGCTCGCCGCACCCTTTGAACTCGAACGGGTGAAGCTGAGCTGCAACTGGATGGCTGCCTGCGGCGAACCCGGTGAAGATGCTGCGCTGTACGACACGGTCAAGGCCGTGGGCATGGACTTGTGCCCGGCGCTGGGCATCAGCGTGCCCGTGGGCAAGGACAGCCTGTCCATGCGAACCCGCTGGAGCGAAGGCGGTGAGTCGCGTCAAGTGACAGCGCCGGTATCGCTCATCGTGTCCGCGTTCGCGACGATTGCTGACGTGCGCTCGACGCTCACGCCGCAGCTGCAAGCGGGGGACACAACGCTGATCCTCATCGATCTCGGCAAGGGCAAGAACCGCATGGGCGGCTCGATGCTGGCACAGGTCTCGAACCAGTTCGGTGACGAGGTTCCCGACGTCGAGGACCCGGCACAGATCAAGGCGCTGGTCACCGCCATCAACCAGCTTCGCAGCGAGGGCAAGCTTCTTGCCTATCACGATCGCAGCGACGGCGGCCTGTGGGCCGCGGTTTGCGAAATGGCCTTTGCCGGCCACCTGGGCGTGAGCCTCAACGTCGACATGCTCGTCACCGAAGGCGACGGCATCAGTGACAGCAAGGCTGAATATGGCGATTCCAAGAACTGGGCCAATCAAGTCAGCGCGCGGCGCGAAGAGCTGACATTGAAGGCGCTGTTCAGCGAAGAGCTGGGCGTCGTCATCCAGGTGCCCACGGCAGAACGCAATGCCGTCATGCAAACGCTGCGAGAGCATGGCCTGTCCAAGCACAGTCACTTCATCGGCAAGCCCAACGATCGTGGCGTGGTCGAGGTGTGGCGCGATACCAAGACGGTATTCAGCGCACCGTTGCGTGATCTGCATCAGGCGTGGGATGAGGTCAGCTGGCGCATCGCGCGATTGCGCGACAACCCGGCGTGCGCTGACTCCGAACATGCTGCCGCGGGCAAGGACGACGACCCTGGCCTGCACATCCACCTGACATTCAATCACGAAGAACTTCTTTCCTCCCTCGAAGGGAATGGAGGAGGTGAAGGCCCTGCTGTGCACACCGCCCGCCCTAAGCTCGCCATCCTCCGCGAGCAGGGCGTGAACAGCCACGTCGAGATGAGCTACGCCATGGACAAGGCAGGTTTCGACACCTACGACGTCCACATGAGCGACCTGCAAACCGGCCGCGCCAAGCTCGAGCAGTTCCAGGGCTTCATCGCTTGCGGCGGCTTCAGCTATGGCGACACGTTGGGCGCCGGCGAAGGTTGGGCCCGATCGGTCATGTTCAATCCGGTGCTGGCGGCACAGTTCGAAGCCTTCTTCGCCCGCAAGGACACCTTCGCCTTGGGTGTGTGCAACGGCTGCCAGATGATGGCCGCGCTCTCGCCCATCATCCCCGGCGCGCAAGCATGGCCCCAATTCACCCGCAACAAGAGCGAGCAATTTGAAGCGCGCCTGTCGCTTGTGGAAGTGCTGGACAGCCCCTCCATCTTCTTCAAGGACATGGCCGGAAGCCGCATCCCCATCGCCGTCGCGCATGGCGAAGGCTTCGCTGACTTCTCGCAGCGCGGCGACGCGACCAAGGTGCAGCGTGCGATGCGCTACGTCGACAACACCGGCGCGCCGACCGAGGTCTACCCGTTCAACCCGAATGGCAGCCCCGATGGCCTCACGGCTGTGACCACGCCCGACGGCCGCTTCACCGTGCTCATGCCCCACCCGGAGCGCGTCTTCCGTCATGTCCTCATGAGCTGGACCAGCGGCGACAAGAGCGCATTGAGCCCTTGGATGAAGATGTTCGGGAACGCACGGCGCTTTGTCGCCTGATCATCACAAATCAAGGGAGAACTTCACATGAATGCCGTCATCACGCCAAGCTGGCCGTGGGCCCCCAACGTCGCCCCGGACTGGCTTAGACAGTCCTTCAACAACGGCTGGACATTCGGCAACGTGTTCCAGGTGTCGAACGAGAATTCGTCGGGGCCGGAAATCGAGCGAGAAGTGGTCAGCAAGCACAGCTACGGGCGACAGCTTGGTCGCCTGATGGACGCGATTGTGGCGATCTCGGAATCGTTGCCGGTGGCTGCCAAGGATCCGCGCGTCAGGGATTTGCTTGCGCTGGCGAAAGATATCGATCGCATCAAGTGCGAAGCGCGGCAGAAACGCTCGATCGAACTTCTGCAAGAACTTCAGGAGCTCAAGCGCAGCGACAAGCAGGCCTGGGCGAAGCTGATGACGGCATTGGATGAGTGATTCGCAGGTCCGCGTGAAACCTTGGGCGGTCGTCTTCGCAAACGCCCGATCGGGCGTGTAAGGCAGTCCAACCTATTCCTGCGCTATCGTCACGCGCGTGAACAGCCCCCGCGAACGTTTTCCTCGACTCGACGCCCTGCGTGCGGTGGCCATCGTCTGGATGGCCATCTTTCATTTCTGCTTTGATCTGACGCACTTTGGCTTTATCAAACAGAACTTCTACAACGACCCTTTCTGGACGACGCAGCGCTCCTGCATCGTGAGCCTGTTCCTCTTTTGTGCCGGGCTCGGTCAGGCAGTGGCGTATGAGCAAGGGCAAAGCTGGTCTGGCTTCTGGCGTCGATGGGTGCAGGTGGCCGGGTGCGCGGTGCTCGTGAGCATCGGCTCATGGATGATGTTCAAGGACCGCTTCATCAGCTTTGGCGTGCTGCACGGCATTGCAGTCATGCTGGTCGTGGTGCGGCTGACGGCGGGGTTGGGCCGGGCGTTGTGGGTGGCCGGCGCGATCGCGATCGCGCTTCCGTGGTTCTTCCACCATCCATTCTTCGATTCCCGCCTCACCAATTGGACAGGGCTCATCACGCATCGACCAGCGACGGAAGACTATGTTCCTGTGCTGCCATGGCTGGGCGTCATGTGGTGGGGGATGGCGGCCGGGCAATGGGTGCTCGCGCGACGACGGGAATGGCTGACGGGGCAGTTTCCGAGGGGGCTTCGTCCCTTCTCGGTGCTGGGCCGATGGAGCCTCAGCTTCTACATGCTGCATCAGCCGGTGTTCATCGGCATCCTGATGGCCGTGCAAGCTCTCTGGTGAAGCCCCTAGTGTCGTGTCAAGCCTCAAGTGTCGGCTGCTCGCTTGCTCTCGAAGCGCATTGCAGCGTTGAAAACGCTTCACTGGCCGGCAGAGTCTTTCGTAACTTGCGGTCCCTCGGCCGCACACCATTCGCTCAGAACCCCCGCCAGTCGAACGCCTTGAACTCGGCTCGCGGCGATCGCCGCCGTCAGCAGCGCCTGCGCAGCGTCGCATTCCAACTTGGCGACGGCGAGAAGGTGTTGATCGGGGGATGGCCCGTTGGGGCGCTGCCCATCGGGCCATTCAATCGGCTCACACGCGCTTTCACACATTCCACTTTCCCTCGTCCGCCGTTGTGCATACGCCCAAGAAAAGCGTTGGCAGTTCCTACTCCCGTTCGGCGTCATCCCGCGCCAGTGAGATGCGCATCATCAGCATAAACGGCGCTCCTGAACCTGCGAATAGGGGACGATTTGGAAGGCATCTCCGCTGGTTACCATTTGCTTTTGAACCAGTGTCGCGTCAAACATCAAGTGTCGGCTGCTCGCTTGCTCTCGAAGCGCATTGCAGCGTTGCGCCTCCTCGCCACAGCGACGGCCTTGACTCGTCGGCGCGCCTTGCACTGCGCTGCGACAGCGGCGCGATCAACCGACACTTGAGGCTTGACGCGTCCTGCGTTCCCGTCGATTGGCTTGCCGCAGCAAGTGCAGAGTTTGCCGCTGTGCTTGATCGTCCTTGGCATGCCTTCCATTTGCCGATTCGAAGTTAGGCCGAATCACATTCTTCGCACGGTCCGGTCCAGCACAGAGGCGTCGCGCCAGCAGATCCGCATCCGAAGGGAGCGGCTACCATCCCTGAGATGAGTCACAAGATCCTTTTCGGCTTCCATGCCGTCACGGTGCGGCTGAAGACCGCGCCGAAATCTATCCTTGAAATCCATGTCGATGCCACCCGGCGGGACCAGCGCATGCGACAGTTCGTCGACCGCGCCAAGGATGAAGGCGCCAAGATCGTCGAAAGCGATGACGATCGCTTGCAGAAGATGAGCGGTACGCATCGCCACCAAGGCGTGGTGGCGCGGGTCGAGGCGGTGCAGATGAGTCATTCGCTCGATGACACGCTCGATGCGGTCGAAGGCGACCCCTTGGTGCTCGTGCTCGATGGCATCACTGACCCGCACAACCTCGGCGCCTGCTTGCGGGTGGCCGATGGCGCTGGCGCGCATGCGGTCATCGCGCCCAAGGACCATGCCGTGGGGGTGAACGCCACGGTGGCCAAGGTGGCGAGTGGCGCGGCCGAGACGGTGCCTTACTTCATGGTCACCAATCTCGCTCGAACCTTGAACGAACTCAAGGAACGCAACATCCGAGTCATCGGCACGTCCGACGATGCGCAGAAGTCGCTCTACGAACTGGACCTCAGCGGTCCAATCGCGCTAGTGCTGGGTGCCGAAGGTTCGGGCATTCGGCAACTCACGAGCCGCACCTGCGACGAACTCGTCCGCTTGCCGATGAAAGGGGCGGTCGAAAGCCTCAACGTGTCGGTGGCCTCAGGCATCTGCCTGTATGAAGCGTTACGCCAGCGAGATGCCTGATCTCGTTTGACCTGTGAGGCTGAGTTCGATCATGCCCGCTCATCACGCCAAAGACTCCTGCTCGTCGTTGCAACTACTCGCCATAGCACGAGCTATGGCTGCCCTTTGCGCCGCATATGGTCGCGGTGAGTTGGTGTCTAGATCAGGCGCCTTTTGACGTGCTGCTCGGGCGCGCTCGAAAAACTTCCAGGCCCAAAAATAAAAATTCTTTCGGCGACTCTGCGACTTTGTCCCTTAAGCCTGCGCGGTCAACTGTCGAGAATTTCGCTTGTCATCGGGGAGCCAATAAGAGCAAGAGAGCCTAAAGGACAACTTTTTCATGGGTCGATTCGTGATCAATGCGACGCTCGCAGCAAGTCTGTGCGCGTTTTCCATTTCTTCATTCGCAGGGGACTATGCTCCAGCGCCTACCGCGGCCGACAAGGCCTGGAAGCTTCCAGCAGTGCCGATGCCTGCCGACAACGTCAGCACACCGGCCCGCGTCGAACTCGGCCAGGCTCTCTTCTTCGATCCGCGCATGTCGGGCAACGGTGCAATTTCGTGCGCGACTTGCCACAACCCATCGCTCGGCTGGTCCGATGGCCTGAAGACGGCGGTCGGGTTCGGAGGTCAGGTTCTGGGCCGTGCCACGCCGACTGTGCTCAACACCGCCTACAACACCCAGTTCATGTGGGACGGCCGCAAGAAGTCGCTTGAAGATCAGGCGCTTGGGCCCATGAAAGCCCCGCAAGAAATGAACACTGACTTCACCGTCTCGATTGGTCGCCTGAAGTCCGTGCCGACGTATGCGGCGATGTTCGAGAAGGCTTACCCCGGCGAAGGCATCACCGAAGAAACGATTGCCAAGGCCATTGCTGCTTTCGAGCGCACGGTGGTCGTCAACGACTCTCCTTTCGACCGCTGGCTTGACGGCGACAAGACTGCGATGACTGCCCAGCAGTGGCGCGGCTTCAAGATATTTACTGACGCCGGCAAGGGCAATTGCGCCGCTTGCCACTCGGCTCCCAACTTCACCGACAACGGATTCCACAACATTGGTATTGCCAAGAAAGGCGACGGGGAAGGAGATTTGGGTCGCTACGCCATTCGAAAGGTATCGAGCATGAAGGGCGCCTTCAAGACGTCAGCCCTGCGCGACATCGATCGCACTCCGCCGTACTTCCATGACGGCTCGGCGGCAACGCTGAAAGACGTGGTCGAGCACTACGCGCGCGGCGGCGACGACAAGTCCAATCTGTCGGCGAGCATCAAGCCGCTGAACCTCAGCGAACAGGACAAGGACGACCTGGTCGCGTTCATGAAGGCCCTTACTGGCAAGCGCAAGGGATTCTCCGTTCCGCAATTGCCACAGTAAGCACGTGGTTCAAGCCGACAGTCCGCCGTTGCCTCGCAAAGGCGGCATGTCTGCAGTGGAAATGGCAGGCGCTTCGCGATGGTGATGATCACACAGGTCATCAGTGTCGCGGGTACATCCAGTACGCCCATGTGGCGCATGCTGCGAGTAAACGTGATAGGAGCTTGAAAATGATGAAGTCGAATCTTGCCTGGATCGCCGCGCTGGCGCTGTCAATGATGAGCGCAGCCGCGGGCGCTGCCGAGCACGTGGTCGCGCAAAAGAGCATGACCTTTTCCACCGATAAGCTGAGCGTGAAGGTTGGTGACTCGGTGAAGTTCGTCAACGAAGACCCGTACGCGCACAACTTGTTCTCGCTGTCCGAAGCCAAAAGTTTCGACTTGGGACCGTCCCCTCAGGGTGGATCGAAGAGCGTCGTCTTCGACAAGCCCGGTACGGTTGAGATCGAATGTGCGATGCATCCAGCCATGAAGCTCACCGTCCAGGTAAAAAAATGATGGCCGTGTGGGTCGCGGACGTGAGGTCAACCAACGTGCGACCCGAAGAGTGAAAAGTGAAAGTGAAATGTGAAGGGTGACAATGCGCCCAGCCGCGTGGTCCCCACGTTTCAAATTTCACTTTCACCTTCACCAAATGCCCGTCATGGGTGCTCGTCGCTGCGCCCGAAGGGGTAGCGGCCTTGAACAGGGCACATCCCGAGGTCCGCTGCTGGGCGGCAGCATAGCAGTGGACAGTCATCTCAACGAAGTCGGCCACATCATTCCGGAGCTTGGCGACGCAGGTGACAAGATTTTTGGAACGAAGTAGAGGTGAAACGATGAGAACGCCTATGGGCTGTTCTTGAAAGTTCCGTCGCTTACCTGCTGTACCAAGACGCGTCTTTTTCAGCGCCGCCTGTGGAGTGCAAACGCCCGGCAATGCACCAATATTCCAACCCCGAAATGGCCAGGGGTTCTCCCTCAAAAATGCGGGATTGCTACAAACTACCTGTTCTTCGAGAGCGCCGTCCAACGGCTCCTGGACGTTACCGGTTTTCACAGGGAGGTCGCAGGCCGAATACAAACTCGGCCCTCATCGGCAATTGAACCGAGGAGCTTTCGATGAAACAGCCCTTCCGATTTTGGATGACAGGCAGTGTTGCGGTCGTGATGGCCGCTCTCGGCATCGGACGCAGCGCGGTTGCGCATGAGCGCCACCCGCTCTCTCAGTCGAGCCGATTTCGTGTTCTGGAAACGGTCGAGCGCATCGAGGCATCTGCTCAACGACACGGCCTTTCGGTGTTTACTCGTGTGGGAGGCGAAGGCGAGGCCGGCCGAGAAGAATTCATGCGGATCGTCTTTGCGTCATCCTCCGGCGGAACGCCGGTGCTGATGGAAGGGCCTGAGTCGCATCCGGAGTTGCCGCTGACGGTGGCAGTTCGGGCACATCCGACGGGTGGCGCGGAAGTGTTGTTTGCCGGGGTAGATTGGGAAGATCTTCCGGCCAACGTGGCGCGCGACCTGATCGAGTTGCCGATGCTGGTGGCCGACGCACTGCGCTGAAGTCGCTTCGCCTGAGGGGTGGGATGCTTTGCCACCTCTTCAGGTTAGTCCTAACGCTCCCGCCACAGCGCCTGCTGCTACCACCCAAATCGGGCTCAGCTTGGTCTTCACTATCACAAGCACCGTCGCCGCGACCAGCAGCATTGCGCCGATGTGCCCGCCCGTCGGTCCGGCCAGAATCCACCCTGTCGCGAGCAGCAAGCCGATGGTCAGGGGCGCCATGCCTGCGGTGAACGAGCGCACGCCGCGGGTTTCCTTGCGCGACTGACCCCAGCGCGTTGCCCACAAGGACAAGGCGGTCGACGGAATCAGGATGCCCGTCATCGTCGCCAATGCTCCGATCGGTCCTGCCACGTTCCAGCCGAGTACCGCGACGAAAAGCAGGTTCGGTCCCGGCGCGGCTTGGGCAATTGCGATCGAGGCGGTGAATTCTTCCGGGCTGAGCCAGTGGTGATCATGGACGAGGTAGCGGCTCATGTCCGGCGTGGTCGAGATGGCCCCGCCCACGGCCAGGAGACTCAGCACAAGGAAGTGCCCAAACAGCGAAGCGATGTCGACCCAGTCGTGGCCTGCCATCCAGGCGCTCATGGCTTGATCCTTCGCCACGCGACCGCCACCGCGACCGGTCCGAGCCCAAGCAGCACCCACACCAGCGGCCAGCGCAGCAGGGCGATGGCAATGAAAGTGAGCAGGCAGAAAACAGCACTCAGGGGCAAGCCCATGGCGCCGCTTCGCAGGGTCGTTGCCAGCTTGAGTGCCGTTGCGATAACCAGTCCTGCTGCTACTGCCCCCATGCCCCGCAGCGCACCGCTCACCATTGACAGGCTTGCATATTGGGCATACAGGACAGTGACGGCCAACACGATCACGAGCGGGATGGCGAGCATGCCCCCGAGCGCAACGAATGCACCGCGAAGGCCGAAATGCCTGTCTCCAATCATCAGCGACAGGTTGACCACGTTGGGGCCGGGCAGCACTTGGCTTACAGACAGCAACTCGAGGAATTGCTCGCGCGAGATCCACTGTTTGCGCTCGACCAGTTCGCGCTGAGCTATCGCCAGCACGCCGCCGAAACCTTGCAGAGACAAGCGGTTGAAAGTCCAGAACAGGTCTGACAGGGAGCGAGGGCCCGGTGGAGAGGTATTGGGTTCTTCGAACCGAGCAGATTCGCTGCCTGCTTCTTGGCTCAACGCAGCACCTTCAGCGCATCGGGATTGATGATGTTGCTCGGGTGGCCTCGTACGAAATTCACGACGTTATCGAAGGCTGCGCTGAAGTAGAGCTCGTAGCTGTCCTGCTCGACGTAGCCAATGTGCGGCGTGCAGACCGCGTTTTCGAGCCGCAGCAGCGGGTGGCCTTGCAATATGGGTTCGCTCTCGAATACGTCCACCGCTGCCATGCCTGGACGGCCGCGATTGAGCGCGGACACCAGCGCACCTTCTTCGAGCAGTTCGGCACGCGACGTGTTGATGAGCAGTGCGGTCGGCTTCATCAGCGCCAGCGCGTCGTGTTTGACCACGCCACGCGTCTCATCTGACAGACGCAGGTGCAGGCTCAAGACGTCGCAGGTTGCGAAAAATGATTCGCAGCTCTGCGCTGCCATGTGCCCGTCCGCCACTGCCTGGGTGCGGGCAGATTCGCTGCCCCACACCAGCACGTTCATTCCGAAGGCGCGTCCGTAGCCGGCCACCGTCTGGCCGATCTTGCCGTAGCCCCAGATGCCCAGAGTTTTGCCTTGAAGCACCATGCCCAGCCCGAAATTTGCCGGCATGGATGCCGCCTTCAGGCCCGACTGCTGCCACGCCCCGTGCTTGAGGTTGCCGATGTACTGCGGAAGGCGCCGCATTGCAGCCATGATGAGTGCCCAGGTCAACTCGGCCGGCGCTACCGGCGAGCCCACGCCCTCGGCCACGGCAATGCCCATGCGGGTACAAGTGTCGACGTCGATGTGCGATCCGACGCGCCCCGTCTGCGCGATCAGCTTGAGCCGGGGCAGTTTCTCGAGCAATTGTTTCGGAAAATGCGTTCGCTCGCGGATCAGCACCAGGACGTCTGCGTCACGCAGCCGCACCGACAGCTGGCCGATGCCCTTGACGGTGTTGGTGAAGACTTTGGCGTTGAGGGGTTCGAGCTTGCTCGCGCACTTGAGCTTGCGAACGGCGTCCTGGTAGTCGTCGAGGATGATGATGTTCACGGTCGGCGTGTTGCTTGCAGGTGCGTGCGGATTCGTGCGAGGGGTTACGCGGGATGACAGCCCGTGGCTGCATTGTGCCCCGTCTGCACGTCCGCGCGGTCAGCGGTAGCATCGCGGCACTTCGTAACCCTTTCAAGGAGACCCTCTCATGGCCATTTCAATGCACTCGGCCAGCGTGCCCGTTTTCGTTCGCATGCTCGGCAACATGCTGGCGTGGCTCGACAAAGCCGAAGCCTACGCGACAGCCAGGAATTTCGACACCAGTGTCCTGCTTGCGGCCCGTCTTGCGCCCGACATGTTGCCGTTCACCAAGCAGATCCAGATTGCAAGCGACGCGGCCAAGTTCGGCGTCGCGCGTCTGGCTGGTGTTGAAGCCCCCAAGTTCGAAGACAACGAAGCCAGCTTCGACGAACTGCGAGCACGCATCAAGAAGACCATTGACTATGTGCAGTCCTTGTCCGCTGCTCAGATCGACGGTAGCGAGGACAAGGACATCACGGTGCCACGCCGCGACGGTGCGATCGTCGTCAAGGGCGAGCCATACCTGAAGCATTTCGTGCTGCCCAACTTCTATTTCCACGTCACGACCACTTACGCCTTGCTGCGCCACAACGGCGTGGATCTGGGCAAGATGGACTACCTGGGGCCTCTCAAGTGAATCTGCCGATTCACGACCTGCCGCTTTTCATTGCGGCGGCCCTGGTCGTGAACCTGACGCCTGGGCCGGACATGCTCTTCGTCATTGGAAGCAGCGCGGCCAACGGTCGGCGCGCGGGGGTGATGGCGTCGCTGGGTATCGGCGCCGGGTGCGTGCTTCACACATTTCTTGCTGCCGTGGGGTTGTCGGCCTTGCTGGCTGCGTCGGCGCTCGCCTTTGAGGTAGTGAAGTGGGTGGGGGCTGCGTATCTGGTGTGGATCGGCATTGGGATGCTTCGCAAGCGCTCCAGTCTGGCGGCCAAGGCAACTGCTGCGGCGCCTCATCAACGAGTGTTCTGGCAGGGCGCTTTGACCAATGCGCTGAATCCGAAGGTGGCGCTGTTCTTCCTTGCTTTCCTGCCGCAGTTCATTTCGCCGAGCGAATCGGGTCAGGCTGCCGCCTTCCTGCTGCTGGGCGGGATATTCAATGTTGGTGGCACGGCCATCAATACCCTCGTGGCGTTGACGGCGGGGGTGCTGCGCGAACGCATGGCCCGGTCGGAATCCGCGGGGCCGGACGGGGCGTGGCTGCAGCGCGCAGGCGGCGCACTATTCGTGGGTCTCGGGGTGAAGCTCGCGCTCAGTTCCCGCTGAAGAGGCTGAGCGTATTTCGGTCATGCACGCTCGTCACGCCAAAAGACCCCTGCTCGTCGTTGCAAATGCTCGCCATAGCCCGAGCTATGCCACCTTTTGACTCGCTGCTCGGCTCGAAGCACTCTCAGCCTCTGAGAGGCATCGGCATGACTTCGGTATCGCATGCGTTGAACGGAAGACTGTCGAGCTGCCGATGCAGATCGATGCGATGAATCAGCGAACGCTCGTGATGGCTAGGCAGCGAGGCGAGAATCACCGCGCGGATACGCCAAAGTTCGACCGGTTCGTTGGCAGTGCGCACGCGGTACTGAAGCATCTCGCCGACTGATCCTTGCACGTCCGCCGCGGCTCGCATGAAGACCTGCTTCATCTCGACGAAGGCGCGTCGTGCGGCCATTTTGGCCAGGCGGTCGTCGGGCATTCCGTGGCCGTGCGCTGCAGCAAGCGAATAGTCGACAACATGTTGCGATTCGTGTTGTTGTTTGCTCATGACTTCAGGTTTCCTTGCGGGATGGCATCGAACCCGCCGAAACCGCTCTTCGGGGCTCGTGCCGGGAAGTGACGGTTCAGGCGTGACAGACGCTCGCGCGCCTCGGTCTGGTTGCTGTAGCAGGACACAGCGTTGAATACATCGGCACGAAGGTGCCACAGATCGCGAAGAGAACTGGCATTGCGAATGCGCACAAGCAAATCGGCTGCGTAGCGCGTTGGGATGTCGTCCAGCGCACTCATGAATTCGAGTCGCACCAGGGACAGCGGCATCCCACCGTCGGGCACAAGCGCGTCGCTTGCCTCGGCTTCGCGGAGCGACTGACAGTCGAAGCCTTCGCCCAGCCAGTCACGCAGGCGGTTCCACAGGCGATCGATCGGGCTTTGCGAACGGCCGAAGGAAGGCGGGCAACTTTCGATGCGAGTCGGGCCCTTGGGCGACTTCCTGGATGTCTTCGAAGTTGGCAGTTGAACCAGCAGACCGCACCACATGAACGTTACCTTGCCTGCCCACCGATGGGCTATGCGACGATTGTTTCGCTGCGCCGTCCGGTGCGGTAGCTGGAAAAGCGCCCGGAAAGCGCACAGATTCGCCACGGGGCGAATAGACCCCAAATGCAAGGTGGAGATAACGAATGAAATCGTTGCGCCGAATTGCGGCATTCGCGCTCTGGCTGGCCGTCGCGGTGGTTGCGGCCGTCTGGATCTACATCCGCCAAGCGTCGCCCATGGTCGATGGCAGCATGAGCCTGGCCGGGCCGAAGGCTGAAATCCGCATCGAGCGAGATGCCAACGGCATTCCGACAATCAAGGCGGCGTCGGCCGATGACGCGCTCTTCGGACTTGGATTCGTGCATGCACAGGACCGGTTGTGGCAGCTCGAGACGCACAAGCGCATCGGTTCAGGACGGCTGTCCGAGGCGTTTGGCGAGGCCGCGCTCGACAACGACAAGTTCCTGCGTGCACTGGGCGTGAGGCGAGTCGCGGCCGTGCAATGGGTCAATTCGAGCCCGCGTGCAAAGGCGGCCGTCAACGCGTACACCGCGGGTATCAATGCCTACCTTGCCAACGCGATGAGGGTCCGCCCTCCTGAGTTCGTGCTGACAGGGGTCCACCCTGAGCCTTGGGTGCCGGAAGACACCATGGCGTGGCTGACCATGATGGCCTGGGACCTGGGTGGCAACTGGACCACCGAACTGCTCCGCATGCGCTTGTCACTGAGACTACCGGTGGACCGGATCAATGAACTCTTGCCGCCGTACCCTGGCGACAAACCTCTGGTCTCCGTCGACTACGCGGCCCTGTACCGCGACCTGAAGGTGGACGGCCGGCTCGGGCAGACGGCAATGCTCATCGCGCCTGAGTCGGGTGTCGAGGGCATCGGGTCGAACAACTGGGTGGTGCATGGCTCACATACCGTGTCGGGCAAGCCGTTGCTGGCGAACGATCCGCACCTGAAGCTCAGTGCGCCCGCACTCTGGTATTTAGCGCGGCTGGAAGCGCCGGGCCTGAAGGTCGCTGGTGCCACCATGCCGGGGCTGCCTGGCGTCGTGCTCGGGCAAAACGAGAACGTCGCGTGGGGATTCACCAACACAGCGCCTGATGTACAGGATCTTTACATCGAACGCATAAAGCCTGATGACCCGACTCAATACCAGACTCCCTCGGGCTCAGGGCGAACGCGCGCCGAGCTGATTTTTGTGTCGTGACAACGGCATAGCCTGAAAAGCTGGACATCCACCGCCGAAGCCGCTACAAACGCTGCACAT
>Ga0207678_10001619_pt1 | contig 20711 bp, 17 predicted proteins | sample KBSC63metaG_FD_184319 | JGI IMG/M metagenome (GOLD analysis project Ga0207678, IMG submission 184319) | Corn rhizosphere microbial communities from Kellogg Biological Station, Michigan, USA - KBS C6-3 metaG (SPAdes) (version 2) | ecosystem: Host-associated > Plants > Roots > Rhizosphere > Soil ... | reverse complement strand
TAACCCCGCGTTTACTGCTCGACCTGCCATTCGCGTGGCGTGATCTGGCGCCCGGCGCGGTGGTCAGTACCGCGGCCGCGACCCTCGTCACCGCGGTTTCGTCGTTCCAGTTACATCGCTGGTTCAATGCATACGGAAGGGCGTATGGGAGCTTCGGCATCGGCTTGGGGATAATTGCGTATGTAGGCCTTATCGCCCTCTTCTGGGTGTGGATTGCCGCCATAATGGGTGTGTACTGGGAGCGCAGGGCGGGAGCGTCCGCCGTGGCCGCTATGCATAAATTGTCGGCCGACCTCGCCGCTTCCTAGCGGGACAAGAGTGTCCCGCCAGCGTCGAGCCATCACGAGGCCCGACGGATACGCCGCGCTGCCAACGCTGTGAGCCGGCCCAACAACGCGCCCGCCGTGGCGCCGACGACCACATCGCTCGGATAGTGCACGCCGGTGTAGACGCGAGTAAACGCGACGAGCGACGCCGCGGCCCGTAGGGGAATTCTCGCTGCGGGGATGACATCCCCGACGGCGGAGGCGAATGCTGCCGCGGATGCTGAATGGCCTGAGGGGAATGACGTCGACTCCGGCATGTTGACCCAGCGTTCTCGAGGAACGTTGGTGCGGTCGGGGCGGGTGCGGGCGCTCAGGAGCTTCATCGGCTGGTTGACGGCAAAGGATGTAGCACCGATTGCGGCGATCCCGGTCATGGCCGCACGCCGACCTCGGCTGCCACCGAACAGCGCCAGCATGGCCGCGACGATGAACCAAGGCTTCGAGAAGTCAGCGAAGTTCGCGACCCGCCGCAAGGGCGGGTCGAGCTTTGACGCGGGCAAGCGAGCCACGGCTTGGTAGCAGGCACGGTCTAGTCGGCTGAGTGTGCTCAACGCACGTACGACACTGGTCCGCGCCGGCCCGGTGGGTCCGGGTTTGGCGGCGAGCCGCTCTGCGAGAAGTTCCTCGCGCGGTGGGTTTACCGGATGTTGGCCGGCGTCCGGTGTCTCAGTCATGACGGCCGGCCCACGGCAATATGCCACAAGGCCGTGAAAGTGGAGCGGGACGCGATCCTGACGGCGCGGGCAGCCGGCGACAGTCCCGCACCACGAGGCAGCCGTACGGTGAGTGCTCCGGGGCGAATCCGGAAGCGCAGCGGCGGTGGCAAAGTGAGGGCTTCTCCGTCCACTCCTATCTCGATGGGCTCGGCCGAGCGCACTTCGAACTCGGTCGCCTGCCATTGGTGCCAGCCGGCGAATCGTTGAGCCTGCCCGACGGACTGCAACGCGACGAGTTTTTCCGCGTCGGCCCCGCCCCGAACCTGCACCGCCACGATCCCCAGCGTGCCGCCGTCAATCCGCGCTCGCGTTCCGGCGCTCCGCAAGTCCTGCAGGTCGTAGGGATTGTTCGAAACCAGGATGAGCTGTGACGTCGGCAGCTCTTCTCCGGAAGACGTGGTGAACCTGAGGTCCATCGGCGTCGCGTCAGGGCCGATGATCGTCGGCAGCATGGCTGCGGCGGTCCGCACCTTCGCGTCGCGATATTCCGAGGACTGAACGACTTTCGCGTACACGCCCATCGACGCGTTGTTCACGAAGACCCGGCCGTTCACCTCGGCCAAGTCGATCGTCCGCTCCACGCCGTCGCTGTAGGCATCCAGTGCCCCAACGACGTCGTCGCGGTCCAAGCCGAGGTCGAGGGCGAAGTGGTTGCGAGTCCCGGCCGGGATGACGACGTGCGGAATGCCGTGCCGGCTAGCCACCGAAGCCACCAATGCCTGCGAGCCGTCTCCGCCCGCCATGCCGATCACGTCGGCACCGCGGGCGACCGCGTCCTCGGCGAGTGCCAGCAGATCTGTACCGGGGGTCAGGACAATCGGCTCGATTCCGCGCTCCAGACACTGATCGACGAGGTGGAAGCGCTCGGCCTTCCCACCGCCGGACTTGAGATTCATGATCAATACTGGCTGCTTGGCGCGCGGCGCTCCCGACGCTTTGATTTCGGTGGAGCGGACGCGTAGTGCGTATCCAGCGGCGGCGATGGCGATCGCGATCAGCGCGCCGCTGACCACCAGCACCCGCAGCAGCTGGCCGGCGATCGTGACGATGATGAAGGCGATCAAGCCGCCGCCAACGAGGCATGCCGCCAGAAGCCGCATGGCTCCCCGGCGCGACAGCAGATACCACGCGCCCAGCACGACGACCGCGAGCGAAGGGATACCGACGACCAGGACGTACCACTCGTCGAAGCCCTCCAGGACGAGGTACAGCACACTGAGCGGAGCAGCGACGAGAGCAATGAGGGCCGCGCCGCGGCGCGCCACGGAGGGAGCTTGACCTCTTGCCGCATCTACGCTCACGACGTGTCCCCGGTGATGTCCTGGTGGAAGTTGTGTGGTGAAGAGTATTCGGATGCCTAACGCAATCTGCTACGCGCCATTGTCGGTTGGCGTTAACCGCCAGGTCAGACGCCATTCATGCTGCGTTATCGACGAACCCGGTATTCCCGGCGACCTCTACCAAACCGGAAGCAACCCGATCGAGGTGCGACCACCCTTTCTGAATCGGGTGCGCAAGGTATGAGCGGGAATGGCTGAGCTGATGGCGACGAGCCCTGATCCAACCGCTCACCGCCATGAGGGCGGCTTCCGGTCGTTTGTTCCGGGCTGGGCCGTGGTCTCCAGCTATCAGCGTCAGTGGCTTCCGAAGGATGTCGTAGCCGGCCTGGTCTTGTCGGCGCTGTTGATTCCGCAGGGCATGGCCTATGCCGAACTGGCCGGCCTGCCGCCGATCACTGGCCTCTATACGTCCATCCTGTGCCTGCTTGGGTACGCCGTCTTCGGGCCGTCGCGGGTGTTGGTGCTCGGGCCGGACTCCGCGCTTGGCCCGATGATCGCCGCAACCGTGATGCCGTTGTTGGTCGCCGGCGGTGATCCAGCGAAGGCGGTGGCGCTGGCGTCGCTGTTGGCAGTTCTGGTCGGCGTGATCATGGTCGTGGCTGGGATCGCCAAGTTCGGCTTCGTGGCGGACCTGCTGTCCAAGCCGACGCAAATCGGCTATATGAATGGTCTTGCCGTCACGATTGTCGTCGGACAGCTTCCCAAGCTGTTCGGCTTCTCGGTCGACGCGAACGGGTTGGTGAGCGAGTTCTCCGAGTTCGTGACCCATGTGGCCAGTGAGGCAAACGCGGCGGCGGCGACAGTAGGACTCGTGTCGTTGGCCGGGATCTTGCTGCTGCAGCGGCTAGTGCCCAAGGTGCCAGCCGTGCTCATCGCTGTGGTACTCGCCTCGATCGCCGTCAATGCGTTCGACCTGGAGGCGCACGGTGTCAAGACCATTGGCGAGCTGCCTCGGGGCTTCCCGCCGTTCACCATTCCAACTGCTGCCTGGTCTGACGTGCCGCCGTTGTTCGTGGGCGCACTTGCCATTGCGGTAGTGGCTCTCGCCGACACCATGTCGACTTCCTCGGCCTTCGCATCCCGGCATGGCGAGCGCGTACGGGGTAACCAGGAGATGATCGGCATCGGCGCGGCGAACATCGGTGCGGGCCTGTTCCAGGGTTTCCCGGTGAGCACGAGCGGGTCGCGGACGGCAGTTGCCGACCAGGCCGGGTCTCGGTCGCAGGTCACTGGCGTGGTCGGCGCTGTCGTGATCACGCTTGTGCTGGTGCTCTTTCCATCGCTGATGCAATACGTGCCTCAGCCGACTCTCGGCGCGATCGTCATTGCCGCCGCTCTCTCGCTGGTCGATGTTCGCGGCACCCTTCGCCTCTGGCAACAGCAGCGGGTGGAGTGCCTCCTGTCAATTGCCGCCCTGCTCGGCGTGGCCCTGCTCGGCGTTCTTCCGGGCATTCTCATCGCCGTGGCGTTGTCCATCCTGAATGTGTTCCGGCGGGTCTGGTGGCCTCATCAAGCTCAGCTTGGGCGAGTCGAGGGCATCGACGGGCTACATGACACCGCGAGCTATCCGGACGCCGAGTTCCTTCCCGGGCTGGTTGTCTACCGCTTCGACGCGCCGCTCATCTTCGCTAACTCCCGGATCTTCGGCGACGAGATCCGGGAGGTCGCCGAGAGCCGCCCAGGCCTGAAGTGGATCATGATCGCGGCGGAGCCGATCACGGACGTCGACACGACCGCGGCGGACATGCTTCAGGCGTTGGACGTCTGGCTGAACGAGCGAGGGATCTCGTTGATCTTCGCGGAGCTCAAAGACCCGGTGCGCGAGAAGATCGAACGTTACGAACTGACTCGCACCATCAATCCTGACCATTTTTTCCCGACCATCGACGCCGCGGTCGAGCGCTACATGCACGAGACGGATGCCACCTGGAAGGTGCCTAAGGACGGAGTCAGCACGGAACCCGATGAAGCTGGTGAGCCGGCTCCTACGACCCACGATCAGTCGGGCCAGCGAGATCAATAATCCGGCGGTCCGAGGTCGTGGCCTAGGCTGAACCCGATTTGCGAATCTCCGGCAAGACACCCTTTACGACGCGGGCTGCACGCGGTACAAGCGGGAATTGACAGTTGCTCCGGTTGGAGGCACAAATGAGCGATATCGCAACGGCCGGTTCGTTCGCACTCGAGGAGACGAAGTCTGATCCCACCGCCTCGCCGGAGACGACCAAGACTTCGATCGAGGATCTCGCGATCAACACGATTCGCACGCTGTGCATCGATGCCGTGCAGGCGGCTAACTCTGGCCATCCCGGCACGCCGATGGCGATGGCGCCAGTCGTCTACGAGCTGTGGAACAACGTCCTGCGCTTCGACCCGCAGCACCCGATCTGGGGCAACCGCGATCGATTCGTGCTGTCCGCCGGACACGCATCGACGTTGCTCTACTCCCTGCTGCACCTGACCAAGGTCACGGCCGTCAACTCGGCCTACGAGGCGGTCGGGCAGCCGGCGGTGTCGCTCGACGACATCAAGAAGTTCCGTCAGCTCGGCAGCCGCTGCCCCGGCCACCCGGAATATCGCTGGACGTCTGGCGTCGAATGCACCACGGGCCCACTGGGTACGGGCTTGGCGACGAGCGTCGGCATGGCCATGGCCGGCAAGTGGCAGGCGGAAGCCTTCAACCGTCCCGGTTTCGAGCTGTTCGACTACAACGTCTACGCGCTGGGCGGCGACGGATGCGTGATGGAAGGTATCTCCCAAGAGGCCGCCTCCCTCGCCGGGCACTTGCGGCTCGACAACTTGTGCTGGATCTACGACAACAACAAGATCACCATTGAGGGTCCTACCTCCCTCGCGTTCAGCGACGACGTGGCAACGCGCTTCATCGGCTATGGCTGGAACGTCACGCGGGTAGGCGACGCCAACGACCGGCAAATGCTCGCGCGCGCATTCGACGTGTTCCGCCGGGAGTCCAGTAGACCGACTCTGATCATCGTCGACAGTCACATCGGTTACGGTGCGGCGACGAAGGAGGGCACCGCCGCCGCGCACGGGGAGCCACTCGGCGTCGAGGAAGTGCGTTCGGCGAAGCGCTTCTACGGCTGGCCGGAGGACGCTCAGTTCCTCGTCCCAGACGGCGTGTACGAGCACTTCGCTGCCGGCATCGGCGCCCGAGGTCACGAGCTACGCGCCGCGTGGGATCAGTTATTCGGAAAGTACTGCGCCGATTACCCGGAACTCGGAGAGCATCTCGACCTGATGCAGCGGCGCCTGCTGCCCGGAGATTGGGACACCGACATCCCGGACTTTCCCGCCGACGAGAAGGGAAAGGCCAGCCGCGACTCGAGCGGCACCGTGCTCAATGCGATCGCGCCCCGGGTGCCATGGCTGATCGGTGGCGCCGCGGACCTTGCTCCGTCCACGAAGACGCGCATGACGTTCCAAGGTGCCGGCGAGTTCGAAGCCGGAAGCTACGGCGGGCGGAACCTGCACTACGGCGTTCGAGAGCACGCGTCGGCGGCAGTAGCAAACGGCTTGTCGTTGTCGAAGATGAGGCCTTACCAGTCTGGATTTCTCATCTTCTCCGACTTTGAACGCGGCGCCCTGCGGCTGTCGGCGCTCATGGAGATCCCGGTCATCTACATCTTCACCCACGACTCCATTGGCGTCGGCGAAGACGGGCCGACTCACCAGCCGGTCGAACAGCTCGCGTCCCTGCGGGCCATGCCGGGCATCATCGACATCCGCCCAGCCGATGCCAACGAGGTCGCGGAGGCCTGGCGGCTGATCATGCCGCTACGGCACGACCCGGTCGCGCTGGTGCTGTCACGCCAGCCGCTGCCAACCCTCGACCGCAGCAGGTACGCGTCCGCGAGCGGGCTGGCGAAGGGTGGGTACATCCTGGCCGATCCGCCGGATGGAGATCCCGAGGTGATTCTGATCGCCACCGGCAGTGAGGTTTCCCTCGCGGTCAGCGCGTACGAACAGCTCAGCGCCGAGGGTATTCGCGCTCGCGTGGTCAGCCTGCCGTCCTGGGAGCTGTTCGACCGCCAGGATCAGGCATACCGCGAATCCGTGCTGCCGCCGTCGGTTATCGCCCGAGTCGCCGTCGAGCAGGCGTCCGGCTTCGGCTGGGAACGCTACGTGGGATCGACGGGCGCCGTGGTCGCGATGTCGACGTTCGGCGCGTCGGCCCCCCTCAAGGCCCTGCAATCGAAGTTCGGATTCACCCCGGACGCCGTGGCCCGGATGGCCAAGGAGCAACTCGAACCTGCGTCGTAGACATCGCCGGTCTGCCGCAGCGGTCCAGCGTCGTGATCTTGCTCTGGCTGCTCCCGAACGGCCACGAGGCCAAGATCATCATCGAGGTGGCCGACGCATGCGGCAGGCTGGGCGGTCAAGGCGGGAGTCGGACCAAAACGGGAGAAGCGCCCCGCGCGGATGACCGCTGCGGGACGCTCTCGGTCGTACGACGTTGGTCGGCCCTGGTTCGGCTGCCTTGCCAGTCCCGGGCCGCGTCGGACAGTGTGGCCTACGCCACACAGGTACGCAAGATGTCAAATAGATCGATTTCGTTCCGTTCGTATTCCACTGCGGACGGTATACGACACGCCGAAGCGCTGGACAGGAAGTGAGGAACGCGGTAAGCGTTTCCACCTGCGGCCCTCGGCGATGACTCGGCTAGCTCTTGTCGGGGGCTGCTGAAAATGATCAATTACTGATCAGCACGAGCAGGCCGATCTCTCTCGATGATCTTGGACTTACTGTGGCCCGGAGGTACTAAGTCCAAGATCGACTGAGCCGGCCCACACTGAAATCTTCCGGTGATGATCTTCGACTTACTGTGGCCAGAAGGCTCTAAGTCCAAGATGACGACCGAGGTGGCCGCACAGATCGGGGGCCTACCGGTGATGATCTTGGACTTACTGGCGCCCCAGGGCTATAAGTCCAACTTCACGCTCGACCAAGGTCGAAGCGTCACGATCGGGGCGAGAGTGGCGGGCCGTTAGCTCCGGGAATGATCGACCAGCGTGCGTAGCCTTCAACTGACGGTAGGAGATCGCCGATGGATTGGTTCTGGCACGCGCTGCTCGTCTGCTTCCTGATCATCCCGGCGACGGTCCTGTGGATCGCCATCATCATCGAACTGATCCGCCGACGCGACCTCAGTACCTGGCGGCGGATCGGCTGGTTACTCGGGATCCTGATCTTCCCGATCGTTGGTTCACTGACCTATCTGATCATCACGTGGTGGCATGCGGATGCGGCCACCGATTTGGGGGCGGCGCCCCAGGCCGCCGGCGTTCCGGAGCAGCCGGAGACGATCGCGGATTTGACGCGCCTGGACCAGTTGCGTCGATCCGGGATGATCAGTGAGGCAGACTTCGAGGCGGGCAGACGGCGGGTGCTGGAGGGCGGCGACGCCGCAGCTCCGCCCGGCCGCCACGCATCCCCTGATACGGAGGTCGGCACGTGAACTGGTTCTGGCACGCGTTGTGGATCTGCTTCGTCGTCATCCCCGCGACAATCCTCTGGCTGGTCTGTGTCTTCGACATCGTGTTTCGCCAGCGCCGGATGGCCGTCTGGAAGCGGATCGTCTGGCTAATCGTGGTCCTGGTGATACCCATCATCGGTGCCCTGATCTATATCAGCGTTTACGCGCGCGGCCTCGAGGAGGGATTCCGTACTTTCGAGCGTCCGCACGCCCAGGAACCAGTGACCGGAGACGAGTACGAGGCCCAGCGGGCTCATCTGGAGACCGATCGCGGCTGGTGAGCGCTTCCCACGAATGGTCGTGGGACGGCAATCAACCGGTGGCGACATCGGCCGCAACCGCATCGGCAAGCGTCTGTAGCGACGGGAATTCCCAATCCGGGACGATGTGAGCCGGCGGCGCCGGCGTCGCACCCCAGCCCAGTCGATCGTGGCGCCGGTTGATCCAGACGGTGCGCAGTCCCGCCTGCTTGGCCGGGACGTGGTCATGGAACAGGCTCTGAGCGACGTGGAGCAGTCGACCGTCACCGATACCGAGGCGCCCCGCCTCGGCGAGCAGCGCAGCGAAGTTACGGGGTGATGGCTTGTAGGAACCAATGTCCTGCGCGGTGAGGACGCTCGTGAATGTGACGCCGAGCCGCTGATTACTGGCGGCGAAGGAATCGCGGTCCACGTTCGACAGGATGATCAGTTGGTACCGCGTGCTCAGCGTTGTGAGCGCGGCCGGGGAGTCCGGGAAGGCCGGCCAGTCTGGTACCGAAGTGGCGAGCCGCTGCGCGTCGTCCTCGGTGACTTCCGCGCCGAACTGGCGCCCCAGCTCACGCAGGCTGCGCGCGAGAATGTCCCGGTAGCTTTCGCCAGGGTGGTCGGACTCCGCCCGCGCCTCGTGCGTGGAATACGCCGCGAGCAGGGTCTCATCGTCGAGTTGCAGACCCCGGGTGCGTGCCCACGGACCCAGGACGGTGGCGAGGCCGTACTCCCAGTCGATGAGGGTGCCGTAGCAGTCGAAGCTCATCGCATCGAAGTCCGTCAGCTTCACAACGTCTCCTTTCATAGTCGGTTGATCGAATCATGACCAACGCACAGGCGGCACGGGACGCGCCTGGCGCTGGTGACCTACGCTGAGGGATGCGCCGAGGGCACCGGTGGGCGATCGTCCTGACTGGCGTCCTCATCCTGGCGGCACTGCCCTGGGCCGTGAGCAAGCTGCCCGCAGCGAGCACTGGAGCCACCGCACCGGATCTGCTGGGCCGGGTCCAACGGTCCTCGTCCGTGTCGTACTCCGGTTACGCCGAGTCGGTGGGCAGCCTGGCGCTGCCGGCAACGGATCAGTTCAACGCGATCACCAACCTGCTCGGCGCGCGCACCCAGATGCGCGTGTGGTGGTTGAGCTCCGCCGAGTGGCGGGTCGACACGGTAAGCCTCACCGGGGAGACCGACCTGCACCACTCCGGCGGCCAGACGTGGACGTGGAACTACGAGGCGAACCGGGCGACGCTCGACGAAACCAGCTATCCAGAAGACGTTCGGTTGCCCCGCTCCGATGATCTGCTTCCGTCCAACCTGGCCCGTCGGTTGCTCAGCCAGGCCACGCCCGACGAGGTGCAGCGCCTGCCGTCAGCCCGGGTGGCCGGTCAGGATGCGGCCGGGTTGCGACTACGCCCGAAAGAGCCCGAATCCACCATCGACCGAGTCGATGTGTGGGTGTTGACGAGCGGGTTGCCCGTCCGCGCCGCGGTTTACAGCAAGGGCAGTGGGACTGCCGTCGTGAGTACCTCCTTCCTGCAGCTCCACACCAGTCCACCCAGATCGTCGGAGATCGACTTCACCCCGCCACTGTCGGCGCGGGTCGAGGAATCGAACGGCCTCGATCTGCTCGGCTTCATCGACCTGCTGGGCAATGCCCAGCCGCCGGCGACCCTGGCCGGTCTGCCCCGCAACGCGGCTGACCCAGGCATTGGCGCTGTTGGCGTCTATGGCCGAGGGGTCACGCTTCTCGTCGCTATCCCGTTACCGGCGCGCATCGCTTATCCGCTGCAGGAACAGCTGGAAAAGGCCGCCGGATCGGTGAGCACTGCTGGTGGTGTGGCGATCGGGGTCGGCATATTGAATCTCTTGCTCGGCGAGCCCAAACCCGATGCCGGCGCCTGGCTCGTCACGGGCACCGTGACGGCCGACACCCTGCAGCGGGCCATGGCCGCGCTCCCACCGACGAATGGATTTCGTCGGTGATCCGCACCCACGCGTTGATCAAGCGGTTCGGCTCGATCACCGCCGTCGATGGCATCGACCTGGACGTTCGGCCCGGGGATATCTACGGATTTCTCGGCGCGAATGGCTCCGGTAAGACGACGACGCTGCGCATCGTCCTCGGGCTGGTGTTGGCCACGTCGGGTGAGATCGAGCTGCTCGGCCGACCGATGCCCCGTCGTGGACGGGACGTGCTGCCCCGCGTTGGCTCTCTCGTCGAGGGCCCAGCGGCGTATGGCCATTTGTCCGGCCGGGCCAATCTGGCCTTGCTGGATTCGAGCGGTCGAGACACGGTTCGGGCGACGCGGCAACGCCGAATCGACGCCGCGCTGGAGCGGGTCGGCCTGGCCGGGATCGATCGGCGCCCGGTAAAGGCCTACTCGCTCGGCATGCGCCAGCGCCTCGGGCTCGCCGCGGCATTGATGCGGGAGCCGGAACTGCTTGTTCTCGACGAACCGACGAATGGCCTTGACCCGCAAGGCATCCGGGAAATCCGCGAGTTGCTCCTCGCGCTCAATGCCGGCGGCGCGACGATCTTCTTGTCGAGCCATTTGCTCGCCGAGGTCGAAGCACTGTGTACCCGGGTCGGTGTTCTCGATCGCGGCCGGCTCGTCGTCCAGGACGAGCTGGACACGTTGCGGGCGCCGACGGGACGCACCATCGTGCGTACGCCTGACCCGGCTGCCGCCGTCGCCGCGCTGGACGGGCGGGTTGAGTACCGGGAGGGAGAGCTTGTCATTGTCCGCGGCGGCGATCCGGCTCAGGTGAACGCGGCGCTAGTGGCCCGTGGCATTCCGGTCACCGAGCTCGCGCGAGAACGACACAGCCTCGAGGAGATTATTTTTCAGCGAACGGGCCCGAGCAGTGATCGGGTGGACCCGACATGATCGCGGTCGAGCTGCGCAAGCTCGCGCGTCGTCCGCGCACCTGGGTGGCCATTGGCTTGCTCAACCTGTTGCCCACAGTCGTGGCGATACTGCTCGCAGTCACGAAGATCGGCCCGCGGCCCGGGGAAGGCCCCGCCTTCCTATCCGCCGTGCTTTCGCAGGGGGCGTTGTTCTCGGTCGCCGCGCTTGCGATCGTTCTGCCGCTGTTCCTCCCCGTCGCGGTTGCCGTCATTTCTGGTGACAGCATCGCCGGCGAAGCGCAAAGCGGAATGCTGCGTTACCTGCTGGCTCGCCCGGTCGGACGGACCCGGCTGCTGATCGCCAAGTTGGTTGCGGTGTTCGTGTTCGTGGTCGTCGCGGTCGTCCTCGTGGCTGGTGTCGGCTACGTGGTCGGATCGCTGCTGCTCGGCAACGAGCCGGTGACGGCCACGACGTCGATCAGCAGCGTCTCGGGGACGACGCTGACCCCAGGCCAAATCGCCGTTCGCACTGTGCTCTCGATCGCATACGTCGCCCTGTCGATGATCGGCGTCGCGGCAATGGCGTTGTTCTTGTCGACGCTCACCGATTCGCCGCTGTCGGCCAGTCTGGGCGCCCTGGCCTTTCTGATCGGCTCGTCGCTGCTGCTCACGCTCGACGCGGCGCGGGCGCTGCAGCCCTACCTGCCGACGCGGTACTGGCTGTCATTCGTCGACCTCTTTCGAGATCCGATCCAGTGGTACAACATCGAGCGCGGTGTCGGAATCCAGGTGGTCTATGTCGTCGTGCTGCTCGGCGCCGCGTGGGCGAATTTCATGACCAAGGACGTCACGAGCTAAGGCGAGCGCAGTCGGCGGACGTCAACGGCACCGGCTCACCGGGAGACAGCTCGACCCGGACGATCTGGGTGACGAGCGGATCGGTCGGCAGGTCGCCGTGACTTACCTGGGCCGATGCACAGACGCTTTGCACGCTCAGGTTCAGTGCGCCGGCCAGCCGCGCCGAGTCCGGCGGTACGACGGTCTGGTCGTCGGCCGTCCAGATCGACACGAACGTCGGGCCGGTCGGCGTCTCGTCGCCTGTGTTCAGCCGATCGAGGAGTGGGCTGTCGGTGGCCAACTGTTGGCATGCGACCGGGCAGCCGCCCGGCGCGAGGGACCCGGCCAAGCTGGCGAGATCGGTGCCGTGCTGCGGCGAACCCAATGTCACGATGCGACGGGCGACGGCAGCGCCGCCGTGGTCACGCACCCAGAGCCGAGCGACCACCCCGCCGGCCGAGTAGCCGACGATGTCAACGGTCGCGGCGCCGGTCTGCGAACGCGCGGCGCGGACTGCCCGCGCAAGAGCCGCGGCCTGCTGGTCGAGGTCCCCGGTGCCGTCGCCGGGCAGGCTCACGACGATCGCGGTCCGGCCGGCACCACGCAGTAAGTCGGCGAGGGACTCGAGGGAGCCAGTCGAACCGCCGTAGCCCGGAACGAGCAATACCGGCCCAACCACGTCCTGCGGGTTCGTCCGAGTCGGTGCCTTCGGGCCGCGGTCGAGGACCACCGCCAAGGTCGCGGCGAGAGTGGCCACGACGACCAGCCCGAGCGCGCCGAGCAGAAGTCGACGTCGGGCGGGCGCAAGTCCTGACCACACCCGTCCATGGTCCGCTCGACCGAGGAGCACCGCCTGCTACCCGGTCTGTTTCTCGAGATCCCACTGCCCGCGGGGCACTACAGTCAGACGATGGCGCAAGTTCTCAGTTATGACAGTGGAATCTCTGAGCTTCCGCTGCTCGGCGACACAATCGGCACGAACCTCGATCGGACCGTCGCCCGGTTCGCCGACCGCGAGGCGTTGGTGGACGTGGCATCCGGTCGCCGCTTCACGTACTCGGAGCTCGCCGGCGAGGTAGACGTGGTCGCCCTCGGCCTCGTCCAGCTCGGCATCGACAAGGGCGATCGGGTGGGAATCTGGGCGCCGAACGTGCCGGAGTGGGTCCTGGTCCAGTACGCGACCGCCAAGATCGGCGCCATCCTGGTGAACATCAATCCGGCGTACCGGACGCACGAGCTGGAGTACGTGCTCAATCAATCCGGCATCCGAACCCTCATCGCAGTTCCACAGTTCAAGACGTCGGACTACGCGGCGATGATTTCCGAGGTCCGGCCCCGGTGTCCGGCGGTGCGTGACGTGATCTTGATCGGGCTCGCAGAATGGGCCGATCTCATTGCCGCCGGGCGAGCGGCCGACCCGGCGCGGCTTGCCGAGATCGGGGCCACCCTCAGCTCCGACGACCCGATCAACATCCAATACACCTCAGGTACGACCGGCTTCCCCAAGGGCGCGGTGCTGAGCCATCACAACATCGTGAACAACGGGTTCTTCGTGGCCGAACTCCAGCAATTGACAGAGCGCGACAGTATTTGCATTCCCGTGCCCTTCTATCACTGCTTCGGCATGGTCATGGGCAACCTCGGCGCCACGACACACGGTGCCTGCATGGTGATTCCCGCGCCCGCATTCGAGCCGAAAGCAACCTTGCACGCGGTCCACCAGGAGCGGTGCACGTCCTTGTACGGCGTACCGACGATGTTCATCGCCGAGCTCTCCGACCCGGATTTCGACAGCTTCGATCTGAGTAGTCTGCGCACCGGAATCATGGCTGGCTCGCCGTGCCCGGTCGAGGTGATGAAGAAGGTAATCGATCGGATGGGCATGCGAGAGGTGACGATCTGCTACGGGATGACCGAGACGTCGCCGGTATCCACCCAGACCCGAGTACGCGACACTCTCGAGCAACGAACCGCCACCACCGGACGGGTGCATCCGCATCTGGAGATCAAGCTTGTTGATGTGCAAACCGGACTCACGGTTTCCCGGGGCGACCAGGGCGAGCTGTGCACCCGGGGTTATAGCGTGATGCTCGGATACTGGAACGAGCCCGAGAAGACCGCTGACGTGATTGACGCGGCGCGGTGGATGCACACAGGCGACCTGGCGACGATGGACGACGACGGCTACGTGAGCATCACCGGTCGCAGCAAAGACATGGTCATCCGCGGCGGTGAGAACGTCTACCCGCGTGAAGTCGAGGAGTTCCTCTATACGCACCCGGACATCCTTGACGCCCAGGTGATCGGCGTGCCGGACGAGAAGTACGGCGAAGAGATCATGGCCTGGATTCGCATGCGCCCGGGTGCCGAGCCGCTCACCGCGGATCACTGCGCGCGTACTGCGCCGGGCAGCTGGCCCACTACAAGGTCCCCCGCTATGTGCACATCGTCGATGAGTTCCCCATGACGGTCACGGGCAAGGTCCGCAAGGTCGAGATGCGGGCGCGGGCCGTCGAAATCCTCGGCCTCGACTAACCCACAACGAATGGCTGGGCGTTTCGCGGCGAGCCTCAGTCGGCTAGGGCATCGCTATTGGCGCAGGTCTCATTTCATCAGCTGAACATGCGCTACCGAACGGGCGTCGGTGACAGATCCGCGCACTGCCGATCTCGTTGCCACTCGGCGTTGATCCGTGCGGCTACGGCTCCTGTCGCTGGAACCGGCACGCCGGTGTCGTCCAAGTGCGCCGGCTCGAAGCGGGAGGCAATCACGCGGCCACCCCGGAAGGTCAGGGTGAGCACTCCGTTGTCGTCCTGTTCGTTGCCGAACGACTCCCACCACAGATAGTTCGACAGGCCGTAGGCGACGTATGTACCGTCCGACCGCCATCCCGCACCAAGGAGCACGTGGGCGTGGGTGCCGACGACGGCTGTCGCGCCCGCCGCGGTGAGTTCTTTCGCCCCGGCGGTCTGATCCTCGTTCGGGCAGGTCTGATACTCGGTGCCCCAATGCAGGTACACCACGACTACGTAGCCGGCCGCCTTCGCCGCTCGGACCGCGTTGATGAGCAGCGGCGAGAACGCGTTCGCGACACCGGGGCTGTGGACTCCGGCGGAAAAGTTCGCGAGCGTCTCGTCGCGGACCTGCGTCGCAGCGAATACGGCAAGACGAACCCCGTTGACGGTCTTCACATACGGTGCGAACGCCTGCGTCGCGTCAGCGCCGATGCCGATCACCGGGAATTTCGACGCGGCGATTGCGGCGAATGTGTCGTGCAGTCCGCCCAGCCCGTAGTCGGCGCCATGATTGTTCGCCATTGTGACGAGGTCGACACCAGCGTCCCGTAGTGCTGTCAATGCCGTCGGTGGCGCGTGGAACACAAACGACTTGCTCTGCGGTGGCAGGTCCCGGCTGGTGATCGCGGTCTCCAGGTTGACCATGGTCAGGTCCGCTTTGCTCAGGACGCCGGCGGCGACCCCGAATGCCGTGGCCGGGTTTTGGGCCAGCCTGATGGCCGTGCGCTTGGCGAAGTTGACATCACCGGCGAACGCGAACGTGAACTGTCCATTCGGCCGGACCGGAACCGCCGAACGTTGCGCAGACGTCGACGGGCTGGTGGATGGCTGAACGAATCCGGCGGTGGCCGTAGGCGAGGGGGCCGCGGAACGTGGCGGTGGAGTCGACCCACTGGAGCAGGCGGTGAGCGCGGCGACGGACGCCAGGGCGGCGGCGGCAGCGCGGGCGGGCCAGGTTCGAGGGCGCATCAGCGGCTATCCGATCACAACGCGCCAAGAGGCGGTGAACGACCCACCGCTGGCTGCGACGATGAGGACATGACAGGCGAGCGGAACGTACTCGGTGATGACCTCGAACCATGTGGCATTGACCCGGTCACCGGGTTCTACCGGGACGGAAGGTGTGCAACCGGCCCGGAGGATCTCGGTAGCCACACGGTGTGCACGGTGGTGACGGCCGAGTTCTTGCGCTTCCAGGCCGAGACCGGAAACGACCTGATCACTCCGCGACCCGAGTACGCCTTCCCTGGCCTGCGGCCCGGTGACCGGTGGTGCGTCGTCGCCGCTCGGTGGCGACTGGCCTACGACGCGGGCATGGCGGCCCCCGTGGTGCTTGCGGCGACTCACGAGCGATCCCTGGACGTCGTGCCGCTCGATGCGCTGCGCGAGTTCGCCGTTGATGTACCGAGCGACCCCGGCTCACTGCTGTGATCGAAGGCGGGGATAAGCCGACGGACGGCGCTACCTCGGCCGGTAGTGGCCACTAACATCGACCGTCGACAGCGCACTGACCGATCAGGAGACCACCGTGTCCGCCATCTCACCCGCCGCACCCGACATCGCGACCGTCAAGGTCGCCTCGGGCACGGCGGCGGCGGATGCTCTGGCGGCCGCGGGAGTTTCCCCCAACGATGCTGTGGTCGTCCGCGATCTTGCCTCGGGTCGGCTTCGTGATCTGGCTTGGGTGCCTGACGCTGACGTCGAGGTCGAGCCGGTCAGCCCACGATCGCCCGACGGCCTCGCGGTACTGCGGCATTCCACCGCGCATGTGCTTGCGCAAGCGGTCCAAGCGCTGTACCCCGGCACCCTCCTTGGGATCGGTCCACCCATTGAGAACGGGTTCTACTACGACTTCCTGCCGTCGCGCCCGTTCACACCGGAGGACCTCGTAGCCATCGAAAAGAAGATGGCGGAGATCATCAAAGCCGGGCAGCGTTTCGTCCGCCGCCCGATCACCGACGACGAAGCCCGAATCGAACTCGCCGACGAGCCGTTCAAGCTCGAATTGATCAATCTCAAGGGCTCTCCGCTTCCCGACGAGGCCGCGGTGGAAGTCGGTAGCAATGGTCTGACCATGTACGACAACGTTGACGCTCGGACCGGTGATCGGGTCTGGACCGACTTGTGCCGCGGCCCGCACCTGCCGACGACCCGCCGCATACCAGCGTTCACGCTGATGAGAACCGCGGCGGCGTATTGGCGCGGGAGCGAGAAGAACCCTCAGCTGCAGCGGATCTACGGCACCGCGTGGGCGTCCCGGGATGACCTCAAGGCCTATCTCGCCCAGCTCGAGGAGGCCGCGAAGCGGGATCACCGCAAGATAGGCACTGAGCTCGACCTATTCAGCTTCCCCGACGAGATCGGCCCGGGACTCGCCGTCTTCCACCCGAAGGGCGGGGTCCTGCGCAAAGAGATGGAGGACTACGCGCGCCGCCGGCACGAAGAGGAGGGGTATGAGTTCGTCTTCACCCCACATATCACGAAGGGCGTGCTCTTCGAGATTTCGAAGCACCTGGAGTGGTACGCCGAGTCGATGTATCCGCCGATGCACCTCGACGCCGAGGTCGGGCCTGACGGGGAGCTGCGCAAGCAGGGCCAGGACTACTACCTGAAGCCGATGAACTGCCCCATGCACTGCCTGATCTACCGAGCGCGCGGCAGGTCATATCGCGAGTTGCCGCTGCGCCTGTTCGAGTTCGGCTCGGTCTATCGGTACGAGAAGTCCGGAGTGGTGCACGGCTTGACCCGGGTGCGTGGGATGACGCAGGACGACGCGCACATCTACTGTGCGCCCGAGCAGTTGCGCGACGAGCTCCGATCGCTGCTGAATTTTGTCCTGGGCCTGCTCCGCGACTACGGACTTGAGGACTTCTACCTCGAACTCTCGACCAAAGATCCTGAGAAGTTCGTCGGTCGGGACGAGGACTGGGAGGTGGCGACCGAGACATTGGCCGAGGTCGCCGCCGAGTCAGGACTTGACCTCGTTCCGGATCCGGGCGGCGCCGCGTTCTACGGACCGAAGATCTCGGTCCAGGCGCGGGACGCCATCGGCCGGGCGTGGCAGATGTCGACCATTCAGCTGGATTTCAACCTGCCCGAGCTATTCGAGCTCGAGTATCAGGGATCCGACGGAGAACGGCACCGGCCGGTCATGATCCATCGAGCCTTGTTCGGTTCGATCGAGCGATTCATAGCCGTCCTGACGGAGCACTATGCCGGGGCGTTCCCGGCCTGGCTGGCACCCGTCCAGGTCGTGCTCATCCCGGTGACCGATCAGCAGGTGCCCTATCTCCAGGGCGTCGCGGCCAAGCTCGCCGATCGTGGCGTACGCGCTGAGGTGGACGAGTCCGACGACCGGATGCAAAAGAAGATCCGCACCGCGCAACGAGAAAAGGTGCCGTTCATGCTCATCGCCGGCGCCACCGACGAGGAAGCCGGAGCGGTGTCGTTCCGCTATCGCGACGGCGAGCAACGCAACGGCGTCGACGTCGATGCGGCGGTCGAGGAGGTCGTCGAATTCATCGCCCGTCGAGTGAACGCATCACCGACGGCCGCCGACTTCACGTGACCGAACCCGAGCTGCGTCCGGCTACGGATTACGCCCGCGAGCCGGACGCCTTCGGGCGACTGTGGACGCCACATCGGATGGCGTACATCCTTGGCGAGGGCAAGCCACCGGATGCGGATGCCGGCGCGGAATGCCCCTTCTGCCGGGCTCCGACGTTGTCCGACGAAGACGGCCTCATCGTCGCCCGCGGACAGCTCGGTTATGCGGTCTTGAACCTCTATCCCTACAACGCGGGCCATTTGATGTCGGTGCCATATCGCCACGTCGCCGACTACACCGACCTGACCCCGGACGAAGTGAACGAGGTCGCGAACATCACTCGCACCGCGATGCGAGTCTTGCGGGCCGTGGCTGGTCCACACGGCTTCAACATCGGCCTGAACCAAGGCACGGTAGCGGGCGCCGGCATCGCCGGACACCTGCATCAGCATGTGGTGCCGCGATGGGGGGGCGATACCAACTTCGTTCCCGTGGTGGCCCACACCCGGGTATTGCCACAGTTGCTCTCGGAGACGAGGCGGTTGCTCGCTGACGGATGGGCGTCCGCCTAGCGGCTGTCGTTGCGCGAGATGGGCCGAGACGGGATACAGTGCTTTGCTGTCACGCTCAGTGCCCACGTCGGGTCGGCCCGGGATTCGTATGCATCTTGGTAAGGCAGCGTCCCTGGCGGCGGCTGTGGTGCTCTCAACGGGTCTTGTGGCGGCTGTGGGTGAATCCGCGGCGGCTGCGACGGGGGAGTCCGCGGTGTCGTCCGCCCAGTCTCGGCTGCCCGCGCGGCCGGCACCACCGGCGCGCATCCCCTCGGATCGACTACCCAGGAATGCGCCGCCACCGACACCCCCCGGACCGCGGATCCCGCACCTCGACCCGTCGCTGCAACGCCCAGGACGCCCGGCCAGCGAACTCGTCCACGTCCGAATCCGAGGTGTGGCTGCTCAAGCCGTCGACGCCGTGCGGCACGCGGGTGGTCGGGTTCTCGCGCGAGTGGCCGGCGAGGTCAGCGCCACCGTGCCGCGGTCGGCCCTCACCGCTCTTGCCGGCAGCGCAGGAGTCAGCGACGTGGCGCCCGCTGTGGAGGCCGTGCCGGACGTTGTGTCCGAAGGTGTGGCGAAATCCGGGGCAAGCACCTGGCTCAATGCGACCCCGGCTACGACCGGCGCGGGTGTGACGGTTGCCATCGTGGACACCGGCTTCGGAAATCTCAGCGCCGAAGTCGCCGCCGGAGCCCTGCCGGCGGGCACGACGGTGAGTCCGCTGAACAACGGCTGCTCCGACGTCAACAACACAGAGCACGGCACCGCCGTCGCCGAGATCGTCCACCAGATGGCACCCAGCGCGAAGCTGCAGCTCTACTGCATCGGCGACACGACAGGGTTCCGGCAGGCCGAACAAGACATAGTCAGCCGTGGCATCCCGATCGTGAACAGTTCCCTGAGCTTCCCCGGCGACAGCCGGGGTGACGGCTCAGGCGACGCGACCTCAGCGGCCGCGACCGTCCAGGCTGCCCGCAAGGCCGGGGTGCTCTGGATCGCATCCGCTGGCAACAATGGCCAGGATCACTGGAGCGGCACGTTCGCCGATAGTGATCGCGATGGTTATACCGACCTCAACGGGACGACGTCGACCAACGAGTCGGACGCGGTCGTGGTCCCACCTGGGCAGAGCGGAATCGCATATCTGACCTGGGATCAATGGCCTCAATCGTCGGCGCCGGTGACCCTGGTAGCTACCCCGTACAAGTGCGACCCGTCCGGATGTCAGACCTCGACGCTGGTTCTGACGGCCTGTCCGGTCCCGAACTCGTGTTCCGTCGCGCAGCCATCCGGGTCGCGTCCAGTCCTGTCGCTCAACCTGCCGAACAACACGACGTCGAACAACTTCGAATGGGTCATTCAGGTCAAGCAGGGCAGTGGGACACCAGCGGTGCGGTATGACCTGACCTATTACCGAGATGTCGGTCCATCGTTGCTATCGGTCAGCAACAGCTCCAGAGCCGCCGCGGGGAGCGTCGACTCTCCCGCATCGTCTCCGTACGCACTGGCAGTGGGCGCCGCCAACGTCTCGACCAACTCGCTCGAGCCTTACAGCTCTCAGGGCCCCACTATCGACCGGCGGGTGAAGCCGGACATCACTGGCTTCGACAATGTGGCGACGAATCTTGACCAGTTCACCACCTTCTCCGGAACGTCGGCCGGAGCCCCGCACGTAGCCGGGGCGGCAGCGTTGGTCAAGTCGGCCAACTCGAATCTCGACGCTGCTCAACTGCAGGCGCAGCTCGAGAGCCGGGCGACGGGCATAGCCGCGGGCGCTCCGCCGAGCAATCAGTTGGGTCATGGGTTGCTGGCGCTCGGTTCCCGTCCGCCAGTTACCGCACCGGCGGGCAACAGCTACCTGCCGTTGTCCACGCCGAGCAAAGTGTTCGATTCGCGTACCAGGTCTGGCGCCCGCCCGCTCGGCACCGGCGAGCAGGTCTCGGTTGCCCTGACCGGCGCGCCCGCAGGTGCCACTGCCGTAGCCCTGAATATCGGCGGCATCGGCG
>Ga0207678_10001618_pt1 | contig 20712 bp, 19 predicted proteins | sample KBSC63metaG_FD_184319 | JGI IMG/M metagenome (GOLD analysis project Ga0207678, IMG submission 184319) | Corn rhizosphere microbial communities from Kellogg Biological Station, Michigan, USA - KBS C6-3 metaG (SPAdes) (version 2) | ecosystem: Host-associated > Plants > Roots > Rhizosphere > Soil ... | reverse complement strand
GGGGCCTGGGGAAGCCGGTCCGGCCGGAGCGGGACCGGCGTGAGCGGGGCTACCGGGGGTTGCTGCCATGGGACCGGTGTGGGCGGCGGCCATGGGGCCGGTGTGGATGCCGGGGATGGGGCCGGTGTGGGCGCCGACGCGGCGGCGGGGGACGGTGCGGTTGAGGGCGGGGACGCCCCCGCGGGCCAGCGGCAGCCTGATCAGGAACTGGCAGCCGCGACCGGCGTTGCGCACGGCGATCTGCCCGGAGTGCGCCTCGACGATGCCGCGCGCGATGGACAGGCCCAGCCCGCCGCCCGACTGCGGCCCGGGGGTGCGGGCCGACTCGCCGCGGAACGCCACGTCGAACACCCGGGGCAGGTCCTCGGGCGGGATGCCGCCGCAGGCATCGGACACGCTCACGCAGGCCATCCCGCTCTGCACCTCGGCCAGCACCTCCACCTCGCCGTCGGGCGGGGTGTGCCGGATCGCGTTGGTGACCAGGTTGCGCAGGGCCCGGCCCATCTCGGCCGCGTCGACGTAGACCGGCATGCCGCGCACCGCGGCCCCGGTAAGCCGAACGCCCTTGGCCCGCGCCACCGGATCGGTGCTGGCCACGACCTCGGCGACCAGGTCCTCCAGGCCGACCATCCGCTTGGTCAGCCGCAGCGCGCCCGCGTGGATGCGGGACAGCTCGAACAGGTCGTCGATCATCACGGTGAGCCGGTCCACCTCGCGGCGGATCTGCGAGTGGTACTGGTTCACCTCGCGCGGGTCGACCACCACCTGGTCTTCCAGCGCCTCAGCCATGGCCCGCAGGCCGGCCAGCGGAGTGCGCAGGTCGTGGCTGACCCAGGCGACGAGCTCGCGCCGGCTGGCCTCGAGCGCCCGCTCCCTGGACCGAGCCTGGGCCAGGCGCTCGTGCGTGACGGTGAGCTCGGCGGACAGGTCGCTGAGTTCGGCCGGCAGGGTCAGCTTGGGCGCCACGTAGACGCCGGTATCGCCGACGCCCTGCACCGCCGAGGACAGCGCCCGGCTGGCCTTGGTGAGCCGCCGCCCGACGAACAGCGCCACGGCGAGGCCGGCCAGGCCGGCAATCGCCAGCAGGTCGAGCACCTCGTCGCGAACGGCTGGGGTGCCCACCATCTTGATGGCGATGACGCCGACGCCGGCCATCGAGGTGAGCGTGCAGACCGCGACCACGATGGCCACCATGAAGCCGATCGAGCGGCCCGCGAACAGCTTCAGCAGCAGCATGCCGATGACGGCGAAGACCACCGCGATGATCGCGACGTATTTGGAGATGAAGACCAGGTCCGACGGCTCGATGCCGGCCGGCAGGCCGAAGGCGAGCGTCCTCACGCTGCCTCCGGTTCGTACCGGTAGCCGACGCCCCAGACGGTCACGATGCGCCGGGGCATGGTCGGGTCGGGCTCGAGCTTCTCGCGCAGCCGCCGGACGTGCACGGTGACGGTCGAGGTATCACCGAACGTCCAGCTCCACACCTCGGTCAGCAACTGGTCCCGGGTGAACGCCTTACGCGGGTTCCGCATCAGGAAGACCAGCAGGTCGTATTCGCGCGAGGTGAGCTGGATCAGCTTGCCGTCGGTCCTGACCTCGTGCGCGGAAAGGTCGACGACCAGGTTGCCGTCGGTCATGGCGCCGCCGTCGAGCTTGTCGGGCAGGCCGGCTCCGCGCGACCTGCGCAGGACCGAACGAACCCGCAGCGCCAGCTCACGCGGGCTGAAGGGCTTGGTGACGTAGTCGTCCGCGCCGGTCTCGAAGCCGACCAGGCGGTCGGTCTCGTCGCCGAGGGCGGTCAGCATGACCACCGGGATCGGCCACTTGGCGCGCAGCCTGCGGCACACCTCGAGGCCGTCCATGCCGGGCAGCATAAGGTCGAGGACGACCAGATCGGGCGGCTCCTCGGCCACCCGGCGCAGTGCCTCGTAGCCGTCGTGCACGCACTCGACCGTGTGCCCGTCCCGCACGAGGTACCGCCCGACGACGTCCGCCACGGTGGGATCGTCGTCGACAACGACGATCCGCCCCGGCGGATCGGGGTTGCTTACCAAAGGATTCCCGTTCCTCGTAATTAGTCAGTGATTACGTCTCCACGGTAAGTCGTGAACAGCCGGTCACACCAGCAAACCGGTCAAAAGCGTCACCGGTCCGTAAGCACAGTGACGATTGTGTGAGGCCGGCCGGTTCGGCACCGAACCAGCCGCGCGCCTGGGCTAACACTGGGGGATGCCTTCAGGGAGGAGATCGGCGTGATCGGGGAACTCTACGAGCACGCGCTGGCCGGCTGGGCGCGGCCGGAGATCGAGCACGCCGACGGAAGCCGCAGGCCGCTCCCTGTCGAGGGCTGGCTGCACGAGAGCCCGGGCGACAAGTCGATCCTGGACCGGTGCGAGGGCCCGACCCTCGACATCGGCTCCGGACCGGGCCGGCTGACCGTCGCGCTGGCCGAACGTGGCATCCCGGCCCTCGGCATCGACATCACCCCGTACGCGGTCGACATGGCCAGGTCCTCGGGCGCGCTGGTCATGCTGCGCAACGTGTTCGACCGGGTGCCGGGCACCGGCCGGTGGACCGCGGTGCTGCTCGCGGACGGGAACATCGGGATCGGCGGCGACCCGGCCGCCCTGCTCCGCCGGGTCGCCGAACTGCTCGCGCCGCAGGGCCGCGCCATCGTCGAGCTCGAGCCGCCCGGCTCGCCGCTGCGGCGCGAGCACGTCCGGCTGTGCCACGGCGGTTCGGCCAGCGCCTGGTTCCCGTGGGCCTACGTCGGCGCCGATCACATCACCGACGTGGCCAACGACGCCGGTCTCGGCGAGGTCGAGATCTGGACGGTCGACGGACGCTGGTTCGCGTCCGTAGGGGGCTCGCAGGTAGGGGCCGAACGGACGGCCGTGGCGCTGTGATGAACGGAAAACTGCGGGTCGCAGCGATCGGCGTGGCCCTTTCGGTGGCGGCGATGCTGTTGCTGCTGGTCGTGCGGCCCAGCCTCGACCCGGCGCAGCTCCGCCCGCTACCGCTCATCACCGGTGCCTGGCTGGCCTTCCTGGTCGCCGCCTGGCTGCTGCGGAAGGTGCCGCGGCGGACGGCGGTGGTGCTCATCCTGCTCGGCGGCATCGGCCTCCAGGCGGTCGCGGTGTCCGTACCGCGCGCCTACAGCAACGATCTCTACCGCTATATGTGGGACGGCCGGGTGCAGGCCGCGGGCATCGACCCGTACCAGTACGTGCCCACCGCGACCCAGCTCACCGGGCTGCGGAACGAGTTCCTTTTCTACCCCGGCGCAGAGTACTGCGTCTCCCCCGGCTACGTCGGCAGCCACCCCGCGGCCGAACTCACCGCGGGCTGCACCAGGATCAACCGGCCGACCGTGCCGACCATCTACCCGCCGGTGGCCGAGGCGTACTTCCTCGGCGTCTACTACCTGCATCCGGCCGACGACTCCAGCCTGCCCATCCAGGCCACCACGGCCGCGGTCGCCGTGCTCGTGACGGTGCTGCTGCTGGTCGGGCTGGGGCGGCTGGGGCGCGACGTGCGGATGGCCGCGTTGTGGTCGTGGTGCCCGACGGTGATCCTGGAGGCGGGCAACAGCGCGCACGTGGACGTGGTCGCGGTGGCGATCACCGCGGCCGCGATCCTCGCGCTGGCCACGGCCCGGACCACCCGCCGGACCGTAGCCGGCGGGATCCTGCTCGGCCTGGCCATCGCGACCAAGCTGACCCCGGTGCTGGCCGTGCCCGCGCTACTGCGCCGCCGGTGGTTCACTGTCGCGGTCGCCGCCAGCGGCGCGTTCATCGCGGTGTACGTCCCGCACGTGATCCGGGTCGGCCCGAAGGTAGTCGGTTTCCTGCCCGGCTACCTGCAGCAGGAGAACTACACCAGCGGGACCAGGTACGGGATCATCGGCCTGTTCATCATCGGGCCGCTGGCCACGGTGGTGGCGCTGCTCATCCTGGCCGCGGTCGCCTTCGCCGTGCTCCAGTTCTCCCCTCCCGACCGGCCCTGGTCGGGCGCGGTCGTGATGACCGCGGCCGCCCTCGCGGTGGCCACGCCGCACTACCAGTGGTACTCGCTGCTGCTGGTCATGCTGGTCGCCCTGGACGGCAAGCCGGAATGGCTGGCGTTCGCCGCGGGCGGGTACTACGCGGCCTATCCGGCCCTGGGCGCCCGGTATTACATCCCGCCGCGGCTGCAAGACGCGATCGCCTACAGCGTGCCGCTGGTGGTCGTGGCGGCCGGCTGGCTGATCAGGAACAAGCTGGCCCAGCGCGCGGCGGTGACCGCGGAGCCCATGGTCGCGGAGCCAGTGACCGCCGGGCCAGTGACCGTGGCGCCGGAAGGCGCGGTGGCCGAGGTCGCGGAGCCCGAATCCGTGGGCCGGGAAATCCCGGTCTGAGGCCCGGCGTGCTTTCTTACCGGTTGGTTACCCCCCGCGCAAACATCAAACGGCACCCGGCCTGAGGACGTGAATTGAGGCATGAGTTACGACCCGTCGCATCGGATGCCGCCCCGCCAGGAGCGCTGGCCGGCGGCGACCCCGGCCGAGGGATGGCCCTCGTACCAGACCGGCGCTCAGCAGGCCATGGCCACGGCGGCGTATCCCGCGGTGACGAACGGCTACGGCGGCTACGCCGGGACCGCCGACTACTTCGACGGCCGGGACGCCTACCGGCGGGACGCCTACCGGCGGGACGACTACGGGCGGGACGACTACGGGCAGGACGGCTACGCCAGGAGCAGCGTCGGCTACGCCGAGCCCCAGGACGGCTACGACTGGGGCTACGCCGGTGACGCTTACCTGGGGCCGGGCAGCTACGTCGAGCCTGGGGATGCGCTGACCGACGACCCGGTGCTGACCACGCCGGACGCGGGGGTCTACCCGGAACGCTGGCGGGCCGAGCAGGCGCGCAGGCGGGAGGCGTGGCGGCGCGGGCCGATGGTCGGCGCGGTCACCGAACTCCTCGCCATCGGCGTCGTGCTCGGCGTCTCCACCCTGGCCGCGGCGGTGCTCAAGTCGGCGACCTCGCCGGTCGGCGCGATGGCCTCGGTGTTCGCCGACCGGACGCCGGCGGCGCTGCGCAACGCCGTGGTGCACCAGTTCGGGGCGCAGGGCCGGACCGTGCTGCTGCTCGGCATGTACCTTACATTCGCCGTCGTCGCCGTCGTGATCGGCACGCTGGCCCGGCGCAACGCCGCGGGCGGCGTGGCCGGGGTGGCGGCGTTTACCCTGTTCGCCGCGTTCGTCGTGATCACCAGGCCGGCCGGCCACGTGGCCGACGTCACACCCGTAGTCATCGGCGGCCTGGCCGGCGCGGCCGCGGTGCTGTGGCTGTTCCGCGCGGCGGCACCGCAGCTAGCCCAGGGGCCGATCCGGCACGGGCGCGGCGGCACGCGGAGGAGGACACGATGACGGGCCCGGTCAACCGGCGCAAGTTCCTCCGCGCGGCCGGGGTCACCGCGGTGGGCGCGGCCGCCGCCGGGGTGGGCGGCGAGCTTCTGCTCGGCCAGCATTTCCGCTCGGCTCCACCGGTCGCCCTGGCCCCGACCCCGCCTAGCCCGGCTACCCCGCCGCCCACGCTGAAGATCGACCCGATGACGCCGCTGCCGGCGGACGAGACGCTGGACCACATCGCCGGGCTGTCCCCGTTCTACACGCCGAACAAGGAGTTCTACCGGATCGACACCTCGCTGGTGCTGCCCAAGGTCTCCCCCGCCGACTGGCAGCTGCGCATCCACGGCATGGTGGACCGGCCGCTGACCCTCAGCTACGACGACCTGATCCGGCGGCCCATGATCGACCGGGACATCACGCTGACCTGCGTCTCCGAGTCGGTAGGCGGCAACTACGTCGGCAACGCCCGGTGGCAGGGCACGCTGCTGGCGCCCATCCTCCGCAAGGCGGGCGTGCACCGGGGCGCGGACCAGATCGTCATGCGGGACGTGCACGGGATGACCATCGGGGTGGCCACCGACCCGGTCCTGGACGGCCGGCACGCGATGCTCGCGGTGGCCATGAACGGCGAGGTGCTGCCGCAAGCGCACGGCTACCCGGTGCGGGTGGTGGTCCCGGGGCTCTACGGCTACGTGTCCGCGACCAAGTGGGTGGTGGACATGGAGCTCACCACGTTCGATGCGTTCAGCGCCTTCTGGGTCAAGCAGAAGCCGGCCTGGTCCCAGCGGGCGCCGATCAAGACCGAGTCCCGCATCGACGTGCCGAAACGGCTCAGCAACCTGCCCGCGGGCCAGGTGACGATCGCCGGGGTGGCGTGGGCGCAGCACACCGGCATCGAGGCCGTCGAGGTGGGCATCGACGGCGTCTTCTACCCGGCCCGGCTGCCGGCCCAGGACACCATCGACACCTGGCGGCAGTGGTACTACGTCTGGGACGCCACCCCGGGCCAGCACGTGCTCCAGGTACGGGCCACCGACAAGAGCGGCTACACCCAGACCGACCTCAAGCACAAGGCTCCGCCGAACGGCGCGACCGGATATCACACCATCCATGTCAGCGTGGCCTAAGCTAGCCGATGGCGCGCACCCGCTTTGCGCGCCATCGGCTTATGTTGCGGGCTAACGGTCCCGGAGAGCAGACAGCAGGTCGTCCAGCGAGTCCAGGTTGTGCGCGCTGACCACGGCGTCGCAGTAGGGCCAGGCGGCGGCCATGCCGCCGACCTCGGGACGGTACCGGGGCGACTGGGTGCGCGGGTTCGCCCACACGATCCGGTGCGCCACCCGGTGCAGCCGGGCCATCTGCGCGCCGAGCAGGGCCGGGTCGCCGGTCTCCCAGCCGTCGGAGATGATCAGGACGACCGCGCCCCGGGCCAGGCCCCGGCTGCCGTAGTGGTCGTTGAACTCCTTGACCGCGGCGCCGATCCTGGTCCCGCCGGACCAGTCGGGGGCCGCCTCGCCCGCCTTGGCCAGCATCGTGTCCGGGCTGGCCGCGGCGAGCGCGGGGGTCAGCCGGGTCAGCCGGGTGGCGAAGCTGAACACCTCGGGCCGGTTCTGCGCGTTGCGCGGCTGGCCGGCGTTCAGCACGTAGAGCAGCATGAGCAGGGCGCGGGCGTAGGGCTCCATCGAGCCGGAGATGTCGCACAGCACCACCAGCCGGCGCGGCTTGACCCGCGGCGCCCGGCGCGCGAACCTGATCGCCTCGCCGCCGGTACGCCGGGCCAGCCGCAGCGTCCGGCGCAGGTCAGGCCGCTTGCCGTCGCGGGCGGTGCGGAACCTGCGGGTCCGGCGGGGCGGGATGGCCAGCGCCATCTCGCGCATGAGCGTGACCAGCTGGCGGAGCTCGGCCGGGGACAGCTCGGTGAAGTCGCGGCCGCTGAGCCGCTCGGTGGCCGACGCGACCCGGTGCACGGCCGGCCCCTCGACCAGCGGCTCGTCGCTGTCCGCCGCGGCCGGGACGGCGTCCGAGACGCGCAGGCCGGACGGCAGGTCGCCCGGACCGTCCTCGGACCGGCCCTGGGGCTGCGGGCTGCCGTCGGATTCGGGGCGTTCGTAGGAGCGGGGCGCGGTCGGCAGGTTGAGGTGCCGGAACGGCGACGGACCGCCGAACACCGCATTGAACACCCGGTCGAAGGTAGGCATCTGGCCCGGATCGGACACCATCGTGGCCAGCGCGCAGGCGCGCAGTTCGGCCACTGTGGTGGCGCCCATGACCGTCACCGCGCGGGCCAGCCGCTCGCAGCGGTCCGGCCCGACCGGGAGCCCCGCGTCGTGCAGGGCGATGCCGAACCCGGTGGCCATCGCGGCCACATCGGGCTCGGCGGGCGCGACTACCGCTTCAGTCAATGCGCCCGACCACCGACGCCAGGCCCGCCCGGCGCACGCTCTCTTCGTCTTCCGGATATTTCAGGACCGTACTAAGGGTCTGCCCGGCGACCGGCGCGTCGAGTTCGGCGGCGCCGAACACGCTCACCGCGAACGCCCAGCTGATCGCCTCGGAGATGCCGGGCGGCTTGGTCAGGTCCAGGCTGCGCAGCCGGCCGACCGCGGTCGCGATCTGACCGGACAGCCGCTCGCCAGAGGCGGGCACCCGGCGGCGGACGATCTCCGCGACCCGGGCGGTGTCCGGGTACGCGATCCAGTGGTACAGGCAGCGGCGCTTGAGCGCGTCGTGCAGGTCCCTGGTCCGGTTCGAGGTGAGCACGGTGACCGGGGGCAGCGCGGCCTGCTGGGTGCCGAGCTCGGGGATGGTGACCGCCGCCTCGGCCAGCAGCTCGAACAGGAACGCCTCGAACTCGTCGTCGGCCCGGTCCACCTCGTCGATGAGCAGCACGGCCGGGCGGGGACCCGGGTGCAGCAGCGCGGTGAGCAGCGGCCGCGGCAGCAGGTACTCGCTGGTGAACAGGTCCTTGTCCTCGATCCGCTCACCGGCCGCCTCGGCCAGCCTGATGGCCAGCAGCTGACGCGGGTAGTTCCACTCGTACAGCGCCTCGGAGGCGGTGATGCCCTCGTAGCACTGCAGCCGGACCAGCGGGGTGTCGATCGCGGCGGCCAGGGCCTTGGCGGCCTCGGTCTTGCCCACCCCGGGTTCGCCCTCGAGCAGGATCGGCTGCCCCATCCGTACCGCCAGGAACAGCGCGGCGCCCAGCTGGTCGCCGGCCAGGTAGCCGACCGTCTCCAGCGCGGCGTTCAGGTCGCCGACGTTCGGGAACCGGTCGTGCAGGTCGTGCGTCATGGTGCTCACAAGGTGCGAGTTTATCTTTGCGGGGCGAACTAACTGATCGCCAGGTCGGTGCGGAACGGGCGGCCCTGGATGGCCCGCCACACCTGGGCCGGGGTCAGCGGCATGTCGGCGTGCCGCACGCCGTACGGCCGCAGCGCGTCGATGACCGCGTTGACCACGGCCGGCGGCGACCCGACGGTGGCGGACTCGCCCACCCCCTTGGCCCCGATGGGATGGTGCGGCGACGGGGTGACGGTGGCGCCGAGCTCCCAGGACGGGCACTCCAGCGTGGTCGGCAGCAGGTAGTCCATGAACGAGCCGCCCAGGCAGTTGCCGTCGGCGTCGAAGGCGATGGACTCCATCAGCGCCATCCCGATCCCGTCGGCCAGGCCGCCGTGCACCTGGCCCTCGACGATCATCGGGTTGATCCGCACCCCGCAGTCGTCCACCGCGATGAACCGGCGGACGTCGACCTTGCCGGTGCCCGGGTCCACGTCGACCACGCAGATGTAGGCGCCGAACGGGTAGGTCAGGTTGGGCGGGTTGTAGACGCAGGTCGCGTCCAGCTGGCCCTCGATGCCGTCGGGCAGCTCGAGGTTGGAGTGCGCGGCCCAGGATATCTCCGCGATCGTCTTGCCGGAGTCCGGGTCGCCCTTGACGAACCAGCGACCCTGGTCCCACACCAGGTCGTCCGGGTCGGCCTCGAGCATGGCGGCGGCCACGATCCTGGCCCGCTCGCGCACCTTCCTGGCCACGATCGCGGTGGCCGCCCCGGACACCGGCGTGGACCGGGACCCGTAGGTGCCCAGGCCGAACGGGGTCTGGTCGGTGTCCCCGTGCACGACCTCCACGTCGTCCGGGGACAGGCCCAGCTCCTCGGCGACGATCTGCGCGAACGTGGTCTCGTGCCCCTGCCCCTGCGTCTGCACCGAGATCCGGAGCACCGCGGTCCCGGTCGGGTGGACACGCAGTTCCACCCCGTCGGCCATGCCGATGCCCAGGATGTCCATGTGCTTGCGGGGACCCGCCCCGACGGCCTCGGTGAAGAAGCTGACACCGATTCCGGTCAGGTGACCGCGGGCCCGTTCGGCCTCCTGTTCTTTCCTGAGGTCCTCGTAGCCGGCCATTTCCATGGCCAGCCGCAGCGTCCGGGGGTAATCACCGGAATCGTAGGTCCACCCGGTCTGGCAGGTGTAGGGGAACTGCTCGGGGCGGAGCAGGTTGCGCATGCGCAGCTCGGCCGGGTCGAGGTTCAGCTCGAAGGCGAGCACGTCGACCATCCGCTCGACCAGGTAGACCGCCTCGGTGATGCGGAACGAGCAGGAGTAGGCGACCCCGCCCGGCGCCTTGTTGGTGTACACCGCGGTCACCTGGCAGTGCGCCGCCTCCAGGTCGTAGGAGCCGGTGAACACGCCGAAGAACCCGGCCGGGTACTTGGTCGGCTGGGCGGCGCCGTTGAACGCGCCGTGGTCGGCGAGCACCGTGACCCGCACCGCCCTGATCTTCCCGTCCCGGCTGGCGGCCAGCTCGCCGCGCATGTGGAAGTCCCGGGCGAAGCAGGTGGACATCAGGTTCTCCGACCGGTCCTCCATCCACTTCACCGGGCGGCCGGTGATCATCGAGGCGGTGATCGCGCACAGGTAGCCGGGGTAGATCGGCACCTTGTTGCCGAACCCGCCGCCGATGTCCGGCGAGATCACCCGGATCTTGTGCTCGGGCAGGCCCGACACCATCGAGTACAGGGTCCGGTGCGCGTGCGGGGCCTGGCTGGTGACCCAGACCGTCAGCTTGCCGCTGACCTGGTTGAAGTCGGCCACGATGCCGCAGGTCTCCAGCGGCGCCGGGTGCACCCGCGGGTAGAGCATGTCCTGGCTGACCGTAACCTCGGCGTCGCGGAAGACCTGGTCGGTACGTTCGGCGTCGCCGGACTCCCAGTCGAAGATGTGGTTGCTCGTCGTGTTCGTGATGTCGTCGCGGACCAGCGGGGCGTCGGGGTCCAGCGCGCGGCGGGCGTCGGCCACCGCGGGCAGCGGCTCGTATTCCACGTCGATCAGCTCGAGCGCGTCCCGGGCCGCGTAGTGGTCCTCGGCCACCACGAACGCCACCTCCTGGCCCTGGAACCGGACCTTGTCGGTGGCCAGCACGGCCTGCCGGTCGCCGGCCAGGGTCGGCATCCAGGCCAGGTCGCGTCGTTGGAGCGTCTCGCCGGTGATGACGGCCTTGACCTTGGGATGCGCCTCGGCCGCGACCGTGTCGATGGAGACGATCCTGGCGTGCGGGTGCGGGCTGCGCAGCACCGCGCCGTAGAGCATGCCGGGCAGGTGCACGTCGTCCACGTACGTGCCCTGGCCGCGGACGAACCGCTGGTCTTCCTTGCGCAGCATCCTCCCGAAGCCGGCGGTCATGGTGATTCTCCGGGATGCCCGGCCGGGTGCTGGGCCGCCCAGCGGACCGAGCGGACGATGTTCTCGTAGCCGGTGCACCGGCACAGCAGACCGGACAGCACCTCGCGGATCTCGGCCTCGGCCGGGTCCGGGTTGCGGTCGAGCAGCCAGCGCGCGGTCATCATCATGCCGGGCGTGCAGAAGCCGCACTGCAGGCCGTGGCACTCGATGAACCCCTGCTGGACCGGGTCGAGCTGGCCGTTTCTGGCGAGGTCCTCGACGGTACGTACGATGCGGCCATCAGCCATCGCCGCGAGTACCGTGCACGCCTTGACCGGCGTTTCGTCGAGCCACACGACGCAGCTGCCGCAGTTGGACGTGTCACAGCCCCAGTGGCTGCCGGTCAGGCCCAGCTGGTCCCGGAGGAAGTGGATGAGCAGCAGCCGCGGCTCCACGTCGCGCGCGTACTCGGTGCCGTTCACCGTCACCGCGACCCGCATGGTCACGTTTTCGCTCGCTGGGCGGCTCGGCCGGCGGCGCGGCCCGCGGCGCGGCGGAGCGCGCGGGTGGTGAGCTCGGCGACCAGGTGGCGCTTGTAGTCCTCGGGTCCGCGCTGGTCGGGGATGGGCTGGCAGTGCTCCGCGGCGATCTTCGCGGCTTTCTCGAAGTTCTCCTCGGTGGCGGGCTTGCCGCGCAGGAAGTCCTCGGCCTCGGCCGCCACGAAGTGCTCGGCGGCGACCGCGGTCAGGCCGATGCCGGCTTCTTTGATGGTGTGCTTGTGTAGTTGGAGCACGGCCCCGGCGGCGGCCACCGACCAGTCGCCGACCCGGCGTGCCACCTTCTCGTACGCGCTGCCGGTACCGGGGATGATGGGCACGCGGATCTCGGCCAGCAGCTCGCCCGGTCCGATGACGGTCTCGTACGGGCCGAGGTGGAATTCACGCACCGGGACCTCGCGGTCGCCGTCCTGGCCGCGGATGACCGCGGTCGCGCGCACCGCCGCGAACACCGCGGACAGATCCTCGGACGGGTCGGCCTGGCACAGCGACCCGCCGACGGTGCCCCACAGGCGGACGATCGGGTCCGCCACGACCCGTTCGGCGTCATGGAAGATCGGGAAGTGCTGCCCCGCTGCTGCGGAGTCGAGCAGGTCCGCGTGCCGGGCCAGCGCGCCGATGCGGAGCTGGCCGCTGTGTTCTTTTATGAAGGCGAGTTCGGCCAGGCCGTTGATGTCGACCAATACGCCGGGCTGGGCCAGCCGCAGCTTCATCATCGGGATGAGGCTGTGGCCGCCGGCCAGGACGCGGTGGTCCGGCCGGCCCAGCAGCGCCAGCGCATGCTCGACGCTGGTCGCGCGCTCATACTCGACGTGGGACGGGACCTGCATACACAGCAGATTAAGGCATCGCTAATTAGACCCGCGTCCGGCCGGTATCGGCGGGGTTAGCGGCCGCCTATGTCTTCGCTCCAGATCTGGGGGTAGCGGGTCTGGAATTCTTGCATGGCGGCCATGCAGCCTTCGTCGTCGAGCAGGACGATCTCGACGCCGCGGTCGGCGAGGAAGGGAAGGTCGCCCGCGAAGGTCTGGGCCTCGCCGACCACCACGCGGGGGATCTGGAAGAGCAGGATGGCGCCGGTGCACATCTGGCACGGGGAGAGCGTGGTGTACAGGGTGGTGTCGAGGTAGGAGGGGCGCCGGCCGGCGTTGCGCAGGCAGGAGATCTCGCCGTGCGCCACCGGGTCGCCGCGCTGCACGCGCTCGTTGTGCCCGGCCGCGACGACGTCACCGCCGACCGCTAGCACCGCGCCGACCGGGACGCCGCCGCCGTCCAGGCTGATCCGCGCCTGGGCCAGGGCGAGCGCCATCATCTCGCGGTCGGTCTGATCCGCCTGCCCGTATCCCATGGCGGCTTACGTTACCGGGTGAGACGCCAGACCACACCGGTGCCCGTGCCGGACGGCGAGGGCTCGTCCAGCGGGCGGCGCCCAGCCTCGGTGAAGCCGAGCTTGCGCGGGATCTGGCCGCTGGCCACGTTCAGCTCGTCGTGCACGATCTCCACCCAGTCCACGCCGGGCAGGCCGAACGCCTGCCCGACCAGGGCCTCGGTCGCCGCCGTGGCCAGACCGCGGCCGGTGTACGCGCTGCGCACCCAGTAGCCGATCTCGAGACCGCCCGGGCCGCACCTGGTCATCAGGCCGATGCTGCCGACCAGGGCGTCCCCGGTCACGATGGCGTAGTTGTACGCGGTGCCCTCGTCCCAGTCCTTGACCGAGCCGGCCAGGTACTCCTCGGCCGAGGCGCGGCTGTAGTCCGCCGCCCACGGCATCCACGGGCGCAGCTCGTCGAGCGACTCGGTGACCGCGCGGAACAGCGCGTCGACGTCCTCGGAGCGGAAGCGTCGCAGCGTGACCGGGGCGTGCTCGATCAGCTCGTTCGGTCGCTTATTTTCCTGGCCAGTCATAGCTCAGCTCCTCTCCCACCCTCAGCCGCGCCCAGCGGGCCGCTTCCACCTGCAGGGCCCGGGCCGCGACGGCGACCACCACCGGGTCCACCTCGGCGCCCAGCCGCTCGGCACTGGGCAGCGCCGCGAGCTTGTCCGCGGTCAGCCGCTTGATCTTGTCCAGCGTCAGCGTGCTCAGCGCCGCGGCGCTAGATACGAGGTCGGCGAGAAGTTCGGCGCGCGGGTCCGGCGGGTCACCGGGGCCGCCCGCCGCGATGCCGGCCCAGATGCCGTCCTTGATGCGCAGTTCCCGCTCCACCACGAGGTGCATGATGTCATGCGGCAGCCGCGGGCCGGCGGTCCCGCTGTACAGCCGGTACACCACCCCGTCGTCCCGCTCCACCAGCGCCCAGGCGCGCTCGTGGTCGGGGAGCCTGGGAAACGTCACGCGCATATCCCCACTATGCGTAGGCACCACACGGCACGCCTAATGGTTTTCGCCGGGGCCGTCGTATGGCTTAGGGTGGCCGATCGTGGCGGGACGCGGGACGACGGCGACGATGGCCCTGGAGCGGGCGAAGATCCCGTTCACGCTGCACGAGTACGCCCACGACCCGCGGAACGAGTCCTACGGCACCGAGGCCAGCGAGGCGCTCGGCGTGCCCGCGGAGCGCGTGTTCAAGACGCTGGTCGCCGAGGTGGACGGGGCCCTGGTGACCGGGGTGGTCCCGGTCGGAGGGCAGCTCGACCTGAAGGCGCTGGCCGCGGCGTGCGGCGGCAAGAAGGCCACGATGGCCCTTGTCGCGGCGGCCGAGCGGGCCACCGGGTACGTGGCCGGCGGCATCTCCCCGGTGGGCCAGCGCAAGCGGCTGCCGGTGGTGGTGGACGCCTCGGCGATGGGGTTCGCCACCGTGTTCTGCAGCGCCGGGCGGCGCGGGCTCGAGATCGAGCTCGCCCCGGCGGACCTGGTGCGGGCCGCGGGCGCGACGGTGGCGGATATCGGCCGGCCGCCGGGGTTATCACGGGTGGATTATGACGCCAGCGACGTAGGTGATCACCATGGCCAGGGCACCGATACCCGCCATGCGTAGTATCGGACGCGCCGCGTGCAGATGCGACATCCGCGCCGAGACCCAGCCCGTCAGCGCCAGCGCCAGCAGCACGATCACGAAGGTCACGGCCGCTCGCGGCGTCCCGGGTATCAGCACCATGGCCAGCCAGGGGAGCAGGCCTCCCGCCGCGAACGCCGCGCTGACCGCTAGCGCATCGCGAAGCGGTTCGGGTTGAGATACGGGCATGATGCCGTACTCCGCCTCGGCGTGCGCCGCCAGCGCATCGTGAGCAGTCAGCTCGATGGCCACCTGCCGGGCGAGGCCGGGGGAAAGACCGCGGGACACGTACAGCTGCGTGAGCTCGTCGAGTTCCGCATCGGGTGCGGTCTCGAGCAGGACTCGTTCCCTGGCCAGCTGGCCCGCCTGCTGGTCGCGCTCGGCCCGGAGTTTGGAGTACTCGACGGCACCCATGGCGAGCGTTCCGGCCACGAGCCCGGCGAACCCGCCGAATATGAGCACGCTCGAGTCGACGCCCGCGCCGGCGAGTCCCTCGCATATCCCGGCCGAGGTCAGGATGCCGTCGCTGGCTTCGGGCACATGCGGGCCTACCCACTCGACGATCCTCCCGGCCGCTGCGTTCATCATCGAGGCCTCAGCCGGGCTCGGGGGTGACGCCCTTGAGGGTGTCGGGCTTGATGAAGCCGAACAGGTAGCCGGCCACCCGCCGCATCTGGATCTCCTCGGCGCCCTCGGTGATGCGGTAGCGCCGGTGGTGCCGGTAGATGTGCTCGAACGGCTGGTGCCGCGAGTAGCCCAGCCCGCCGTGCACCTGCATGGCGCGGTCCGCGGCGTCGCAGCACAGCCGGTTGGCCACGTAGTTGCACATGGAGACCTTGTCCGACTGGGTGAGCGGCCCGTAGGTGTCCATGCTCCAGGCCGTCTTGTGGATCAGCGCGCGCAGCATCTCCGCCTGGGTCTGCAGCTCGACCAGCGGGAACTGGATGGCCTGGTTGCTCGCCAGCGGCTTGCCGAACGGCTTGCGGGACTTCGCGTACTCGACCGAGCGGTCGATGCAGAACTGGGCGGCGCCCAGGCTGGAGGCGGCCTGCCGGATGCGGTTCTCGTTGAAGAAGTGCTGCACGAGGAGCAGGCCGCGGCCCTCGGCGCCGAGGATGGCGCTGTCCGGGACCCGGACGTGGTCCAGCGAGACGCGGCCGTGGTCGGTAGGCATGTTGAAGGTCCACAGGTACTCCTCGACCTTGAAGCCGGGGGTGCCGACCGGGACCAGGAACCCGGTGATGCCGGTACCGCTGCCCGGGGTGCCGCTGGTGCGGGCGAAGATCAGGTCGTGCGAGGCGGTGTGGATGCCGGTATTCCAGGTCTTCTCCCCGGTGATGACCCAGTCCTCGCCGTCCTTGGTCGCCGCCGTTTCCATGAAGGTGGCGTCGCTGCCGTGCTCGGGTTCGGTGATGCCGAACGCGAAGTGGCGTTGGCCCGCGGCGAGGTCATCGGTCCACTGGAGCTTCTGCTCCGCGCTGCCGTAGTGCAGCATCAGCAGCAAGCCGACGTTGTTGCCCACGATCGCGTGCTCGTTCTGCAGGTCGCAGTGCAGGCCGAGGCCCTTGCGGGCCAGGTGCTCGCGGATCACCGCCATGCCCAGGTTGGTGCCGTCCCGGCCGCCGTACTGTTTCGGGAACGCGTACCGGTAGTGGCCGGCTGCGTCGGCGCGCCTGCGCGCCTCGGCCAGCAGCGCCTCCCACTCGCGGCTGGGCAGGCCGCCGCGGTCCCAGTCGGTCCTGGCGTCCTCCCGGCGGTGGTCGAAGAACCTGATGTTGTCGTCCTGCCGCTCGAGCGGCTTGATCTCGCGCTCGATGAACTCGTCGAGTTCGGCCAGGTAGTCGCGCAGGTCCTCGGGGAGGGTGAAGTCCACGGGGGCTCCTTATCCAGGTATGGCCAGGTGGGCGGGGTTGGCGACGGTGAGCTTGTCCACGGCCGCGGCCGTCACGGCTTCGGCCACGTCCGCGAAGCGGTGGTCCAGCGAGCCGTCGCGGATCGCCGCGCAGAGCTCGGCGTCGTCGCGGCAGCCGAGGGCGGCGAGCCTTTTCCGGTGGGCTTGCTCGTGGGCCGGGGCGAGCAGGGCCTCGCGCTCGGCGATGCGCAGCGCGTTGGCCGCGACCCGAGCGTGGAACTTCAGGACCGGGTCGGTGGTGCCGACCTCGGTGGCGAGGAAGTCGCGGACGGCGCGGAGGAGTCCGGGTCCGGACGGACGATCATGGGGCCGAACGGGCGGGTACTCGCGGTCCTGAAGCGGATCGGGTATCTGCAGCGGGGTGGCGTGGCCCAGCGCGAGCAGCACGTCAAACTCCTGCTCGCAGACGCGGCGGCCCAGCACCGCGAGCTCGACCGAGGGCTCGGCGCCGGACAGGTAGCGTTCGGCCTGGCTGCGGCAGAGCAGCGCCCAGCGCACCGTGCCGTACAGCTCCCACCAGCGCTGGGTCGCCTCGTCCGGCGGGGTGCCGCCGCCTTTCGCGTAGCCCGCCATCAGCTCGTCCCGGGAGCCGAACCCGCCCACTGGGTGCGGCGAACCGAACCGCCAGGCCTTGGTGCACAGCCAGCCCAGGTCCTGCCGCGGGTCGCCGCGGTGGGTGAGCTCCCAGTCGAGCACGCCGGCTAGCCCGTCTGTGGCGATCATCAGGTTGCCGGTGCGGAAGTCCCCGTGGACCAGGGTGTCCGCGACCGGAGCGGGCTGGTGCTCGCGGAGCCAGCGCAGGCCGATCTCGAGCGCGGGCCGGGGCTCGGCGAAGCCCTGGTACAGCTCGGTCAGCTGGGCCAGCGCGTCTGTGTTCGGGAGCCCGGGAACGTTGGCCGGATCGATCTGGTGGATCCGGGCCAGCACCTCGCCGAGGCGGCGCGCCAGCCGGGGGCGGGCGGCGGCGTAGGCGTCGTCGCGCAGCAGCCGGCGCGGGATCGTCTCCCCCTCCAGGCGCTCCATCAGCAGGTAGGCCCGGCCGAGGGCCCCCTCCCCGTGGTCGTACAGGTCGGCCACGGGGACGCCGGCCGCCCGCGCCGCGATCATCGCGGCCGCCTCGATGTCTATGTTCCTGGCCGGCTGCCGCGCCCGGCCGCCCGCGTCGCGGAGCAGGATGAGGTGGCGTTGCGCCTGGCCGGGCGTTTGGACCTCGATGTCCCAGCTCTCCCGGCTCGCGCCGCCCGGCATCGGCCGGACCGCGCTGACCTCGACGGCCGGGCCCCACAGCGCTTGCAGGCGCTCGGTGAGGATATCGGCCAGCTCGGTCATGATCCTGATCGTAGGTCTAGACCGCTTTTATGAGGCGGTCCGGCGGCGGAACAAGATGGCGGACAGCGCTATCGAGACGACACCGATGCCGGCGCACCAGGCCAGCGCGCTGGCCAGCGGCAGCGGGCTGGCGTGCCCGAGGAGGAGGCCGCGGATGGTCTCGGTGACCGGCGTGGCCGGCTGGTGCTCGGCGAACCCGCGCAGCCACGTCGGCATGGTGCGGACCGGCACGAACGCGCTGCTGGCGTAGCAGAAGAACATCAGGAAGAACGTCGCCGAGTTGGCCGCCTCGGGCGCGCGGACCAGCAGGCCGAACGCGGCGGCCAGCCAGGAGACCGCGGCCACGAAGAACAGCAGCAGGCCGAGCGCGGCGGCGAAGTCGGCCGCCGAGGCGTGCGGCCGGAAGCCGATGCCGATCGCGACCGCGACGACCAGCACGGTCGAGGCAAGGTTGCGCAGCAGGCCGGCCGCCACGTGCCCGGCCAGCACCACCGTGCCGCGCACGTCCAGCGAGCGGAACCGGTCGATGATGCCGCCGGTCATGTCCTGGCAGACGGTCACCGCGGTGGTGGCGGCCCCGGTCACCGCGCACAGCAGCAGCACGCCGGGCGCCACGTAGTCGACGTAGGCCGTGCCGATGCTCACCGCCCCGCCGAACAGGTAGACGAACACCACCATCAGCATCACCGGCAGCAGCAGCGCGGTCAGCAGCGCCTCCGGGCTGCGGGCGGACAGGCGCAGGCTCCGTCCGGTCATGGTCAGTGCGTCAGACATGCGCGGTCTCCTTGGCTGTGTCGTGGTGGGTCAGGATCAGGAAAACGTCGTCGAGGCTGGCGGTTTGCACGGCGAAGCTGGCGACCAGGGTGCGGCCGGGGTCGGCCGTGTCGAGCAGCGCCCGGATCTCGGCCGCGCTGCCCTCGGCGGCGCTGCCGTGGATGGGCACGCCCAGCGTCAGGCTGGCGTGGTCGCGGTGGATGGCCCGGTCGCCGAAGTGGCGGGTCAGGTCGGCGTAGGCGGCTTCGCTCGCGCCGGTCAGATCGAGCCGCTGGGCGGCGACCCGCTGCTTGAGCTCCGCGGCGGTGCCCTGGGCGATGATCCGGCCGCCATCAAGGACCGCGATGGTTTCCGCCAGCCGTTCGGCCTCTTCCAGGTACTGGGTGGTGAGGAAGACCGTCACGCCCTCGGCGGCCAGCCCCTCGACGACCTGCCACATGGTCAGCCGGCTCTGCGGGTCGAGTCCGGTCGACGGCTCGTCCAGGAAGATCACCGACGGGCGGCCGACCAGGCTGGCCGCGATGTCGAGACGGCGGCGCATCCCGCCGGAGTAGGTGCCCACCCGGCGCCGCGCGGCCTCGGTCAGGTCGAACCGTTGGATCAGCTCGGTCGCGCGTTGCCGCGCCCCGGCCCGGGACAGCCGCGCCAGCCGGCCCATCATCCGCAGGTTCTCCTCGCCGGTCTGCGCGTCGTCCAGCGCGGCGAACTGGCCGGTCAGGCTGATCCGGCGGCGGACGGCCGAACGCTCGCGGCGCACGTCGAATCCGGCCACCCGGGCCCGCCCGGCGTCCGCCTCGGTGAGCGTGGCCAGGATGCGCACGGCCGTGGTCTTGCCCGCTCCGTTCGGCCCGAGGAGGGCGAACACGCTGCCGCGGGAGATGTTCAGGTCGACCCCGTCCAGCACGCGCACGTCCCGGTAGGACTTGGCCAGCCCGCTGGTCTCGATGGCCATGTCGTCGTTCATGTTTGTCCGGTCCTCCTTATTGCGTACGTACTACGCTAATTTGCGTAAGCTATACGCAGAACTAAGATGGTGTCAACTTGGTTGGGCGGAGGGAGCACGTGATGGCAGGTCCCGGGGCGGCCGAGGCCGAGCTGCCGGCCACCGTGGCGGCGGCCTGGGGGGTGCGCGAGCGGTCGCAGAAGGGGCCGAAGCCTGCCCTGAGCCTGGCCCGGATTGTGGACGCCGGAGTCCGGATCGCGGACAGCGAGGGCCTCGACGCGGTGTCCATGGGGCGGGTGGCGGCGTCGCTGGACACGGCGCCGATGTCTTTGTACCGGCACGTGTCTTCGAAAGATGAGCTGGTCAGGCTTATGGTGGACGCGGCCTGGGGCGACTCCCCCGGGCCGCTGTTGCCCGGGGAGGACTGGCGCGCCGGACTGTCCCGCTGGGCCTGGGGTTTCAGGGCCGCTCTGCAGCGGCACCCCTGGGCGGCGCACCTCCCGATCAGCGGGCTGCCGATCATGCCACGCGAGATCGCGTGGTTCGAGGACGCGCTGGCCTGCCTGGCCGGAACCGGCCTCACCGAGGCCCGGAAGGCCTCGGTGATCCTGCTGCTGTCGGGTTACGTGCGGAACCTGGCCGCCACCGAGGCCGACATCGCGGCCGTGGTGGCGGCGTCAGGACTGGGCGTCGACGAGTGGATGGCGTCGTACCCGCGCATGCTCGGGCAGCTGGCCGACCCGCGGCGGTTCCCCGCGCTCACCGCGTTCATCGCGGCCGGCGTGTTCGAAACCGTCGACAGCCCGGACGACGAGTTCATCTTCGGCCTAGGCCGCATCCTGGACGGAGTCGGCGTACTCATCGGGACGTTACGCATGTTCGAGATAGCGGCCTTCCTCGAGGCCCGCGGGGCAGGTGAGACTTCAGAGGCGGAAACCGAAGCTGGGCTCCCGCGTTCCAGCGCGCACTGGCTGCCGCATTCCATGATCCGGAAGGATCTAGTACCGCATGGAGTACCAAACCCTTCGGGATCATCGAAATCCGCCCTGGATCCGGGGTTTCATGGCGTTGGGTCCGGGCGGCGGGCAGGCACGGCGACGGGCGGATTAGAGGGCGAGGCGGTAGGCGATGAGGTGGACGTTGCGGATC
>Ga0207678_10001612_pt1 | contig 20753 bp, 22 predicted proteins | sample KBSC63metaG_FD_184319 | JGI IMG/M metagenome (GOLD analysis project Ga0207678, IMG submission 184319) | Corn rhizosphere microbial communities from Kellogg Biological Station, Michigan, USA - KBS C6-3 metaG (SPAdes) (version 2) | ecosystem: Host-associated > Plants > Roots > Rhizosphere > Soil ... | reverse complement strand
ACTTTCAGCCGAACCTTATCATTCGACAGCTTGGTGAGAAGGTCGGTCAGAACTTCCACCGAGCCGCCTACGTCTGCCTTCAGAATGATATTCAGTTCCTTGGTGCCGGCAGTCTTCAGTTGCTCCGCCAGGCCTTCCAGCGAAACACGCGAACTCTTGGCCAGTGTGGCCTCGCGGGCTTTCTGCTCGCGGTATTCGGACACGCCGCGCGCTTTGTCGCGGTCCGCGACGACTACAAATTGATCGCCAGCTTGCGGCAGGCCTTCCATGCCGAGGATTTCGACGGGTGTGGAGGGCGGCGCGGACTCAAGCTGGTTGCCGCGATCGTCAAACATGGCACGCACCTTGCCGTACACATTGCCCACCACGAAGTTGTCGCTGTTGCGCAAGGTTCCGTTCTGCACCAGCAGCGTCGCCACTGGTCCACGCCCGCGATCCAGCTTGGCTTCGAGCACGACACCGGTTGCCGGACGGTCAGGTGTCGCCTTCAGTTCCTGCAGGTCAGCCACCAGGCAGATCATTTCCATCAGCAGGTTCAGGTTGGTTTTCTGCTTGGCCGAGACATCCACGAATACCGTGGTCCCGCCCCAATCTTCCGGCATCAGGCCGCGGTCGGCCAGCTGCTTTTTGACTCGATCCGGTAAGGCGTCGGGCTTGTCGATTTTATTGACCGCAACAATGATCGGCACTTCCGCGGCGTGAGCGTGGTCGATGGCCTCCAGCGTCTGCGGCATCACGCCGTCATCGGCCGCCACAACCAGGACGACGATGTCGGTAGCCTTGGCTCCGCGCGCCCGCATGCGGGTGAAGGCTTCGTGGCCGGGCGTGTCGAGGAACACGATCTGGCGGCCATATGCCGGAGAGTTCTTGTCCACAATGGTTACTTTGTACGCACCGATGTGCTGCGTGATGCCACCGGCTTCGCCTCCCGCCACGTTGGTCAGGCGGATGGAGTCGAGGAGTGTAGTCTTGCCATGATCTACGTGGCCCATGATGGTGACCACCGGCGGACGGGTTACGCCCTCGGTTGGAGCACCTTCCTCGCCCGTGGCGGCTTCCGCGACATCCTTGGCGGCCTGTTCTTCGAAGGTGATCACGTTGGTGTCCGCTCCGAAGAAGCGCGCCATCTCGCTGGCCAGCTCGGTGTCGAGCGTCTGATTGATGGTGGCGAACACGCCGCGCAGCAGCAGGCGCGCGATCAGGTCCTTGGCGCGAAGACCCAGCTTTTCCGCCAGATCTTTTACGCTGATGCCTTCGGTGATGGTGATACTGCGCGTGATCGGTTGCGGCTCGTTCGAGAGCGACAGCCGCGGCGGCGGCGTGTAGCCCTTCATCGGGCCTTCCTTCACCCCGCGCGGCACATAGCGCTGGCCGGGCCGGCGTGATGGTGCGCCCGGCCTGCTGCCCGGCCTGGGCGTCGGCCCGCCGGACGGCACTGCTCCCGGCCCGACTCCCAGCGGTCTTGATCCCGTGGGAGACTGCCTTGTGGGATGCATGGGCCGGCGCTCGCCTGGACGCAGCGGCGGACGATTGGTAGGCGCGCCCGGTCGCGGGCGCTGGAAAATCGGCTGTCCTGGCACCGGACGTCCTGGCGCTGGACGCATGGGAGCTCCGGTGGACGTTCCGGCGGCGCCTGCGGGCGCGGCCGGCCTTAAGGGCGCCTTATACACGGGACGCGGCCCGGTTTGCGGAACGATCATTCGCGGCGGCGGCGCTGCCGGCTGCACCGGCGCGCTCGGGGCGGCTGGCCTGGAAGCCATGGCCGGCGGTTGTGCTGGCGGTGCTGGGGGACGCGGCGGAAGCACAGCCGGGCTGCTCGCCGAAAGTGGTGGGGCCGCCGGTGGTACTGCCGGTCGAGGCGCCACTGGAGCCGCGGGCGCAGCCGATTGAGGCGGAGCCGGCGCTGGCGCAGTAAAGCTTGGCCGCGGTGTCGAAGTCGGCACAACAAACTTGGGCGGCGCCACCGCCGGAGGAGCGGGTGTCTTAGGGGCAGGCGTGACCGCTGCTGGCGGAGCAGCCGAGGCGGCAGGTCTTGGCGGAGGTGCCGCTACCGGTGGAGCCTCCACGGCCGCGGACGGTTGTTGCTTGCTGATGATGGCTTTTAAAGCGTCGCCGGGCTTGGAGATATGGGAGAGGTCGATCTTGGTCTTGATTTCATCGGCGTCGGCGCGAGTCGGCCGGGAGGACCGGCTGGAAGTCTGCGCAGCGCTGCTGGCGCGGAGGCGGGCACGGACCTTGTCCGCTTCATGGTCTTCGAGAGAACTGGAATGGCTCTTCTTCTCGGTGACTCCAATTTCCGGAAGTACATCGAGAATAGATTTACTTTTGACTTCCAGCTCCCTTGCCAGATCGTTGATTCGAATCTTGCTCATCCGCCCTTTCGTCCTCCGGACTGTTCCGCTAAGTCTTCATATCAACCTCACGGCTTCAGTTTTCAGGTTCGCGCAAACGCTTGCGTCAGCGCGCGAGAATCGCACTTACTGCTTCTCCTCGGAAGGAGCAGGCTCCTCCGCGGATTCAGCAACTACATCCTGCCCACTATTTTCTTCAACGGTGGCGTCGGAAGACTCAGCGCTTTCGACCGCCGCTTCTGGCGCCGCTTCTACCTCGGCGGTGATGGCATCCGGATCCGCCGCCGATGCTTCCGCTGCCGGCTCCGCGCCCGCTTCACCTTCCGCCGCCGGCGCGCCCGCTTCCGCTGCTTCCAGACTGGAGAAATAATTATTGACCGCCAGGCTGATTTTTTCCACCGTCTTGGGACCGATACCTTCGATGGCCTCGAGTTGCTCAGGGGTCATGTCCGCCAGCGCCTCCACCGTGGTCACACCGGCGGCGCCCAGCTTCTCCACCAGCCCCTCACCCAGCCCGGGCACATTCTCGAGCGGAGTGGAAGCATTACCCACCAGCGCGGACATCTGCAGCTCCACTTCCTGCCGCTTCTCTTCCTCGCTCTTGATGTCAATCTTCCAGCCCAGCAACTTGGCTGCCAGCCGGACGTTTTGCCCCTTCTTGCCGATGGCGAGCGAAAGCTGGCTGTCATCCACCACGACTTCGAGATGCTTGTCCGCCGAATCGACCACGGTCACACGGCTCACTTTGGCGGGCTGCAACGCCTTTTCCGCGAAAGTCACGGCGTCTTCGTGATACTCGATGATGTCAATCTTCTCGCCGCGCAGTTCGCGGATGATGGACTGCACCCGCATGCCCTTCATGCCCACGCAGGCGCCCACCGCGTCCACGTCCTTGTCTTTGGACATGACCGCGATCTTGGTGCGTTCCCCGGCCTCGCGCGCAATGGCCCGGATCACCACTGTGCCATCATAAATTTCCGGCACCTCGGTCTGGAACAGGTGCTGCACCAGTTCGGGCGCAGCCCGCGAAACCACGACCGCCGGTCCTTTCGAAGCGCGCTCCACCCGGGCGATGACCACTCGAACGCGTTCGCCCATGGCAAACGATTCCAGGCGCGACTGCTCTTTGCGCGGCATGCGGGCTTCCGCCTTGCCGATATCAAAGATCACATCCGGACCTTCGATTCGTTTCACGGTGGCGTTCACAATCTCGCCCACGCGGCCGATGTACTCGTTGTACACAGTGTCGCGCTCAGCCTCGCGTACCTTCTGGAAGATGACCTGCTTGGCCAGCTGCGCCGCAATCCGTCCCAGAATGCCCTCGGTCTGCTTGTTGATTTGAAGCTCGCCGCCCAGTTCGACGTTAGGATTGATCTTGCGGGCATCGTCGAGCGTGACCTGCAGCACCGGATCTTCGACCTGTTCGGGGGTCTCGACAATCGTCTTGACCGCAAACGCGCGGATCTTGCCCGTTTCCTTATCCAGTTCGGCGCGCAGATTTTCCTGCGTCTTGTAATACTTGCGCGTGGCGACAACAATGGCATCTTCCACCGCACTCACCACAATCTGCGGATCAATGCCTTTTTCCCGGCTCAACGCGTCAATCGTGTTATAGAGCTCACTTGCCATAAGAAAACCCGACCTCGGACTTCGGACCTTAGACCTCGAACAAACCTCACAATGCGGAAGCCGATGGTACTGGCCGACGCCCGAGGTCCGACGCCCGCTTCTAGATTTCCGGCACCAAGTTCGCCTTCTCGACGTTCTTCAAGTCGATTTCCAGCTTGGGTGCAACGCCTTCTTCCGGACGGCGCTTCTTTCTGGCGGCGTTCAGATCCAGGGTCAAACGACCGTGCTCGAAACTCTCCAGCCTGCCCTCAAAGTGGCGATTGCCGTTGACCGGTTGCTGCGTGGTCAACTTGATCCGGCTTCCGGTGAAGCGCTCGTAATCGGCCGGACGAATTAATTTTCGGTCCAGTCCAGGCGAAGAAACTTCCAGCGTGTACGACCCGGAAATCACGTCTTCGACATCCAGTATCGTGCCCACTTCCCGGCTCACGTTGGCACAGTCTTCGTGCGTCACCCCGGCGAGCTTGTCAATCACGATGCGCAGCATGCGCGCCTTGCCCCCGCCGCGCAGCTCGACTTCCACTACCTCGAGCCCGCTGGAGGCCGCTACCCGATCCGCAATTTCCCGAACCTTGTCAATCTCAAATGCCATGAAACCAATAGCTTACGGCCAATTTCCCTGATCTAAAATGGGCCCAAACTAAAAAGTGGGCTTGCGCCCACTGGTGTGTTTCGCCACGTGCTGGTAACACTACACAACAGTTCCAGCTATCAATATACGCCGCAGGGAACCAAAAGACAAACCTGCCGGCACGAGTAATGCCGGCCGATTCGCGTAAAAAATTACAGCGGCGCCGTCAGGCTCCCGGTGTGACCCGTGCGATTGTCCTCGACCGCCATTCGCAACTGACTCGCACCCGATGGCGGCTTCAAATCCATGTGCAGAAGCATGCCTTTGGCGAGAATCTGCTGGTAGGTTCCGGCATCGAAGGCCTGGTCCACCTTCATACTCTGGTTGCCCAGCATCTTGCCGTCCGCAGCGAAAATAGCCGCATAGAGAACCACATTGAATTTCTTTTCGCCGCCCGAGACATCCTCCGTGGACAGCGTATGCGCGTCCACCAGAAAATCCACCGCCACCTTTCCGCCTTCCGCGGGCTTTACCTGGGCACTGAAGGTCACCAGCGTGTCGGGCGCGCTGTCCTGTAGGGCCTCAACCGCACCCTTTTCCGGATTGCGGTCCTTCATAGAGGCGGGATCGATCGCAAAATACCCGCGCCGGTAGCGGGTGTCCAGGCCGTCGCGGTTCAGTTTCACCTTGATGGCGCGATACTTGCCGTCCCATTTCTTGTCTTCCGGATAGTAGCCAAGAGTATAGGAAGCGCCGGCGTCGGCCATGGCCACCATTACACCTTCTTTGATTTCATTCTGATTGACATAAGCGAGTCCGCCGGTCTCACGCGCGATTTCACGCATGGTTTCCCGGTCCGACACTGCGTCCGACATCCGCACCGAAGCATTCTCCGAAATGCTGTTGAACTGCCGGCTCGGAAGATCGTCGCTGGTGGCTTCCATGCCACTCATGAGGCCGCGCGCATCGATAGGATAGATGGCTATTTGCGCACTGGACAATTGGGCCGAGGCCTCTCGAATCTCCTGGGCGTGGGCCGTGCGCTCAATCCCAGCCATCGAACCCGCCGCCCGGGTACCGAGTCCAAGTTGCCTGATGGTCGGAAGAGATTCCGCCATCTCCGCCTCGCTGATGCTGCGGTCTTCCGGAATAAGGCTAAAGGGAAATGCTGCCGTCACCCAAACCACGCTCTTTCGGCCGGGCATTCCGCCAAGAATTCTGGCCAGGCCGCGCATGGCGGCAGTGGTGGTCTCCACTCGCCGGTCTTGCACGTACGCCAGCTGGATGTTTTGGAACTCGCGCATGCGTTCGACCATTCCTGCCGCAGCCAGCTGCGCGCCCTTTCCGCCATCTGAACTCGTGCTGGGCACCCGCGGCGCCGCAGCATTCGCCATCTCCTGGGAAACCGGTTGATACTTCTGCAGCGCGGCCAGCAACACGCTCGGATCAGTGGTGAAGTCCTGCAAAATCGACAGCCCATTGGTGAGAGTAAATATCGCCATTCGTTGTCCGGGCTTGTACTGCTCTTCCACGAACTTGAGCATCTGCTGGCGCGCATAAGCCTGGTCCTTGAACGGCGTGTTGGCCGCGTCCAGCAGCAGAACTACCAGCGGCCCGCCGGGCGAGCGATATTCGGGCTTATTGGAATATATCCCCGGCGGAAGATCGGGCGCCGGCTGCTTTTGCTCCGTGCTGGGCGAGCTGAAAAAAACAATCTTCTGGCTCTTTCCCTTTTCCTGCACCGCGAAATCGTCCTGCTTCAGCCCTCTGACCAGCTTGCCCTGCTTGTCGATCACGACCACATCGACCACCACCAGATGGGTGCTGACACGAATCGTGGGGACCGGAACCTCAGAGCCGGAAAGTGTGGCCTGAAACCAACCGCCCGCCGTAATCATGATCGCGGCAATAGCAGCGAGGCCCGTCCAGCGCCATAGCAAACCGGTCTTTCTCATGTCCGCCTCTCCTCACCACCTGGAATCCGAACTACGCTAGTATGTTTGGTTTCGGGTTGCAAGTCACGGTGATTTGCCACGAACCAAACAGCTCTCTAGAATGGTTCCTGACCCCTGAGGCTTCGAGAAACCCCCATGATTCATTTTCCTGTCCCTGAAGCACTCACCTTCGACGACGTGTTGCTGCTGCCGGCGCGTTCCGACGTCGTACCCGCGATGGCCAACACTCAGACCCAGCTGACGCGTAATATCCGCCTCAACATTCCCATCATCAGCGCCGCCATGGACACGGTCACGGAGTCGCACATGGCGATCGCGCTGGCGCAGCAGGGCGGCATCGGGATCATCCATCGCAACCTGACGCCGGAGCAGCAGGCCAACGAGGTGGACAAGGTGAAGCGCTCGGAAAGCGGCATGATCGTGGACCCTGTCACCATGTCGCCGGACGCCAAGGTTTCCGACGCGCTTGAAATGATGCGCAAGTACAAAATCTCCGGCGTGCCCATCACCAAGAACGGAAAACTGGTGGGCATCCTCACCAATCGCGACCTGCGCTTCGAGACCCGCTTCGACATTCCCATCAGCAAGGTAATGACCAAGGAGAACCTGATCACAGTCCCGGTCGGCACCACGCTCGAAGACGCGGAAAATATCCTGCACGAGCACCGCGTGGAAAAACTGCTGGTGGTCGATGACAACTACAACCTCAAAGGCCTGATCACGGTCAAAGACATTCAGAAAAAACTGAAATATCCCAACGCAGCCAAGGATTCACAGGGCCGGCTGCGCGTGGGAGCGGCCATCGGCGCCACCGGTGACTTCCTCGAACGCGCCCAGGAAATGGTGAAGTGCAAAGTCGACCTGCTGGCCATTGACAGCGCCCACGGACACTCCACCCGCGTGCTCGACGCCATCAAGATGGTGAAATCGAAACTTCCCGAGGTGGACCTGATTGCCGGCAATGTAGGCACCTTCGACGGAGCCTGCGAACTGGCCCGCGCCGGCGCCGATGCCATTAAAGTCGGTATTGGCCCGGGCTCGATCTGCACCACACGGGTCGTGACCGGTGCAGGCATGCCGCAGATTACCGCCATCGCGGAAGCTTACCGCGCCACCAAGGACGCCGGAGTTCCGGTAGTGGCCGATGGCGGGATCAAATACTCTGGCGATATTACGAAGGCTCTGGCCGCGGGCGCCTCCGGGGTGATGATCGGATCGCTGTTTGCCGGAACCGACGAGAGTCCCGGTGAACTGATCCTCTATCAGGGCCGCTCGTTCAAATCCTATCGCGGCATGGGCTCGCTGGGGGCGATGGCCTCGGGTTCGAGCGAGCGTTATTTCCAGAACACCGAGGGAGACGCTTCGACGGCTATGTCGGGAGGACCGGACGACGCCAATCGCCTGGGAAAACTGGTCCCCGAGGGCATTGAAGGGCGCGTTCCTTACCGCGGTTCGGTCGCCATGATCGTGCACCAGATGGTAGGCGGATTGAAATCCGGCATGGGTTATTGCGGTTGCGCCACCATTCCGGAACTGCTGCAGAAAACACGATTTGTGCGCATCAGCGGGGCCGGCCTGCGCGAGAGTCACGTGCACGACGTCATGATCACGCGCGAGGCGCCGAATTATGCAGTGGAATAGGGGCCAGGAAAGCCGCGATTGAATCCTGCGCAAAAGCACCTGCTGAAGACCTGGATCGCGGCAATCCTGTGGCTCGCTATCATCGTGACCGAGTCCAGCAACCTAGCCTCGGCCGATAACACGAGCCGGATTCTTTACCCGCTCCTGCACTTTCTATTTGGCGTGAATCCCGCGCATTTCCCAACCTGGCATGCCGTGGTCCGTAAAAGCGGCCACTTCGTCGGCTACTTCACTCTGAGCTGGCTCCTGTTCCGCGCCTGGCGGGACACCTTCCCGTTTCCCGGCAAGACCTGGGCAATCCAGTGGGCGAGAATTTCGTTTTTTATGGCGGCCCTGGTCGCGTGCCTCGACGAGTGGCACCAGAGCTACTTACCCAGCCGCACCGGAAATCTCCACGACGTTTTGCTGGACAGCACAGCGGCGCTGGTCGCACAGATTGTACTTTTCCTCATTCTGCGGAAACGCAGTCTAGAACTCGAGTCGCAGATCAGGGTTTCCTGAGAAACTTGAAGCGGCCTCTTGTGAACTCCTTTGCATGTTTCGCAAACTCTTCCTTTGCGAACTTTGCGGCCTTCTTTGCGTCCTTTGCGGTTCAAGATTTTGGGACGATGGATGCCGACATCAACCCTTTACCGCAAAGGACGCAAAGAAGGCCGCAAAGTTCGCAAAGGAAACCGACGACCAAAGACCGTCCTAGTACATGGAGTCGTATTTGGTTACGACCCAGCTGCCGCCCTTGTTTTCCAGTGTGACCGAAAACAATTCTTTGTAGGTCCCTTTCTGGCCGGGGGTAGTGCGGCGCTTGCCGCGATAATGAAGGATGCGCAAGGGTGGAACGTCTTCCCAGTCCGCCACCTCCCATGAGATCAGCGGATGCTGCGCCTCGGAGTCGCAGATGAAGGCGGCGTATTTCTTGCGATAGTCCTTAAACCAGTCCGCCAGTTCTTCCTTGCAGTTCCCGTCTCGCATGCTGCGAATGAACTGGGCCGCCTCGCGCTCTGAACTTCGATCGCGCAGCGGGTTCAGCGAAATGGAGTTGGGTATTCCGGAGAGGGGATCGCGCTCCTCCGACCGGCCCAGCACCGGGCCTTCCCCATTCAGATGAATGAGGTATCCGAAGAAGATGATGAGCAGGAGAACACCGGCTCCTGCCGCGATGCCGATTTGGTTACGCGAGAACTCCATGGGCCTCACATCAGTCTAGCGTGAGGTCAAGGGAGGGCAAGATTACGGCGGATAGACTCCAGAGGACATGTACGACCGGGTGAAAATGGAAGGGTCGGAACAGTCGTCAGTCATCGGTCGTCAGTCGAAAATTGCTGGACGGACAGCGCTTGGCTGACGACAAGACGACTGACGACCGGTACTTCTTTACTCTTTGTCTTCCTTTACCTTGTTGGCGCCTTCGGCGTGGTCGGCAGGATGCTCGACTCCCTGCTGCGCTTCGGCCTCTTCCATCGCCCGTTTGGCTTCTTCAGCACGCTTGGAACGGACGGCTGCGCGCTTCTCGCGCTTTTCTTCCTGCAGCTTCTCACTGCCAAGAAGCTCGACGAACGCCGTGTCGGCGCCATCGCCCTTGCGCCATCCGGCACGAACAATCCGCAGATACCCTCCGGCGCGGTCGCCGAAACGGGGAGCGACGGTGTCGAAAAGCTTGTCCACCGCGGCGCTGGTCATCAGATAGGCGAGGGCCTGGCGGCGGGCGGAGAGATCGCCGCGCTTGCCCAGCGTGATCATTTTCTCGACCAGCGGACGCATGGCCTTGGCCTTGGGCACGGTGGTCTCGATACGTTCTTCGAGGATGAGCGAAGTCACCAGGTTCCGCAGCAATGAGCGGCGATGGCTGGTGTTTCGCCCCAGTTTCCATCCTGCTACTTTGTGACGCATCTTGAAATCCTTCAGTTTCTGGTTTCTGGTTTCTGGCTTCCAGTTCCTTGCTCCAGGCTTCCGTTTGGGAAACTAGAAACTAGAAACCAGAAACCGGGTGGCGCCCAGCGCCACCCGAAACTGCTTTACAGGTCGTTGTCCGGACCGTAGGCCGATGCCGGCAGTACCTGGTTTGAAGTCGGGCCGGGTACGGCATTGCCGTGCTCGTCGATCTTCATCCCCAGGCTCAAGCCCATGGACGAGAGAATTTCCTTGATCTCGTTCAGCGACTTGCGGCCGAAGTTTTTGGTCTTCAGCATTTCGGCTTCGGTCTTCTGCACCAGCTCTCCAATGGTCTGGATATTGGCGTTCTTCAGGCAGTTGTAGCTGCGCACCGAAAGCTCCAGCTCTTCGACCGAACGATTCAGGTTCTCGTTCTTGATCTCCGGTTTCCGGTCGTCGGTTGAAGTGGAGGTTTCGATATCCTCTTCAAAATTGATGAAGATGTTCATGTGGTCTTTGAGCAGCTTCGCCGCCAGGCCGATGGAATCAGCCGGTGTGATGGAGCCGTTGGTCCACACTTCCAGAGTCAGCTTGTCGTAATCGGTAATCTGTCCCAGACGCGCAGCTTCCACGGTGTAGTTGCACTTGCGTACCGGAGAATGCACGGAGTCGATGGGAATGAAACCGATGCCGAGATCTTCATCGAAGTTCTTGTCCGCCGCAACGTAGCCGCGTCCGCGCTTGAGGCGCATCTCCATGTCCAGCTTGCCGCCTTCGCTGACGGTCGCGATATAGACGTCCTTGTCGAGCACTTCCACGTCGGCATCGGCCTCGATCATGCCGGAAGTGACCACGCCGGGCTGATCGCTGCGCAGGTAGATGGCTTTCGGAGCATCGCCAGCCAGCTTGAACGGAATCTGCTTCAGGTTGAGGATGATGTCGGTTGCGTCTTCAACCACACCGGGGATTGATTGGAACTCGTGCAGCACGCCTTCGATTTTCACCGCGGTCACCGCAGCCCCTTCGATCGAAGAGAGCATGACGCGCCGCAAAGCGTTGCCGATGGTGGTGCCGAAGCCCCGTTCAAAAGGCTGGGCCCAGAAAATGCCGTACTTGTCGGTTAGGGTTGAAGTATCGACAGCGAGACGTTTGGGTTTTTGAAATCCCTTCCAAAGCATTACGTTATTCTCCTTCGGCCGTTTGGCTCAGCTCTGACATCCCTGAACAGGTCCGCGTTTCATTCAGGTCAAGCGTCAGAGACAGGCTGGTCTGGCTCGAATTGTTGGGACCAGTCGTCGGTCGTCAGTCATCGGTCGTCAGCAAGGCTTTTTCTGACGACTGAAGACCGACGACTGAAGACTTACTTGCTGTACAACTCCACGATCAACTGCTCATTTACCGGAAGATTGATATCTTCGCGCTTGGGCAGGGCCAAAACCTTGCCTTTATAATTATCGCGATCAATCTCCAGCCAGTTGGGCGCGTTCTGGTGGCTGGCAAATTCTTTCGCCGGTTCCAGAATCGGCAGCTTTTTGCTGCTCTCGCGAATCGCAATTTCCTCGCCCACACTCACCTGGTACGAGGGTATGTTCACTTTGTGTCCGTTCACGTGGACGTGACCGTGACGAACCAACTGGCGCGCCTGGCGGCGGGACATGCCGAAGCCGAGGCGATAGACCACATTGTCCAGGCGTCGCTCCAACTGTTGCAGCAGCATTTCGCCGGTGACGCCCCGGGTCCGCGCGGCTTTCTCGAAGTAGTTGCGGAACTGGCTTTCCTGGGTGAAATAGATGCGCTTGGCCTTCTGCTTTTCGCGCAACTGCAGGCCGTAGCCGACTATTTTGGCTTTGCGGTCCTTGCCGTGCTGTCCAGGAGCGAAGTTACGCTTCTCGATGGGGCATTTATCGCTGAAACATTTTGTGCCTTTGAGGAACAGCTTCATACCCTCGCGGCGGCAGAGACGGCAGACGGGATCAGTGTAACGGGCCAAGTTGTTTCTCCTTATTAGATGACCGGTTTACAGGTTTGGCTTCACCCTTCGTCCCGGACCAAAATCAGTTTCCAGTTTCTGGTTTTCAGTTCCACTGAGAACGGGGAACTAAAAACTGGAAACTGGTTCTTAAAACCCAGTTGTCGGTCTCTAATTTTCTGCTTTCAGTTCAGCCAAAAGCCTTTGAAACTGGAAACCAGAAACTAGAAACTGCCGCTATACTCTCCGGCGCTTCGGCGGACGGCAACCGTTGTGCGGAATAGGAGTAGCGTCCTTGATGTTGCGAACTTCTATGCCGGCCGCTGCCAGAGCGCGGATGGCGGATTCGCGACCGGAACCGGGGCCGCTGACACGCACTTCGACGCTGCGCACACCGTGATCGCGCGCCATGCTGGCGGCGTTCTGCGCCGCCTGTTGAGCGGCAAACGGGGTCCCCTTGCGCGATCCGCGAAAGCCCAGCGAACCGGAACTCTTCCAGGCCAGAACATTGCCCGCCTGATCGGCGATGGTCACAATGGTGTTATTGAACGAAGCCTGGATGTGGGCAATGCCGTGCGGAACATGCTTCCGCTCTTTCTTTTTGAAGGTTTTCTTCTTGCCCTTTTTATCCGGCGCCGCTGCTCCGGTGGTTCCCGCTGCCGCTGCTGGTGCTGCTGGTTTTGCCATATTAGCTTCTAGCTCCTAGCTTTTAGCTTCTAGCCAGGAGCTAGAAGCTAGCAGCCGATGTTCTAAGTTTTGGCCGCCGATTTCTTCTTGGCTGCCACGGTGCCCTTGCGCGGGCCCTTCCGGGTGCGCGCATTGGTATGAGTACGCTGTCCCCGGACCGGCAGGTTCCGGCGATGGCGGTAACCGCGGTAGGAACCGATTTCGATGAGCCGCTTGATGTTCATCGAAACTTCCTTGCGCAAATCGCCTTCCACCATGCCTTCCGCTTCGATCACCTGGCGGATGCGATTGACCTCGTCCTCGCCCAGGTCCTGGACCTTTTTCGTGGGGTCCACTTTGGCCGCGTCCAGAATGCGGGCCGCGCGCGGATTGCCTATGCCGTAGATGTAGGTCAGCGCGATGTTGGTCCGCTTGTTGCGCGGAAGATCGACGCCTGCAATGCGTGCCATAGTGCTCCTCTAGTCCTTTATCCCTGCCGCTGCTTGTGTTTGGAGATGACGCAGATCACCCGCACCACACCCTTGCGGTGAATGACCTTGCACTTGTCGCAAATTTTCTTTACCGATGCTCGTACTTTCATAGACCAGCCTTCAGCCGTCAGCCCTCAGCCGTCAGCAACCCGGGACGACTGACAAGACAGCGTTCATTTGTAGCGATACACGATGCGGCCGCGGTTCAGGTCGTAGGGCGAAAGCTCGACTGCGACCTTGTCACCGGGCAGTATGCGAATGAAGTTCTTGCGCATCTTTCCCGAGACGTGCGCCAGCACCTGGTGCTTGTTTTCCAGTTCAACCTTGAACATGGCATTAGGCAGCGGTTCTACGACCGTCGCCATCACTTCAATCGCGTCCTCTTTGCTCATCGACTCCTTGAAGAAAGCTGTCAGCTTTCAGCTATCAGCCTTCAGTAAGAACTGAGAGCTGATAGCTGACGGCTGAAAGCCGCCCTACTGCGTCAAAATCACCGGCCCATCTTTGGTGACAGCGACACAGTGTTCAAAGTGCGCGCTGTAGCTGCCATCGGCAGTGACCGCGGTCCACTTGTCCTCGAGCACCCGGGTTCCCGGACTGCCGGAATTCACCATAGGCTCGATGGCCAGCACCATGCCTTCGCGCAGGCGCGCCCCGTGTCCGCGGGTGCCATAGTTCGGCACTTGCGGCTCTTCGTGCAGGCGCGTTCCAATGCCGTGTCCGACAAACTCCCGCACCACGCTGAAGCCGTTGGCTTCGACAAACTCCTGTACGGAAGCCCCGACATCCCCCACCGCGTTGCCGATCCGGGCCGCTTCGATGCCACGATACAACGAGGCTTCGGTCACCTCGAGCAACTTCGTCAACTCCGGCGTCAACGACCCATCCACCGGGACGGTAATGGCAGCGTCACCGTAGTAGCCGTCCAGCACCACCCCGCAGTCGATCGAAACAATGTCGCCCGCCTTCAATACTCGTTTTTCGGAAGGGATGCCGTGAACAATCTCTTCGTTGATCGAGGTGCACAGCACGCAGGGATAATCGTAGTATCCCTTGAACGCGGGCTTCACGCCCAGGTCCTTGATTTTCTGTTCGGCGGCGCGTTCCAGGTCCATCGTCGTCGCGCCCGGAACCACCAGGGTGCGCACGTGGTCCAGCACCTGGCGCACGATGCCGCCGCTGCGCCGCATCTTCTCAATCTCGGCCGCCGATTTGCAGACAATCGCCATACTCTTGTTCAACAGTCGGTGGTCCCCGCCGTCGCCCCGCGCTGGCCCTCGATGACCCGGAAAATCTGCTCCGTGACTTCGTCGACCGGCAAGTCGCCATCCACCGAAACCAGCCGCCCCTTGCGCGCGTAGTATTCAGCGACGGGCTTGGTCTGCAGTTCGTAGGCCTCCAGACGTTCCCGGATGACCTCTTCACGATCGTCTTCGCGGGTCACCAGCGTGGAACCATCAACATCGCATCGATCAGCGACACGGGGTGGCTGGGAGTAGACGTTGTAGATCCGTCCACAGACGGGACAAGAACGGCGTCCGGTAATCCGGCGCAACAAGTTATTATAGTCCACGTCAATTCGGATCACAATGGGCAGGCACTTGCCGCGCTGCGCGTTGTCAAAGAACTCATGCTCCAGAAACGCATCCAGCCATCCGGCCTGGGCCGGATTGCGTGGAAAACCATCCAGGATGAAGCCACGCTCGCAGTCCACCTGCCGCAGGCGCTGGGCCACGATGTCATACATCAGATCGTCGGGCACGAACTCGCCTCGCGCCATCACGTCCTTGGCCAGCAAACCCAGCGGTGTGCCGCGCTGCACATTCTCCCGCAGCAGGTCTCCGGTGGAAATCTGCGGAATGCGGTAGCGCTCCACAATCCGCTTGGCTTGCGTACCCTTGCCCGCGCCCGGGGAGCCGAGCAGGATGACGGGGCCGATGCCGCGCGAGGTTGCCTCCGCCATCGAACTGGTCCTCCCGCCTGGTTGCAATTCCACCTAACCAGCACGACGATCGCATCAACTCTGGTTCATCGCAAAACGTTCATCGCAAGAACCGTATCCAAAACCCTGCGGTCCAAAACCTGGTCCCTGCCGCTGCAGCACGAGCGTGGACGCTCGCGCCTACATATTTAAGACCATGTGCGGCGGCCGCGGATTCTTCCGCTGCGCGGGGTGAAACCATCGTAGTGGCGCATCACCAGCTGAGCTTCGATCTGGGTGACCGTGTCCATGGCCACGCCCACCACGATCAGCAGTGATGTACCGCCAAAATAAAAGTTCACATTCAGCCCGTTCGTCACCCACGTCGGCAGGCGCTCGAAGAATGCGCCAATCGGCCCGTAAAGGTGGTTCAGGTGAATGCCGGTGATCATCCACTCCGGAATGAAAGAGATGATGATCAGATACAGCGCTCCGACCAGAGTGATGCGGGTCAGGATCTCGTTGATGTGGTCAGCCGTGCGTTTGCCGGGACGAATGCCGGGAATAAATCCACCATACTTCCGCATGTTGTCGGCAACCTCGTTGGGGTTGAAGACAATCGAGACGTAAAAGTATGCGAAGAAGATGATTCCCACCGCATACAGCAGCGTGTACAGGGGCTCGCCCCATCCCAGCCAGCGAATCAGATCGCCAAAATAGCGGTTGTTGCGCAGCCCATAGCCCACGGTTTGCGGCAGGGTGAGAATGGAGGAGGCGAAAATCACCGGCATGACGCCTCCGGAATTCACCCGCAGGGGCAAATGCGTGGACTGCCCGCCCATTACTTTTCGGCCCACCACGCGTTTGGCGTACTGCACTGGGATGCGGCGCTCACAGCGCTCCACATAGACGATGAAGGCCACCACCAGGACCATGACGCCAATCAGCAAGATCATCGCCGGCGCGGTGAAGGCGCCCCAGGCATCGGTGCTGACTTTGTCGTAAAGATCGATCACCGCCCGCGGCAGACCGACCACGATGCCGGCAAAGATCAGGAGCGACATCCCGTTGCCCACGCCGCGTTCCGTGATCTGCTCGCCCAGCCACATGATGAAAACGCTGCCCGTGGTCAGGGTCAACATGGTCATCAGAATGAAAGAATAGCCGGGGTGAATGACAAAATCTCCGCCGCGCTGCAGTTGCCAGGCGATACCGAAAGATTGCACTGCGCTCAAACCAAAGGTCAGATAGCGGGTCCACTGGGTGATTTTCTTGCGCCCCAGTTCGCCTTCCTTCTGCAGCTTGGCCAGCGGCTCATAGACCACGGTCAGCAACTGCAAAATGATGGAGGCAGTAATGTAGGGCATGATGCCCAGGGCAAAAATCGTCAGGCGGCGCAGCTGTCCGCCTGAAAACAGGTCCACAAACCCCAGCAGGCTGCCCTTGTTCTGCTCGAAGAACTGCTGCAGCTTGTCTGCATTCACTCCTGGCGTGGGAATGTGTCCGCCCAGGCGATACACCGCCAGCAGCCCCAGCGTAAACAGAATGCGCTTGCGCAGGTCCGGAATACGAAAAACGTTGGCCAGTTTCTCCAGCATCGCCTACAGCACCTCGAACTTGCCGCCGGCCTTGGTAATCTTTTCCTGGGCCGACTTGGAAAACTTGTGGGCATGCACGGTCAGCGCGAGGGTCAACTCGCCATCGCCCAGCACCTTTACGGGATGCTTGCCCTTGATCACTCCCGCCTTGCGCAGGACGTCGGGGGTGATCGTGGTCTCGCCCAGCAACGCCAGCTTCTCCAGGTTCACGATGTTGAATTCCTGGCGAAAGATGTTGGTGAAGCCGCGCTTGGGCATGCGGCGGTGCAGCGGCATCTGGCCGCCTTCAAAGCCGCGCATCATGCGCGAACCGCTGCGCGAGCGCTGGCCTTTGTGTCCGCGGGTGGAGGTCTTGCCCATGCCCGAACCCATGCCGCGGCCCACGCGTTTCTTGTTGGCCGTCGCCTTCTTTGGTGCGCGAATGTTCGAAAGATTCATAAATAAGCTCTCAGCTGTCAGCTGTCAGCTCTCAGTTTTTTGCTGAGGACTGATGGACTGACGACTTACGACTGAATTATCTCCACCAGGTGCGGAACTTTCGCGACCATGCCACGGATGGCCGGGTTGTCCGGGCGCTCAATCACCTGGTTCAGGCGCGTGAAACCCAGGCCCTTGACCACCAGCTTCTGCTGCACCGGGGCGCAAATCGCGGACCGCACCCACTTCAAATGGATCTTGGCGCTGCCGCCTGCGTATGCTTTCTTGGCCAGTTTGTTGGGCATGATTACAGTTCCTCGACCGTCTTGCCGCGCATGGCAGCCACGTCACTGCGGTTCTTCAAATGCTTCAGCGCATCGAAGGTGGCCTTGATGACGTTATGCGGATTAGTGGTGCCAATCGACTTTGTGAGCACATTCTGAATGCCCGCGGACGTCATGACCGCCCGCACCGCGCCTCCGGCAATCACGCCGGTGCCTTCGGGAGCCGGCTTCAGCAGCACTCGTCCCGAACCGTAGCGTCCCAGCACCAGGTGCGGGATCGAAGTTTGCGTGAGGTTGACCCGCATCAGGTTTTTCTTCGCCGACTCGATTCCCTTGCGAATGGCCTGGGGAACTTCCTTCGCCTTGCCCGAGCCATAGCCGACAACGGCCGCGCTGGGATCTCCCACGACCACCAGGGCCGCGAAGGAGAGGTTCTTGCCGCCCTTGACCACTTTGGTCACGCGGTTGATGGAGACCACCTGGTCCTTCAGCTGGTACGAATTCGCATCAAGCTTCTTAATCACAGTTGGCATTCTTTAAACTCTCGTTTCCCCATTCGCGGACCTTAAACTGTTAGAACTGCAATCCGGCTTCACGGGCGGAATCGGCCAGGGCCTTGACTCGTCCGTGATAAATGTAGCCGCCACGGTCGAACACCACTTTCTCGATGCCTTTGGCCTTGGCGCGCTCGGCAATATTTTTTCCCACGTTCTTGGCCGCGGCCAAGTTGCCCCCGGCACGGCGCTCGCCCTTTTTTCCCTCGGCCGAGTTGGCCGATACCAGGGTCTCGCCCTTCAGGTCGTCGATCAGCTGGACGTAAATGTGGTTCAACGAGCGATACACATTCAGCCGCGGCCGCTCGGAGGTGCCCACAACCTTCTTGCGGATACGTTTGTGCACGTGCCGCCGGTTTGCGTTTTTCGATGTCTGGGTCAGCATTTTTCAGTCCTCGGTCGTCGGTCGTAAGTCCTCAGCCAAAACCACTCAGCGAAGACCGCTCATCCAACGACTGCCTTGCCTCGGTCGCCAGTCGGTTCCCAGTTATCCGCCCCTTGGCAGACGACTGACGACCGACGACTGACGACTACTTGGCTCCGGTCTTACCCACCTTCTTCTTCAAGCGTTCGCCGGCGTAGCGCACACCCTTGTTCTTGTACGGATCGGGCGGGCGCAGGCTGCGCATTTCGGCGGCCACTTGTCCAACTTTCTGGCGATCGATGCCGGTCACGCTGAGCTTGGTCTGCTTCGGGTCCACGGTCGCTTCGATTCCGGCGGGCAGCGGGTATTCAATCGGGTGCGAGTAGCCCAGGCTGAAGACCACGGTGCTCTTGCCTTTGAGCTCGGCGCGATATCCAATACCCACAATTTCAAGTTCCCGGGTCCAACCCCTGGTCACGCCCTCAACCGCGTTGTTGACCAGGGCGCGGGCCAGGCCATGGACCGCGGCCTGCGAATCGTTCTCGCGGATCGCCACCAGGTTACCGTCCTGCTGCTCCACGCGAATGCCGCGCGGCAACTGGGTATCCAGCTTGCCCTTGGGTCCCTGCACGTTGACCACGTCACCTTCAAGCTTCACCACGACTCCCTTAGGGAGCGGGATCGGTTTTCGTCCAATTCTCGACATAGGCTTTCAGCTCTCAGCTCTCAGCTCTCAGCTTGCAATCGCCGTCTCTTCTGATAGCTGACGGCTGACAGCTGATAGCTGGTTCTCTACCAGATTTCGCACAACACTTCGCCGCCCACGCCCTGCTTGCGGGCCTGGCGTCCGGTCATGACTCCGCGGGGCGTGGTCAGGATGTTGATGCCCATGCCGCCCAGCACACGCGGGATCTCGCTGCGCCGCACATAGACCCGGCAGCCTGGCCGGGAGACGCGTTCCACGTTCGAAATCGCGGCCTCGTTGTTGTTGCCGTACTTCAGATAGATGCGCAGGACCTTGTGGCCTTCCTCCTCCGCCGGCTTGAAATTGGAGATGTAGCCTTCCTCTTTGAGGATGCGGGCAATCTCCAGCTTCAGCTTGGAAGCAGGAATATCAACCTTCTGATGGCGGGCGCGTATCGCATTGCGAATGCGCGTCAGCATGTCTGCGACCGGATCGGTCAACCTCATCGTTTGCTTCTCCTCCGCCGCCCGTTTGCTTCGATCCAACTTGCTTCAGACCGAAGAACCCGCGGCGACGCTTCCACCCTGAACTGCTACCCAGTCTTGATTACTCCAGACCGGGGTACCCACCCTGGCGCGTTCCTTGCGCAGGGCGGGGATTCATGACGTTACCAGGACGACTTCGAGACCCCGGGAATCTCTCCGCGCAGCGCCAGCCCGCGGAAGCACAACCGGCAAATGCCGAACTTGCGCAGGTAAGCCCGCGGACGTCCGCACAGCTTGCAGCGGTTATGCCGGCGCGAGGAAAATTTTGGGGTCGGGCCCTTACCCCGCGCTTTGTCAAACTTGGCCTCAATCTTTGCGTCTTTCACTCTTTTTGCAGTAGTCAATTTGCTTTTAGCTCCCAGCTTCCGGCGGCAGCTCTCAGCTGTCAGCCATCAGCTCTCAGTTCAGACTTTTCGCGACTACGGCCGGAACGGCATTCCCAGATGCTTCAGCAACACTCGCGCCTGGTCGTCGCTCCTCGCCGTGGTCACAATGGTGACGTTCATTCCCTTGGTCTTGTCCACCCGCGAATAGTCGATCTCGGGAAAAATCAGCTGGTCGTGCAAGCCCAGGGTATAGTTGCCGCGCCCGTCGAACGACTTGGTCGAGACACCCTTGAAATCGCGCACCCGGGGCAGGGCCACGTTCAACAGCCGGTCCAAGAACTCCCACATGCGGTCGCCGCGCAGGGTGACCATGGCGCCGATGGCCTGGCCCTCACGCACTTTGAAAGCGGCGATTGATTTCTTGGCCTTGGTGGTAATCGGCTTCTGGCCGGTGATCTGGCCCAGTTCGTTGACCGCCGGGTCCAGGATCTTGGCATTCTGCGTGGCTTCGCCCACACCCATGTTGACCACAATCTTGTTCAGGTGCGGCACCGCCATGGGATTCTTGAGATCGAATTCCTTCATCAGCGCGGGCGCGACTTCAGCCAGAAAGCGGCCCTTGAGCCGCGGCGTTTCCTTGGCGCTGTGATGGACCTGCGCCGGCTTCGCCTCCTGCTGCTGCTTGTCGCCCTGCTTATCTCGTTTTTCTTTTGCCATTTGCTTCCTCTGGAACTCCAGGAACTCAGCTTCTAGCCTCTGGCTTCTGGCTTCAAACCCCTGACCATTCGTGCTCTGGCTAGCAGCCAGCAGCTAGAAGCTCTCTACTTATCCAGCGTGGCCCCGCACTTGCGGCACACTCGCACCTTGCGCTCGCCCTGAAACTCGTGCCCGATGCGCACCGGCCGCTTGCAGCTGGG